>Ga0307474_10004274_pt1 | contig 10300 bp, 11 predicted proteins | sample atmos_gasesECM1C_2_FD_203312 | JGI IMG/M metagenome (GOLD analysis project Ga0307474, IMG submission 203312) | Hardwood forest soil microbial communities from Morgan-Monroe State Forest, Indiana, United States - atmos_gasesECM1C_05 | ecosystem: Environmental > Terrestrial > Soil > Temperate...
TCCTTGACAAGATTCGCCTGGCGGGCATTGAACTGCCGCCCAACATGTTCGAAACGTCGATGGACTTGAACTGACAACGAGAGGAGAGGGTCAATGACAATTGCAGTCCTGGTATTTGTCGGAATCTTTGCGTTGATCGCTCCGTTGATTGTGATTCTCACCGGGGGCGGCAAGAAGAGCGAGAAGCAGCTGGCAGGTGCCACGCTTGACACGGCACTGGGCGGCGCTGTGCGCGGGGCGGGGAACGCGGTCGTCAACTTCCGCAAGTTGGAAGTAGTGAGCGCGATTCCCTGGCTGAACAAGAGGCTGGAAAAGCTCGACATCGTCCCGCGGATCCGCAAGACACTGGCGCAGGCCGAAGTAAAGTGGACCCCGACGGCTCTGATCCTGATGACCGTGACTTGCTTCGCCATTCCGGCGTACCTGATCGACCTCCGCACGGGATCGGTGTTGCTCGCGCTCCTGGTGGGGGGAGCGCTGAGCCTCATTCCAACGGCATACGTTCTCTTCATGCGCAGCAAGCGATTCGGCAAGTTCGAACAGGGTCTTCCGGAAGCCTTGGATCTGATGGTGAGCGCTCTGCGCGTGGGGCACAGCTTCAATTCCGCAATGGGCCTGGTGACGCGGGAGTGCGCCGATCCTGTGGGGCCGGAGTTCCGGATGGCGTTTGACGAACAGAACTTTGGATTGGAATTGCGCAGCGCTCTCGAAAACCTGGTGGCGCGGGTTCCCATCCAGGATCTGCGCATGGTGGTGACGGCGATCCTGATTCAACGCGAGAGCGGCGGTAACCTGGCCGAGGTGCTGGAGAAGACGGCCAACGTGATCCGGCAGCGATTTAGGCTGAAGAAGCAGGTGATGGTGCATACGGCGCAGGGCCGTCTTACGGGATGGATTCTCACGATTCTGCCGATCGCGTTGGGCATCGGCTTGTACATCGTCAATCCAGAGACCATGAGCCTGCTTTGGACTCGCGATATCGGAATCAAGCTGATGTGGGCGGCGGGGGCCATGATGGTGGTGGGAACGCTGATTATCCAAAAGATCGTCAGGATGGAGGTGTAGGAAATCATGGCGATCGCGGTACTAGCATTTTGCGGCGTATTTCTGCTCATCGCGAGCGCGGGTCTGCTCCTGTTCTATCGGGAAGCAATGGTCCAGCGCATTCAGTCGGTGATCGGCGGCAAAGAGGAAAAGAAGGAGAGCCTGACGGGCAAGCTGCAGAACGCCAGCTCTTCGATCGGCGTGGTTGTGGAATCGCTGGAGAAGGTGATTCCCAAGTCGCAGACTGAAGTGTCTGTGGTGCAGCAGCGCATGATCCGCGCGGGGTTCCGCGAAGACTCGTCAGTGAAGTTCTTTTACGGAACCAAGGTGGTCGTGATCCTGGCGATGTGCGCGACCGTCACCTTCACTGGCCTGGCTGCAAAGAGCCCGCTGATTTTCTATATCGCGGCCATCGGCCTTGGCTATCTGGCTCCGGATTTCTGGTTGGGAAGAAGGATCAGCTCGCGGCAGTCGCGCATTCGATTGACCCTCCCCGACCTGCTTGATTTGCTGGTGATCTGCGTGGAAGCCGGGCTAGGAATCGACCAGGCTACGGCGCGTGCGGCAAAAGAACTGGCGCCGACCCACCCGGTGATCGCCGATGAACTCGACATTGTCGTGCTGGAACAGCGCGCCGGCCGGCCGCGCGCCGAAGCGTGGCGGCACATGGCGGAGCGTACGGATGTCGAGGTAGTGCGCAACCTGGTTTCGATGCTGGTGCAGTCTGAGCAGTTCGGCACCAGCATTGCAAAGACTCTGCGAACTCATTCGGAAACACTGAGGACGCAGCGTATTCAGACGGTGGAAGAGATGGCCGCGAAGACGACTGTGAAGTTGATCTTCCCGCTGGTGCTGTTCATCTTCCCGGTTCTGTTTCTAGTAACTTTGGGCCCGGCAGTCATCTTGATGTCGGATGAATTTCAGAATTTCCTCCATTGAGAGTGAAGAAAGGAGTTTACATATGGACAACGCCACTATTGTTCGCATCGTTGCTGGGGTGCTCTTCGTCCTGGTTCTGGGCCTTCTGGTTCAGCGTCGCCGCTCTCGCGTGAAGTAAGTGCGCGGAGGAAGTTCGGCCAGGGGGTCTCCTGCCTGGCTCCCAAATCCATTGAGAGTGAAGAAAGGAGTTTAGAAATGGACAACGCCAGTATTATCCGCATCGTCGCCGGCGTGCTTTTCGTTCTGGTTCTGGGCCTTCTGGTTCAGCGCCGCCGCTCTCGCGTGAAGTAGGAGCGCAGCGGGAACTCGGCCTGGTGGACTCTTGCCTGGCCACCCAATTTGTGTATGCGGATGACGATGTTTGCGGCAGGACCTTCCTCTCGAACACCGTCATCCCGCTTACCGTAACTCCGAAGGACCGGCGAGAGCCTTTTCTTTCGGCGCCGATTAGACTGTACCGTCATACTGTCTACGAACCTGCACCCAGATGGGTGCGCCCCGGTCTGCAAAAGATTTTGCTTTCTTTGCTTGCCTGAACGGCTGGTTACCGAGGGGTGTGAGAGTTATGGAAAAACAACGATTCTGTGTCTACAACCAGACGAGCGAATGCTTTCTGAGCCTCGGCGTAACTCTGGGGACCAATACCCTTGTTCGCCTCAAGGCGATGTTTACGAAAGCGTTCTGGCGATCCGATGAGGGCCGCTGGATTACGCGGCCGATAGGCCTGAATACCGTGGGCGTTCTTTCCGCGCGGGACCTGATCTATCTCGATGAGAACCACAAGGTGCTCGATGTCATCGAGTCGCTTCCGCGATTCTGCATGGCTCCAGAGCGCAAGGGCGCGGCCGGCGTTCTTGCTCTTCCGCTTCGGGCGATTTACTCCTCGCAGACGCAGCCTGGTAATCAACTCGTGATCTGTCGCGCCGAGGAGATGGAGTTCCGGCTGAGAAGCACACTGCAATCGGCCCTCGACGAGTGCATGCCGACGGCGACCGGCGAGAAGAGGGCGTGGACGAAGAGCTGGCTTCCGTCGGGATCTTCAAACAATCGCCGCGCCGCAATGCGCAAGCGGTGGCCTCGGCTGGTGGCCTACGACTCCAAGGGCAGTGCGATCGCGGTGCATGGGATACGCGACATCAGTGCCACCGGCATTTACGTGATGACCGAGGAACGCTGGCCGGTCGGAGCGCAGGTGAAGATGAGCCTGCAGCGGACCGACAGCATCGACGAGAACTCCAGGAATCCCATTACCGTGCAACTTCGCGTGAGCCGCTGGGGCGACGACGGTGTAGGGCTGGAGTTCATTCAGCCGGAGGCCGAGGAAACAGCGCTCATGGCCATGAACGTCCGCTAAAATTGAGTGCGGGCGCGCGTCGCCCGCACCCCTTCTGACCTGCCAGAGATAACCCCATCAGCTGTTACTCACTGCCCACCAACCCCGAATGGCAAGGGCCAGGCGCAGCACGTTCAATTCGGCCGTGATCGGGGTAGACTTCGATCCGTCAGAGGAACCAAGTCCGTCAGAGGAACCAAGCCAAAGAACAGGAAATCGCCTCATGGAACATTTTCCGCGGTTACAGCGCTTCTAATGTTGGGCACTTTGACGGCATGCAGGCCCGACAGCATCTACTTCGAGATCGGAAATAACTCGGGTGGGAAGCTGCACAACGTCAGACTTACCTTTCCCGGTGACGATGTCACCTTCGGCACGCTCGAAGACTCAACTTATACGGCAACATCGCGTCACTTTAATGGCCCCGGCGACCTGGCGATCTCTTACTCAACCGAGGACGGGCACACCTACAGCTCTTCGGGACCGCATGTCACCGGAAACGAAAAAGGCGAGGCCAAGGTCAGGATCGACGGCAGTTACACGAGCTTCGACACAAAGTTCGAGGAGGCTCAGCAATAGTCGTGGCGTTGGGGCGAGCGCCTTATCACGGCCGCACGTGATCGCCGGTACATGCCATTTGCCCAGCTCTTGCGCATACTTCAAAACTCAGGTTCCATGAACCGGGGGAATTAGTGTCTCTGCTTCTGGTTTCCCAACCCGATGCGCCAGTCGAAAGTGTCGCAGATTTGGTGCAATGGGGTGGGGGGATGGGGTGGGGGGTGACCTTCCCGGCTCCCGAAGAACGGTTTCGCAGCTGCCCAGGTTTCGGGTCCTGATTAGTCCAATTCATCAGGAATGATCAGCAGAACTTCCACCGCAGTCGGCTTGCCCTGCTGGCGTGCCGGACGAAACTGCCATTTCTCCAGTGCCCGCAGAACAAATGCCGCCTGCGAGTACTGCTGAGGGAACGCCACTGCCAGCGACTCCAACTGTCCGGTCTCATTCAGGACTCCATGCACCATCAGGGCATCAGCGTTCAGATCGCTCGAGACTAGATTGGGGCGCTGGATGTCGTATGGCCACGGAGCTTCGAGACGCGCGACATTGCCGTTGCCCGCAGCTTCGGTAGAGCGCAACTGCGCATATTGCAGAATCCAGTTTTTGGTGAGCCCAACGTGCAGGTAGGCCGTATAAGCGACGCGATCACTCCAGATTTGCAGAGTCTGAGGGTACTCCTCCGCCAGAGAGGTCCCCACGACGATCACGCCGAATTTGCCATCCTTCGCCAGTTGAATATGTTGCGTGGTTCTGGCGTCGGCCACGTCCGACAAAGGATAGGGCTGATCGCCATCACTCTTGTTCATTCCCTGGGCCGAGCCCGGTGCGTAAGTGCCAGAATGCCCGCCGGCATCGGCGGCACCGGTGTCGAAGACGGTATGCGTCTGATTCACCGGCGGAAGGATGATTGTTCCTTCCATCATGCGCAGGTCTGAAATCGAGAGCAGCGCAGTCGGGGTCGGAAGATCGAGCGAATCGGAAAAGGTTGCCGGAGCCAGGTGCAGTACTGAATCCGCGCCGAGAACAATGGGGGTCGAAGTCCCGGGCGGCGGGGCGGTCACATCGGGCAAAGGTGTTACGGCGGCGACCGCATGTTCGACTGGGTCGAGCTCCTCATTCGGAACGTCGAGTGAAGGCTTGGCCTCAATGCTGGTGGGCTTGTCCGGTAAGGGTGCAATGATGTGTTGAGTCGATGCCAGTTCCGGTGTCCAGACCACGACGGTGGGCATCGGAGACTCTTCGGAGAGCGCCACGTGGGTGTGGAAGTCCGGCTGAACCAGTGTCTGTTTCGCTTCAAGGGCACTCGGAACATCGGGGAGGATGGGTTGTGGCCGATCCGCGTCTTCGTCCTTGGAGTCCTTCTTCGCGGGAGGGTCTGCCTGCGGGTAATAACGGTCGTTCGGATTAGCGCTGGCTCCCAACTCGGACGAATTGAGATCGAGATGCCGAACCGAATAGCGCTCGGTGAGGAGCGGCTCGCGAATACGGGGTACGTGAAGCAGCCCAATCGACAGCAAGCCGGCTCCCAGCCCGTGGAGAATGCCGGAGAGAAACACGGAAGAGACTCCGCGCCGCCCCGGTCTAGGTTCATCGAATAGGGAAATAATCTGGCTCTTGTTGCTCAAATATTGCCTCAGGTCTCTAATTTCGTAGTGGGTCGCGAGTAGCCTTATCGATCTTGCAATTTCAATGCCATCAGCATGTTGCGGAATGCGGCGCTTAGCGGCACCCCATGTCAACGGTGCTACACAACTGCGATGAGGGGTATACAGCAGTTCACACCGGCCCCGATGCAGCCTCTTCAAGTGCTGTAATCACCGACAGTTAGCGTCCGCCGAGTTTGGCCCTTCGATTGCCACTCAAGACGCAGATATCCAACGCTAAGCTATTCCTACGGAAACGGTATGCAATGAACCGAAAACTGCTAACTATCCTTTTCTGCGCGTTTCTGGTCGCAGCGGGTTGTTCTTTTCTGGTGTATCGAATCGTGGGCAAGAGTGTTGCGGTGGCCCACAAATCCGCGACTACGCGCGTTGTGGGAGCGGCCGCCGATCTCAAGCTTGGAACCATCCTCACGGCAGCCAACCTCGCCACAGTCGATATTGCCGGGCCGCTGCCCAAGGGCGTAATGCTCAAGCCGGAGGATGTGATCGGCCGCGGTGTTGTGTCGGACCTTTACCAGGGTGAGCCGATTATGGAAACCCGGCTGGCGCCGAAGGGCTCAGGTGGGGGACTGGCGGCAACCATCAGGCAGGGAATGCGCGCCTGCGCGGTAAAAGTGGACGAAGTGGTAGGCGTCGCCGGGTTTGTTACGCCCGGCATGCGCGTGGATGTGCTGATCTCGGGCGATCCGCCCGGACCGGTCGATCCCAAAGTGGGCACCAAAGTCAAGACGCTTCTCCAGAACATCGAGGTTCTTTCCGCCGGCACCGATATTCAAAAGGATGCGGAAGGCAAGCCGCAGCAGGTGCATGTAGTCAACCTTCTCGTCAGCCCTGAACAGGCAGAGGTGTTGAGCCTGGCCAGCAACCATACACAGATCCAACTCGTTCTTCGCAATCCTTTGGACACCAATATGTCTGAGGTGCCGGGAAGCGCGATGGCCAATCTCTTTGCGGGCGGCGATGCTCCCGTGAAGGGTCGGCCGGGAGGCCTGGCAAGGCATAAGGCTCCACGCATGATCTCCGTCGAGATCTTGAACGGCACGCAACGCTCGGAGCAGAAGTTCGCGGTGCCCGAGGGAGGCGAATGAAGACGAGAGCTTCACTTTTGTTCGCAACCCTTTGCCTCCTTGTCGGTCCCCTTCTGCAAAGCCAGGCCGCACTGCATGCAGTTCACGTTTCGCAGCCAGAGGAGCAAGACGTCAGCAACGATCTCTCCGTAGTGGCCGGCCGCTCAGTATTGCTTGATTGCGCGCAGGTAGTGCAACGAGTTGCCGTGGGAACGGCCGGCATCGCTGAAGCCACCGTCGTCAGCCCTACGGAGATCCTGGTCAACGGGAAGGCTGCGGGAGAGACCTCGCTCATTCTGTGGGAGAGGGGCGGCTCGCGTGAGTTCTTCAACGTGACTGTGCGGGCCAGTCAGTCGTCAGGCAACGACCGTCTCGAATCCGTTCGCCGTGAACTGAAGAGCGAATTGCCCAACCAGGCTGTCAAGGTGAGCGCGGAAAATGGCGCGGTCTTCCTGAGTGGTACTGTCAAGGACCTGACCAGCTCCGATCGCGCCGTCCAAATTGCTTCAGTTGCGGGCAAGGTCGTCAATCTACTCAACGTCGAAGTTCCCGATAGCCAGCCGCAGATCCTGCTCAAGGTGATCTTCGCCAGCGTTGATCGCACCAAGAGCAAGCAACTTGGCGTCAATCTCTTTTCCAGTGGCTACGGCAACGTAGACGCCTCGCTTGGGACCGGTCAGTTTCCTGCGCCGATTATCTCGCCCGGCGGCGGCATCAGCTTATCCAATGACCTCAACCTGTTTTCGTTCTTCCCCGGCCTCAACCTGGGAGCAACCGTGCAGGCCCTCGAATCCAAGGGATTGGTGGAGGTGCTGGCCGAACCAAACGTGCTGGCGGAAAACGGAAAAGTGGGAAGCTTTCTCGCCGGCGGTGAGTATCCGTATCCCATCGTGCAGGCGTCAACCAGCGGCGCTGCCGTCACCATCATGTTCAAAGAGTATGGTGTTCGGCTGAACTTCATTCCCACTATCACTCCGCGTGGCACGATACGGCTGCAGGTGGCGCCCGAGGTAAGTTCGCTCGATTTCACAAACGCGGTGCAAATCGACGGCTATCAGATTCCCGCGATCTCTGTTCGTAAGGTAAAGACCCAGGTGGAACTGAGCGAGGGCCAGAGCTTTGCCATTGGCGGTTTGCTCGACAACCGCGAAACCCAGACATTCCAGAAGCTGCCATTTATCAGCAGTGTGCCGATCCTCGGTAAGTTCTTTCAATCGATCCAGCGAACCAAGACCAACACTGAACTTATCGTTATCGTAACTCCCGAGATAGTCCAACCTATTCCCGCCGGGGCGCCGCTGCCGCGATTGAACTATCCTGAGCCGTTCCTTCCGGCGAATTCCCCTGTGCCGATGCACACACCGGATGCGAACCATGGATCCGCAAAAGCCGCGCCCGCCACGATGCCGGTAGAGAAGCTTATCGAAAGCATGAAACCGGAAGCGCCGCTGGCGTCCGATAACTCGACGTCGGGCGGAAGTTACTCCGGTGGCGGTTCGGGAGCCAGTGTGACTCCAGCCGCGTCCGGACCCCAATGAATGGTAAAAGGGCTATGAATCCGCTCCGGTCGAAGTTAGATGCCTTGCTAGCTCGCGTTCTGCCGCGGCCTGCTCACGCTGAAATAGTCCGCCTTCGCATCACCAATCTGACCCGCCAGGTCGAGATTGCCGATCGTGCCGAGGTTGCCGACCGTGGAGAGCGGCGCCGGAAGGGTTTGCTCGGCCGTTCCCAGCTAACGGCTGGAGAAGGGCTCTGGATTGTTCCTTGCGAGGCCATCCACACCTTCGGCATGCAGTTCCCCATCGATCTCGTCTATCTCGATCGCAGAAGCCGCGTCGTCAAGACGAGAAGCCAGGTGAGGCCGGGGCGCCTGTCCGCATGTCTCTCCGCGCACTCTGTTGTCGAACTGCCTTCAGGCACCGTTCGCAGCACATTGACTGAGCCGGGCGACAAAATGGAGCTGACGCAGGTGACAGTCGCAACAGCTTAGATTGAGCTTTGAGCCGAAACGGGAATGGCTGTAGCAGCGGTAGCGGGATCCTGTTGCCGACCGGTGCGCCACACCGTGAACACATGCGCAGACGCCGCCAGCAGGGTGAAACCGGCAAACAGTTCCAATAAAGCCGTATGCGCAAGCAGAAACGCATAGGCAAATCGCACCGTGAGCGACCACCCCAGCACAAGTGCAAGATAGAAGGCTGAATGCGCAACCTTCCGGTTCCCAGCATTCGCCGCGAAGCAGCCGAAAGCAAGTCCCGCCACGAGATCGATCGCGTAGTGTTCGCCGGTAGAGATTGTCGCGAGAATCGTCCCGGCTAGAAAAAGCAGTGAAATCGTTTGCCACAGCCGGCCGCGGGCAAACGAAACAAACACCAGTGCCGTGGCCGTGTGAAGCGACGGAAAGGCATTAGGCATTCCGCCGAGCCGAATGGCGACCGCCTGCACTGACGGCGGGTGTAGCCACTGCCCGTGGAAAGCGTAGAGCGGACCGCAGCCGGGCACAATCGCGTACAAAATAGGGCCTGCGAACATCTCGGTAACGTAGGCAACTACGAGAGATCCCTCGGCCCGGCGCTGACGCACCACCAGAAACCAAGCGATCATCATCGGAACCATGGCCTGATAGACCACCAGCAGTGGAAATCGGACCTGCTGCAGCACTCCGGCGATACTTGCAGTGGGAATGCCAAGTGCGTCATCCAGGCCGCGCAGGACATAGTCGTACTTCCATGGAACAAGTGCGTTCTCACGGCCCATGACAAACGAAAGGAGCCAGCCATAGACGAGATTGACGACTAATGCAATAACCAGGAGGGGACGGGCCCGATCCTTCTCGTCTCTCAACATCCATATAACTGAGAGGAAGACCGCCATCAACCCGATCACCGCAGGATTGAAGAGAATGCTCAGCATGGAACCCAGGACCTATTCTTATAGAAATCTACTTACTCCAAGACTAGCTCAAGGCTTTTGGAAAGAGAAGGATAGACGAAGTCTGAGCGTTACCTGCGTACTCTAATGCGAGCGAGGCTGTGTACGCGTCAGAACTGCTGGGTGGAGCGCTGTATACGCATGTTCACACGTTCGTGTTACATGGATCGGCATAAGTCGTTGTTTTGCATCAAATGGCGTCAATCTTCGAGATTGGCACGGGAGTTGCAATCATCATGGTGCCCGGCAATGCTGGGTAATTCAAAAAAACTTACGGGGAGAAACCTTAAATGAAGGACACCATGCTGAAGTTCTATATCAAGATGCAGAACCTGCTCTCTGGGGATGAAGGTCAGGATCTGGTTGAATACGCTCTCGTCGTTGCGCTGATTGCTCTGGCAGCTACCGCAGGCATGAAGACGCTGGCCTCCGATCTCAGCACCGCCTTCTCGAACGTCGGTACCCAGATCAACACCGACGTAGGATAGTTGATGCCCGGGCATCTAAGGGAGTCGATTATCCCCGTTCTTTCGCGAGGGAGAGCCGCTCGCATCGTCGATGCAAACTCTCCCTCGAGAACGTCCAACAGAGTCAATGAATTTTGGAGACAAGGCCATGCAGTTTGGAGTTATGAATAGTTTTGCGGCCATGCGCCGGTTTCTCTCGCGGGAAGACGGCCAGGATCTTGTGGAATATGCTCTGATTGTCGCGCTGATCGCACTGGCTGCTACCGCGGGAATGAACACTCTGGCCAGCGATCTCAG
>Ga0307474_10004275_pt1 | contig 10300 bp, 9 predicted proteins | sample atmos_gasesECM1C_2_FD_203312 | JGI IMG/M metagenome (GOLD analysis project Ga0307474, IMG submission 203312) | Hardwood forest soil microbial communities from Morgan-Monroe State Forest, Indiana, United States - atmos_gasesECM1C_05 | ecosystem: Environmental > Terrestrial > Soil > Temperate...
TGAATTCCCTGGAATCTCTCTGGCCGCACGCCGCAACATCAACCTTGCCATCATCAGTTTCGCCGAATTGCTGTGCGAACATGTCGACGCCTATGGACTTGCGGCGCGCGCCAAGGAGGCCGTCGCGCGCAGAGTTCACGAGATGAGCTTCGGCACGCGCGCCGAATGCGAGGGCTATATGCAGCGCGTGCAACAAGCCCAGACCGCCGTGGCCAATCAGAAGCAGATCACCGTCGCGCTCAAGGTGAAGTTGGACCGCCTGCGCGCCGGCTGCGAATACCGCAACGACGCCGACACCGTGCCCACCGCGGATTCGCTTGCGCCCGCGGCGGCCGAGGCCGAACTCGGCAAGATCGCGAAGCCGGCGACCGCGCCGGCCTGGAACGTGTTGGCCGAGGATTACTGGGACCTTTACACGCTTCTGCTGCGCTGAGTCGAGTTCTGGTCCAATGCTCGCGTAGCGGCACCCAACGACGGGGTCGTTTACGACCCCGTTGAAAGGTGGCGCACAGCGCCTAATTAGTGGGCGCGAGGCGCCTAATTAGTGCGCCGAGCCTGCGTGGGCGCGGTTCGATGCGCCGTCGCCAGCACGAGATCCGCCGCGATCTGCGACGCCTCATCGAGCAAGATGCCCGCAGCCGCGTCGTCCTTGATTTCCTCGGCGGACTTCACCGGCTTGACGTCGTGCGCGGCCCGCCAGGCGTTCTCCCGGTCGAGCCGCTCGCTCTCCAGGCGTTTGCGTTCCGCCTCGCGCGTCTTGAGATTCAGCGAGAGCGTCTTCTGGCGGCGCATGGCGTCGAGCGCTGCGATGTCGTCATGCAAATAACGGAAATCGGCGCTGTTCGCGGTGCGCTCCTCGTGCAGCTTCTCCAGGGAAGCCGCCGTCGCCTTGAGGTCGCCCTCAACCCTGAACGCGGCGGGTTCGATGTGATCCCAGGGCAGGGCGCGGTCGCGCGTGCTCTCGCCGACTTCATTGGCGTCTATCAGCGAGGGCAATGCGATGTCGGGGGTCACGCCGCGGTCTTGAGTGCTCTCACCGGTGATCCGATAGTACTTGCCGATGGTCACGTTGAGTTGGCCCAGCTCCGGCTTGCGTCCGAAAATCGTGTAATTGAGCGGGTGCGCGTTTTGCACGGTACCCTTGCCGTAGGTCTGTTGACCGATGATGAGGGCGCGGCCGTAGTCCTGGATGGCGCCGGCAAAGATTTCCGAGGCCGAGGCGCTGAACCGATCCACCAGCACGATCATCGGGCCGCTGTAGAACACCGCCGGATCGGGATCGTCGTCGACCTCGATGCGTCCGGTGGTATCGCGCAGCTGCACCACCGGTCCCCGGTCGATGAACAGACCCGTGAGCGACTCGGCTTCCGGGAGATAGCCGCCGCCGTTCGCGCGCAGATCCATGATCAGGACGTCGGAACCGTCTTTCCGCAGTTCGGTGATCAGGCGCTGCACGTCGCGGGTCGTGCTGCGATAATCCTTCGCGCCCGCGCGGCTGGCGTCGTAGTCCTGGTAGAAGCTCGGCACCGTGATGATGCCGACTTTTACATCACGGCCGTTGCGCTGCAGGACCCGCATCGCCTTGTGCGCCGCCTGAGCCTCGAGCGACACGCGGTTGCGCGTGAATTCCACCACCTTCTGCGGCGAACCGGGCGCCGCGCCCGCCGGCAGCAATTGCAGGCGCACCAGCGTGCCGCCGGGCCCGCGAATCTTCTGCACGACGTCGTCCAGGCGCCAACCGATCACGTCGGTCAGCTCTCCGGTCTTGCCTTCGCCTACCGCGGTAATGCGATCGTTGGCGGCGAGCTTGCCGCTGGTCGCGGCCGGACCGCCGGCGATGACGTCGATCACCGTGACGTAATCGTCCGTCAGTTGCAGCGAGGCGCCGATGCCCTCGTAGCTCAAGCTCATTTGAATGTTGTATTCCTCGGAGTTGCGCGCCGAAAAATAATTAGAATGCGGATCCAAGGAAAGCACGAAAGCATTCATGAACGCTTCGAACACATCCTCGGGTTTGCTCTGATCCATGCGTTTCGCGACATGTTCGTAGCGTTTGCGCAAGACATCGGCGGCTTCGGTCCATTGCTTGCCCGCGATCACCAGCGACAACTCATCGTTCTTCACGCGCTTGCGCCACAGCTCGTTCATTTCGGCCGTGTTCGCCGGCCAGGGTTCCTTCTCGCGATCGAAATTGAACGACTCGTCGATGTCGAAGTCCGGCTTCTTGTTCAGCAGTTCGATCGCATAGGCCATGCGCTCGCGGCTGCGCTGTTGATAGCGCCGAAAGATCACGAACGCGGGTTCCACGTCGCCGGCTTTGATGGCATCGTCGAGCTCATAGCGGTAGCGCTCGAATTCGGCGATGTCGCTCGCGAAGAAATAGCTTCTGCCGCCGTCGATGGCGTCGAGATAGCGGTCGAGGATCAAGCTCGACAGATGATCGTCGAGCGGCGCCCGCCGATAGTGTTCACGCGCGACGATGTCGGCGACGCGGCGCGCGACGTAGTTTTCCTGCTCCGTGGGCGCGAGCACCGCGGTCGCTGTCGGAAGGGCGGGCGAGGGCGTCATGGCCGCGCCCAACAGGGCGGCGAGCCCTACTGCGCCCGCGCAGACGGCAATGCCGGTTATCCAGCGCGAACGATTGGCCCAAGGCCTATTAGTCATCACCGTACCAGTTCTCCTGTAAACTCCGGTCCCCAATTCCTTTCAAGGCTAGAGAAGCCCGCCCCCGCTAGCAAGTGTATATGAGCCTTAAGGTATGCGTCCGTTCACTGTTTTGATCGGTATCGTGCTGGGGTCGGCGGCATCGATCACTTTCGGCCTTGGCGCCGTCCTGATCGTATTCTGCGTCCTGGCCGGCGAGCACCCGGATTTGTCGCACGAATTGCCGCAGCTCGTGGCGAGCTTGGTTGCATTTGGCGTTTTGACCGCCGCCAGCGCGGGTAGTTTCCTGGGGCAGGTCAAGGCGCGTCCGTGGCGCGGCTGGGCGCACCTCGCCACCGCCGCCTGCCTGTGTGCCGTGATTTTGCTCTATTGGCCGCGCCGCAACTGAACGAGGAGTGGGTTATATCATGCGAATCCGGGGTTATTGGGGCATTTTGGCGTCCGCGGGCCTGCTGCTGTCGGCTTGCGCGGGTGCCGGACGCAAGGTCCCCCCTCCCTCCACCGATATCGATGAAAACGTCTACCGCAACCATGTCCGCGTACTGGCTTCGGATGACTTCGAGGGCCGCAAACCCGGCACCCCCGGCGAGGAAAAGACGGTCGCGTACCTGGTCGAGCAGTTTCGCAAATTGGGCTTGAAACCGGGAAACGGCGAGAGTTTCCTGCAGCAGGTGCCGATGGTCGAGAGTCTGGCCGGCGCCGATGCGTCCCTGTCCGCCGCAGGCCGTAACGGGACCCTCGCGCTTGTCTACGGCAAGGACATGGTCATTTGGAGCAAGCGCAGCATTCCGCAGGCGGAGCTCCGGGGCAGCGAGCTCGTGTTCGCAGGTTACGGCATCGTGGCGCCCGAGTATGCCTGGAACGATTACGCCGACATCGATGTGCACGGCAAGACCGTCGTGGTCTTGGTCAACGATCCGGGATACGCCACCAAGGACCCCAGGGTCTTCAGGGCCGGCACGATGACTTATTACGGGGGCTGGGCCTACAAGATCGAGGAAGCTGCCCGGCACGGCGCCGCGGCGGTGTTGCTCGTTCACGATAGCGATGCAGCCGGCTTCGGCTGGAGCGTCGTGCAGAGCACTTGGACCGGTGCGCAGCTCGGCCTATCGACGGCGGATGGGGATGCGGGACGCGCGGCCATCGAAGGCTGGATTCAAAAGGATGCGGCGCGCGCCTTGTTCACCGCGGCGGGGCTCGACTTCACGGCGACGGCGACGGCGGCGGCCCGTGCGGGATTCAAGGCGGTGCCCATGGGTCTGCGCATCGATGTCGCGCTGCATAACAGCGTTCGCCTGTTCACCTCCGCCAACGTGATCGCGCAATTGCCGGGCGGCAGCCGCCGCCGTGAATATGTCGTGTACACCGCGCACTGGGACCATTTGGGCCGCGACCCTACGCGCCCCGGCCACAATATCTTCAATGGTGCGATCGACAATGCGTCCGGAGTGGCAGGCCTCCTGACATTGGCGCAGTCCTGGGTCCGAACCAAGCCCGTCGCGGATAGATCGATCGTGTTTCTGGCCCTGACCGGCGCCGAAGCCGGCCTGTTGGGCTCTGACTACTACGCCGAGAACCCGGTCTTCCCCTTGCGGGAGACCACGGCCGTGCTCAATCTGGATACCCTGCACTTCGGCGGACCCACGCGCGATGTGACCGTGTTCGGTGTCGGGAACACTGATCTGGAAGAGTATGCGCGGGCGGCGGCGCTGCTTCAGGGCCGCGAGGTTACCCCCGAGCCCACGCCGGAACGGGGACTCTATTTTCAGTCGGACAATTTCAGCTTTGCGAAGGCCGGCGTGCCGGCGCTGTATGCAAAAGGCGGCCTCGACGACACCGCGCGCGGGCCGGTCTGGGGGCGGGCGCGGCTCGACGACTACATGGCGCATCGCTATCACCAGCCGAGCGATCAATACACGCCGGACTGGGATGTGCGCGGCGCGGTCGAAGACCTCACACTTTATTACGACGTCGGCAACCGGGTGGCGCACACCCGGCGATTCCCGCGCTGGTATCCCAACAGTGAGTTCCGCGTCAGTCGCGATCACAGGGCGGCGCCTTGAGGAGCCAGACTGGCTCCTAGCGTTTGCCGACGCGCGTCCAGTTTTTCTTGCGATCGAAACTGCCCGAGGTGTTGTAGGGATCGAAGCCGCGATTTTTGTTCTCCGCCTTGAGCGGCGCGGCTTCCACGCTGAGCTCCTGCGTTGCGTTGGCCTGCTGCAGCTCGCGCACGCCGAAACTGAATTTTGATTCCGGATCATTTCCGGTCTTGTGGTCGCTCTCCATCGTCTTCCCTCTACAAAAAACCAATGCGTCGATAACTCTTGCTGTGTTGTCGATTCTGCCGTCCCCGCACATGTTCCCAAATAGCGACAGCGAGAGGCCGGCGATGTCGCAAAACTGTGACGCAGCTCAAGTCGATGACGACATAAGGCGGCTGCGCCACAACATAATTCTCGTCAGTAAGCACCGGCGGCACACCCCGCGGCGAAGGCCTCAACCTCTGCGGGCAAGCGCCCCGGATATTTGCCGATCGAAGGGCACCGAACGGTTGCGGCCGCGCATTTTGGCGGTATACAGAGCCTGATCGGCGGCCTTGACAAGGTCGGCGACGCTGTTGAAATGGGTTTCAGTACCGTGTGTGGCGCAGCCGATGGAGATCGTCACCGTGGCGTGATCGGATCCGATGACATGCCCGGTATTGCGAAACGCCATCACGATGCGTTCGCAAATGCTGCGCGCCGTCCCGGCATCGGTTGCCGGCAGCACCACCACGAACTCTTCTCCGTCGTAGCGGGCGATCAGATCGGACTCGCGCGTGTTGCCGCGAAGTATGCGCGCGGTCGCCTGCAGAATGCGGTCTCCGGCCTGGTGACCGAAGTTGTCATTGATGGTCTTGAAGTTATCCAGATCCGCGAACGCCACGCTCAACGGCCATTTGTGGCGCGTCGAGTTGTCGAATTCGCGTCCCAGAAATTGATCGAGATAGGCGCGGTTGTAGACGCCGGTCAGCGTGTCGCGGCGGATCTCCTCCTCGAGCTCGAGTACCCGCGACGAGGAGCTTTCCGCCGCCGCCCGCAATGTGTTGATCTCGCGGAGCGCATGCAGGCTGCGCAGCATCAATACCTCGCGCGCCTGCTCGAGAATCAATTCCGGATGCTGCCTGGCCAGCAAGTCGGTCTCGAAGATAGCTTCGGTTTCGGGAATCATGGCGCCGATGGTGCCCAAGACCTGGCCGAAGGCCATTTTATCGAGTCCGAGGCTGCGTTCGGCGCACAGCGCCGTCTCGGCGAACGGCCGCTGTTCGGGGTCCAGCAAGAACAGATCCGCCACCGGTCCCGAGAGGGCGACGCAGCGATCGAAGATCTGCGCCGGGTCGCAGGTGTTGCTCATCTCCAATTGGTGGCTGTGCGCGATCGCACGATGCAGGCGCTCGGGCAGATTCCAGCCCTTCATCAGCCAGCCGCCGATCTCTGCATGATCGACTTGCAAACGCTTCTTTTCGTGCTCGGCCAGCGCGACATGGTTGCGCTGCAGGGCTTCCCCCTGGGAGTACAAATCGGGCAGCGCCTTGTCCAGCGCCAGCATGGCCACATCCTGGAGCAGTGCTGCAAGGAATATTTCTTCGGCCAACGATTGATGCATGGCATCGCCGAGCGCGCGCGCCGAGGTCGCCGCGAGCAGGGCGCGGCGCCAATACAGACCGTAGTTGAGGCCGTTCGGTTTACCGCCCCGCAGGGACTTGACCAGGGAAAAACTCAAGGCAAGGGTCAGAGTGGCGTTCAATCCCAACACCACCAACGCCTGACGCAAATTCTCGCTCTTGCGGCGCTGGGCATACAGCGGCGAGTTCGCGATGCGCAGCACTTTCGTGGAGAGCGCGGAGTCCATGCTCAATGCCTTGGCCACCTTGCCCATCTCGATGTCCGGATCTTGCGCAAGCTCGATGATGTGCGTCGCCACGCCCGGCGGCGAGGGGAAATTCACGGACCTGCGAAGATGAGCTTCGATCTCGGGATTCACGCCGGCTCTCCAACAATCAAAATCGGATCAAAATCCGCCTATTGGCCAGTTAACGTCCGCGCCGCCCGGAACTTGAATCGTGAATTAGGTCAAGCGCGCGCTGAGCCGCCACCAGATACGAAGGCCCTTGAAGAGCAAGTAAATCCCATAGGGCCCGAGGACGACCACCCAGGAAGCAATCGACCCTTCCCTGAAGCCCGTGAACAGGCTGTGATACAGATGCCCCAGGCTGGCGCCCTCGTAGCGGCCGAGCGTGGCAACGCCGGCATAGAAGATGAGCACGGGCATGATGGCCACACCGGCCAGCAGTCCGAGTGCCGCCACCCCAAGTTCCATGGACCACGGACTGGTCAGCCCCAGGCCCTGCAGGATTCTCCGTATCATGCGCTCGATTGTAAACGAATCCGGCCGCCGGCCGCCCGGCCCTGTAGAATCGCGGTATGCGAGCCTGGACCCCTCAGACGCTGTACGACGCAAAGCCCTGGGCCTTCATCGGCATCGGGGTGATATTGGCGATTGGAGCGATGCTGTGGTCGCTGTCGGCCGGACTTTGGACGGTCTGGCGCGGGCTGCTGTGCTTTGGCGGAGCCGCGCTCACAATCGTCGGCGGAGCCACCCTGCAGTTACGCCAGGATTACCGCGCCCGCAGCAAGTGGCGGCGAGACGCGCCGCCTTGATTCGCACAGCCGTGGTCGGCGTCGGCTACTTGGGCCGATTCCATGCGCAGAAATATGCGAGCCTGCCCAACTCACACTTGGTGGGCGTTGCTGATCCATCCGCGGCGGCGCGTTCGGCGGTCGCGGCGGAATTGGGCGTTGCGTCCTATGCCGACTATCGTGAATTGCTGGGCCATGTCGATGCCGTGAGCATCGTGACCCCGACTCCCTTGCACTACGATGTCGCCAAGGATTTTCTCGACGCCGGCGCGAACGTGTTGGTCGAGAAGCCGATGACCGTGACCGTGGCGGAGGGGGAACGCCTCATCGATCTGGCGCGCCGTGCGAACCGTGTTCTACAAGTCGGTCACTTGGAACGCTTCAACGCCGCCGTGCAGGCGGTCCAGCCCAGCTTGACCGTGCCCCGCTTCATCGAGTCGGCGCGGCTGGCGCCATTCAAGTATCGCGGCACGGACGTCGATGTGGTGCTGGACCTCATGATCCATGACATCGATTTGATCTTGAGCATCGTGCGCTCTCCGGTGGTGGCGGTCGACGCGATCGGCACCAGCGTATTTTCCAGTGAAATCGATATAGCGAATGCGCGCCTGCGTTTCGCCAACGGCTGCGTTGCGAACGCAACCGCCAGCCGCGTGAGCCGGAAGACCGAGCGCAAGCTGCGTTTGGTTCAAGACGATGCATATCTTTCGGTCGATCTACATCAGAAGATCATAACCGTGATACGCAAGGGCACGGGCGTCGGTGCGGACGGCATGCCGCAGGTCGCCATCGAAGAGAATAGCTACGAGCAGGGTGATGCGCTCAAAGACGAAATCGCTTCCTTCCTCGAATCTGCGGCGACCGGCTGCGCGCCCGCAGTGAGCGGCGAAGACGGACTGCTCGCGTTGCGCACCGCGGTGAGCATCGCCGAGCAAGTGGCGAGTTCGCGGCGCCGGTTTTCCTAAGGCGCCGGCGCAGTCGGCGCAGGCGCCGGAGCGGGGGCGGACGATGGAGCGGACCCCGGAGCACTCGGCGCCGTCGGCGACCTTGTTCCCGAACCGGCGCCGGGCTCATTGTCGGTCACGGTCACCCGATCCACGAAGAAACGGGTTTCCGCGAAGCAGGGGGTGGGGACCCCGGGATGCTCGGTATAGTGCAGCTGAACTCGGTGACCGACGGCTTTGCTGAGCTGGTCCGCGACTGTCTTGTCGCGCACGCTGAAGTCCCATAACTGAGGCGATATCCCCGCGCCCATGTATTGGCCGCCGCCGTAGTACAGCGCGATTTCGCCTTCCCTGGTTTTACAAACCCAGCCGCGGCGTACGAATTTCTGCAGTACGCCCGCGCGCTCTCCCTCGGCATACGCCCACGCCAGTGTCAGCCACGTCCACAGTCCGCCGCCGACGATGATCAATAGCAGCAATATCATGAGCCAACGGCCGAGACGGCCGGTCGACCGGCGCCTTCCCGTGGAATTCGGAACTTCAATCCGGGTCATGATTTAGAAACGCCTTGGGCCGCGATTGGCCGAAAAAAATTGGTGGACCGGGGCGTCAATCCTAGCGCGCAACCGGGTAACCGGCGTGTGAATTCCAGATTACTCCAAGAGGATGGGGTTGTGCCAGCAAGAGGACGGGGTTGTGCCAGCAAGAGGACCGAGTTGTGCCGGCGAGTGCCGCTGAAACGACGCGCAAGCGGCTCGTGGCGCTCGTCGCTTGCGTCGGCCGGCTCGCAGCTTCGTGCGGAGGTCTTGATCAGCGGCGGCAAGCGGCGCACGCGGCGCCGCTTGCCAGACTCCGCAGGGAAGTCAGAGTGATTCGAGGAAGGTGAACAGCTGCTGCTTCTGGGTTTCGGTCAGATCCCGGAATCGCCTGGCCACGTGTTCCGCCTCGCCGTCGTGGCGTTCGATGGCGTTCCGCAGCGTCAGGGATCTCAGGTCGTGCATGAATCGGGGACGCATCCGCAGGTCCCAAAGAGCGGCGGTTCGCAACTTGTTCGCCGTGTCCTGCGGCCCTGCCTGCACGATGCCATCGCCGGTTCCGATGTCATGCAGCAGAAAATCGCTGTACGGGTGGATGATCTTGTTCCCCAATGCCGCGGGCACGAGGAATGTGCCGCCGTTGATGGCGGTTCCGGGCGGGGCGGTGGTGATCGACGAAACATGGCAGGCGCCGCAGCCGATCTCGCCGAAGAGATGCTCGCCCGCGAGCGCTGCCGGGGTTGCCGCCAGGGTCTTGTCGCGCGGCGGAACTTTCGTGCCGCGGACGAACTGCGCAAAGTGATCGATATCGGCCAACCCCAGTTCGTCAGGAACATCTTCCGGGTCCGGCGTAACCTTCCCTATGGTCGTCTCGTCCTTCGGCCGCAGCCGGTTCGTGACTCCCATTTCGTTCAGGTAGGCGTCCCCGATGAACGAGAGCAGACTGCTGTGCTGGTCCTTCCAGCCAAAGCGGCCGATGCGGGTCTGACCCGGCGCCTCCAGAACGGGAACCTCGATGGCTTCGCCATGAATCCGGCCACCGCTCTGCTCGGGCTGCGAGGCGGCAATGGCGATCAACGTACTGTCGTCAATCGCTTCGACAAAACCGTCTCCGAGCGTGTTCAGCGCAGCGCGCAGTGCCCGGATGTTTTCGGTGACCGGGATGTGCTCCTGCGCTTCGGGCAGGACCGCCCGATCGTTGATGAGAGAGCGGCCGGATATGCTCGCCGCGCCGTCGTTGATCGGCACCGTGGGGTTCACGAAGTTGCCGTTGGCGTCGAGATGTCCGACCCGCAGCTCGGTAAATTGGCTGGCGGCGCCGCTGACGGGGTTCTGATGGCATTCGGCGCACGCGCGGCCGTTGAACACCGGACCCAGTCCGCTGTTCACATCATGCTGCGTTTCATAGATCTGCTGGTCGAGCATGAAACTGTCGCCGGGAGGCTCGGCAATTCCGTTGCTCTGGCTCTTGGAGCCG
>Ga0307474_10004276_pt1 | contig 10299 bp, 6 predicted proteins | sample atmos_gasesECM1C_2_FD_203312 | JGI IMG/M metagenome (GOLD analysis project Ga0307474, IMG submission 203312) | Hardwood forest soil microbial communities from Morgan-Monroe State Forest, Indiana, United States - atmos_gasesECM1C_05 | ecosystem: Environmental > Terrestrial > Soil > Temperate...
CCGACGTGCAGAAGGCGATCCGCAAGATCATCCCGCCGGATCAGATCGAGACCATGGCCGACAACATCGGCATGCCCATCAGCGGCATCAACATGACCTACAACAATACCGGTGTGATCGGCCCGCAAGACGGCGATATCCAGATCAAGCTGAAGGAGGATCATCCACCGACTGAAATCTACGTGAAAGCGCTGCGCGAACAGCTTCCGCGCCAATTTCCCGGAATGACGTTTGCTTTCCTTCCAGCCGATATCGTCAACCAGATTCTCAACTTCGGCGCTCCGGCGCCGATCGACCTGCAGGTGAGGGGCGGGAATTTGAACGCCAATTTCGCTTACGCCAACAAGCTGATGGGGCGCATCCGCCGGATTCCCGGCATTGCGGATGCGCGCATCCAGCAGTCGCCGAGCAATCCCACCTTCAACATCGACGTCGATCGCACCCGCGCGCAATATGTCGGTTTGTCCGAGCGCGATGTCGTCAACAGCCTCACCGTCAATCTCTCGGGCAGCGGGCAGGTGGCGCCGACCTATTTCCTCAATCTCGATAACGGCGTGTCCTATTCGATCGTGATGCAGACCCCGCAATACCAGATCGACTCGCTGAGCGCGCTGGAGACATTGCCGATCACCGCGGGCGGGCCGACCGCGCCCATTCTCGGCGGCATCGCCAACATCACCCGCTCGGTTTCGAGCGCGGTGGTCTCGCAATACGACATTCAGCCGATGGTGCAGATCTTCGCCACGCCGCAGGGGCGCGACCTCGGAGGCGTTGCGGCCGATGTCCGCACAGCGATCGCGGAAACGGCCAAGGACTTGCCGAAGGGCTCCTCGGTTGCTCTCGTCGGCCAGGTGCAGACCATGAACAGCTCCTTCGCCGGACTGCTGTTCGGGCTCGCCGCGGCCATCATCCTCGTCTATTTCCTGATCGTGGTGAACTTCCAGTCCTGGTCCGACCCTTTCGTGATCATTACGGCGCTGCCGGCGGCACTGGCCGGGATCGTCTGGATGCTGTTTTCGACCAAGACCACGATGTCGGTTCCGGCGCTGACCGGCGCGATCATGTGCATGGGCGTTGCCACCGCCAACAGCGTGCTGGTGATCAGCTTTGCCCGCGAGCGCTATGAGGAAATAGGCGACCCGATTCTGGCCGCCGTCGAGGCCGGTTTCGTGCGCTTGCGCCCCGTGTTGATGACGGCGCTCGCCATGATCATCGGCATGCTGCCGATGGCGCTCGGGCTCGGCGAGGGCGGCGAGGCCAACGCGCCGCTGGGGCGCGCGGTCATCGGTGGCCTGACCTTCGCAACCATTGCCACGCTGATGTTTGTTCCGGTGGTTTTCAGCATGGTACACAGGAAACAGGACCCCAAAGGGGCCGTCGTAACGGAGAGCCAGAATGCCCACTGAACCTCGCTCGCCGGTCTCGCGCCGGAAGTTGGGCATGTTTGGCGGACTAGCCGTCATCGCCGCGCTGATGCTGGTGATCAGCGGCATCCGCGCGCGCGAGGATTCGAGCGCGAAGTTGCGCGAATGGACCGACAGCCAGGCCATACCGCCGGTAGCGGTGATATTCGCCGAGTCCGGTGCGCTGACGGCAACGATCGATCTGCCGGGCCGGCTGGAGGCCTATTATCGCGCGCCGATCTTTGCGCGCGTCAACGGCTACCTGAAGAATTGGAACGCCGACATCGGCGCGCGGGTCAAGGCCGGCGACGTCATTGCCGAAATCGATGCGCCCGATCTCGATCAACAATTGCTCCAGGCCCGCGCCGATCTCACCAATCAGCAGGCGAGCGCGAAACTTTCCGAGGTCACGCTGGCACGGCGCAGGACGCTGATCGCCTCGAATTTCGTCTCGATGCAGGAGATCGACGAGCGTACCGCCGATCTCTCCAACAAGATTGCCGCGGTCAACTCCAGCCAGGCCAATGTCGAGCGGCTCGAGGCGCTCGCCGGCTACAAGAAGATCACCGTGCCGTTTGACGGCATCGTCACCGCGCGCTCTACCGACGTCGGCGCTCTGATCAATGCCGGTGGCGGCAGCGGTCCGCCGATGTTCGTGATTTCCGATGTCAGGAAGCTGCGCGTCTATGTCAATGTGCCGCAGACCTATGTGCCGTCGGTCCGGATCGGTGCAAGAGCGGTGATCTCCGTGCCCGAATATCCGGCCCGGACGTTTGACGCCACCGTCGAAGCGTCCGCGCAAGCCGTCGATGTCAATTCCGGTACGACGCAGATGCAGCTTGGGCTGGAGAATGCCGCCAGTGAGTTGATGCCGGGCGGCTTTGCCACGGTGCGGCTGACGTTGCAGCGAGATGGCGGTCCGCTGCACATCCCCTCGAGCGCGCTGGTCTTCAACCAGAACGGCCTGCGGGTTGCGACGGTGGGAGCGGACGACCGCGTCCTGTTCAAGACGGTGACGATCGCGCGCGATCTCGGGCGCGACATCGAGCTTGCATCAGGCGCTACGCTCGACGACCGCATCATCAACGCTCCGCCGGACGGAATCGTCGACGGCGATCAGGTCCGCGTGGTCAGCACCAAGCGTCGCCCGGCCACGGTTTCGGCCAAGCAGGGCGACAAGGGGTAGACCTATTCATCGTCATGGCCGGGCTCGTCCCGGCCATCCACGTCTTGATGGTTTGTGCGAAGAAGACGTGGATGCCCGGCACAAGGCCGGGCATGACGCTGGATACGCTATTCTACTCGCCACTCCAAAATGCCATCCTCAGCCGTTTCGATCTCGCCGGATGACCCGACCGGGCTGCGGTCCAGGTTCAACAAATGCGCGAGGGTGCCGCGGTCACTGGCGGGCACGCGTGCCAGCGCCCGGCGGTTGTCTGGCGTGCGCAGCATCACCACGCCGTGCCCGATCTCGTTGTTGCGGCCATAGAGCACGGTAAAACTTTCGACCTTTGCCTTGCCGCTGGCCTCGGCCACGAATTCCGGCACCTGACTGCGACGGCGCTCGGCCTCGGCTTGCACGCCCGTTTCTTGCGCGAGCGGCTGTTCTGGCGGCGTTCGCGACAGCACCAGTGCATGATGTTTAGTGACAAAACCGCCCTGGCCGTAGAGGAGACCGAGTTTGGCGCCGGCGCGAAGTTTCCGTACCATCGCACAGGCCGCGTGCGTCATATAGGTGTTGAGTGGCGCGCCGAAGAAAGTCAGCCCGCCGGTCACGGTCGGCTGCACGTTGGCGCCGAGCTTGAGCGTCCGCCGCGCCATTTTCGGCACGCAGGGAAAGCAGCTGTAGAGCTCGATCGCGTCAAAAGCCCCGCCATCGCCGTCGGCCAGCGCCATCGCTCCCTCAAGCACGGCGTTTTGGGCGTGGCTCTCGACGAACTGGTCGCGTTCAAGATAATCGCGGGGCTCTTCCGCCGATGCGCCGCCCCGGACATGGACGAGACGGTCCTCACGCAAGCCTAAGGCGCGCGCTTTCGCAAGGCTCGTCATCAGCACCGCGCCGCCCATATTGACCGTTGGGTTTGCGACCATGAGCTTGGTGTAAGGCCATGCGATCAGCCGGTTGTCGGGCGTCGGCGTCGTGATTTCGCTGGCCGAGAAATTCCGTTTCAGCCAGGAATTCGAATTCTGCGAGGCGACCAGGGAATAGGTCGACCACAGCGCGCCCGATTCCGCCGTCGCCTCGCGCGGCGTCTGGCCCCAATGCGCCGAGGTGGCCGCTTCGTAAAACGGATAGACGCTCACCGGGCGAAACACGCCGAGCTTCACGGCAAGCGCCTTCTGGAACGAGGCAGTGCGCTTGGGTTCCTCGACATCGTGGGCGAACGGCGTCCACGGCAAAGTGAGGCCAGTGCGTTCGGCCTTGGTCACCGTGCTCTGCGCCTCGGCGCCGCAGACCGCGGCGACGCTGCATTCGCCGCGCGCGATGCGTTTTGCTGCTTCATGCAGATAGCGGATCGGACTTTCACCGCCCACGGGGCCGTAATAATTGTGCCTCGGATTGATGGAAAGACGCGCGGCGAGCTGCTTTTCCGGATCGCGGTAGCGCCAGCTCAGGAAACAGACGATGTCGAGGGAATCGATTTCGCCGACTAGCGTCGCGCCGCTGTCGGCTTCCGCGCGCTTCAACGCTTCGACCATCAGCGCGAGCGGTTCGAGGCCTTGGGTGATTTCCTTCGGGCGATCGGCGATTTCACCGACGCCGACGATGACGGGAATGCGCTCAGCGGGGAGAGGGGACTTCGACATTTTTTCTTGTTCGCCTTCTGGATCGATTTTCTACTGCGTCATGGCCGGGCTTGACCAGCACAAGGCCGGCATGACGGGCGGCACGAAACACGCCTTTCGTCATTCCGGGGCGCGCTGAAAAGCGCGAGCCCGGAATCCATTTTCCGGCCTTGCAGCGCCATGGATTCCGGGTTCGCATATTCGATGTGCCCCGGAATGACCGTAAAGTACTCACTCTCCCACCAGCGCGTTGATGTGCTCCACGGCTTCCGCAAAATCTTCCTTGAATTCCTGCACCACCGTGCCTGCCGACTTGACGCTGTCGATCAGGCCGACGCCTTGTCCGACGAAATAGCTGACGAGTTCGCGCGCCTTCGCGTTGCCAGCAGCGGCCGACCGATCGATCGAATCGAATGCATCGCGGCTGATGATGCTCTGAAGCGGCATCGGCAGCGCGCCGGGGCTTGACGGATCGCGGTCCCATGCATCGGTCCAGACCGAGCGCAACTGCCGCGCCGGCTTGCCGGTGCGGCTCTTGGAGCGCACCGCATCGCGCGAGGACGCAGCGATCAGCTTTTCGCGGAAGATTTCGCTGGTCTCGGATTCAACCGTCGCGAGCCACACCGAACCGGTCCACACCCCGGCGGCGCCCATCGCCATGCACGCCGCCATTTGCCGGCCGGTCATGATGCCGCCCGCGGCCAGCACCGGCACGTCGCGGATCTGCTTGATCGCCTTGATCACCTCGGGCACGAGCACCATGGTCGAGACTTCGCCGCAGTGGCCGCCGGCTTCGGTGCCCTGCACCACGAGAATGTCGACGCCGGCCGCGACCTGGCGCAGCGCGTGCTCCTTGGCGCCGACCAGCGCGGCGACCGGAACGCCGTGCTTTCTTCCCGTCTCGATCATCGCTTTCGGCGGCACGCCGAGCGCGTTTGCGATCAGGCGGATCGGGTGACGGAACGAGGCTTCGAGAACTTCCAGCGCCAGCGCGGCGTCGAAAGGCTGCGGCTGGTTATCGGGAGTGGGGGTGGTCGTGAGTTCAACGCCATGCTTGTTGAGAAGATTGCGGGTGAAAGCACGATGCTCGGGCGAAATCCGCGTCTCGAGGCTGTTCCAGGTGACATTCTTCTCGCCCGAGGTTGAGATATTTTCGGGGATCAGCACGTCGAGCCCGTAGGGCTTGCCGTCGACGTGATCATCGATCCATTTCAGCTCCTGCTCGATGGTCTCAGGGGTATGGGTGGTGGCCCCCAACACCCCGAAACCTCCGGCCCGGCTCACGGCTGCGACCACGTCGCGGCAATGGCTGAAGGCAAACAGCGGAAATTCGACGCCCAGCATGTCGCAAATCGGCGATTTCATCGTATCACTCCCTGCACCGCCTTCGGCTTTTTTTGAAGGCGATTTTCACGCGAACGCTAGTGGTCCGATTCTAACATTCGCTTCCCATTGTAGCAGGCACTTTTGCGAATGTTAGAATCAAAGGACCACTGGTGTCCTGAATCCGAAGTTCGCACACGCTTGCGGCTCCTCTCTTGCGAACTCCGGATTCAATAGGACACCAGAAACCTATGAATCTAGTGTGGTTTTGGTTCAGAAGTTCTCTTGACGAACTCGCGGCAGAACTGAAGAGAACTTCTGAACCACCACACTAGCAAATATAAGATTCTAGTGGAGTTTAGGATTTGACATTCGCTTAACGAGCTTGCGGGCTAGTGCCGCCGATTTGAAGTTCCTGCCGTGCAAGCGGCATATTCAATCCAGGAACTTCAAATCGAAAAGCGGCACTAGAGTCATAGGTTTGCTAGTGCCCACGAGTTTCCGAAGTTCGTGAAAGGTGGGCGCTGAAACGGGACACGAACTTCGGAAAGCGGGCACTAGCTGGGTAGCGAATGCCAAATCCGCTCCACTATCGCATCGGCAATGGTGGTGCCAAGCCACATCGTTTTGTCTCTTGCGCTTTCGCGGCGGTGAGGGAATGCTGTTTCACAACGACGAAATCCCGGGGAGTGAAAAAATATGTCGGCGTTGCCACCCACGTCAGGCAAAGACCATCTCGCGGAACAGGCATCCTACGACGTGGTCGTGGTCGGTGCGGGATTTGCCGGGATGTACCTGCTGCACCGGCTGCGCGGGCTCGGCCTCAAGGTGCGCGTCTACGAGCAGGGCGGGGACGTCGGCGGCACCTGGTACTGGAACCGCTATCCCGGCGCGCGCTGCGACGTCGAGAGCATGCAGTATTCCTATTCCTTTTCCGACGAATTGCAGCAGGAATGGGACTGGAGCGAACGCTACGCGCCGCAGGCCGAAATTCTCAGGTATGCCCGGCACGTCGCCGAGAGATTCGATCTGCGCAAAGATATTCAATTCAATACCAGCGTCGATCGCGCAGTGTTCGACGAGAGCGGTAGCGAGTGGCAGGTCACGACATCGGACGGCAAAACCGTCAGCGCAAGATTTGTTGTGCTCGCCACCGGCTGCCTGTCGAATGCACGCCTGCCCGAGTTCAAGGGTTTGCCGGATTTTACTGGCAAGGTCTATCACACCGGCCATTGGCCGCATGAGGCGGTGGATTTCACGGACAAGCGCGTCGCCGTCATCGGTACCGGTTCTTCGGCCATCCAGTCGATACCCCTTATCGCCAGGCAGGCCCGACGCCTTTACGTGTTCCAGCGCACGCCGAATTTTTCGATTCCGGCCCACAACGCCGCGCTGACCGCGGAGGAGCGCGACGCCTTTCGCAAGATTTATCCAGAAGTGAGGCGCTTTGCCCGCGAGGAATCGCGCAACGGCATCTATGCCGAGATGCCAGACCGCGGCGCGCTTGAGGATGGCGACAACGCGCGGCGCGCCAGATATGAGCAACGCTGGTCCAATGGCGGCCTGACCTTCATGCTCGCCTACAACAACCTGATCCTCGATCAGGCCGCCAACGATACGGCCGCCGATTTTGTCCGCGCCAAGATCGCGGAAATCGTCAAGGATCCGCAGACCGCAAAACTCCTGCGGCCGGACAATCACCCGATCGGCTCCAAGCGCATCTGTGTCGATACCGATTATTACGCGACCTTCAATCGCCCCAATGTGACGCTGATCGATATCCGGACTGAAGGCATCGAGGAGATCCTGCCGAACGCGGTGCGCACAGGCGGCAAGGACTACGAGGTCGATGCGCTGGTGCTGGCGACCGGGTTCGATGCGATGACCGGTTCGGTGGCGAGGATCGACATTCGCGGCCGTGGCGGGCAGACGCTGAAGCAGAAATGGGCCGAGGGCCCCAAAACCTATCTGGGCCTGATGAGCGCGGGCTTCCCCAATCTCTTCATCATCACGGGGCCTGGCAGCCCCTCGGTGCTCTCCAACATGATCGTCTCGATCGAGCAGCATGTGGACTTTATCACCGATTGCCTCGCCTGGATGCGCCAGCGCGGCCTTGAGGTGATGGAAGCCAGCCAACAAGCCGAAGATCACTGGGTCGCCCATGTCAATGAAGTGGCGCAGATGACCGTCTATCCGCAGGCCAATTCCTGGTACATGGGCGCCAATATTCCGGGCAAGCCGCGCATCTTCATGCCCTATATCGGCGGCGTTGGCGTCTATCGCCGGATCTGCGACAACGTCGCCGCCAAGGGATATGAGGGATTTGCGATGGCGGCAACTGCGCGGCCGAAGATGTCGCAAGTGTCGTCATTGCGAGCGTGAGCGAAGCAATCCAGAACATTTGAACGGCCGGGCACAACAGCAACCCGGCGTCATGGATCAAAGATCACTTTTTATCTTCAGGCCGGGTCAAGTCGGCTGTCGGCCAGAGCCTACTTTGAATGCAACCGGCAATCTCAGCCCATCGTGTGATCCATAGATACTAGCGCGACGTTCGAACGCGGATCGGATCAGGTCCTGAGTTGGCTTATCTTGCTGCCGGATCGCAGCGCCGGTCAAAACGAGGCTGCCCAAGCCACCTCGCCAAAGGGTGTCCGTGTCGGAGACGGAATAGATCGTGGCGTGCTCAAGGACTGTTACTTCGGTGAGTCCGGCTCCCTCTAGCAGCCGGAGGAACTCTCCCGTGTTGGAGAAGCGGTACGCATTGTGGCCCTGTGGCACGTCCGGCGGCATCGACACGCCAACCTCGGCAATAGCGTCGCGGAAGACGCCTTGGATTCGCTGGCGCGACGGATCACCCCACCAGGAAAATGCAACGCGTCCCCCGGGTAACAAGGTCCGCACACACTCTGCGACAGCAACTTCTGGCCGGGGAAAATGCCCGAGGCCGAAAGCGCAGACAACTGCATCGAACGTATCATCAGCAAATGGGAGACGTTCTACATCAGCTTCATGAAAATCGATTGCGGGGTGCAGTCGCCGCGCCAGTTCTATCATCTGCGGCGACAAGTCGATGCCGATCGGACGCGCGCCCCGATTTGCGGCTTCGGCTGCAACGGCACCCGGCCCAGCCGCGACGTCCAGCAAGCGCGAGCCTGGGCGCAGATGCACCGCGTCTAGGAGTGGGTTAGTGGCGAGGGCCGTCACCGCTGCAAAAAATGCGTGATAACTCGTTGTCAGAGCATCGTGGCCCTGGCGTTCGAAGGTGCGCAGGCGCTCCGCCTCGCTGTCAGACAGTTCTGCTGGAGACATGATCCGCCTTCCTCCAGACTGATCTTCTCTGCCGCCGCAACCATAGCAGCTCCAAGGGGTCGGCGACATTGCGGAGAGAGCTGTGGGCCACCGCTTGTCAGCCACACGGGACTCTCTTTCAGTTTACGATCCCTGCTCGGCGGGCTTGATCAGCGCCGGATGGTCTGCTTGTGGCCCATCGCGACGTTTACTGCGTCTGCACAGGGCGGTCGTTAGCGGCGCGAAGCAGCCATGGCAGAAATCAATAAGTACGCGTCCTGACCAACCGATTTGCCCTCATGACTGTTTCGCTCGCCTGAAAGCGAAGGCGCGGCCGCGTGTCCCGGGCGCAGCGCAGTATGAACGGAGCGAAATAATGCACTGCAGAACCGGGATCCATTCCTTTTGCGGCACAAATAGGTCCCGGTTCAGCGAAGCGGCGTTGCACGCCGCATCGCGCCCGGGACACCAAGAGGTGCCATCCGTCATTGCTGTGCAAGGCGAGGGCGTGCCTCAACGGGCTGCATGAAAATACCCGACGCGGGCGCGCTGCCAAGCAGTCCATTTACTTCGTCGCCGCACGCCTCATAATGCGGTTGAACTATACAGCCTGCAGGGCGGACGAGTGAAAAGCGCCGCAAAACGGCGACTAGAGGCCGCGCTCAAGGTCGAAAAAAATCCAGGGAGGACTTTCATGCAAGTTCCAAAGACCGCGCTCGTGATCGGCGCCACGATGGCCATGTTGGCGGGCCCAGCCCTTGCACAGGGCAAGCCAGGCGAAATCAAGATCGGGATCACCACCTTCCTGTCGGGGCCGGCATCTGTCTTCGGCGTGCCCGGAAGAGCCGCAGCCGAGATGATTGCGGAGGACATCAACAAGAAGGGTGGGATCGGTGGCGTGCCGGTAAAACTGTCCTTCGTCGACGAAGGCGCGGGCGGCGAGGCGCTCGTTTCGAACTACCGTCGCCTGGTGCAGGACGAGAAGGTCGATGTGACTTTTGCCTCCATCTCGTCAGGCAGCTGCAACCAGCTGGTGCCGGTCGCAGAAGACCTCAAGGTCATGAACTTCATGTGGGATTGCGGTGCCGCTTCGATCCTCGAAGCGAAGAAGTACCGTTACAATTTCCGCACCCAGGCCAACGCCACGCCGGAGATGCTCGCGGTTCTCATCTATCTCCTCAAGACCAAACCGGATTTCAAGACCATCGCCGTCGTCAATCAGGACTATGCCTGGGGCCGCGAAAGCTGGGAGATCTTTTCAACCGCGCTGAAGGTGATGAAGCCTGACGTGCAGGTGGTGGCTGAACTTTTCCCCAAATTCGGCTCTCCCGATTACTCGACCGAGATTTCGCGCCTGATGGCTCTTCATCCCGATGTGGTGCTGACCACGAGCTGGGGCGGCGATCTCGACACGCTGGTCCGGCAGGCCGGCCAGCGCGGTCTTTTGCAACAATCCGCCTTCGTGCTCGCCATCGGAGAGTCATCGATCCAGCGG
>Ga0307474_10004277_pt1 | contig 10298 bp, 9 predicted proteins | sample atmos_gasesECM1C_2_FD_203312 | JGI IMG/M metagenome (GOLD analysis project Ga0307474, IMG submission 203312) | Hardwood forest soil microbial communities from Morgan-Monroe State Forest, Indiana, United States - atmos_gasesECM1C_05 | ecosystem: Environmental > Terrestrial > Soil > Temperate...
CAAAATGCGGATGGCTCGCTGGTTGTCGGCGATTCTCATCACTACGCGGCGACGCCCGATCCATTTGCGCCGCAGGCGGTCGACGATCTCATCCTCGACGAATTCGAGCATGTGTTCGGGGTGCGTGCGGCCGTTCGCGAGCGCTGGACCGGCACCTACGCGTCGTCCGTGGACCGCCTTGCTCTGATCGACAGACCGTCGGACGCCGTGCGGATCGTAGTCATCACAAGCGGTACCGGCGCCAGCACATCGTTTGCCATCGCCGAGGAAGTCGTCGACGATCTTTTTGGCTGAGAGGGGAGAGGATGATGTCGGCACAGAATCTGAAAGCAGTGATTTTCGACTGGGCGGGCACGATCGTCGATCATGGCTCGCTTGCGCCGATGGGCGCCTTCGTCGATGCCTTTGCTGAATTCGGTATCGCGATCGGGATCGACGAGGCGCGGGGCCCGATGGGCATGGCCAAGCGTCCGCATATCGCTGCACTGATGGCCATGCCTCGCATCGCCGAAGAGTGGCGGCGCGTGCACGGCGCGGCACCAACCGAGGCCGATGTCAGCCGCGTCTACGACGTTTTCGTGCCGAAGAACATTTCCGTTGCCTCGCGCTATGCCGACCTGGTGCCCGGCGCCGCGAGTGTGGCCGAAGCGCTACGCAGGCGCGGCCTCAAGATCGGCACGACGACCGGCTACACCCGCGAGATTATGGCTGAAATCACCCCGGTTGCGGCGCGGCAAGGGTTCACTGCCGATGCCATGGCCTGCACCGGCGATGCGCCGGACGGACGGCCGACGCCGTTCCTTATCTACAAGGTGCTGCTCGACTTGGCGATCTGGCCGTCCTGGGCGACGGTCAAGGTCGACGACACCGAAGTCGGCATAAGCGAGGGCCTCAACGCGGGCGCCTGGACTGTGGGCGTCGCCGTGACTGGCAATGTCTTCGGCCTCTCGATGGCGGACACGAAGGCGTTGGCATCGGAGGACTTCGTCGGCCGCCGCGCCGCGGCGACGGAAAAGCTGGCGTCGGCTGGCGCACACTACGTCATCGACAGCGTCGCTGAGTTGATGCCGATCGTAGCGGAGATTGAGGGGCGCCTCGCGCGGGGTGAACGACCGTGAGCGACCTGACGCCCGCCAACGCCTCGGAAGGCGACACCAATCTCTCGCCGCTGCGGGCGACATGGCGCGCAAAGCTCGGCGACGCGACAAAGGCGCTGCTTGACGCCGACGCGAAGGCCTTCCTGCATCAGTCGTTGTCGACTCCGTGCCTTGATGTCATCGAGCGCGCCGACGGCGCCGTGCTGACCGATGCTGACGGAAATGAGCTTCTCGACTTCCACGGCAACAGCGTTCACCAAGTCGGCTATGGGCATCCCAAAGTGATTGCGGCGATCAAGCAGCAACTCGATACGCTGCCGTTCTGTCCGCGCCGCTTCACCAACCGACCCGCCATTGCGCTCGCCGAACAGCTCGGCACACTTGCGCCCGGCGATCTGAGCAAGGTGCTATTTGCTCCGAGCGGATCGGCCGCCATCGGCATGGCGCTGAAATTGGCGCGCCATGCCACCGGGCGCTACAAGACCCTGTCGATGTGGGACTCCTTCCACGGCGCCAATCTCGACGCGATTTCGGTTGGCGGCGAGGCGCTGTTTCGTCGCGGCGCCGGCCCCTTGCTACCGGGCAGTGAGCACGTGCCGCCGCTGGACCGGGCCGTCCGCTTCTTCGGTGAAGATGGCCGCGCTCATGAGCGCCTTGCCGACTACATAGACTGCATCCTGAACGAGGAGGGCGATATCGCCGCCGTGATTGCGGAGCCGATGCGTTGGACCACGGTCACGCCGCCGCCCGCGGACTTCTGGCCGCGCGTGCGCGCAAGCTGCGACCGCAACGGCACCTTGCTTGTCTTCGACGAGATTCCGAGCTGTCTCGGCCGCACCGGAACGATGTTCTATTGCGAGCAGGTCGGCGCGACACCGGATATTCTTGTCATCGGAAAAGGCTTAGGCGGCGGCGTCATGCCGATGGCCGCGATCATCGCCCGTCGTCAGCTCGACGTGGCACCGGGGGCGGCCATCGGCCACTACACGCATGAGAAGAGCCCGCTCGGCGCCGCCGCCGCACTCGCCACCCTCGACGTCATAACGCAGGAAGGACTGCTGGTGCGTGCCACGGCGCTCGGCCGGCACGGCCTCGAACGACTTGCGCAGGTCGCGCAACGCCACGCCATCTTCGGCGCTGGCGCTGTGCGCGGCGTCGGCCTCTGTCTCGCACTCGAACTGACAGGCCCCGCCGCTGAAGCGAACGCCGACCGGCTGCTCTACGCCTGCCTCGGCCGTGGCCTCAGCTTCAAACTGGGTGCGGGCCGGATCGTAACGCTTTGCCCGCCCCTGACGATTGAACAGGCTCAATTCGACAGAGCGATCGATGTCATCGAAGCCGCCGCGCACGAAATCGCTTAGCTGCAAATCAAAGTCGGCGCGGTCACGCTTTGTTCGCGGGCATGTCATTGAAACGTCACGCAGGCAGCCTAGCGAGTCGCAGTCTGGGAGCACCCACATGGGAACACGAACAATGATTGCGATACGGACCTTCGCGGCAGCTCTGGCAGCCGCAGCGATTGTGGCAAGTCCTGCGTTCGCCGCCGACGAGGTTGTCACCATCTACAGCGCGGACGGACTGCATGACGGAAGTCCGAGCTGGTTCGGAAATCTGTTCGACGACTTCACGAAGGCAACCGGCATCAAGGTGCAGTACATCGAAGGCGGTTCGGGCGTCGTGGTGCAGCGGGTCGCAAAGGAGCAATCCAACCCGCAGGCCGACGTTCTTGTGACCCTGCCTCCGTTCATCCAGAAGGCAGCAGCCGACGGTTTACTGCAGCCCTATAGTTCGAAAGAGGCCGCGAACATCCCCGCAGCCGACAAGGATGCCAATGGACTCTACGCTCCGCTCGTCAACAACTACATGAACTTCATCTATAACACGGCGGTGCTCAAGGAACCGCCCAAGAGCTTCGCGGATCTGCTCGGTCCGCAGTTCAAGGGCAAAATCCAATATTCTACGCCCGGTCAGGCCGGTGACGGGACTGCTGTCATGCTCCAGACGATCCACGTCTTCGGCAACCGCGACGCTGCGTTCGATTTTCTGAAGAAGCTGCAGACCAACAATGTCGGCCCGTCGTCCTCGACCGGCAAACTGACCGCGCTGGTCAACAAAGGCGAACTGCATGTCGCCAACGGCGATCTGCAGATGAACATGGCTCAGAAGCTGAAGAACCCGAACATTAGCGTGTTCTGGCCCGCCGGTCCGAACGGAGAGCGGTCGACCTTCGCGCTGCCATACTACATTGGTCTCGTAAAGGGTGCGCCGCACGGCGATGCCGGCAAGAAGCTCATTGACTTCCTGCTGTCGGAAAAAGCCCAGTCCTCGATCTCGACCGTCGCTTGGGGCATGCCGGTGCGTACCGACGTGAAACCCACGGACGCCAACTTCGAGGCACTCAACGAAGCCCTGACAGGTGTCGTTGTCTGGCACCCAGACTGGAACGACGTGCTCAAAAATCTCGACGCCGACGTTGCCCGCTGGCATGACGCGACGGGCGGTTGATGAGCATCGCGACGGTAATGGACCGCACGGCGACGGCTGCGCCGTCCACGGCGCACGTGGCGTCCGAAGGCCAAGGCAACCGCATTGCCTTCGACCGCGTTACCGTCGCCTATCGCAACACGGTTGTGCTCGATAATTTCAGCCTGATCATCGAGCCAGGCGAGTTCGCCGCGTTACTCGGACCTTCAGGCTCCGGCAAGACGACCGCGCTGCGGTCTGTCGCAGGTTTCGTTCGGCCGGTGAGCGGAAGTGTTTCGATCGGTGACGAAGACGTGACTACGATGCCGCCCTATGCGCGCGGGATCGGGATGGTGGTGCAGAACTACGCGCTGTTCCCGCACATGACTGTTGCCGAAAACGTCGCCTTCGGGTTACGCGCACGAGGCGCCGCGCGCGTACTCATCGAGGAGCGCATTCGCGAGTGTCTGGCTATGGTCGACATGAGCCAGTACGCAAAACGCTATCCGCGTCAGCTCTCCGGCGGGCAACAGCAGCGCGTCGCCATCGCTCGTGCGCTCGCCATCCGTCCCCGCGTGCTTCTGCTCGACGAGCCGCTGTCGGCCCTCGACGCGCAAATCCGCCGCAACATGGTCGAAGAGCTAGGCCGGCTCCACCGCGAACTGCCCAACCTGACCGTGCTCTACGTCACGCACGACCAGGCCGAGGCGCTGACGCTTGCCGATCGTATCGCAATCATGCGCGACGGGCGGTTAAGCGCCTTCGGGGAGGCGCGCAGTCTCTATCATCAGCCTCCCAACCGCTTCACTGCTGAATTCCTCGGTCATGCCAACGTCATCCCGGTCCGCACAGAAGCACTGGATGGCCCGAGCGGCGGGATGCGGGTCCGCTTCGGCGCCGCCAACCTCCTTACAACCGCTGCAAACAACATCCCGGCAGGCGCGAACACGCATCTCTGCGTGCGGCCACACAGTCTCAAGCTCGAGCCTGCGCCCGATCGGCTCAACATGATCGAAGGGGCGGTTGAAGAACTGCATTGGCAGGGCCATACCCAGTCGATCGCGCTGTCCGTAAACGGCTCGACGATCCGCGTTGTGAGCACGGAGCTTCGCCAATTGCCGAAGATCGGAGAGAAGCTCACCGTCTATTTCGCCGCCGAGGATGCGGTTCTTATCGCCGAGGACGGCAATGCCTAACGCGGCGGCAGCCGAGCGGCGTCAGCGCGACCATGCTGGTGTCGGATTCTGGGTCCTGCTGCCCTTCGCCGTGCTCGCGACCATCTTCCTCTATCCATTGTCGCTCATCGTGCACGAAGCGCTGACCGCAGGCACTGGCGCGGTCTCGAGCGACGGTCTGCGCAAGGTCCTCGGCTCGGCTATTTTCGTGAGTGCGTTGCTCAACACCGTACGGATCGCGGTCGTCGCCACACTCGGCTGCCTGACGCTCGGCTTCACCCTCGCCTTGATCTACTCCTTTGTGCCGTTTCCGGGCCGCGCTCTCGTCGCCAAGATGATCGACGTCTTCATCGCACTGCCGACGTTCTTGGTCGCGCTTGCCTTCACCTTCATTTACGGCTCGGCGGGCTTGATCAACCAGTCGCTCATGGCGGCAATGGGCACCCAGGTGCCGCCGGTCAATTTCCTCTATTCCTCCTGGGGCGTCATCCTTGCCGAGGTGACGGTCTATTCACCGTTTGTGCTGCGTCCGCTGATCGCGAGCTTTTCGCTGCTCGATCCCGCGCAAATCGAGGTGGCTTCCAGTCTTGGCGCCAGACCCGTGCGCATCGTGCGCCAGATCATCTTTCCGGCCGCGCTGCCGGCGCTGCTCGCGGGCGGCAGTCTATGTCTTCTGCTTACGGTGAACGAGTTCGGAATTTTGCTGTTCATCGGCGCAAAGGGGGTCATCACATTGCCGCTCCTAGTCTATGACAAGGCCATCCAGCAATTTGACTATGCGAGCGCGTGCGTGATCGCCAGCGTCAACGTTCTTCTGTCGCTGATGCTCTATTCGCTCTACCGCGTCGCTCTCTCGGGGCTGGGAGGCGAACGTGCTGCTGTGGTCTAGCAGCGCACGCGTCATGGCCTGGACGGTCGGCGGCCTGTTGCTGGGCTTTATATTCCTTTTTCCGCTCGTCATCATCGTGGCGGCGAGCTTTGCGGGCCAGTGGAACGGCGTCCTGCCGAGCCATCTGACGCTGGACAATTACAACAACGTCTTCGCCGGCGCACCCGGCGATCAGATCCAGGTGAGCATCATCACCGGTGCAGTGACAAGCGGGATCGCGCTCGTCCTCGGCACGGCCGCCGCGCTTGCCTTGCGCGAGATGACCGGATTGACCAAGCGCGTTTTTGATCTCTTTTTTTTCATGCCGAGCGCCGTGCCCTCTGTCTCGGTAGGGCTTGGACTTCTCGTCGCTTTCAGCCGCCCGCCATTACTGCTCAATGGCACGACCGCCATCGTTATTCTCGCGCACCTCGTGCTCGTTTCCGCTTTCACTTACAGCAATGTCGGTGCCGGTCTCGCCCGCTTGTCGCCGGACTATGAGCAACAGGCGGAAAGTCTTGGAGCGCGGCCGTTCTACAAGCTTCGGCGAATCACGTTGCCGCTTTTGTTGCCGTATTTGCTTGCCGCTTTCAGCTTGAGCTTCGCGCTGTCGATGGGCGAGCTCGGTGCGACCATGATGGTCTACCCGCCCGGTTGGGTGACCATGCCGGTCGGTATTTTCGCCCTGACCGATCGTGGCGACGTGTTCGATGGCGCGGCGCTCACAGTGATCCTCACCTTGGCGACGCTTGCAGTGCTCGGCGCGCTTGCCTTGGTGCCGACGCGCGCCGCTAACCAGTAACGTTTGCACCGGAGAGCCGTGTCGGCGCGCGTGGTTCCCCGCCTGCCGTCCGCTTTATTGGCGAAAAGGGCAATAATGCTGGATGGAATAGAGCGGGTGGCCCGGGGTCTTTTGTATGTAAGCAACTCAACAGCGGGCGAAACGATGAAATTTCTTCACACGATTATAGTCACCGCACTCTTGATTGGAAGCTATGAGGCCGCACACGCGCAGATGGCTCCAGCAAAGGTGGGCGATACCTCAAAGGGTAAGGTGTTAGTCAACGATAAGGGCATGACGCTCTATGTTTTCGACAAGGACATGCCCGGCAAATCGGCTTGTAATGGCCCTTGTGCCGAGAACTGGCCGCCACTAGCGGCGTCGGATAGCGACAAGGCTTCCGGCGATTTGTCCATTGTCGTACGCGACGACGGAAAAAAGATGTGGGCCTACAAAGGACACCCGCTGTACGCATGGAAGAATGACAAAGCGCCGGGCGAGACCGATGGCGACGGAAAGCTCAATGGTGCATGGCACGTTGCAAAGCCCTGATTGGCTCAACTGCAGTCTCAGTGATATCGTCGATTGCACGCGTGAACGCTTTGCATTCTTCTGCGCCTATAGACCGACCACCCGGGATCCGTGAGCGACAGGACAAGCAGGCGGTCGAGGTCAATCTCGTTTTCATGATCCAGCCGTGCGCGAGCTTCGCGGCTGCGACCGCGTTCGCTGGGATGTGGGCGAGGGGTCTTAGCCCAACGCAAGTTGCTTGAGAGCCGACAGCATCACTGTCCCAATTTGATTCCAGTATCGGATCATTTGCTCCAAAGTCTGAGCGGAAGGCTCCCCCCACGACCACAATCCATGAAGCCGTGGTACGACTCGGAAAGAATGCCCCTGTAAGCACACTTGCTTCCGTCGAAGTCCAGCGTCCCGGTGACGCTAGTCGACGATTTGGCGAGTTCGAAGCGGATTTCGCCAACGGTCTCCTTCGGACCATCGCGCGTACAGAGGCCAATGTGCCTCACCGTCAATGGACCTGAGAATTCCTTTTTCCCGTTCAAATCCTGCGGTAACGCTGCCACTGAGCTCGTACTCACCGGCGTAACCTGTCGTGCCCTGGATTTGCAGCGGCTCAGCGTGGGCGGGTACTGCAAGAATGCTCAATATCAGGGGAAAGCTGATTGGTCGCATGAATGCACCCGCTCGGAATCCGCCACGTCGTTTTTCAAACTGCCAAGGCCGGCCCCATGCGACAAATTGTGGCGACATCGTCGTTGCGTTCGAGATCGCCACTACGCCTCACCAGTATAGCTGATCGGGACGGCGAACGGCAGGAGCTCGTCTGCAAGCCCCTGCTGCGGCGCGGCAAGCGGCAGAGGCGCAGACGATGCGGCTTCTCAAAGTCGATAAAGAGCATGCCGACCTGCGGATTTCCGAGCAAGTTACCCATCGAATAGAACATGCCGTTACCGTCGTAACAAGGAAAGACGACGACCTTACTATCGTCAACACGCACAAACCCGGAATCGCCGCCCTTATAGGACACGGTTGGTCAGCCCTGATGATCAATGGTCGACAGAAAGAACGAGTTGACCCACCTCAAGTTTCCAATTCCGCAGATAATAGTGCCGCAGGAGAGCCAAGCGGCCGGGCATGTCGCACTTCAACTTTCGAAAGGGGCTGCGTGGATGATGTCGCATACGTTCGGAATCTCGAGACCATGCACGAGACGCCGCCCGATGTCGGCCAAGCCAGTACCAATCGCCGTGTGCGGCTTCTTTCTTGCGACTTCGGCCAAAGCTTCCGTGAATGCTGCTTTCATTCCGATCCGCGGATAGAGAGCGAGGGTGTCGTCGATCAGGGACGGGGTGATTTCCTCCATACGAAGTCCCATGACGTCGACATGGGCACCGAAATGGACGAGCGCGACTTCCGACTGCCTTCGGTCGGCGATGTCGGCGAGGGCGTGGAGCGCGATCGCATCCCAGACGATTTCGGCCTTCGACTTCGGGTAATCGTTCGCAAGCAAGAAACGGCTGGCGGCGTCAGCGCCGTCGACTTCAAATCGCTTGTCGGCGGCGTGCGAGGCCGAAAGGCCCAGGTCGTGGAGCAGCGACGCGACGTATAGAAGCTCGCGATCGTATTTCATCTCTCTTTTTCTGCCGAGGAACTCGGCAAACCACCACGTCCGGTGCACATGGTTGAGCAGCACCTCGGAATGGGCCTGCTTTGCGAACGCAGCGGCTTTGCGAGCGAGATCTGAATCCGGAGCGACAATCCCTCCGATGGTGACAGGTGTACTCATATATATATCCTCCTCGAGATTTAAGGCCCACGGTTTTTCGGCCTGGTGCCGGCCATTGCGGCGAAGTGGAAACTCAGTATTCGAACCAGACCTTGAGATCAGCGTTCTTCTCGGGCGTGTAAGGCGGGAAGAGATGGTCGATCGCGACGTCGGGTGGCGAGATCAGCATCGACTTCGCGTGCGTCAGCATGTCGAAGCCATGTTTGCCGTAGTAGTGGCCGATGCCGGCTGGTCCCACCCCTCCGAAGGGCATCGTTTCGATGTAGAGCTCAATGTTGACCTGGTTGACCGCACCACCGCCGTAGGACAGCTCGCCGATGAAACGGTCGATCGTCTTCCGGTCGCGGCTGAAAATGAAGGCCGCCAGCGGATGGGGGGTCGCGGCGATCCTGCCGAAGGCTTCGTCCAGTGTCTTGTAGGTCAGGATCGGCAGAATTGGCCCGAAGACCTCGTCCGCCATGATGGGATCGTCCCACGAGACCGGGTAGACGATCGTGGGGTCGAGGTACCGGGCCTCGGGATCGGCTCGGCCACCGACGACCACCTTGGCCGGATCGATCAGACCTACGAGGCGGTTGACTTCGCGCGCGCTGATGACGTGCGAATAGTCCGGATTTGATTTCGGGTCCTTGCCGAAGAACTCGACCAACGCGGCCTTCGCCTCGGCAACGAATTCCTCGGCGATCGACTCGTGCACGTAAGCGTAACCCGGAGACGTGCACCATTGCCCGCCCCAGGCCATGGCGCCCCAGGCGATCTTTCTGGCCGCGTCCTTGATGTTCGCGGTTGCGTCGACCAACGCGGGATTTTGTCCACCAAGCTCGAGCAGAACCGGGGTGAGATTCTCGGCCGCGGCGTGCGCAACCACTTTTCCAACCTTCGTGCTGCCGGTGAAAAAGATGAAGTCGAAAGGCAGCTTCAGGAGCTCAGTGGTCTCCTCGCGATTTCCCGCCACGGCGGTCACGGCACGGGGGTCGAAATATTTCGGCACGAGCTCAAGCAGCAGGGCGCTGGTCGCCGACAGAGCTGCACTGAGCTTGAGGACACAGGTGTTGCCGGCTGCCAACGCCGTGATCGCCGGTCGCAAGAGCAGCAAGAGCGGCCCGTTGAAGGGACCGATGATCAGGGCCACGCCAAAAGGATCCCGATAGACCATTCCCTTGTGTCCGGTTTTCGCGAGCGCTGCGGGAACCGGTGCTTCCACGGGAGCCATCCACGTCTTGAGCTGGCTCTTTTGATACTCGGTCTCGAGGTACGTCGCCTGCGTCTCGAAAATGTATTCCTGGCTGGCGGTCTTGAAGTCGCGCGCGATGGCGCGTTGCAATGCCGCCTCGTTTTCCTTGATCATGCTTCCCATGCGTTCAAGCTGTTCGACTCTCCACGCGTGGGAGCGTGTGACATTGCTCGCAAAGTGCGCCTTTTGCGCATCAAAGAGATTCTGGAACTGGTTCATCGGACTATTCCTTTGGATTGGAGAGCTGTTGTTTAGATTGGAGGATTGGTTTCGAACTGCGGGATGCCCGGAACGGGAGCCACCCAGGGCCTGCGACGGGTGACGAAGAGCTCCATCGCCGGTTTGAACCACTCGTTGTTGTCGATGCCGCCG
>Ga0307474_10004278_pt1 | contig 10296 bp, 9 predicted proteins | sample atmos_gasesECM1C_2_FD_203312 | JGI IMG/M metagenome (GOLD analysis project Ga0307474, IMG submission 203312) | Hardwood forest soil microbial communities from Morgan-Monroe State Forest, Indiana, United States - atmos_gasesECM1C_05 | ecosystem: Environmental > Terrestrial > Soil > Temperate...
CGCCCGCATCGATCCGACCGCGAAAATTTGGTACGGAGCCATGCGCATCCCATTCTCGGCTTTGCAGAAACACGCTCCGTCAGTTGGCGACAAGCTTCGAATCAATTTGTTTCGCAGCCAAGGCCCGCAACCGAACCGGACCGAAGTTGTCTGGCAACCCACGATGAGTCATACGTTCCACGCCCCAGAGAAATTTGGCCTGCTGCGCCTGATTGCGGAAGTGCCCCAGTAGGACTTCCGGCGCCGCGCCGACCTATTTCAACCTGATCAACCGCCGATTCTTTGGATCCTCCGCCGACGGCTGGGCTTCAGAGCTGGACAAAAAACAACCAAACAATATAAAAAGAAACGTTCCGTTAGCGTTCGAGCTTTCGCGTTGAAGTTGCAGTTCTGAGGATTTCGCACTCGCCCATCGATCCCGAACGTACGGAAACAATCGAGAGGAGAACCATTCATGCGGAGGCGAGATTTTGTTAAGACCGGAGCGCCCAAAACTTATGCGTCGTCAGGGTTACGGGAATCAGCAGTCAGCCAGGATCCAACCTTTGCGCGATATCCCACGCGGGATGCGAGCCGCGGGAGGAACACGGAATTCCAGTCTTTCGAGTTCCGCTCGAAGTTGGGGCACGGAGGCAAAGCGAATGGCCGCAAGTCCGAGCGCTCTTGCCGCCGTTATGTTCACTTCGCGATCGTCGATGAATAACGTTTCCCGTGCCGTTGTTCCGAGCCCCTCCAGGCAGTGCTGATAGATCTTGGGGTCGGGTTTGGCCAATCGGACTTCGTGGGAAAATACAGCGCAATCAAAATTCCGCATCCATTCGAACTCGGCTCGCACTTTGGCAACCATGTCGGCATGCATGTTGGACAACAAAGCTGTACGCAAGCCGCTCTGGTGCAGGGCTTCTAGCCACGCAATCATCACCGGGTCCGTGTTGCTCCACATCTCCACATCCCAGGCGCGAAGCAACGCGATTTTGTCCGCGGCTAGACGGACGCCTGGCTCGTCGGCAAAGCCAAACCAGTAGCGATCTGGCGTCAAATCGCCACGGTCGTAAGCCTGTCTATTTTTTTCGTACAAGGTTTCGAACTGCGGAATTCCGATGCCGAACATGTCCGCCATTCGGCGGATCTGTTTCTCGGTGGGCCTCAAACACAAGACCTCACCATAGTCGAGAATAATTGCCCGGATTTCCGGGCCGCGGGTATTCGTAGAGGTCTCGGCGATGTTCATGGAGCAATTGTCGAAGTTGCCCACTCTTTCGTCCAATGAATATTAAGTGGCACTGTGATAACTTTTCTTCATGGATGTCGAACTCTCGGAAATTCGCTCATTTTGGGTTCTGGCCGGCGCCCTTCATTTTGGAAGAGCCTCTGAACAGCTGTTTCTCTCTCAGCCGGCCCTCAGCAAGAAAATTCGAAGGTTGGAAGATAAAGTCAAAGGACGCCTTTTCACCCGCACACGTCGCAAGGTCGCACTGACTGAGGCGGGGCGCGTCTTGTTGGCGAAAGCCGGGAAACTCTTGCAGGATGCAGAGTTGGCCCTGGCTACGGCGCGAGCTGCCGCGGAGGGAAGAGCAGGCACTCTGCGTATCGGTTTTGGAATCGCTTCTGTCTCCGAAATCGTTCCCCGGACCATCTTGTCGTTTCGCAAGAGCTACCCCGATGTCGAACTGCAGATGCGCGACATGTCGACGCCTTCGCAGACGGCAGCACTGCTCGAAGGTACTCTCGACGTGGGAATTCTCCGGCTGCCTGTAACCTTCCCTGAATTGATGAGCACTCCCCTGTTTTGCGAACACCTGGTGCTGGCTGCCCCCGCCAATATTCGATTCACGAAAAGAGACCGCCTCAGCGATTTCCGTGACCAACCTTTTATTCTCCTGCCGCGCTCGGTCTCTGAAACTTTTCACAACCACGTCTTGAATCTCTGTTGGCGCGCCGGATTCACACCAAGAATCGTGCAGGAGGCCGGCGAGATTTTTACGATCCTGAACTTGGTTCGCGCTGGTCTGGGAATCTCCCTGGTTCCGAGCTCGGCCGTTCGCATGAAAGTACCGGGAGTGCACTTTCATGATGTGCGTATGAAGGACGCCACGTGGCGTATCGGCATTGCATGGAATCGCAATTCCGAGAGACGTGTGCTGGTCTCACGTTTAGCGGACGTAATTACGGCTGTCGTCGAGCGACGAGCAAAATCGGACGAACTGTGATCAGATTTCTCCCCGAACGAGGGTTGTTGGTCTGAACGTGGTTCTTATGGGCGGGTTTTCCAGTCAGTTCAACCCCGCGTTGGCGACCACAATATCGAGACGGCCGAAGTGTTCGATAGCTGTCGCGAATAGACGATCGATGTTGGCGACATTTGAAGCGTTCGCCTGCGCGGCGATGGCGGTGCCACGTTGCCGCTGGATAGCGGCAAACGGCTCTCTCGCATGGTCTCCGCTCCCAGAATAGTTGACGATTATGCTCGCGCCAGTCTACCAAAACATCGCCTTGCCAATTCCGCGCGTGGAGCAGATTGTGAGAGCAACTTTACCATCAAGATTCGTCATATCTTTATCCTTTAGTCTTTATCCTTCAGAATGCCCCCTTCCACCCTGCAAGGCGGAAGGGGCTCGCAGAAGTGCCTTCCGGCGCCGGTTCAGAGCAACATGCCACCGGAAACCTCAATACGCTGTCCGTTGATCCAGCGATTCTCGCCGGAGAGCAGCGCCGCGATCATTGGCCCGATGTCATCGGGCACCCCGGCCCGACCGAGGGCAGTCATGTCAGCCACCATCTTGTTGACAGCTGGATTATCGCGTACCATTCCGCCGCTGAAATCGGTAGCGATGGCACCTGGCGCGACCGTGTTGACCGCAATTCCACGTCTGCCAAGCTCTTTGGCCAGGTAACGAGTCAGAACCTCGACTGCCCCCTTCATCGACGCATAGGCGGACGATTCCGGAATAGCAACGCGAGTGAGTCCGCTGGAAAGATTGATGATGCGTCCGCCATCCTTGATGAGAGGCAGGAGTTTTTGCGTCAGAAAGAAGACACCCTTGAAATGGACATTGAACAGGTTCTCGAGTTCCGCGACCGTGGTCTGTTCAAAGCTTTTGTGGAGAGAAGTGCCGGCATTGTTGACGAGGTAGTCGAATCGTTCTGCGCCCAGAGTTGCGAGGGCAGTTTTAACATCTTTCACAAATGAGTCGAAAGCGGCGACGTTGCCCGTGTCGAGTTGGAGTGCGATTGCTTTTGCTCCGGCCTCATTCACTGCTTTCGTTACTTTGTCTGCTTCGACGCGATTTGTGTGAAACGTAAAAATGGAGTCAATTCCGCGCTTGGCGAGATTGACAATAGTATGGCGGCCGAGTCCACGGCTTCCCCCTGTTACGATCGCGATCTTGCTTTGTGAAACTGCTGAATTTTCTTTGCCCATAAGGCCTCCGAATGATTGTTCTGTCATCGAACAAACATAGGTCCGGCCGCTGCTTTTGTGAATGCCAGGAGTTTTCGATTTCTTGCCTATTCCTACCCGGCGCTTCTATGCTTGTCTGAGAGCTAAAAGCATTGGGAACACAATGGTGGACGAGCTTCGCGAAGCCGTAAAACGCTATACGGAGACCGCCGGAAGGCAGAATCCGTTCACTACTGCTGTCAGTGGGCTCACACTTCTTCGTTCGGATCGCGAGCGGCGCCCACAGCCCCTAATCCACAAACCGGCCCTTTGTGCCGCAGTCCAGGGAGCCAAGCGGGAGATTTTTGGCGACCGGCAATTAGAGTACCGGGCCGGCCAGGCATTGATCGTGAGCTTCGAAACACCGGCTTTCGGCACCATGGTCGAGGCCAGCCCCGGCGAACCATTTCTTGGGGTTGTGATCGAGTTCGATCTGGCGATTATGCGTGATGTTGTTAGTGAACTGCCTGTGCTGCCTAGAGCAAGCGAACCTAGAGGGCCCGGGATTTTTGTGACAGATTTGTCGGGACCGCTGGCCGATTGCGTGCTGCGACTCGTGCGGCTCCTCGACACCCCGGCCGCGATCCCAATCCTCTATCCAGCGATCATGCGCGAGATTTGCTACTGGACCCTGACAGGTAGTCATGCTGGAGAAATCATGCGGCTGACGATGGCACACACACACGAATCCACCGTGATCAGAGCTATCCACGCCTTACGCCGTGGATTCGCCAAAGCGATACGAATTCACGAACTCGCAGCCATGGCCAAGATGAGTCCGACCGCGTTCCATCGCCACTTCAAAACCATGACTTCGATGACGCCGCTTCAATATCAAAAACAACTGAGGTTAATCGAAGCTCGCCGATTGATGCTCTCCGAAGCCCTGAACGTTGAATCGGCCGCGTTCAAGGTAGGGTACGAAAGTCCATCCCAGTTTACTCGGGAATATGCACGTATGTTTGGCGCTGCACCGCGGCGCGACATCACCGCGCTACGCGTCGCCGCACCCCGATAGCCCGAACGAGATGATCGGCTCATCCGTGCCACTGGAGTCCGCATCGGCGAGTGCATCGATCTTCCGCTAGATTGTCCGCGGCAGGTGGGAGAACCACTGTGGGCACTTCATGTCCCGCTCGGCAAAGCTCCATACCGAACGCTTCGTGCCGGTTGATGACGATATCCGGTACATCGTAGCCCGCAGTCTGACTTTTCGCGCCCTGCCTTACCCAACGGCTTTTCAACATCGGCCGCGAACTCGATCACCTCACGGCAAAATGAGCTGACATTGGCCGGTCCATGGACAGTTAATGAACAGTCGAGTTTTTCGATGTTTTTCGCGCGGTTCAGCTGTGCGCGTCGTCTTAACCGGAAGCTCCGACTTCGAGTCGTCAGGGCTCGCACGGGAGAAGAGATGCGACTGTTCCCAGGCCGCAAAGTGCCCGCCCTTGCCTGCTGGTGGTAATGGACGAGTCTGGGGTACGCGCGCTCCGCCCAACTCCGTTCCGGTTCTTAATTTTCTGTTTCTGGGTCTGATAAAAGGGGCAGCAACACTTGGACCACCATGGTTGCCACCCCTGTGCAGTTACTGAAGCCTTACGTTTGCTAACTCATTTTCTTTCTCAGTCGGCTTGGGGAGCGCAGAGCGAAACTCGCGGTTCTGACGCCACGACGCGCCGTGCTCTACCGCGACTTCATCGAACAGCGCCTCGATGAAGAGCCGCAGGCAAGGGCTCATTCGGGCCGGCAATTCAAGATTTCTCATTTTCCCCTGTCCTTCATGTCCACGTCTGCGTCACTTGGGAACTGCATTAGCTCCTGATGTCGCTGTTTTGGATTCTCGAGCCCGGCTGATGCCCTTTCCTTCAAGCCGCTTTTGCTGCCGCGCCTTTCGCAGCCGTTACGATGAGAGCAGCTACCGCGTGCGGCTGCGACACGTAGACGGCGTGGCTTCCCTTAACCTCGATAACAGTTGCGCCAGCGCGTTTGGACATAGCCCGCTGAGCGTCAGGTGGAATCATCTTGTCTTCAGTGGTTAGCAAGTACCAGCTTGGCTTTGTTTTCCATGCCGGTTCGCCGATCGCGCCGTTGAGGGCGTTCAGCCCCCATGGGACTTGGGAATCGGCCATGAATGCGGCCGTTTCTGGCTCCACATCTGCGGCAAATGACGCAGGAAACGTCGCCTTGTCGAGGAACAGATATCCATCCTGCGGCGCCAGAATCGGTGGCACCGGAGCGCCTGGCGGTGGGTCCTTTATCAGCGAGGACACTGACTCGCCCTTGTCGGGAGCGAATGCGGCCACGTAGACCAGCCCGGCGACCTTCGGGTCATTGCCGGCTTCGGTGATTACCGCCCCTCCATACGAGTGGCCGACGAGGATCACAGGACCGTCCTGGTTAGCAATCGTCCTCCTTGTGACGGCAACGTCATCCGCCAGCGAAATGGTCGGATTCTGAACGATTGCGACGGTATATCCGTCGTTCTTCAGGGTCTTGTAGACTCCCTCCCATCCCGACCCGTCCACGAAACCGCCGTGAACGAGCACAATATTCTTTACCGCCATTCTGTTTTGCTTCATTGAGATTCTGCCCTTATTTGTGAAATTCGAAAATTAGTAATCTTGCCGTAATTTCTTCCGCGCGCACCCCGACTTAGCTCTGCGTTAACAGCCGGGTCAGCCGTCGACTTCATCGGCCGGGGACTCGATGAAAAGCCGGAGTTCACGGACTTATTCGAGCTGGCATTCGAGATTCCCCACAATCCCCACCGCTTCCCTACCACAGTTGTCGATTGGAGTTCCGTGTGGGGGTTACTGTTGCAAATTCCGGAGCAGAGCGCATCCCGATATGCAGTGTTTTTTCCTTACCCAGGAAGACTGAAAGCGAGGTAACTCGATCGAGGTAGTTCAGTGAGAGTCATAGCGGATTGTCGTCTGAAGAACGGGGCCGCGCGGGAATGATGATCTCACGGCGTCCATGGCGTTTCGCATCGAGCGAATATGCACCGGGGCCAAGGCACAAGAGTGCAATTGCGATGACGGCTGTGAATACGGCGGAGACTTTGGCTGATGAGTCGTTCAACACGGGAACAGGTATCAGGGCAAGGGCAGTTCCCAAGCCGGTCAGAGCGCTGAGAATACTAACTAGCCAGTTGAATAGTCCAAACAGTAGCAACAGGCCGCATACTGACGCGAACGTTGCTGCGATCATGGTCTCCACCCTCGCTTCCTGCCAGGCGCTGAAATGAATTATGCCGGAAGATACGAGTGCTAACCCTGCGGTGGCCCGCAGCAAGAGCAGTCCCAAGCCGGGCATGCCATCGGGGAAGATCGGGAAAGTCGATCGCAGCGTCAATTTGATCAAGGGCAATAGGCTACGCAGTTTCGTGACTGGGCGAATCCCCAGAGCCTGGAATGGTTTCGTACCACCATCGAGGTATTTGCCCCTGTTCTCAGGAGCGTGGTTAGAAGTGAATAATGCCGCGGCGAACGCCGATGGCGACTGCCTGGGTTCGGTCACTGGCGCCCAGTTTGTCCATGATGTGCTTGATGTGCACTTTGACCGTCTCCTCTGTGATGAAGAGTTTTTGCGCGATGTCCCGGTTGCGGTTTCCACCCGCGATCTCGCGAAGCACCTCCACTTCACGTTCGGTGAGAGCTTCATCGCTGATGTGCTCGGCAATTTGAGCAGCAATTTCGGGTGGGATACGCTTTTTGCCGGCATGCACCTGACGGATTACTTCAAGCAGTTCTTTCGGAGGCATGCTCTTCAACATGTAGCCACGAGCCCCCGCCTCAAGTGCGCGTTGGATCTCCACATCGCCTTCGAAGGTTGTGAGCATGACGATGCGGGCATCGGGAAACTCCGTGCGGATTGCGATCATCACCTCAATCCCATTCATGTCAGGCAATCGCAGGTCCATGAGAGTGACATCCGGCTGGTACTTCCGAAATTGTTGAATGGCCTCATGCCCCGTGGATGCCTCCGCGACAAGCACCATGTCCGGCTGGTTTTTGATGAGAGTGGCAATGCCTTCGCGCAGCAGAGGATGATCGTCAACGCTGAAGATGCGGATGCCGTCGAGGGTGTTCATGGTTGTTGTTCACTTTCAGGCTTCTTGGCTTCACGCGCAACCGGCCGTCGCTTGAATCGGGTAAGCCATTGCCGCGGACGCGCTGACGCACGAGATTGAAACGCGACATGGCCGGGAACGGTCAATTCAACCTCCGTACCAGCAGCCACACGGCTCCATAACCTGAGCTTAGCCCCCACCTTTTCCGCTCGCTCGCGCATACCGGGAAGACCCCAGTGCCCATCGCGCCCAGCGCGCAGCACCTGAGGGTCAATTCCGCAACCATTATCACGGACCAGAATGCGAAGATTGCTGGACGAATAGTCAACCTCAACCTCAATCTTGGTCGCGCGCGAGTGGCGAAATGCATTCATAAGGGATTCGCGGCCAATGCGGTACACCTCGTCGCGAATAACGGGATGCAACGCTCGTGGCAAGCCTTCCATGACGACCCGAAAGTCAACTTGCTGCTGAACGACAAGTTCCTGCGCAACGCGTGAAAACATTTGTCCGAGGTCGCAAGAAACGTCATCCGCGGAACGCAAACCACGAACGGCATTACGGCCTTCATCGATGACCCGGGCCATGAGCGTAAGAACCCGTCTCATCAGAGGTTTCGCAGGTGAATCCGCCGGAAGCTGATCATCCGCTACATGCAATTGCATGGACGCGCTGAGAAACCCCTGCAATAACGTATCATGCAGCTCCTGAGCGATACGCGTGCGTTCGGCGAGGCGTTCCTCGAAACGCAGCTTCAATTGTTGGGTTAGTCGATGCAGGTGGAGCCGGTACGACACGAGTATTATGCCTGCGAGAAGCACGGCCAATGAAAAGCGGAACCACCAGGTCTTCCAGAATGCAGGTTCAACCTCGAAAGCAACAACCGTCTCCGAGCCATTCCATTCGCCATAGCTGTTGCTGGCCAGAAGGTGAAAACGGTAGGTGCCCGGGCCTAAATTTGTGTAAACCGCTTCGCGGGCAGCGCTGGGCTCACTCCATTGGCGGTCGAAGCCTTCCAGAAAATATCGAAAACGAATCCGCTCCGGAACAGCAAGGCTTAGGCCGGTATATGCGAATGTGATTCTCTTGTGGGTAGCAGGAACACGAATGGAATCGACTGTAGAGATTGCCAGCCCATCTGCCATCACTGACTCAACATGTGCGACGGCCGGGGGCCAACCGAATGCCAGGTGAGACGGATCGACTACCGACAGTCCGTCCTTAACGGAAATCCAGATCCTTCCTTCAGAGTCGCTGATTACTGACCTGCTTCGGTTGACTCCTTGGCTGCTGGGCAGACCATCGGCTGGGCCATATTCGCGAATGTCTCCCGTTACAGACTTACCCGTGAGCAGTTTGTCTCGTGGTACACGTAAGACATGATTGGAAGTCGTTATCCAAAATCGCCCGTTCTTATCCTCCGCGATGCCGAGTATGGGTTCGCGCAAAACGTCTGGCAGGGGCGGAACTTGAACTTTCCCAGAGACGAGAAACGTTAAGCCGGCAGACGTTCCGCTCCACATTACTCCCGCCGAATCCTCGAACAGGCAATTCACGTTTGCCGACGGAAGACCATCCCGCGTTCCATAGGTTCTCCACTGATCATCAGACAGGGAACTCAGTCCGTTGGGTGTGGCGAACCACATGGTTTCGTCGCGCCCTTCGAGGATCGAAGAGACGGTGTTCGCGGCGAGACCGCTCGCGACAGTGTACGTAGTAAATCGCCCGTTGCGGAATCTGCTGACGCCACCGCTTAGAGTGCCGGCCCACACCGATCCATCCCGACTCTCGAGCACAGAATAGACGCTGTTTTGAGCGAGCCCGTCGGCCTCAGTGAAGGTTTGGCTGGTTACGGTTCCATTCCGCCATTGCAGATGCGTGAGCCCACCGCGCTGGCGCCCAATCCAAATTTCGTCTCCTCGACCTTCGATGGAATAGACCACATCATTGCCGGGGACTGCGATCGAAGCAGGTTGAATGTGAGCATCCTTAATCGCGTATAACCCGCCTTCGCCAGGCGCAAACCAGATGCGACCCGTCGCATCGCTGTAAATCGGGCCGGTGTTCTCGAAGCGAGGGTCGGTAGCGGAAGAGAACGTCACGAAAACTGTGTCGCGGATGCGCCCAAGGCCACGCGCTCCACCGACCCAAACGTTTCCTTCACGGTCCTCGAACAGGATGTTGATGGCGCCGTTGCCGCGAAGTTCTTTTTCCGCGAAGAACGATGTGCCTTTTGCATTGATGCGCAAAAGGCCGCGAGCAGTACCGACCCAGACATTCGAATCCCGATCCCGTAGCAGGTTCAAAACTTGCATTTTGCCGAGCGAGGAAGGCAACGCTTCGCGACGAAAATCTTTGCCGTTCCAGTGATATAGACCATTGTCCGTGCCGGCCCACAAATCCCCTTTGCTGATTGCCAGAAGGCAATTGATCTTTCGTTCAGGCAGTCCTGCATGCACAGCGGTGGCACCGTCCTGCGCGAGAAGAAACAGACCGGCGCCGAGAGTCCCCAGCCAGATGTTGCCCTCCGAAGTCTCCGCGATTGAGATCACAGGCGACGAACCGGGCAGCATCTTGGGCGTCGCAACCCTCTGCGTATCTTCCGCCTCGAACCGGAACGTGCCCTCGACGACGTCTGAAAACAATATCGCACCATTCCTGCTTTTCGAAATGGCAGTGACATGGGAACTGAGTGGTCCGCTACCATACGCGACGGTTTCAAATCTGCCGTTCTCTTGACGCAGCACATCCGAGCCTTGCACGCGGACCCAAAGAGTCCCGCGCG
>Ga0307474_10004281_pt1 | contig 10292 bp, 9 predicted proteins | sample atmos_gasesECM1C_2_FD_203312 | JGI IMG/M metagenome (GOLD analysis project Ga0307474, IMG submission 203312) | Hardwood forest soil microbial communities from Morgan-Monroe State Forest, Indiana, United States - atmos_gasesECM1C_05 | ecosystem: Environmental > Terrestrial > Soil > Temperate...
GGAACAGGAAATGAAAGTCCGGGCATCGGTAAAAAAGATTTGCGACAAATGCAAGGTGATTCACCGGCGCGGCGTGGTGCGCGTGATCTGCACCAACCCGAAGCATAAGCAGCGCCAGGGATAATTTCCGACCGAAGGTCGTTTCGGGCGGAAAACGATGGGTGCGGGCCGTTTCAATCGCCCGCGGAAAAACTGAGGAACAAGCATGGCACGTATCGCAGGAGTGGACTTACCGCTGCAGAAGCGCATCTGGGTCGGACTGACGTCCATCTACGGGATCGGGCAGCCGCGCGCGCGGCATCTGTGCGCCAAGGCCAACGTGGATGAAACCAAGAAGGTCAAGGACTTGACCGAGGACGAAGTCAACCGCCTCCGCCAGGCCATTGAATCCGAAGGCCGCGTCGAAGGAGACCTCCGCAAAGAGGTCCAGATGAACATCCGCCGGCTGATCGAAATTCAGTGCTACCGGGGCCTGCGCCACCGGCGCAATCTTCCGGTGCGCGGACAGCGCACGCACACCAACGCGCGCACCCGCAAGGGACCGCGCAAGGGCGCAGTCGCGGCCAAGAAAAAGGTCGCCGCGAGGAAGTAAGTAGAACAGGCTTCAGCCTGTTGGGTTTCGTATCGAGCAGGCCAAAATTCAAAAGCGACAGGCTGAAGCCTGTCCTACTGAAAAGCACGGCAAGTTTAAAGCGAGGGTGCTGACTTGGCAAAAGAACCGCAGCAGGACGCAGGCGTACAGGCGCCGGGTAAAGCCGCCGCGACAAAGAAGAAGAAGGAATTCAAGAAGAAGCGGGAGAAGCGCATCGTCCCGCACGGCGTAGCGCACATCCAGGCGACGTTCAACAACACGATCATCTCGATCGCCGATCCGGAGGGCAAGATCGTATCGTGGTCGTCGGCCGGGCGCATCGGCTTCAAGGGCTCCCGCAAGGGCACGCCGTTCGCGGCCCAGGTGGCGGCGCAGGCCGCCGGCAACAATGCCAAGGATGTCGGCCTGCGATCGGTCGACGTGATGGTCAAGGGTCCGGGCGCCGGCCGCGAGTCGGCCATCCGCGCCCTGCAGGCGGCGGGGATCGACGTCAAGTCGATCAAGGACGTGACCCCCATCCCGCACAACGGCTGCCGGCCGCGCAAGCGGCGGCGGGTCTAGATGGCGGGGAGCGGCCTCGCGCCGCTGCCCCCGGCGGGACATGCAATTGAAGAACCGGTCGAGATTCGGGCCCCGGGTGTGCCGGGGCGCTCGCCGGGCGTCTTCCTAAAGCGAGCGCGGGAGCGCGAGCGCCCGATAAGGGTGAGCGTGGCAGCGCGAGCGCCCGAAGGGGTGAGCGCGCCAGCGCGAGCGCCCGAAGGGGTGAGCGCGCCAGCACGAGCGCCCAATTTAAGGGTGTGCGCCTCCGCCGCGAGCGCCGGTTGGTGAAGTCCCCGTAGCGTCGGGGAGAGGACGTTCCAAGGAGAACCACAGTGGCCAGATATTCCGGACCCGTTTGCCGCCTCTGCCGGCGCGAGCGGATGAAGCTGTTCCTGAAGGGCGACCGCTGCTTCAAGGAGAAGTGTGCGGTGGAGCGCCGCAACTTCCCTCCCGGCCAGCACGGCACCCGCCGCGGCCGCCGCACGCTGGGCTACGGCCTGCAGCTGCGCGAGAAGCAGAAGGTCAAGCGCATCTACGGCGTGCTCGAGGCGCAGTTCCGCACGTACTTCGCCGAGGCCGACCGGCGCAAGGGCATCACCGGCGAGAACCTCCTGGTGACGCTCGAGCGACGGCTGGACAACGTCTCCTATAGCCTCGGCTTCGCGGCGTCGCGGGCCCAGGCGCGCCAGTTCGTGCGCCACGGCCACGTGCTGGTCGACGGCCGCAAGATCACGATCCCTTCCTACCAGGTCAAGGCCGGCCAGGTCGTGGCCGTCAAGGAAGCCAGCCGCAAGAACGCCTTCATCCGGTCGAGCGTCGAGACGGCCCGCGGCCGCGGCGTTCCGGACTGGTTGGACCTGGACGCCGAGAACGTAACCGGCAAAGTCATCCGCCTGCCGACGCGGGAGGACATCAAGCTGCCGATCCAGGAGCAGCTGATCGTCGAGCTGTACAGCCGCTAAACGAGCAAGATGCGGAGCTAAGGAGTCCCTATGCTTTGGAAAGGTTTCCAGCGCCCCAAGCGCGTTGAAGTCGATAGCGAGTCGTTGACCGCGGTCTACGGCCGTTTCACCGCCCAGCCCTTCGAGCGGGGCTTCGCCACCACCATCGGCAACGCCCTGCGCCGCTGCCTGCTGTCGTCGATCGAGGGCGCGGCGATCACCGCCGTGCACATCGAGGGCGTGTTGCACGAGTTCTCCTCGATCCCCGGCGTGCAGGAGGACGTCACCGACATCATCCTCAACTTGAAGCAGATCCCGATCCGCCTGCACTCGGAAGAGGCGAAGGTGCTGACCATCGACGTCAACGGGCCGGGCACGGTCAGCGCCGGCCAGATGACCGAGGACCCGCAGATCGAGATCATCGACCCCGGCGTGCACATCGCCACCCTCAACGAGGAGGGCCGGCTCAAGCTGCAGGCCCTGGTCAAGCGCGGCCGCGGCTACGTCTCGGCCGACCGCAACTCCGACGAGTCGATGGGCATCGGCTGGGTGCCGGTGGATTCGGCCCACAGCCCGGTGCGGCGGGTCAACTACCGCGTCGAGGCGGCCCGCCTGGGGCAGACCACCGACTACGAGCGGCTGATTCTCGAGGTGTGGACCAACGGCACGGTGAGCCCCGAGCAGTCGGTTTCGCTGGCCGCGACGCTGCTCAAGGAGCACCTGGGGATCTTCATCCAGAGCGAGGAAGGGCTGCGCCACGACGGCGGCGAGGTCAGCGAGGAGCTGGCCGGCCTCGACGCCCTGCTCGCCAAGCAGATCGACGAGCTCGACCTGTCGGTGCGCTCGGCCAACTCGCTGAAGAACGCCAACATCCATACCCTCCGCGACCTGGTGCGCCGCAGCGAGAAGGACATGCTGGAGACCAAGAACTTCGGCAAGAAGTCGCTCGAGGAGGTGCAGGAGGTCCTCGACAAGCTGGGCCTCTCCCTCGGCATGGAGGTGCCGGAGCGGCCGGGCAGCAGCGCTTCGGCCTGAGCCCGCCGCCCGCTAGCCTGAAGGACCGTCGCCGAACCTGAGGAGAGACTCGAGATGCGCCACGCTGTCAAAGGCAGGAAGCTCGGCAGGACGACCTCGCACCGCGAGGCGCTGTTCCGCAACCAGCTGCAGTCCCTGATGGACAAGGAGCGGATCATCACCACGCTGCCCAAGGCCAAGGAGCTGCGGCCGCTCGCCGAGCGGGTGATCACGCGCGGCAAGCAGGGCACGGTGCATGCGCGGCGCTGGGCGTTGCGCTGGCTGTTGCGCCGCGACCTGGTCAAGAAGCTGTTCGACGACATCGCGCCTCGCTTCAGCGAGCGGCCCGGCGGCTATCTGCGCATCGTCAAGCTCGGTCCGCGGCTGGGCGACGGCGCCGAGATGGCGGTGATCGAGATGGTGGACTTCGTCGCGCCGGCCGCCGCCGACAAGGCGGCAGGCAAGGACGCGGCGGCTGCCGGCGGCAAGGGCGGCAAGGGCACCGCCAAGGGTGCCAAGGCCAGCTCCGCGAAGAAGGGCGCCGCCAAGCCGCAGAAGGCGGCGAAGGGCAGCGAGGATGAAGCGGCGGCCGAGGAGAAGCCCAAGAAGGCCGCCAAGGCCGCGAAGGCTCCCAAGCCCAAGGCCGCGAAGCCGGAAGGCCACAAGGGGGCGCCGCCGCCCGCTCACGGCGAAGGCGGCAAGGGTGGCGGCGGGGCGAAGCGGCCCTCCGGCCAGCGGCCGGGAGGGCGCAAGCCCACGACGCCGCAGAAGACCGGCTAGAGCCATAGCTGCGCGGGCGCCCGGTCTCGGGGACGGCGCTCCGAAAATTAAAGGAGACTGCAACGGCCGGCGGCGACGCCGGCCGTCGTGCGTTTTGCCTGCAGAGCTCGTCCTTGGCGTCTCCGATCCTCGACTTTCAGATCTGAAGAGCGCATTAGATACTTGACATTGTCAGATTCGTTGTGCATGCTCCTGGAAGGAGATACGTCTATGACAGAGCAAGTCCTGGCTGAGGTCGAACCCCGTGCCCTGGGCGTCAGGCTGCGGCAGGCCAGGGAAGATCGCGGCTGGACGCAGGACCAGGTGGCTCGGCACCTGGGTCTTGCACGCACGACGATTGTGGCTATCGAGAAGGGAGAGCGGCGAGTGAAGCCAGGAGAGCTGGTGGAGCTTGCGACCCTTTATGGACGAAGGCTCTCAGCTCTCCTGCAAAGTGGGTCGCCCGTCGAGGGATTCGCCGTCCAGTTGCGGGGCGCCCTGCCGCCGGCGACGCCTATCGAGTCCGAGCTCTTGCCGCACATCCGGGAGTTCGAGTCTCTCTGTGAGGACTATTTGAGGTTGGAAGACCTTCGCCATGCGCCGCTTCGACGCCGGTATCCACCACCGTATGAGGTGGACAAGGTCAACCCAGGGCACGCTGCCGAGGATATCGCCGCTGAGGAGCGAAGACGTCTGGGCCTGGGTGAAGGACCGCTCTGGAATCTCAGAGATGTTCTCGAGGGAGAGGTCGGGATTCGCATTTTCCTGCTCCAACTGCCCTCGAAGGTGGCAGGGATGTACGCCTTCTCCGAGCCGTTCGGTGGCTGCATCGCGCTCAACCTCGACCACGCTTCCGAGCGCCGGCGGCACACGCTTGCCCATGAATACGGCCACTTCCTCACGGCGCGGTTCCGTTCCGAGGTTTTGGAGCAGGATCGCTATCAGCGCAAGCCTCATCATGAGTGGTTTGCGGAAGGGTTCGGCCGAGCGTTCCTCATGCCTGCGGCCGGCGTCCGTAGGCGCTTTCTCGACCTCCATCGCGAGCGTCAGGGTGGCGTTACCCGTGGCGACCTGTGCCGCCTCGCTCACTATTTTGCCGTTTCAGTCGAGGCCATGATTCGCCGTCTCGAAGAGCTCACGCTCGTACCCAGCGGGCTTTGGGACCGGCTCCGTCACGAGGGGTTCCGAGTCCGCGAGGCACAGCAGATCCTTGGCTTGGATGCAGCGATGCCTGCCGAGCAGCCGCTGCCGATGCGGTACGTCACCTTGGCCCTGGAGTCATGGCAAGCCGGAGATCTTTCCGAGGGACAGCTCTCCCAGATCCTGCGCATGAGTAGGCTGGCAGCGCGCGGGCTCCTCGACAGCCTGAACCCATCCGGGCATGAAGAGGACGGCAGCATGGATCTAGGGGCGCCCCTGGTTGGCTCGAGCGGCGGTGGAACCGCGCAGCGGTGACTGCTCGCCAGCCGCCAGGTTCACTGCTGGTCGTCGATGCCTGCTGCTGGATCGACCTCTTTGCAACCGGTGGGATCAACGAAATAGTTGCAGCGTTACCCTACCAAATCGTGGCCCCACGCTACGTGGCTGAAGAGGAGGTACTTACGACTCTCTCAGTGACAGGCCTCGAGGAGCGCTGCAGCTTCGCCCAGCTCCAGGCGAAGGCCCTCGTCTCGATCTGGGATGTCGAAACCGAAGAGGAGAAGCAAGAGCTTGTGCGCTTCGCCGCGCATCTCGACGACGGCGAAGCGTCTGTATGCGCCAATGCTGTTGTGCATGGCGGAGCCGTGGCCACCGACGACCGGAAGGCGATCGGAACTCTCCGACAACTGGCCCCTGGCATTCAGATCGTGCAAACGCCGGAGCTCCTTCATTCATGGGCGGACCGTGCCAAGATCCCCGGCGATCGTTTGCGAGCGGTACTTCATTCTGTGCAAACGCGGGCGCGCTTCACGCCTCGGCGTGACGCTCCTTTCTCGGATTGGTGGGCGCAGTGCCTGGGATCTGATGAATAATGCCCGGCATGGCAGCGGCAGGGGAGGCGAAGCGGGAGCGGCTGGGGCGCAACGTGGTGACCCTGGCCGGGGTCAGCCTGCTGACCGACGTCGCCTCCGAGATGTCGTACCCGCTGCTGCCGATCTTCCTCACCACCGTGCTGGGAGCGAGCGCCACGGCGCTCGGGGCGATCGAGGGCGTGGCCGAGTCCATCGCGTCCTTGCTCAAGCTGGTCAGCGGCAGGCTGTCGGACCGCCTGGCCGGACGCAAGCTGCTGGTGGTGATCGGCTACGGGCTGGCGTCGCTGGTCAAGCCGCTCCTGGGCCTCACCCGCACCCCGGGGCAGGTCATGGCGATCCGGGTCACGGACCGGGTCGGCAAGGGCATACGGACCTCGCCGCGCGACGCGCTGATCGCCGACTCGGTGGCGCCCTCGATCCGCGGCCGGGCGTTCGGCTTCCATCGCGCCGCCGACAACCTGGGAGCGGTGATCGGCCCCCTGATCGCCTTCGCCCTGCTGCGGTATGGCCGGGGCATCGACCTGCGCCGGGTGTTCCTGCTCACCGCCATCCCGGCCGCCCTCTCGGTCGCGCTGCTGGTCTTCGGCCTGCGCGAGGTGCCCCGCCCGTCCGACCAGGGGCGAGAGGGGTCCACGAGGTCCGCGCGGCCGCAAAGGTCGCGAGCCCTGCGCACCTCCTCCGGGCTGGGTGCCCGCTTCTGGTGGCTGTTCGCCATCCTGATCGTCTTCACACTCGGCAATTCGAGCGATGCCTTCCTGTTGCTGCGGGCCACCCGGCTCGGCGTCGCGCCGGCGCTGGTGCCTGTCCTTTGGGCGCTGCTCAACCTGGTCAAAGCGCTCGGCAACGTGCCCGGCGGCGTGCTCTCGGATCGCTTCGGCCGGCGGCCGCTGCTGATCGCCGGCTGGGCGATCTACGCCGCCGTCTACCTGGGCTTCGGCCTGGCCGGCGCAGCCTGGCAGGTGTGGGCGCTGTTCGCGGTCTACGGGCTCTACTTCGGGGCCACCGAGGGAGTGGAGACGGCGTTGGTGGCCGACTTCGTGCCGGCCGATCGCCGCGGCACCGCCTTCGGCTTCTACAACCTGGCGCTCGGCATCGCGGCGCTGCCCGCCTCCCTGATCTTCGGCGAGCTGGTGGACCACGCCGGCGCCCGCGTCGCCTTCCTGTTCGGCGCCAGCATGGCCCTAGCCGCCACCGTCGGCATCTGCTTCGTAGCCCCGCCCGGCCGGCCGCGAGGCGAGGCGCCGGCCGCCGAGTAACCCCGAGGCATGGGCTTGGGGCCCAGGGCGTTCATCGTGGCCGCGGTTGCGACTGTGGCATGATCGCGGCCAAACGCTGCACGACGGGAGGGGGGGCCGCATGTCCAAGATCAACACGGGCAAGGTGATCCTTGCCGGCCTGGTTGCCGGGCTGGTCATCAACGTCATCGACTTCGTGGTCAACGTGCCCGTCCTGGGCAAGCAGTGGGCGGACGCCACGCAGGCGCTGGGCGTCAAGCTCGAGCAGGTGAACGTGCAGTCGGCGGTCGGCTGGATCGCCATGGATTTCATCGCCGGCCTGTTCACCGCCTGGCTCTACGCCGCCATCCGGCCGCGCTTCGGCCCGGGCGCCGGGACGGCGCTGCGCGCCGGCATCGCCACCTGGTTCATCATCCACGTCGCCCTCGGATCGCTGGTCTGGAACGGTCTGTATCCGCTGTCGCTGGCCGTCGCCTCGACCGCTGGCGCGCTGGTGGCGATGCTCGCCGGCGGCTGGGTCGCGGGGAGGCTCTACAGCGAGGCCGCTTGAGGCGGCGCCAGGTTGCGCCGGCGCGTCCTCAGTGCGGCAAGCCCGCGGCGCCGGGGCCGGCCACCGCGGGCGCCCGCGGCGCGGCGGCGAGCGCGGCGGCGCGGGCGTCGATCAGGGCATAGCCGCTGGCCCGAGCCTCGGGCTGCAGGGCGGCGGCGAGGGTGCGGGCGGTGGCCGGCGGACCGCTCGCGCGGGCCTGCTCGGCAAGCGCCAGCTCGGCCTCGAGGCGCAGCTCCAAAAGGCCGCTGCGGGTCGCCTCGTCGCGGACGGCGGCGAGCGCCGTGCCGGCCTCCCGGCGCTGGGCCGCCGGCAGTAGCGAGGCGGCCCGCAAGGCGACGGTGAGGCGGGAACGCAGGTCCTGGGAGGCGGGCGCGGCCGGCGACCCCTGCAGCAACGCCGCGGCGCGATCGACGGCGCTCCGCGCCCGCGGCGCGTCGCCAGCCTCCGCAGCGGCAATGGCGGCCAGCGACAGGGCGCGGGCTTCGGCGTCCGCGGCACCCTGCCGCGCCAGCTCTCCCGCCACGGCCTCGGCCGCCGCGACCACGGCGGCCAGGCTGGCGGCAGGCGGCGGCGCCGGCCCGGACAGGGCGGCGGCCAGGTCGAGCTCGGCGATCGCCAGCCGGCTCTCCGCCGCCGTGCCCTTTTCCCCAAGGCCGGTGCGCAGGCCCAGCGCCGCCTGGTGATCGCGGCGCGCCTCGTCGAGCTGGCCCTGCCGCGTCAGCACCTCGCCGAGCCCGAACAGCGCGTACGCGGAGGCGGTCTGGCTGCCGATCGTGCGGCTGGCGGTCAGGGCCTCCTCGAACCGCCGCCGTGCGCCCGCCAGGTCGCCCTGATCGAGCAGCACGCTGCCGAGGTTGTTGAGCGAGGCGACCTCGCCGATCTTCTGGCCGGTGCGGCGGCGGATGGCGAGCGACTGCTGGTAGAGCCCGGCGGCGCCGTCCAGGTCGCCGCGGCGCAGCATCACGCCGGCAAGGTTGTTCAGCCCGATCGCCTCGGCGTCGCGGCTGCCGATCTCGCGCGCGATCGCCAGCGCCTGCTCGTAGAGCTGGCGCGCTCGATCGAGGTCGCCCTGGCTGCGCAGCACGACCGCGATGTTGTTGAGCACGCCCGCCTCGGCGCCGCGGCTGCCGATCTCGCGATAGGTGGCCAGCGCCTGCTCGTATAGCCTCTGGGCCCCGGGGAGGTCGCCGCGGTCGAAGTGGACGTTGGCGGCGTCGGTCAACGCCTCGGCCACGCCCGAGCGGTCGCCGGCCGCCGCGTGCAGCCGCCGGCCCTCGGCGCAGGCGGCCAGGGCGTCGTCGGCGCGGCCGAAATTGCGCAGCGCGCGGCAGTCGAGCAGCCGCGCCTGCGCCACCAGCAGGCTCGCTCCGAGCGCCGCGGCGCGTCCCGCGGCCCGCACGGCAGCGGCATGCTGGCGCTGGAAGTCGGAGTGCGCGCCGGCGGCCGACGCTTCGCCCAGATCGAGGCGCGGGTCGTCGCGCGCCGGCTCGGGCAGACCGCGCAAGACGCCGATGGTGGCGAGCGCCTCCTGGGGGCGGCCGGCGGCGGTCTGCGCGGCGGCCAGGCGCAGGCCGTTGTCGAGGCTGTCCGGGTACAAGGAGTAGAGGCGGCGATAGAGGTCGATCGCCTGGCTCCACTCGCCGATCGCCTCGCGATACCGGCCTTCGATCAGCAGGCGGTCCGGCGCCGGCAGGCTGGCGGAAAGCTCGTAGGCCGTCCTGGCTTCGGCCCGCGCCTTGCCGTCATAGCCGAGCGCCGCCCAGGCGGCCGCCAGCCCCGAGTGGGCAAGGGCACTGCCCGGATCGGCCGCCACCGCGCGCGCCAGCAGGTCGCGCGCTCCGACCGGATCGAAGAGGCGCAGCTTCTGCACGCCCTCCGAGTAGAGCCGCGCCGCCTCGGGGTTCGCGGCGAGCGCCGGGCGCGCCGGTGCAACGCCGCCGGCGCGCAGCTCGCGGCGCAGGCGCTCGCCAGCCTTCGCGACCAGCTGGAAGAGCCCGCTTTCGGTGCCGGTCTCGATCAGGCTCGTGGTTTCGCCGGTCCTGGCGTCCTGCAGCCGCAAGTCCAGGCGGATCTGGCGATTGCCGGCGGCGCCGGCGACCAGGTAGGAGCCGACGACCAGCGCGTCGCTCCCCAGCACGGTGCGGACCCGGGCCAGCGTGTCGCGCGACAAGCTGTCCGGTTGGCCCAGACCCAGCTCGACCCGCACCCGCGCCACGTCCTCGCCGGCGACGATGCGCAGCGCGCCGCCTGCCCCCAGCTCGGTGCTCAGCATCTCGGCCAGGGCGGGTGACAGCCAGGCGGTGTCCGCGGCGCCGGACAGGTCCTTGAAGCCGAGCACCGCCACCGACCGCCGGGGCGTCACCTCGGCGCTGGCCAGCCCGAACCGCCGTTCGGCCTCCGCCCGCCGCGTGCGCCACTCCGCATAGCGGTACCAGGCGACCGTGAACGAGGCCAGGATCAGCGCCAGCAAGGCGCCGGTGGCCAGCCGCCGGCGGTGCGGCCGCGCGCCGGCCGCCGCGGCGGGGACCGTAAGAGCGCCAGGAGCGGCGGAGGCGGCAGACGCGGCAGCGGCTGGCTCCGCCCCCGCCGCCTGGGACGCGGCCATGCCCCCGGGCGGCCCGCCGCCCGCGGCCGCCAGGTGCACAGACT
>Ga0307474_10004282_pt1 | contig 10291 bp, 7 predicted proteins | sample atmos_gasesECM1C_2_FD_203312 | JGI IMG/M metagenome (GOLD analysis project Ga0307474, IMG submission 203312) | Hardwood forest soil microbial communities from Morgan-Monroe State Forest, Indiana, United States - atmos_gasesECM1C_05 | ecosystem: Environmental > Terrestrial > Soil > Temperate...
GTGAAAAGGTCGCGGTGGTCTGCGACGATCCGCGAAATATGCGCTTCGAGCTGGTCGATCGTGTTGTCGCCCGCTTCGAAGCACTGGCGCGAGAGCCTCATCGCTTCGAGCAGGATGTCCGAATAGGTACGCTCCAGGAAGGCGGAATCGGCGGCTCGCGCGATCTCTCTATGAAAGCGGTAATTGGCTTCGTTCATGATTACGTCGCTGCCTTCGCGAACGCTCTTCTCAAACGCGAGCATCTCGGTTCGGATCTTCTCGAGCTGTGCAGGAGTTCGTCGGATCGCCGCCAGGCGGTGCAGCGACCGTGAAAGAAGGCGGTTTGCCTCGAAGAACGGCCTGAGCTGACCGACCTCGAAGGAGGAGACGCGAATCTGCCGGCCGTCACGGCGCAGCAACCCCTCCGACACGAGCCTGATCACCGCTTCCCGCACCGGCGTGCGCGAGACGCCGAGCTCGCTGACGATCCGAGCTTCGTCAAAAATCGAACCTGGAATCAAGTCGAGGGACAGGATCCGCTGGCGCAGATCCTCGTAGACACGGTCGCCATCGCGGACCGCCGCGTCAGACCCAGCCACCAGACCCATCAGCACCTCCGTACCGTCACCCGAATCCTCATACCGGGCCCCAAACATACATTGTATTGACAATGTGTCCAACTTGGATATTTTATGTATCCAATTGGAGAGGAAGGCATGAGTTGGACTGTCGGTGTCGACGTTGGCGGCACATTCACCGACTTTTACCTGCTGAATTCGTCGACCCAGGACGTCTTGGTCCACAAGCGCCCGTCCACTCCGGATGATCCCTCCCGCGCCATCCTGGCTGGCCTTGCCGAACTGGCGGAAGCTTTCGGCGTCGATGTCGCCGAAGTCTCGCGCTTTGCGCACGGCACGACGGTGGCGACGAACGCGTTGATCGAGCGCAGTGGCGGTTCGGTCGCCATGATCACGACAAAGGGCTTTCGCGACCTCCTGGAGATCGGACGGCAGGTGCGTCCGAAAATCTACGACCTCAAGGCCGATGCCCCTTCGCCCGTCGTGCCGCGACAACGCCGTTTCGAGGTGACGGAACGAGTGTGTGCGCGCGGTGAGATCGTGAGCGCGCTCTCGGATGCCGAAGTTGACGCCGTGGTCGAGGCCGTGGCTGCCAGCGGGGCGGATTGCTGTGCTGTCTGCTTGTTGTTTTCATTCCTGAATCCAGCACATGAGCGACGCATTGGCGCAGCGTTGCGCAGGCGCTTGCCGGAATTGCACGTGTCGTTGTCCTGCGAAGTGCAGCCCGAGTTCCGCGAGTATGAGCGCTTCTCCACCACAGTGCTCAATGCCTATCTCCAGCCCAAGGTCACTCGTTACATGGTTCGCTTGGCCGCGGCTCTCGAAAGCCGTGCTGCAGGTGCCGCGATCGGGATCAGCCAGTCGGCCGGCGGCTTGATGGCAATCGATCGGGCAGGGCAGTTGCCAATTCGTACGGCGTTGTCGGGACCGGCAGCAGGCGTGGTCGGCGCAGTTGCAGTCGCGGGCCGCTCTGGCGAACGCGATCTGATCACGCTCGATATCGGAGGAACAAGCACCGACGTCTGCCTGATCGAAAGCGGCGCCGCAGCGATGACCTATGGTCGCGACATAGCTGAGTTTCCGGTTCGTTTGCCCTCGATCGACATCAACACCGTCGGTGCCGGTGGCGGCTCGATTGCGCATGTCGGTCCCGACGGTTTGCTGAAAGTCGGGCCGGAAAGCGCGGGCGCAGTCCCAGGACCTGCCTGCTATGCTCGTGGTGGCACGCTGCCGACAGTGTCGGATGCGAATGTCTATCTGGGGCGTCTTCCGGCCGCTCTGGTCGGCGGCGGTATGACGCTCGATCGTGCCGCATCGGAGCGCGCGATCGCTCCCCTTGCGGCGCGGCTCAGGCTCGAATTGCCGGAGACCGCGCTAGGTATAATCCGGATCTGTGTTTCGAACATGGTCCGCGCGATCCGTGCAATATCGGTCGAGCGCGGTTATGACCCCCGCGGCTTCACCCTCATGCCGTTTGGCGGAGCCGGAGGACTACACGCGGCTGACGTGGCCGAGGAGCTTTCGATCCGAAAAATCCTCGTGCCGCTCTCGCCGGGCATCCTCTGTGCGGAGGGCGTTGCCATGTCCGACGCGGAGGAGAGCTTCGTTGCGACATCTCGCGTCAACCTCGAGGGCAATCTGTCTCCCATCGTCGAGGTCGTCAAAAGACTGACCGATGAGGCGAGATCGTGGAGCGATGGCGCGAAGGGGCTTGCTCTCAGCACCTCTCTCGACATGCGCTACGTTGGGCAGAACTACGAACTCTCGGTGCAACTCGACGAAAGCGATCGTCTACCGGCGGCCGGTAAGTTGCGCGAGCGCTTCCTGGCCACTCATCAATCGAAATATGGGCACTCGGATCCGGCAGCCGCCATCGAACTCGTCAATGTCCGCCTGAAGGCGCGCATCGTGCAAGCGCGCGAAGGTGATCCCCGGCTGCGCCAGGCGGCGGTGGATGCAAAGCGAACGTCGGTCAGTGCCTGGTTCGACAAGTCAGGACCGGTCGAAACTACCGTCGTGCATCGCTCCAAATTGGATCCTGGTGAGGTGCTACTGGGGCCAGCGATTATTACCCAGTTCGACTCCACGACTGTCGTGCCGCCGCGCTGGTCAGCGCGCGTGGACGACGCACGTAACATTGTGATGGAGTTTCAGCCGTGACCGAGGCCAGTCTCGATCCGATCACCCTGGAGATCCTGTGGAACGGCCTGCGTTCGGCAACGGACGAGTGCTTCCTGACCATCCAGCGATCCGCGTTCTCAACCAATATCAAGGAGCGTCACGACCATTCGGTGGCGATCCTTGATGGAAACGGCCGGCTTGTCGTGCAGGCGGAAAATGCGTTGCCGATCCATCTTGCATCGATGAGCGGACTCGTCGAGATCCTTAAGGATCGATTTGTCGGAGATATTCGGCCAGGTGACATTTTCATTGGAAACGATCCGCATGTCGCGGGCGGCACCCATCTGCCCGATATAAATCTCGCTGCCCCGGTGTTCGTAAGCGGCAAGCTCGTTGCCTTTGTCTGCAACATCGCGCATCACGCTGATGTCGGCGGCGCGGCGCGGGGATCGATGTCCGGCGGGTTGACCGAGATCTATCAGGAAGGTCTCCGCATTCCGGTCGTTCGGCTCTATCGCGGCGGAGAGCTGGTTTGCGACATCTTTGACCTCCTTCTCCTGAACATGCGCTTGCCGACGGAGCGGAAGGGCGATCTCAATGCGCAAATTGCGGCGTGCCGACTAGGCGTGGAGCGCCTCCACGATCTCTGTAGTCGCCATGGGCTCGGGAAGGTCGAGGAGGCATTCGATGATATCATCGAGCGCAGCCGTGCGCGGATGGGCGCTGCGATCGCAGCGCTGCCGGATGGTGAATGGTCGAGCAGCGACATGATGGATGACGATGGTGCCGGCCAATCCGATGTCGTCATCGCCCTCACGGTGCGCAAGCGGGGAACGGAAGCGGTCTTCGATTTCACGGGGTCGGCCGCGCAGGTCGCCGGCAACATCAACCTCACGCTTAACGCCGTTCGGTCCTCGGTTTGTTACACGCTGAAAGCATTGCTCGATCCGTCCATGCCCAACAACGAGGGCGTCGTGCAAGCTTTTGAAATCGTGGCACCGCAGGGCACTATCGTGAACTGCGTTGCGCCCGCTGCAGTAGCTCTGCGCGCCAACACCTGCCAGCGTGTGGTCGACGTCGTGCTCGGCGCTCTTGCCAATGTGATGCCGGAACGTGCGATCGGCTGCGCCAACGGCGCGAACACCAGCATGGTCTTCGCTGGCACGGACCCGCAGACCGGGCAGCCTTACGTGTATCTCGAGACGCTCGGCGGTGGCATGGGCGCGCGCAACGACCGGGACGGCAAGGACGGCGTGCAGGTCCACATCACAAATACCTCGAACCTGCCGGTCGAGGCGATCGAAATGGAATATCCGTTGCGCGTCGAAGAGTATGGCCTCGTGACCGATTCCGGCGGTGCCGGGACCTACCGTGGTGGCCTCGGTCTGCGGCGCGTCATCCGGCCCGTCGGCCATATCTGTGAGTTTTCAGGCGTCGGAGAACGTTTCCGCCATGCGCCGAAAGGCATCTTCGGCGGTGAGCCTGGTCGACCCGGACGATTCCAACTGCATCGAGCTGACGGTCGCGTCGAACCTCTTCCTCCCAAGCTGACCGGCATGAAGCTCTCGCCCGACTTGGCCGTTTCGGTCGAGACGCCGGGAGCAGGCGGCTATGGTCTACCAAAAGAGCGTTGGCCGACTTCGATCGCCGAGGATGCAGCCACCGGGAAGTACTCCGCCGCGTTCATCAGACGCCACTACCAAGACGCCTGTGAGAGCGATCAGAGGAGTGACTCGCAAGCACGGCCTGCGCGGAGCGGAATGGAGGCTACGGCGTGAAAGCGGCAGCGAGCACCTACCAGGGGATCATCACCGCGACTCCGACGCCCATAGCAGCGTCCGGAGATATCGATACTCCGGCGGTTCGAAAACTTGCCGAGCATCTCGTCTCGGAAGGCACAGATGGTCTCGCTCCCGTCGGCGGGACCGGCGAATATGTGTCACTCACCCCCAAGCAGCGGCGACAAATGGTCGATGCGACGCTGGAAGCGGTCGGCGGTCGCGTGCCCGTGATTCCAGGTGTGCTGTCTCCGGGTTTTGGCGAGACGCTCACCACCTGCCGCGAGTTTGTCGAGGCCGGCGCCAATGCGTTGCTCGTGGTTACGCCCTACTATGCGCGGCCCACGCAAGTCGGAATCGTCGACTACTTCAAGAAGCTGTCGGACGCCGTCGACGCCGATCTGATGCTCTACGAGATTCCGTACCGGACGGGCATATCGTTGACGCCGGAGACAGTCGACGCGTTAGCACGGCAAACTCGCATCGTCGCCATGAAGGCCTGCAACCAGGATCTTTCGGTTCAGCTACGAGCCATGGAACTCGCTGGTGCCGAGATATCTATCCTCACCGGCGAAGAAAATGTCTTCCCGCTTCACGTCGCCATGGGCGCGCGGGGCGGCCTGCTGGCCACCTCATGCCTTTTCCCGCGGATTTGGAGCCATTTGTATCGGCTCGCGTCCGCCAAGGAGCTCGAGCAGGCAAAGGCGCTCCATGCCGAGCTCATGCCGACCGTCAACTTGCTCTATCGGGAGCACAATCCGGGACCGCTCAAGGCTGCGTTGGCTATGTCCGGTTTTCCGTCGGGAGAAGTGCTCACGCCACTTCTGCAGGTGAGCGAGGAAACCCGACAATTGTTGGCGAAGGCGCTCCCGGTCGCCTTCGAGCGCGAAAGGGGCTTGCCGAGTTTCGAGTCCGACGCCGCCTGATGTCTCTTTTTAAATGGTGAATTTGAAGGAGCGATCTCATGTCTGAAGGCAACAACAAGTCAGGTGCATTTCGGCTGTCGCGTCGTCGATTGCTCGGGAGGCTCGGTGGCGCCGCCGCGCTCAGCTTGGCCGCGCCGCTGGTGCTCCGGCGCGGCCGCGCCGAGGCCGCTTCCAAGAACCTGGTCTTTGTGACCTGGGGCGGCACGTACAGAAGTTCGGTCGAGGAGGGGCTGATCAAGCCGTTCATGGCCGAGACAGGCATCAACGTGACGGTGATCGACACGCCGGACCTCGCCAAGGTCAAGGCCCAGGTCACCACTGGTAACGTCGAATGGGACATCTTTGACGCGCCAGGTGCGTTGGGCACCGCAGGCTCTAAGGCTGGATACTGGGAGCCGCTGAGTGCTTCACTGTTCGACGCCTCCGACCTCTCGATACCGGCAACGAAAGATCTCGTGCCCTTTTACACTTTCGCGGGCGGGATTGCATACGACCCGAAGCGTTACCCAGACGGCAAGTATCCCAAGGACTTCGCCGAGTATTTCGACGCGAACGCATTTCCCGGTCGCCGTACCTTCCGGAACCGCCCAAGCGAAACGCTCGAAGCTGCCCTCCTGGCCGATGGCGTTCCTCCTTCCAAGATCTACCCGCTCGATGTCGACCGCGCCTTCAATGCTCTCGACCGGATCAAGCCAAGCGTAGCCAAGTGGGTCGATTCGACACCACAGACAATTACCTTGCTCCAGACGAATGAGGTCGATTTCAGCTATTCCTACGCCTCGCGCGTGCGGACGACTGCGGCGACCGGTGCCGGGATGGCGTTCTCGTTTGCCCAAACCTTGAATGGGTTGGAATACCTTGCGGTTTTGAAGAATGCGCCGAACAAGGACAGCGCCCTAAAGTTCGTCTCTTATGCTCTGCAGCCGGCGCGGCAGGCAGCCGTCATGGAGCTGTTGGGCAATACGCCAAACAGCAAGAAGGCCATATCGATGCTCTCGCCTGCGACGCGCAAATGGCTGCCCGACATGACGTCCGACCAGAACCTGATCATGGACGAGTGGTGGTGGTCGGACAATTTCGAGAAGCTGAGCCGCCGCTTCAAGGAGTGGGAGCTCTCGTGAGCACCAAGAGAGTGATTGGATCCTGACCTTGACTGGTGTCGAAAATCCTCGAGCGGCAGCTGCCTATGTCTCTCCAGCGGCAATCGTGTCGTTGGCGATCGCGGCTGTGCCGCTGCTCTTCATTCTGTTCACCAGCCTGGGCGGATCATCATTCTCACTCGAGGCTTTCAAGGACCTTCTGTCCAGTGCGCTGTTTCGACGATCGCTCCTCACGACAATCGAAATCAGCGTTTCAGCCTCGCTGATCAGCCTTGCGCTCGGCTATATCGTGGCACTGCATCTGGCGCGGCAGTCGCCACGGCGCCGCGCCATTTACATGGTGCTCGTGTTGCTGCCGTTCTGGACCAGCATTCTGGTCAAGAGCTACGCTTTCACGGTCATCCTGGGCCGTGAAGGCCTGATCAATTCTCTGCTTAGCTGGGCGCTGGGCGTACATGTTGCCCTGCCGATGATTCTCAACCGCTTCGGGGTCATGGTGGGTATGACGAATTACCTGACGCCCTTCATCGTCTTCCCGGTGCTCGCCAGCCTGCTCGCGATTGACCCGGCGATCTATCGTGCGGCGGACATCATGAGCGCCAGGCCGCCGCGGATCTTCTTCACAATCACGCTGCCGCTTAGCCTTCCAGGCGTCGTGGCCGGTCTTTCCAGCGTGGTCGTGATGTCTCTGGGCTTCTTCATCATCCCGGCACTACTCGGTGGGCGGCAGGACATGATGCTTGCCAATCTCGTCGACTTCTACACGCGCGAGACGCTCGACTGGAACATGGCCGCCGCGATTGGGGTGATGCTACTCATCATGGTCATCTTGCTTTCGGCGCCGGCGCTCTGGATGCGGCGCAACCAACTGGTCGGGAGGAGGTGAAGGGATGGCCGACGCCTTTGGCCAAAGCGATCTGCTCAAGCGCCGATATCGCCGCTTCGGCACTCTGCTTGCCGGGTTGGTTTACTTCTTCCTTCTCGTGCCGAGCCTGATTGTGATCCCGGTTTCTTTCGGTACACGGAACGAGATACGCTTCCCGCCGCGAGAGTTCTCGCTTGAGCTCTACCAGATCTTCTTCTCTTCGCCGGCCTGGACAGGTTCGCTGCTTCAGAGTCTGAAGGTCGCGCTGTTGGCGACGGTGCTGGCGCTGGTGACGGCGGTGCCGGCCGCCTACGGAATCGTTCGCTACGAGTTTCGCGGCAAGAAGGCCATCAGCCTTTTGATGATGAGTCCGCTCGTCATCCCGGCCATCGTCATGGCCCTCGGACTTTATCTTTATCTCTCCTATGTTCACCTCACCGGTACGACCCTTGCGCTTGTACTCGGCCATACGATCTATGTGACGCCTTTTGTCATCGTGATGATTGCTGCAGGTGTGCAGAAACTCGACGCGAACCTTGAGTTCGGAGCGACCCTAATGGGGGCCGGCCCGTACCGGATGTTGACGACGGTAGTGTTGCCGCAGCTCGCCCCATCGATTCTGGCAGCCGCTCTGTTCGCGTTTCTGATCTCGTTCGATGAGGTCGTGATCTCCTGGTTCCTCGCCTCGGCGACGACCACCACGCTCCCGGTGAAGATGTATTCGAGCATCCAATGGGAGATCTCACCCGTCATCGCGGCCGTATCAACCATGCTGACCGTGCTGTCCTTTGTCATCTGCATGCTGACTGCCTCGCTTCAGCGGTCGCCCGGTAGATCGGGAGTGTGATTGAGAGTCCATCGGTCTTTGGAGGGTTGAAAACGAATGCTCAAGTCCAGTCATAATGAAGAAGATCTTGCGGCGCTGCGCGCCCGCGTTAGCCTTGCCAACAAGCTCGCCTGGACGGTGGTTTCGGGCCTTACGGCAGTCTGCTTTCGCGAACGCGGTGAAAAAGCGCTGAACGACATCTGGGCTGCTCTATTGTCTTCGGAGCAGAAAGCCCGCTTTCAGTCCGCGCTGGTCAAGCTCGGTATTCAGAACGACCCGCCGGCGCTTGCCGCTGCTAAGTACCATTATTTCAGCAATTCGATCGGCGGCCTGAACATGCAGCTCATCGAGGAGAGCCCAAAGAAGGTATGGATACGTTATCTCTCGCCATGGGGGACCTATCCGGGCATCTCTGCGCTTGCGGTTCCTGCCTCGGTACGTCGTACGATTCTTTCGACCTGGCATCCCCGCAATGGCAGCCTTCTTGGCTGTTTGCGGCTTGGTTGGGTCGCGACCAAGTTTGTGGCTGAGGGACACCCTTATGATGAGGGTTACTTCCAGGAATATGACTACGACCTGGCTCCGGAGGAGCGCTTCCGCGTGGAGCATGTCGAGCGGACGCCGGAATTCGATCCTCAACGGGCGCCGAAGCTCGATCCGGAGAAATGGCCGGAAGCGCGTTGGCTAAAAGGCAGCTACAGCTACGGCGTCGATTACGTGCAGCATATCATCCAGATCATGCATCGGCTTTTCGGAGCTCCGGCGGCCCGTGATCTGGTTGCCACCGGCATGCGTTTGCTGGCCGTGCAGTTCGGCCCGGAGCTTGCCCGGGCAAGCGGCGATGAAGGATCATCGCCTGGCGCGATCGCCGCAAGCTTTGCCTCGATGCTGCGTTCGTTCCGCAACGAATGCAAGCTCGAAGCAATATCGGCCGACCGCGCCGTTCTGCGGGTCCGTGGGTTCATGCCATTCGCCAACGAGGCCGATGATGGACTTCGCCAGGCTGTCTTTGCGCTCTTCGCTATGATGACACGCCTTCGGAACGGTCATGTCGGAATTGCCAGGAGCTTCGACGCCGCCAGCCAGAGCGAGATCTGGACGCTTACGGACGAAAAGCGTTGGCTCTGGTGAGGGGTGGGCATGCGCAAACAGACCGCCTGGTTTTCCGATAACGAGAGCGTACCGCTTCTTCTCGAGCGTTGCGCGCGTGAGCGGCCGGATCACGCGTTTTGCCGGCAAGACAGCCAACGCATCACCTATGCGGCACTGAATAGTCATGTCAATCGGGCGGCTCATGGCCTCGCAGCGCTCGGTGTGCGCAGGGGTGTCCATGTTGCAGTCATGCTCGGACACCATTTCGATCACATCACGATCTTCTTTGCGCTCATGAAGCTCGGTGCTGTGCAAGTGCCGATCAACGTCAATCTCAAGGGGCCTGGTCTCGCCTATATCCTTGATCATTCCGCGCCTGAGCTGCTCGTTGCAGATGACGAATATGCGGAGGGTCTCGATCCCATTCTCGCGGAACGGCCGGGCATCCGGCAGGTTTGGCGAGACCGGACTCACGTCGATAGGCGAGGTTTCGTCTCGATCGATTCCGTCCTGAAGCATCCCAACGAGACCAATCCCCGGTGCGATGTGCGCGATGATGACCTGCGCACCATCCTATACACCTCCGGGACGACAGGGCCCGCCAAAGGCGTGGAGATGACGGATCGCATGCTGCGTGCCTCGGCGCTGGGATCGATCTGGATCGGAAACATCCAGCCGGGAAACGTGCTGCATTTCTGGGATCCCATTTACCACGTGTTCGGCAGCGAGGTGCTCGTGCTGTCTTTGATGGTGCCGGTCACGCTTGCGTTGGTTCCGCGCTTCAGTGCCTCGCGGCTGTGGGAGGAGGTGCGCGAGTACGGGGCGACTCACATCCACTTCGTTGGCGGGGTGCTCCAACTCCTGTTGAAGCAGCCGCCGTCGGAGCTGGATCGTAGACATGGAGCCAAAATCGCCTGGGGCGGCGGTTGTCCGGTCAGTATCTGGCGCGAATTCGAGGAGCGTTTTGGAATTGAGATTCGCGAAGGATACGGCATGACCGAAACCTCAAGCTTCAGCGTGATCAAC
>Ga0307474_10004284_pt1 | contig 10289 bp, 2 predicted proteins | sample atmos_gasesECM1C_2_FD_203312 | JGI IMG/M metagenome (GOLD analysis project Ga0307474, IMG submission 203312) | Hardwood forest soil microbial communities from Morgan-Monroe State Forest, Indiana, United States - atmos_gasesECM1C_05 | ecosystem: Environmental > Terrestrial > Soil > Temperate...
TTGTAGAATTCATACAATTAATACTATTCAGCAATAACCATTTCTACAGATACAGGTATACCTACTCAAACATAAGTGAAACAGGTTAAAGTTTTAAATAATAATAAGATTTGTCTCCTTTAAGCTTCTTCTTACATTATTCTCCAAGGATCCCTTTATTTGAGAAGCGCGAAGCTATACCCTTATCAATAAGGAGCCTTTCTTTCAATGGTTCCATGGTTCAATGGTTCAATGGTTCAATGGTTCAATGGTTCAATGGTTCAATGGTTCAATAGTTCCACCCTTAACGCAAAAGGCAATGGTTGTTAAGAAGCTGCGATTTATAAGAGGATTTTATTAAGCTATATCCCAAATTTAGTCGGATTCATAAGAGAGTTTAATTTTTTGCTCAATAACAAAGTTCTAATGGAACACTGGAACAACGGAACAATGGAACAATGGACAATGGATGAATACGTGTTAAATATATATAAAAATATTGGTTAATAAATTAACACTTTTTTGCTTTTGTCTTATTAAAAAAAAAAAGAGTGCGAGTTCTGTTACTTTTTAATATTAATACTTGAATAAAGCAAAGAGTATCCGCACCACCTTATTCTAATGGTGGACTTCTCACTTTAGGACCCTCAGGACGAAAATTCCCAAAATAGTTTACGTAGTGTTCTGTTCTATTTTCTCAATAAATTATCTGCAATATTTTTATAGTATAGATTGCAGGATTGTACCCTTATCTAAGTAATCAAAAGACTTAGAAGGGTTATTATCCATTTCTCTTATCAAGAAGGAACCAAGGAAGAAGTAGATAGCCTATTAAATTGTTCAGCTTATTATGAGTAATAAAAGTAAAATAAAGTATAATATTAAGATTTAAAATAAGAATAAATTAAAGTGGATCAAATAATAATAATCCAAACACAATTAAGGTGCAATATCAAAAGCCACTAAAATACTTGGAATTAGTATTATAAATGCTACGGCAACAGGTAAAAGATATAATCAACATAAGTTCATTAATTGATCTCATCTTAATCTAGGTAGTGTTGCTCGGAATCAAACAAATAAAAAGCAAAATAGGCAAGTTTTAATACCTAATATTATAGATTGAAGGTTCAAAATAGTATTATTAATAAATAACTCAGGCATATTATAACCTCCTAAAAATAAAATAGCAGAAATACAACTGAATAATACAATAGAACTATATTCACCTAAGAAAAAAAATACAAAAGGTACAGCACTATATTCAGTCATAAATCCTGAAACTAATTCAGATTCAGCTTCTTGAAGATCAAAAGGTGTTCTAGATGTTTCCGCTAAAACAGCAATAAAATAGAATATAAAAATAGGTAGTAAAGGTATAATAAATCAAATTGATTGTTGACTTTCAATGATCATTGTAAAATTTAATGTACCGGTTAATAAAATAATTATAAAAATTGCAGCACTTAAAATTAATTCATAACTTATCATAGCAGCACTTGATCTTAATGAACCTAATAAAGAATATTTAGAATTAGAAGATCAACCTGAAAATAATATACCATATACACCTAAAGAAGATAAAGCTACAGTATATAAAATTCCCATTGAGAAATCTATAATAGCTAAACCTTGACCAAAAGGTATAATTCCTCAACCTAATAAACTGAAAACTAAAGTAGATACAGGTGCTAAATAAAATAATACTTTATTAGCTTGTGAAGGTACTACTGTTTCCTTTAAAATTAATTTTAATGCATCTGCAAATGGTTGAAGAACACCATATCATCCTACAGTATTAGGACCAACTCGACGTTGCATAGCACTTAATTGTTTTCTTTCAATAATAGTCATAAAAGCTACAGATAATAATACAGGTAATAATATAGTTAATACATCTATTAATCCTGTACCTAAAGTTAGTAAACTATTAATAATTATATCGGTATTTATAAAATTAGTGTTAGACATTTAGTTAGTAAGTTTTATTTATTTATGGGTGTTCAATTCATAATATATATACTTCAAAATCGCTTCGACCCTCTCCCTTTCTTTCTATCCGAAGGTGGAAGGACGTTATTTTAAGGAAATCACCTTAAAATAATACTGCCATTACCTAATAAAATATATCCTCATTAAACCTAAAATAACTTAAATAAGAAAAGATTTTATATCTAGGACGTAATCATTCTTACGACTGCTTTATTTAGTCGGCAAGTATTGTATACATATGATCTACAGTCTTAAATTAAAAACTATAAGATAAATAGATCAAGAGCGCTCCGTTTAATCTATACGAAAGGTCAAATGAGCACAATAGGTCTTCTACATGGGCCCCTTACTCCTTCGGGTCCAAAAAGAGCGCCCGCACTTACCCTTTTAAAAGGGTACAAGGGGGTGGGAAAGCAGTATAATGTTATCCATCGAAATAGTTTAAATTTATATATAGTTATGAATACTGTTTAACATTTTTAAAAATTACACAGACATGATTTCATATCAAGAATTAAAGATATTATATTATTACAAACACATATTATATGAACATAATCCGCATATAAGCCAGTCGATTATAAATTATTGAAATTATGTGTCTTATTTAATCATTTTCGTATATAAAATTAATCCTAAAAAAAAAAGAAAAGAGCCCTTGTTTATTAGGGGAATATGCCCACTTTTCTTTCTTCCAAGAAGGTAATGGTATAAGATATAATATTACGTACATTATTAAAATAACTACATTAGTAAATTAAAACATTTATAACTTAGTATGTTAGTACTTTCTTCTAATACATTAAAATACCTTATATAAAAAATAGTAGACTTTTTAAAATTTATTTAAAATATAATTACCTTAGTATTTGTAGATTTCATATTCGTAGAATTAATTCAATATTCCATTATAATTTTTATCGTCAGATTTTATCTATTATAAAATAAAAATGTCAAATCTACCGCTGCTTTAAGGACACTAATGGCTAGTGCTAAGAAGAGGAAGAGGGAGAGGGACCCCATCCCTTCTTTAAAATTAAAAAGTAGTCCGTCTTTTTTTTTTTCCCTCAACGAAGGGATAAGGTAAGAAAGAATCCTTTTAAATAATCCATAGTAGCTTCGACCATGAATAGAATAATATTTATTTATAAATAAACATCATTGTAGTGGCGGGGATATAATTGTACATTTGGTAACCAGCCTTTATTCACGGATCCTTGAAACATTTTAATAGAGGAACAAAATTTACTCTATTTAGTATATTTATGTCATATTATTTTTATGAAGGTATGAAGGTAAAGCTAATTTATTTTATTATTAAACATTTTATTGTAACGATGAAACTTTTATTCATTAAGTTTATATTACTATTTTATTATTGAAGATACATTCCATCATTATAAAAATACTTTTACTTTGTATATATTTTACTTTTTACCAAGATAGATATTATTTATCTATATTCGATAAATACAAAAAAAAAAACAAAAAAAATCAGTGTCTATATTGTTGTATTTCTGTGTTTATTACATTAAAAATAACGTATAATTTATTTTGTCTTCAATTCAATTACTAAGGGGCGTTCGTCTCCGCCGGATTTATAAGTAAGGGGGCAATGGCTCCTTCAATGGTCCTTAAAATAACGTGAAGGTCGGATTAAAAATATAAACTTAACTACTTTTAGTTTAAATTTATACTATATTTTAAATTTTAATCTTTATATTCTATATTATTTATGGAATATTGAATATAATTTGTTAGGTTGCTTTTATCAAACCGGAGCGTGGAACCGTATATGTTTATAAAATTTGTGTTTATTATTACACTCTTATAAATTCTGCTACAAGGTGAAGGGGAGTGCCCCCTACTTTTTCGTAGGGGCAAGAATCAATGTAGAAGCAGGTAAGAAGAAGCGGATTTTATTACCTCGATTCTTCAAAGAACAGCAGTGATCATTGAAAATGGTAAATTATTCGATTCAAAAGTAGCGAGTTATCCTAACCTAAATTACACCAAACTAAGTGTCAATGGGTTGAGCTCTATCATTGCAAAAAAAAAAAACAGATTAACAAACCCTTTGGATGATCAGCTCTCTTTCGTAATATAACGCACTGAATTATTTTACTTAAACAAACACAACAATACAACAACACAACAACACAATAATAGATCCTCTTCAGCATTTCTTGAGCAAGCGGTAATGAAAGGGTTAACAATAATAACTTTAGAAGGATTAAAATAGATAATCATTGTGTTGGAAAAGTTGCAAACTATATGTCATTCTCGTTCGGACTCGGACCGAAAATCTATATTTTAGAAGAATATTGTTCTACCATTAAACTACGAGAATTTTATTTATATTATGACGCTTTACAGCCTTTTTTTAAATTTTTCTCCTTAAATCAATTAAACTTTTTTTGTTTCGCTGCACTGCAACTGCACAAAGGAATTAAAATTTATTAGTTCATTAATAGGTGGATGCTTTTTATCTTAAAAGTTTGAGCTCCCCTTGTTGGAGAAGAAGAATAACTCAACACTTTGTATTTGTCTTAATAATCACCCCCTTCTTATAATAAATCGTAGCAAGGCAAGTATCATTGTATAGACAGGTTATTAATGTATTAATCCGCAAGCCAGTGTTAAGGATCTGTTTATCTTTCTTTTTATTCATTTATTCTACTTTTAAGTATCTAATCATAGAAAAATATACTGAAGACGATATAATAAATATTCTTCAAAGGGCAATAGATGCTGCTTCTTCTTCTTACTAAGGATCCGCGCCTGCCCACTGCCCACAACAATGTAAAAAAAAAAAAGAAGGTGGGATTATTCATTTATTGTGTGACTTTGAGTTGTTTCTCTTTTGGCTACCCAGCCCTTTCTAGCTAGAAAGGGTGGTGCTATTGTCGCCCCACCCCTCACCTAAAGGAGGAGGCTATAGTCGTCGCCCTTGTTTTAATAATCCGAGACAGAGAGAAACGAATCCAAAGGGGTAGGGGATCATTTTCTATAAAGAAAAAAAAAAAATTTTTTCATATATTCACATATTAGGTAGAATAATAACATTGAACTTTTTACTAATTCCAGTTATATTTAAAATAGGCTGATGATAAGCCAGTTAATCCTAAATACATATTGTAAAAATAAGGTTTTTTTTTTTTTTAAGTATGACAGTACTTATTTATAAACTTAATTCGACAATATAAAAATGGTATATAAACAACAAATTTAAAATTGTAACTAAATAAAACTAACAAAAATTTTACCTAACTAGAGCTAAGATGGAATTGAACCATAACTTGGATAGACTTTGCAGGTCTACTACAGAACCATCTGTAAACTTAACCCTATATAAATTAGTTTAATATAGTCTTAGGAATTAATCTTGTCTGATATATTTAAGATTTAAGAAAACTACCTGCAAGGCTTCACTACCCCTTTGGCTTTCTACGACCCTTCTTGCGAAGCTTGACAGGAACGTTCCTACGTTCGTACGAACGTAGAGGTGCCTTTAGTGAGCAGTTAAAAAAAAAACATAACTTGTCTTATATTTTTAATATGAATCAATATTTGTGGCTTCCCAAACCTTTGGGCCCTTTGGTAAAAAGCTAGGACTTAAAAAAAAAAAAAGCCAAATCACTATATTGCCAGATCCAGATTCTGATGTCATTATATTACCAATGCATAGCAATGCGTAGCACAGTATTAGTAAACAATAACATTATCAATCAATTTATTATTTAAGATTAATAAGACAACTTAGATATAGATGAAACCTTTAGGATTAGCTGATAAATGTTGAAATATTATAATTGAAAAAAAATTTTTTATGTTTTACTATTGATTTACCTACTTTTAAATAAAACTCACTAAAAGTAGTTAAGTTAATATTTAAGAGAATATGAGTAAATCCTATTAAATAAATATCAAAATTGACATTTAATTATATTAACACAAAAAGCCTATAATTTAATGGTAGAATAATTTCTTGATGAGAAATCAGTAGAAGTTCAAATCTTCTTGGGCTTAATCACATATTGCATAAAAGTTGGCAGAACATGCTACATAGCGCTCCTATAAAAAAAAAAGTAAAGAGTTTTTAATTAAAACTATGAAAAATCGTAGATCTCCTCTTCTTCATTCCATGGCTCCCCACCTATCAATGGATTCAGGAAGAAGAAGCAGGGGCTCTTGCAGAAGCAACTTAATGAATTTATGGACAATTATATAGGTAGTGTGTTGGTGGCTACTCTTCGAAGTTGTTTTTCTCCACCGCCTTCTTCTTCGAAGAAGAAGGCCGGCCGGATTATTAAGGTGGACCCAAAGTAAAATAATCTAATGACAGGCAAACATGTTTATATATATTTATTAAAATAAGTCTTCTCTTTTCTTGCTACGCACCCCCATTAAAATGAAGAAGGCGTATCCCAAATAGATTAAGTTATTTTAGTTTTATGTCTTTCATCTTATAAGACAAATATGGCTATAGTCCATCTAGTATCTAGGTTAACATAGAATAAACGGTAAATCAGAATAGTTATAAGATATTATATTGTATTTAATTAAATTTATATTTATAACATATTAGTTTAAACTTATATCTATTGTTACAATAAATTTATAATTATTTATAAATTGAGTTAAATTTACTTACTTTAACTGTTTACCTTAAAAGATCTTTAACTTAACAATTTTTTTCTACAATAACTAAATTAACAATACCTATAACACTATTTGCTACTTCCTTGTGTAGCCGAGACAGGGGCGATCTAGTGGAGCGGTAAAATGTAGCGCTCCTATTGTTAAGGGTTTGCTTCGTTTAAGAATAATAACGCATCGTTTTGGATATAAAAGCTGGATAAAGATTTAATAAGCGAATTTTTCTTGATATGTTGTTATAAGGTTTTTATTTTAAGACCTTTCTGTTCTTCGACTTATAATAACAACCCCAGACTGCTAATTCGAAGGGGTGAACTCCATGTTTGCCAACAAAAAGGAGGGTGGCTATTGGCACTTGTAAGAAGCCAAGGATAAAGTTTTAAAAAAGTAAAAATACATTTTTATAAAAATAGAATACCTGTCTCAATTTCCACCCGAAGGAGTAACTCTATTTTATATTGATTATATATGAATAATGTCTTAAAGATTTTATGTCTATTATGCTAAGAACCCTTTCGGCTAGCATATAACAACAATTATACAAACAAAAAAAACTACGCCATTCCTTTACGATTTAAATTTACACCCTTACGCTTTGAGGAATAAGGGGGAGCTTCAATTCTACCCGGAAAGAGACAGAGCCCTTGCAAGAAGGGCTCCATATTGATAAGGGTGTCCCCCAGCTCCCTACCTTACGATAAGAATAAGGTACAGGAACGCTTATAAAAAAAAAAATTAAAAAAGTTTCTAACACATACACTTATATTAGGTAAGCTTTTGATTTTCCAACGAAGGTAGTTTACAATATTTCAGAGGATAGGTTTATTGTTTTTTACCTTTTTGTAATAAATCGTAAAGTTAGGAGAGTTATCGGGTAGTAAGCATCGCAGTATGCTTAATAGTAAGTAATGAGAGATCTGTTGCCATTTATGATATGTTATCAAGGTTTAATCTATCTAATAACTAACCTAGTATATTTCATTTATTTATATTTCAGAATATAAATTTTAATAATGCTATGTAATTTGATATTACGTAATTATTTACTATATTATTTATCCTTTATGTTATTATTCTTATAATGAGTCTACTCCTTTCTTTTTTTTTCTATCGCGGCTCACTTTTTTTTTTCGAACATTGTTGTGGGCAGTGGGCAGGCGCGGGTCCATTGTAAAGAAATAAAACCTTCGTAATTGTGTTGAAAAAGGGATGTTTAAAGCCAAAGATCATTGGGCTCTCCATTAACACTCTTTTTTAGGTAGAATCCGAATGAATGTGTATATTAATCCTCATTTGTGATGCTATATTATAAGGTAATTGATAGTCAAAAAAAAAAAAATTAGTTAGTTTATTCATTTGTTAGTTAATGCTCTTTTCTTTCTTTCGCGAGCAAGAAAGAGAAAGAAAGTGAGGGTTGCGTAGCCATATTCAAGTATTAGACAACTTGGTTTTTCTCCAATGGCCCCTACGAAAAAGTAGGAACAACAGAAACGACTCCTTGTTGGATGTGCTTTCCACCGACTATTGTCCCTATTGTAAGGCCGTAATGTTATAAGAGAGGGGATATTCCTTATTGGTTACCGCAACAAAAAATAACGCAAGCTTCAAGCATAAATATATTTAAAGATGGGTATAATAAAATTAACAGGTAAAAATGAAAAAAAATAATATACTTCTAAAATTACATGAGAATATTAAAAACTAATTCTTTATTAAGACTGTATAATTCTTATATTGTTGATTCACCTCAACCAGCTAATATTTCATATTTGTGGAATTTTGGATCATTATTAGCTCTTTGTTTAATAATACAAATCCTTAGTGGGGTTTTCTTAGCAATGCATTATACACCAAATGTTGATTTAGCTTTCAATAGTGTTGAACATGACTTAATATTAGGTTTGATTTGGTTTAATCTTTTTTTTGTTTTCTTTTTAGTTTTATTTCTATTATATAATTTTTCTTTGATATTCAGATTGCATCATATTAATTATTTGGCTTCGCTTACCGAGCCCTTTCTTTCTCTTTCTTGCTCGCAAAAGATAGAAAGAGGCAGGCAGGGATATTTAAATTTAGTCACTTCTAATACTTATAATTATAAACATTTTATAATTAAATTAAAGAAATTTATTACTTATTTAAATTGAAGTAAATACAAAGAAAACAATCAATTAGAAAATAAAAATCCTTTTCTGGTTAACCCTTCATTAACAAAAATTAATAAAAAAAAGGAACTTTCGAATGAAGAATTAATAGAATGGTTAAAAGGTTTCACTGATGGTAAAGGTTGTTTTTTAATTAGTATGACTAAATTTAAAAATAGTAAAGGTATAAATACTTTTAAAAATATTAGTTTTAAATATATAATTTTTTTACTTAAAGATGATGCTCCAATGCTTAATGTTATAAAAAGTAAATTAAATTTAGGTAATATTCGAGTATATGAACGTTTTGTTAATTTTGAAGTGAGTAAAAAAAAAGATATTGAAAAAATAATAGATATATTTAGTAAACATCCTTTAAATACCTCTAATTATTTAAATTTTATTGAGTTTAAAAAAGCTTACTATCTGTATCAAAATATGTTAAATAGTAATGTTCATGATAATAAATATAAATTAAAAATATTTGAAAATCTCCTATCAATTAAAAATAGTATGAATAAAAAAAGAACTTCATTTGAATTACCAAATGAACATTCTATAAAAATTACTCCCTATTGGTTATTAGGGTTTTTAGAAGGAGTAGGTTCTTTTACTATAAATAATAAGAAAGATTTTTCATTAGAGTCTTTAGAGTTTGGAATATCTCAAACACTTAGTGAGAAAAAAATTATGTTAGAGATTAAGAAGTTTTTATTAGATTTACCAGGAAAGTATCATATAAGATATATAAATACTGATGTAGTACCTATATATGAAGATAAAAAAGCTAAAAATGATTCTTCTAAACCTATGGTAAAAATTCAAATTTCTAATACAAATTTTATAAAAAATGTTATAATTCCCTTTTTAGATAACTTAATTTGATTAAGTAAAAAAGAATTAGATTATTTAGACTGGAGAATTGTATTAAATTTAAAAATGGAAGGGAAACACTTTTTACCTCAAGGAAAAGAAATTATTACAGCTATATCTCAAAGAATGAATTTAAATAGATTCAGTACTAATATTAAACATTTTTCTTATAAATTAGCGCTACGGCCATTGCCTATTGAGTGAGCGGAGGAAAATAAATTTTCTATTTATCATCCGTTAGACCGAGTAAATATTAATATAATTAATAAAAATGATTTAGATTCAAAAATTAAATTATTATTAGAAGCTCCATCTAATTTTGAATATCATCAAAATGGTAAAATCTTCATAAAATCTGAAGGTAAATACCTAAAGAGTAGAAGAAATATAAATGTAGAAGTATATAATAAACATTTATTAATAAAAAATTTTGATTCTATAAAAAATTGTGCTAAATATTTAAAAGTTAAACCTAGAACTATTATAAGAAGATTAGATTCTCCTTCGGGTGGAAATCCTCTTAATTATGAAAATGAAATTTATATACTAAAAAGAAAAATAATACCCTAAAAAAGAAAACATTTATCAAATTGATGTGTTCTTTAAATTTATCTATATGCTGAAAAGTAAACTGACACTTGT
>Ga0307474_10004285_pt1 | contig 10287 bp, 8 predicted proteins | sample atmos_gasesECM1C_2_FD_203312 | JGI IMG/M metagenome (GOLD analysis project Ga0307474, IMG submission 203312) | Hardwood forest soil microbial communities from Morgan-Monroe State Forest, Indiana, United States - atmos_gasesECM1C_05 | ecosystem: Environmental > Terrestrial > Soil > Temperate...
CCGGTTTTCGACGCAGCATCTGCCGGCGAATACGTATCGGCGGCGGCCGCGTGGGGCGGCTCGATCGCCTATTCGCTGCAGCTGTATTTCGACTTCTCCGGCTATTCGGATATGGCTGTCGGCCTTGGGCTACTGTTCAATTTCCGACTGCCGATCAATTTTGCGGCTCCTTTTCGCTCCACCAGCATCATCGACCTCTGGCGGCGCTGGCACATTTCGCTGTCCCGATTCCTGCGTGACTTCGTCTACGTCCCGCTCGGGGGCAATGGCAACGGGCCGCTGCGGCGGTCGCTCAACCTGACCATCACCATGGTACTCGGCGGCTTATGGCACGGCGCCAACTGGACGTTCATCTTTTGGGGCGCCTTCCACGGCATTCTGCTCACGATCAACCATCTCTGGCGTTCACTGCGCGGCGAGGGGGAAGCCTCCGCGGCGGGTCGGTTTGCCGGTTGGTTTCTGACCTTCACCGCCTTCGCCGTGGGTATGACGATGTTCAGGTCGGCTGATCTTGCAAGCGCCGGGCGGCTTCTCGAGGCCATGACTGGTTTCGGCCATGCACCGGAAAATCCACCGGTCATGGTCGGATTTGATTTCTGGGTCATGGAGAAGGGTTTCGTGACTGAAGCCTTCGTCCGCAACTGGCTCGGCTCGTACTGGTCCGTCGTCGGAAGCCTCGCGACGATGGCCGCCTTTGCCATCGCCATTGCAATTCCGGACACCATGGAGCTCGTCGATTACCGTGAGGGAGAGCCGCGGTCGAACTGGCGGAGATTGCGAAGTCCGCTCCGCTGGACGCCCTCGCCGGCATGGGCGGTGGCGGTGTTGGTGCTGTTTGCGGTGGTCTTCGCCAATCTCGGCAGCTTCAGCGAATTTCTCTACTACCAGTTCTGACGGGCGGCTGATGACTTCACGAGGGTTTTCAATACTTCTGATCGGCGGAACATTCTTTCTGTTCCTTGCAACGGTCGCTGCAAACGTGACACTCGATCCCGAACAGGTATTCGGCACTCACCTCTATTCCCATAAAGTAAACATCAACGAGCGCGTGCGCCGCCTGCGTCAATATCAGCGGCAGGCCGAGAGCGTGGATGGCCTGCTATTTTCGTCCTCCCGCGGCAACTCACTCGATCCATATCTTGAGAAAGGCATGGGCCTGTCCTACTTCGCCAACGCGTCCATGTCTTACGGCATGGTGTCGGATTATGTCCCGTTGCTCCAATACATTGTGCGTGACAAGACGACACGCACCATCAAGCTCAAGCACGTATTCCTGCTTTTGGATATCGACTTCTTTGGCCGGCCGTCCTGGACCAATTCCAACATCAACAGTTTTCTCCCGCCGGAGATCAGCGAGGAAAGTGCCGCGCGTTTCTGGTGGCGCTATTTGACCGCTTTCCAGTATCGGCTGTGGGGGGACGTGATCCGGGAAGATCACAGGCGCACCGAACAGGCGAAGGTGGCAGCAGCCTCCGGCGACGTCGACGCGCGCGGACAAATCAATCCGGCAGAGGCGATTGAGGGCGTCCGTTCGCCGCTCGTGCGGGAGGAATATCGCCGAGGCTGGAACGCAGTCCGGCCCGACCTCGATCGCCAGCTTGCGCTGTTGCGGCGCCTTGTTGCGCTTTGTCGTGAAAATCAGATCCGTCTCACGGTGGCCATCTCACCGCTCAAGGCATTGAATCTGGACCTCAACGGCCGGGCCGAAATCGATGCGCTCACAGAGCGGTTGAGCCGCATCACCCCGCTCTTTGACTTCAACGCTGTCCCTCTCATCGCCGACAAGGACGAGTACTGGCTGGACAATTCGCATTTCAACGAGAAGGCGGGCGCGATGATGCTCGCCAGGATCTTCGGCACCGGCGCTGATATCGGTTGGGGTGAGTTGCGGGGAGCGGATCATGACGACGGCGGGAGCACTGTGCCGAGCCGGCTTGAGGGCGGCTTGGCGGCGCCACGTGCCATGAACGAAACACCGCTCGATGCTCGATAGCTTGGCGACAGGGTGGTGGCAAATCACATCGAGCGCTTTGCCTGCGATCCGCGCCGTGGACGAACGGTATTATTGCATCGACGGTCAGATCGGACGCACACAGATTGAACACTCGTCGTCACCGTTCGAATCGACCTGTCGCGAACGTTCGAGCCCGATAAGTTCCCAATGTTGCCGAAAAAGCCATCGCTGCCGTCACGTGATCTCGGCGACCGTTGCGGCGAGACGCCCGCGAGTCGAGCGCTACGCGTGATACCGTGACATTTCGGACAGCCGTTAACCGGAATTTACTAAAGCGGCCATCGTCAGTCCGGTTTGCCTTGATTTCTGCACTATTCGAGGACCAAATAATGCAAAGTCACGCTTTGGAGGGGGACGGTGCTGCGGTCCGTGCTGGCGTGGTTGCTCGTGGGGATATTCGGGTGGGTGCTCGTCGGTTGTACGCAAGCGGCGCTTTCACCGATGTCGGATGCGAGTTTCACTCAAAGAGACCGGCAATTGCTGGCTCATCCGCCTTACGCGCAGGCAAACATCCCGGACCAATACCGTCGGCACATCGTCGACTATCCGTACAAGGAGAGGCCGGGTACGATCCTGGTCGATTCCGACTCGCGCTATCTCTACTACGTCTTGCCGCAGGGCAAGGCGATCCGCTACGGCGTGGCGGTGGGGGAGGAGGCGATGGCCTTCTCCGGGGTCGCTACCGTCGGCCGTATGGCCGAATGGCCTGACTGGATCCCGACACCGGAAATTCAGGCACGGCTTGGGCCGTATCCCTCGCGCGTGCGAGGAGGTCCTGAGAATCCGCTCGGCGCGCGGGCGCTCTACCTTTATGAGGGCAACAAGGACACCTTGTACCGCATACACGGCACCAATCAGCCGGAATATATCGGCCAGGCTATTTCGTCCGGCTGCATACGCATGACCAATGAGGACGTGATCGATCTTTTCGACCGGGTGAGACCGGGCGCGACCGTCGTCGTACTCGCGTCTGGTCACGGTGAGCGGCTTGGGGGCCTGGTGGGTCGGCGTGGTTGACTACGGATTTGACGTTCCTGTCAGCCCCGTCGCGAGTGGTTACAGGAACGTCAAATCCAAAGGGACACTAGCGGTCGTTGAAGCTTCGAGGGGACGAGGAAATGAAACGACACTTGCGTCCGCTATCCTGTTTCCTGACCCTGGCTGCGCTCGCCATATGTTCGACCGATGCCGCGGCACGATCCAGCCAGAAGGTACAGCACGCCAAGAAGTCGCATGAATCGAGCGGACCGCGTCACCAGCGCAGCGCGGCGCTCAAGAAGGGCAAGCACGCAAAGCATGCGACGGCGGCGCAGCGCAAGGCAGCGGCGCCGTCCAAGGATGCATCACCTCCGACAGACACTCCTCCGCTCACTGGCGATCTAGCCGCGGTCAGGGACGCGATCGATCTGACACGCAAGGGCAAGATATCCGAGGCGAGCGCCTTACAGAGGACGATCGCCGACCCGGCAGCCGGCAAGCTCGTCGAATGGTTCATCCTGCGCCATCCGGAAGCTAACGCGAACTTCAGCCGATACGCGGCATTCATTGCCAACAATCCGGGCTGGCCGAGCATGGGACTCATGCGCAAACGCGCCGAGGCCGCGCTATGGCAGGAGCGCAGCGACGCCGCAACCGTTCGCAGCTTCACCGGTAATCAGCCGATCTGCGCCAAGGGCCGCTTCGCGCTCGCTCGCGTGCTTCTCGCCGAAGGTGACCGCGACGGCGCCGCAAGACTGGTCCGGCAGGCCTGGCGCGCGGAGGAATTGTCGGAGCGCGCCGAGGAAGATGCGTACGAGCAGTTTCGCGACCTGCTCACGCGCGAAGACCATCGCGCGCGCATGGACAGGCGGATCGGCGCCAAGGATTTGTCGGGCGCCAAGCGCGCCGCGCAACACCTCGGCAGTGATGAACTGTCGATCGTGAAGGCCTGCGCGGCGGGCAATTCGGACAAGGCACTCGATCGGCTCGACGACGTCGCGACCGAGGCCCGCAACGATCTCGGATATGCGCTCTGCCGAATCCGCTGGATGGCGCATCACGACCGGATCGATGAAGCTACCCGCCTGATGTTGGCGGCCGCACCGGAGACTATGGCGCTTCAGGACACCGATGAATGGTGGCGCGAACGGCGCAGCCTCGCCCGCAAGCTGCTCGATCAGGGAAAATTCGAGACCGCCTACCAGCTGGTGCGCGATGCCGCGGTACCGGCCAGCGAACATTATCGCGCCGATTTCCATTTCATGTGCGGCTGGATCGCGTTGCGCTATCGCAATGATCCCGCAACCGCGCGGGCGCATTTCGCGCATATAGACGATGACTCCGCCAACCCGATCGTGCTGGCACGGGCGAACTACTGGCGGGCCCGCGTCGCTGAAGCGACTGGGGAGAAAGATGCGATGCGTGCCTTCTATGAGGCTGCCGCCCGTTATCCCACCGCTTATTACGGACAGCTTGCGCGCGCGAAACTCGGTCTCGACCAGGTCGAGCTGCGAGCACCTGATCCGGTCACCGATTTGGTGCTCGCGGACGAGCGCGTGCGTGCAGCCGATATGCTTTATACGCTCGGCGAGCGCGAAATTGTCCTGCGTTTTGTTGTCGACATGGCCGAACAGAACACCGACGTACCGGTGCTGGTTGCGCTTGGCGAGCTAACGCGCCGCCGCAACGATGCGCGCGCCATGTTGCAGATCGGCAAGCCGGCGCTCGCCCGAGGGCTTGCGCTCGATCATTACGCATTCCCGACGATCGGAATCCCGCAGCACAGCCCGATCGGTCCCGAAATCGAGCGCAGCGTCATCTATTCTGTCGCACGCACTGAGAGCGCCTTCGACCAGGCAGACAGGTCGTCGGCCAATGCGGTCGGCCTGATGCAGGTCACGCCGGAAGCCGGACGCGACACCGCCAAGCGGTTCGGGGTTGCGTATGACTGGGACCGAATGGTTTCAGATCCCGTCTACAACACGCAAATGGGCGCGGCTGAGCTCAGCGCGTTGCTGAAGGAATATGCCGGCTCCCACATTATGACATTCGCCGGCTACAACGCCGGCCGGGGCCGCGTCCGCGACTGGGTGAAGGCCCACGGCGATCCGCGCGATCCCAGGGTGGACGCGATTGACTGGGTGGAACGCATCCCGTTCTCCGAAACGCGCAACTACGTTCAGCGCGTGCTCGAAAATCTGCACGTCTATCGCGTCCGGTTTGGAAGCGAGGCCACGGCGGTGTCGAAGTCCGATCCGCGTCCGGCGAAATCGCAAGAGGCCAACTCGACGCCGCTCACATTCGCGCCGACATCGACTGGGCCGTGAGGGCTAAGGTCGAATCCGCTCATGCTGCCTGGCGGTGTATCGGGCCTGGAAAATCAGCTCAAGAAACGGTTGCAGCCAGCGCTCTCGTCTTTCGTCTTTCGTGGCGCGTGGGATGTAAAAGCGCCGTTTCTTGAATTCGCGACGGGCGACCGCAGCTCGCCACGAATCACGCCATCTGACGTAGTGCCTGTCCATCAAGAACCGGCATCAAAAAGCGGCCCCGGCCTGCGTCGCACCGGGACCGCCTAGTTATCCCCCCTCGCGGGAAGGATCTAAGCGATCTCAGATTCGTCGGGCAATATTGTCGCCTTTGCGGGGAATTGTGATGGCAAGGAAAAAGTTTTAAGGCGACGGATCAGATCGTATTTCGCCGTTGGGCGACGCTGTAGCGGGCTACTGATCTCCTGCGGCCAGCATCAGGGAACATTCACCGGCGGCATTTGTTCGCTAGCAGGTGGCAGAAGCGAGCCTTGCGCGGTCGACAGCGATCAAGCTTCAAGCTCGCGCATGCTTAAAATCTCATCTCTCATCTCGGGAATGTGCAGCAGTTTACAGGCCAATGGGGATGTCGCCATGACGGACGCCGACAAGTTCCAGTGCCCAATCTGTGACGCGCAATACGACGTCGTCCGCGTGGAGGCGCCGCGAACGCATGATAAACCGCTGCTCTGCCTTAGCTGCGCAGCCCCCCTTCACAACCGCGAGGGCAAATTTGCGCTCAAATATTTCCGCGTGAGCGATGGAATGGAATTAGGCCGTAGAAACGGGCGCCGACCCGGGTTTTAGCAGGGCGACGCCGGTAACAGCCTCCGCACCTTCTTGTTTTCTCCGCAGTTCCATCGGGACGTGGGTGGTCATGCTAGTCACGACGGGTGGCTTTCCATTGGAACTATGGCTTCTGAGCGTCTCTAATAACAAAAAGAATTTTTCGGAAAGCATGGCGATGACCTCCTTTGTCGTTGGTCGAATCGCATTGCAAGATTGAATCACTCACGCGATCACACCGCAAATTAATTTTCAAAATAACGCCGCCGCTCGGCGAAATTTAAGCGCGCCTCTGGTGCGGCTCGCCAAAAACATTGGGCGAAGATCAAAAACGGGCAGCACCCGGCTATGGAAAGGGAGTTTTAAGGTTGCGCGGCCTTTGCAGTGAAAGTCCGACCTACGGCACGAACGCCGGATTCGCCAATCTCGCCAAAAGTGATGATCCGCAACCTGGCGTGCCCCATGATTCCAACGAGCGGTCCGGTTTGGATTGTTGTCGCGCGGTCTACTACCAGGCCGCGAATCGCGTAAGCTACTACTGCTGTACCTTGGAAAGTGGGCTCATGGCCGACACTCTGGATCAAGATGTACAAGCGTTAAAGGAATGGCAGGCCAGCGCATGGCGCTTTCTTGCCGACCCATCGAGCACCCGTTTCGAGCGGCAAGAACTTCGAAACTATATGAAGGAGGCTGATGCAGCGCTGCGAGCGGGGCTGCAAAGAATTGCGGCGAGAGAAACGGCGCGTAAGGATCGATATGGCAATTATTCCTGGGCTGAGTTGCCAGATTTCCGCGTTCTGAATATTGAGAGATGAGCGGTCGCTGGCGGCACTCGGGACCCATTGATGTGAACTTCTTGACCCCAAGATTGCCGAAAATAGGGGACCCGTGCCGCCAAAGACGTTGCCATGTAAACAGAGATATTCGAAGCCGATATCGAGTCAAGCAAGCCCCACGGTGTGGACGCTCCAGATCAAGCTGCTCCGCAACTGCGGTACCCAGAAATGGCGATAGGCGGTGAACCAAAGGATCGCACGCCATAGCCCTTTCTCTGCGAAGTACAGGCAATGTCCACTTCCGTGGGTAAGCCGGACATACCGTCGGACCCGGCGATTGTCTGCGAATGGCGAAGCGGACATAGCGGACATCATGTCGCAAGCCCGCGGTTTCCGGTGTGCTAGTTTGAACGGCGCTAGTACTGGGATCGGGCATGAGGCGACGCGACTTCATTGCGATCGTTGGTGGCGCGGCGACCTTGCCTGTGGCTGCTCATGCGCAGCAGGCTGGAAGGCTGCCCACGATAGGATTTCTCGGGTCTGATCCTGTCGCCTTTGCTCCATGGATCGCCGCGTTCGTTACGCGCCTGCGCGAGCTCGGCTGGATCGATGGACGAACCATTGCGATCGAGTATCAATGGTCGGAAGGACGTACCGAGCGCTACGCTGAAATCGCGGCTGAGTTTGTGCGCCAGAAAGTGGATGTCATAGTTACGGTTGGAAGTGCCGTCCCTATGGTAAGGCGAGCGACCAGTGTCACCCCGATCGTATTTGCTGTGGCGATCGACCCGGTGCGTAGTGGCCTCGTTTCCAGTTTGGCCAAACCGGGGGGCAACGTGACCGGATTGTCGCTGCAAGCGGCGAATCTTGCCGGAAAACGACTGGAGATACTTCGGGAACTTATCCCACGCCTACGTCGATTGGCCATCATCTTCAATGGCGGCAACGACCAGACGGTGCTGGAAATGAGTGACACTGAGGCCGCGGCGCGCGAACTCAATCTCGACGTCGCTCTTCTCGAAATCCGCCAGATGCAAGACATTGCTCCTGAGTTCGAGAAGCTCAATCCTCAGGCGGATGCGCTCTACGTTGTGATCGACCAGCTTATCGTCGCCAATTTTAGTCGCGTGCAGACCTTTGCGCTCAGCACGCGATTGCCGATGATCTACAGCACCCGTGACTTTGTTCGCTCTGGAGGACTCATGTCCTACGGACCAAGCTACGTCGATCTGTTTCGGCGTGCGGGTGATTATGTGCATCGCATTCTGCAGGGCGCGAAGCCGGGAGACATACCTGTCGAACAGCCGACGAAGTTCGAACTGGTCCTCAATCTCACGACGGCAAGAGCCCTCGGCCTGCGGGTCCCCGAGCCGTTCTTGCTGCGCGTCGACGAGGTGATCGAATAGCGATCATTTCGCTGCGCATGAGTCTCCTTTGGCCATGGCTGACATGCGAAGTCACCTCCGCAATGTTGCTTGCGCGGTTAGAACGGACCAAGGCTCGATTGCCCGGCAATGCCGGCTGATGCGCCACAGCAGAAGTCGGGCATCTTTGGTTGCTGGATGGCAGGCATTCTATCTAGAGGGGGCACGATGTGGACGATTTGCCGCTTCCTACCGGTTCCAAAGTGCACTTGTGTACGCATCTGACCCTGATAGGCTGGCGAGCGGACGACAAGCTTACGGATTGCCGTCCATTCTTTGCAACACCGAATACTTTGTACCCGCCTCCATTAATTTAGAGCTTTTGGTTTCTTCCCCGACCTTTGGGGGCGGGTTTTTATCAGCGTGCTGATCTTCCTTTTCAGAATGTCAGCACCCGCACCATGCCGAAGTAGTTCTCTGATTTATTCAGCACGCGTCATAGCGCGAGCAAGTGATTTGCTATGGGCCGAATTGCCGGCAAGGAGATCGGTCGCCCTTATTCGCCAGCGTGGCACTGTCGCGCTGTTCTCATCACTGGGATGTTTTGCAGCGCTTGCATGTTCCTGTTGGCGAGCGAACTCAGAGCGCAATGTACGGCGCGCGATGTTCTGCAGAACCAACTGAGGTTCGGAAAGACTGAGTCTACAGCTGCACCGCAAAGTCTAATTACATCGGCCGCCGATGTTCCTGTCTGGAAGACGATTACCATAGGGACGTTTCCGGATTCGTTCGCCCTCACTGGTGCGTTGGAAGCGGAAGGTTGCAGCATCGCAGGGCTGGCTGAGGAAATTTTTGCTCGACCGGCCTTCACCGTGAGTTCTGCGCAAACAAACGTCGAGCTTTTTGCGGTGACGGCGGCCGAGCTTGGCTTTGAGACTGACACTGTGACTCTGGACGCAATTTACGCACGTGCTCGACAGCTTGGTTTTGGACTCGCTGCGGCAGAGATTGCTCCGCAACTGAGGCTTCAATATCTTGACCAACCGATGGGTGAATTTCTCATCATCGGAATGCAACCAATCAAGACGTGGAGGGGCGATCCCATCATTTTAACAGTAGCCAATGGCGGTGCAGGATTGATCTTGCTCGACCAAGATGGCGGTGCTGACGCACGGGTATCCGTGACATCCCGTTTTTTATTTATGCGGTCCAATGAAGCCGTACCTGCGAACACACTCAACGAGGCCACACTCTTCCCAAACTAAAACTCCAAGACCGAACGTGCCGACCGCCCGGCGACACTGGTTTACGCAGTGGTAAGATGCTGCCTCTTGAGCATGCGAGCGGACATGCAACGCCGCGAGTTCATCACACATCGGCGGCGCGGTGGAGCGGTACTCTGCCGAGGGACGACGAGGTCACCTTGCTGAGTTGGGCCCGTGATGTCGTCACGCCCCGAATGTCCGCTTCCGCGATAACGCGAACATCTCTCTTTGCCGCCAAGACTGTCGCTGGATAATCCTCTACTGAGTTCGTTGAGTAGGCAAAACGATAGAGCGCTGGACATCATTCAGCGGCCGGCCCAAACTTGTCAGGCATTCGCCGTGGTGACCGCGGATGGTGAGCGTGCAGGAAAATATTCGTTCCGAGGGACCCGGCTCGGCCCATATCGGCAGCAGAACTCAGTCTGCGCTCTCCGAAATCGAGCACTTCGGCATGCGGCGCCGGAAATTCGTTGTCTTGCTAAGTAGCGCAGCCGCAGTGTGGCCGCTCGCCGTGTACGGACAATCCTCGATGCCGGTCGTCGGATTCCTCAACGCCGCTTCGCCGCAGGGATATCCACGACAGTTGGCGGCGTTCCTCAAAGGGTTGGGGGAGGCCGGCTATATCGACGGTCGGAACGTTGTGATCCACTACCGCTGGGCAGAGGGCCACAATGATCGCCTGCCGGCGATGGCAGCCGATCTGGTGCACAACCAAGCGACAGTAATTGCCGCGACCAGCACGCCGGCGGCACTTGCGGCGAAAGCTGCAACCTCGACCATTCCGATTGTTTTCGAAAC
>Ga0307474_10004286_pt1 | contig 10285 bp, 7 predicted proteins | sample atmos_gasesECM1C_2_FD_203312 | JGI IMG/M metagenome (GOLD analysis project Ga0307474, IMG submission 203312) | Hardwood forest soil microbial communities from Morgan-Monroe State Forest, Indiana, United States - atmos_gasesECM1C_05 | ecosystem: Environmental > Terrestrial > Soil > Temperate...
ACGCGCTCTACAAGAACAGAAAGCCCGGATCTCTATTTGAGATCCGGGCTCTTCCAGTCCCTTAGCCTCTAACCTCTATCCAGCCTTTTCCAGCAGGCACAGCGACAGATCCCTGCGCTCCACCATCTCCCGGGTAATCTCCAGATCCCGCACCCGTTTGTTGTTGGGCAGGTGATACATCAGGTCGAGCATCAGCTCTTCCAGGATCATGCGCAGTCCGCGTGCTCCCACCTTGCGGGCCAGTGCTTCGCGGGCCACCGCGCCAATGGCGTCCGGCGAGAAGTGCAGCCGGACATTCTCATATTCGAAGAGCCGCTGGTACTGCTTCATGATCGCGTTACGCGGCTTGGTAAGAATCTCCACCAGGGCTGCTTCATCCAGCTCGTCCAGGATGCCCATTACCGGCAGGCGTCCCACAAACTCCGGAATCAGCCCGTACTTGATCAGGTCCTGCGGCTCGGTCTTGCGCAGGAGCTCGGTGTCGCGGTGGGCCCGCGTCGTCGCCGCATCCGCCTCGGCGTCCGCGCCGCGGAAGCCCAGCGCCTTCTTGCCCACGCGCCGGCCAACCACCCGCTCCAGCCCCACAAACGCTCCGCCGCAGATGAACAGGATGTTGGTCGTGTCCACCGCGGTGAACTCCTGGTGCGGATGCTTCCTTCCGCCCTGCGGCGGCACATTGGCAACCGTGCCTTCCAGAATCTTCAGCAGCGCCTGCTGTACGCCCTCGCCACTCACATCACGCGTGATCGAGGGGTTCTCGTCTTTGCGGCCGATCTTGTCAATCTCGTCAATGTAGATGATGCCCTGTTGCGCCCGCGTTACGTCCCCATCTGCCGCCTGCAGCAGTTTCAGGATAATATTCTCCACGTCTTCGCCCACATAGCCGGCCTCAGTGAGTGTAGTGGCGTCCACAATCGCGAACGGCACATCCAGCATTTTGGCCAGCGTGTGGGCCAGCAGGGTCTTGCCCGATCCCGTGGGTCCGATCAATAGAATGTTCGACTTGGCGAGCTCAACCTCGTTGTTGCGCATGCGGTTCATCTGGATGCGTTTGTAGTGGTTGTATACAGCCACGGCCAGCTTCTTTTTGGTCTGGTCCTGCCCGATCACGTAATCATCCAGGAAGCCTTTCACTTCCTGCGGCTTGGGCAGGTGGCCCGCGGTCGTCGAAGGATGCGACTCGCCGCGGTCGTCTTCCAGGATCGAGTTGCAAACCGCGACGCACTCATCGCAAATGTAGGCCCGCGGATAGTCGCTGGGCGACGAGATCAACTTGGCTACCGCGTCCTGTGATTTGTGGCAGAACGAGCAGCGCAATGCTTCTTCAGGTCCCGTGCGCGTTTTCATGGTCGACTACTCCTTCGGGCAACGCCGAAAAATCTGAATTTGGCCCCGGCGAGGGATGGTGACTGGCCCTCTCCCTACGTGCTGCGGGGCCTGTCAATGATCTCGTCGATGATGCCGTACTCTTTCGATTGCTGCGAGTTCATGATGAAATCTCGTTCTACGTCCCGCTCGATACGATCCAGCGGCTGACCGGTGTGCTTGGCCATCAGCCCGTTCGTGATCTCGCGTATTCTCAAAATCTCCCGCGCGTGAATATCAATATCAGTAGCCTGTCCGCTCAGCCCGCCCATGGACGGCTGGTGAATCAGGATTCGCGAGTTGGGGAGTGCAAACCGCTTGCCCTTGGTTCCCGCCAGCAAAAGGAAAGCGCCCATGCTGGCCGCCTGCCCGATGCAAAAGGTCGTTACATTATTCTTGATGTATTGCATTGTGTCATAGATCGCCAATCCAGCGGTAATCGAACCGCCCGGCGAGTTGATGTAGAGCTGGACGTCCTTCTCCGGATCTTCGCCTGAGAGGAACAGCATCTGCGCCACAATGAGGTTGGCTACCTGATCGTCGATCGGCGTGCCCAGGAAGATGATGTTGTCGCGCAGCAGACGGGAATAGATGTCGTAGGCGCGCTCGCCCCGGCTCGTCTGCTCTACCACCATGGGTACCAATGCCATGTTTTCTTTTTCTCGCTTCCCTGAAGGGCGCCTAGCCCCGGTCCTTGCCCGTTTTCTGTTTCTCGCGCCCCTGTGATCTTCCTCTATAGCGACGCAAAAAATCTACCAACCTGCGTCAGGCCGGTAGCCGTTCGTACAACAATTGAGCCGTCTTCTCCCGTTTCAGTTGTTCCCGGATTCTAGCCAGGCCACCATCTTCCGTCAAACGAGCGCGGAGCGCTTCCACAGGCTCGCGGCTCTGGATCGCGGCAATCTGGATCTCCCGGTCCAACTCCTCGTCGCTCACTTCCACACCCTCATCGTGGGCAATCCGCGCCAGCAGCAGCCCAGTCTTCACCTCGGCCACCGCGCTGTCGTGTTGCGCCGCCCGCAGGCGGCCAAAATCCAGCTTGCGCATCTGCTCGGTCTGCATGCCCTGCGCCGCGAGGGCCCGCAATCCCCGCTCCAGGCGCGCATCCACCTGCTCCTGCACCAGCGACTCTGGCACCGGAAACGGGAATCGCTCAATCAACGCATGCATCATCCGGTCCTTCGTCTCGCCTTCCACACTGCGCCGCTTGCGGTTCGCCAGATGCTCCCGCATGCGGTTCTCTAACTCGGCGAGGTTCTCGTAGTCTCCCACTTCCTTGGCAAAGTCGTCATTGAGCTCGGGCAGAGTTCTCTTCTTGATTGCTTTCACGTCGATCTCGTAATCAACGGTCTTGGCCGCCAGCTTCGCTTCAGGATAATCAGCGGGATAGGTCGCGGCTACGTGCAGCTGCTGCCCGGGCTTCGCTCCCCGGAGCGCTGAGGTGAATGCCTCGACAGTGTCCTTGCCGCCAACCTCAACCAGGGTGTCCTCGCCGGAAACCGGAACCGCCTCGTCCGCGCCTTCTACGGCGCCCGTGTAGCTGATCTCCGCCCAGTCTCCGTCGACGATCGCGCGCTCTTCCTCCACCGGCTCCACCGTCGCGCGGCTTTCGCGAAGCTGCGTCAACTCCTGCTGAAACTCCTCTTCGGTGACCTCGACTGAAGGCTTCGGTACTGTTACTTCCTTGTAGCCGTCAATCGAGAACGGCGGAATGTACTCAAAAACCGCCTTCACGTGCAGCGGCTGGCCGTCTTCCACCGCAAGCTCGGTCACCTGCGGCTGCCCCACCGGAGCTACGCCCAACTCGCGCACCGCCTGGTTGAACCTCTCCGGCAGCAGCCCGTCGATCACGTCCTTGCGGATCTGCTCGGCATACCGCCGCTTTACCACCGTCTCCGGCACCTTCCCGGCGCGGAAACCGGGAATCTTCGCGTACTTCTGATAGTTGCGGGTCACGTTACGGAAGGCCTTCGAAACGTCTTCCGCGGGAATGTCCAGCACCAGTTCGCGCGTGCAATCCGGATTCAGTACCGGTCCGTGGTGATGATGCTCGTGTCCATGTTCGTGATCATGCTGATGATCATGAGCGTGATCATGACCTTCGTGGCCGTGATCGCCGTGCTCAACAACGCCTTCGGCCGTCGGGTTCTGATTGTTTTCGAGGGTGTCTGTGGAGGTCAACTTCTCTGCCTTCCAGGCGTCGTGCGCCGAAAAAGAAACTGCCGCGAAGGAGGCCCTTCGCTGGCGGGGAGATGCATCTCTCATGGTAAGAGCGATCCCTCGGCAGGGTCAAACCGCGCGGGAGTGCAAAACGCTCAGAGGGAATGCCTAAAGTTTCTTACCGCACGGTTTCGGAAAGGCAGCAGGGTGGTAGCCGGGGATTTATCCCCGGCAAAAAGCGGCCCCAGGAACGAAGGGGTTTGGCCCCTGAGGCATGCTATTCGGCGAGCGACCGGCCTACAACTCCAGCGAATACGGCTTGCGCACGTAAGGCAAGAATCGTGGATGCGCCGCGCCGCACTCGACAAAGTGCAGCCGCGCCTCGCTCAGGCTGAGCGGTCCGTTCACCGTCAGCCGTACCTCGGAAGCATCCTCATCCTCCTGGCCGTCGTCCTCCCACCAGCACACCGGGCAAAGCTCCAGTGCCTCCGGTGCGGCCAGCGTCCGGTACCCGCAACATGGACAGCGATATAGATTTCCCACGTCAAAATGGACGGAATCCGCCGCCTCAAGGGTTACGCTGCACCGACACGCCGTTCCAAATTGCACTCCGACGGTACCGCCACTTTTTTACTCGGAGCCCTATGCAAGAACTTCGGGTACAGGCTCAAATTTACCCAGAATGTCTGCTTGAATCCACAACTTATCTTATTTATTTACAGTAATTTACGATCAAGAACCGGCCTCGTGCAACCTTTACTGCAACCCCCGTCCTCTGACCTTGCAGGAGGGGATTATGCTATCCGGCAACCAGGAGCCTACAAACAATCGCCTTGGGCTCTCCCTTGAGTTGCTGGGACCGACCTGCGTTGCTGGAACTGACTTGCGTTACGCAGCCCTCCCCGGCTGGGCTTATCTAACTAAATACCAGAGGCCTCGTCCCACGCGAGGCTGCCCAGTCGTATAGCTAAATTAGTGAGCGAACGATGGACCGGTGAGCCGTAACCATTGGGAAGGGAGTACGGCTCACCCCATCGTAACCATTCACTCTGACCGGTATTCCCCGCCCGCCGAACTTGGGGGGCGGGGCATACCGCTTCTTTTTCTAATTTAGAAGCGCAAAACGAGCCCCGTGTCGAACCTATATTTTTTCCCCTCGCTTGGCGAGAGGGACGGGGCCGTAATCCGATCCGCCCCAACCCTCCAGGCAAAGAACGGCAGAAGGGGCAAATCCACCCCGCCTCCCAGCGCATACGCGAACGCCCCTCCGTTGATGTTTACCCCAGCGCTGTTCACAGAGTGCTCCCCGCCGATCAGCCCATGCGCGAACAGCCCCACCCCCAGCGCCTTCACCGTTAGCCGCGGCCCGAACAGGTAGCTCGTTGTCCGCGGCACGCTCGCGTCCGCTCCCAGCCCGTAGTGCGCCACGTCGCCCTCCGCACCCAGAAACGGGCGCATGTGAATGTGCACCGCCGCATTCCATCCGTTCAGCCCGCCCACGTTGGGATAGAAGGTGTCGGACCCCAGCCGGCTGTAGCCAAAGTACGCATCACTGTTGTGCAGCGACTGCGCGCACGCTGCCCCCGCTAACACAACCGCCATCACTAAGAGAAAAAAGCTCCGAACCAAAAGAAAACGAAGCATGAACACACACCTTTCCGGGCGCGCACACCGCCCCTTAGGCAATAGAACAGTGCCGATTGAAAGAAGTTGCCCTCCTGGTAGGCCGGGGATTCGTCCCCGGCAATGGACCGCCTAACGGAAATGGGGTTTTAACCCCTGAGGTATGCGTTCCGACGATCCCCGGACTCGACTACTCCGTGACCCACGCGGCCACTCGTCCGGTTTTGAAAGGCCTTTCATTCGTCGAGTCGCAGTCCGGAGCGATCCTCTTCCCTTGCACGTCCAGTCATCATCCGCAACACCTCAAGGCCAGGAGCTAAAAGCTGAGAGCTGACAGCTACAATCCTCCTCGGGAGAACACATGAGCCGCCTCAGCCTCGCCTTTATCCTCGCCGCCGCCCAGCTAGCCGCACAGCAATCCCCGCGTACCGACTTCCCCTCCTACACCGGGGGCCAGCCGATCCCCATGCGCGTCGCCCTCGTCGGTCTCGAGCACGGACACGTCGACGGCTTTCTGCAGGGCCTTCCCCGCCATCCCGAGGTTCAGCTCGTCGGCATAGCGGAAGCCGACTCGAAGCTGATCGACAAGTACAAAGAAAAATTCCATCTCGACCCCTCGCTCTTCTTCAAAAGCGAGGCCAACATGATTGAGGTGCGGCGCCCCCACTGGGTCCTCGTCTATACGCCCATCTCCCAGCACCGTCCCGCCATCGACATCGCCGCGCAGTACGGCGTCTCCGTCATGGTTGAGAAGCCCCTCACCATCTCCACTGAGGACGCCTACCACATCCGCGACATGGCCACCCACTACAAGGTCCAGGTTCTCGTCAACTACGAAACCACCTGGTACGCCTCCAACCGCGCCGCCTTCGATGCCCTCACCCAAAACAAGCTCGGTACGCCCCGCCGCTTCGTCGTCCACGACGGCCACGAGGGTCCCGAGGAGATCGGCGTTCAGCCCGAGTTTCTCTCCTGGCTCACCGACCCGGCTCAGAACGGAGCCGGCGCGCTCTACGACTTCGGCTGTTACGGCGCCGACCTCGTCACCTGGCTCATGCACGGCGAGCCCCCGCTCACCGTCACCGCCGTCGTCAACCACGACAAGCCCGAAAAGTACCGCAACGTCGACGATGACGCCACCATCATCCTGCAGTACCCGCACGCCCAGGCCGTCATCATGCCCTCCTGGAACTGGCCCTTCAGCCGCAAGGACATGGAGGTCTACGGCGCCACCGGTTACCTCATCACCGTCGGAAATGATCATGTCCGCCTTCGACTCGAACACGAATCGCAGGAGCGCAGCGAAGCCGTCCCCGCCCTGCCCGCCGAGCAGCGCGACTCCCTCAGCTACCTCGAAGGCGTCCTCGCCGGCAAAGTCACCCCCAAGGGCGACCTCAGCTCCCTCGATACCAACATCACCGTCATGCAGATCCTCGATGCCGCCCGCCAGTCCGCCCGCAGCGGCCAGTCCGTCCATCTCCACCACGACGGGTACTGACGGCGTCACAATTCGTCGTTCCTCGTTGAAAAACTTCCGGAGTATACTTGCCTCGCAATTTCGACCTCGCGCACAAGGGGCCTCCGATGCGATCCTCCTTCCTCTGCCTTGCCTTCGCTCTCTCCGTATCCGTCTTACCCGCACAGGAAAGCAGCCCCTCCGCGAAAGCCACCGAGGGCGCGGCTACACCCAGAAAGATGGAAGGCGTCAACGCCGATCTCGTCGCCGCCCGCAAGGCCACCGCGGAAAAACGCTTCGCCGACTCGGAAGCGCTCATGGCGCCGGTTACCCAGAGCAATCCCGCTCTGATCCTCCCGTGGGTTGAACTCGGATTGGCGCAGATGGGCCTCAAGAAGTACACCGAAGCGGAGATCAGCTTCAAAAAAGCTCTAGGTATCGACGTGGTCTCCGCGGCTCAGGCGCATCAAGACGATTTCTACCAGACAGACAATTCCCCAACCAAGGTGGCCCCCACGGCCATGCGCGCCAACCGCAACGCCACCGGCGGGACGGTCTTCAGCGGCGAAAACCGCACCCCCGATGTGCAGGGAGTCTCCTGGGCAAGCCTCGGCGAAATCTACGCTCAGCAGAAAAAATTCCCTGAAGCTACGGCCGCCTTCGACTCCGCCGTCAAGGCCTTCCCCACCGGCGCCGCGCAATATCGCCACAATGAGACGGTGGCGTTCTTCTCTGCTGGATACGCAGATGGCCAGGTGACCGCAGCCACGCAGGCCATCGCGCTCGACCCCGCCCGTGCTGCGAATTACTACTTCAAGGGACAGGGTCTGGTCGGAAAAGCCACCGTCGATCCCAAAACGCAAAAAATCATTCTGCCTCCCGACTGCGGCGAGTCCTATCAGAAGTATCTCGATCTGGAGCCCAACGGCCCCTTCAGCGCCGACGCAAAAGCCGTCCTGGCCTCCGCCGGCCTCTCCCTGAAATCCGGCAAGAAATAGGGCCAGTTAACGGGAGCAACCGATCTGCGTCCTCGCAACCGCCCGGGCACTAAGAATTCGGCGAAGGTTGCTCAGTGCGCGACTACGCTGTGCTCCTGAGCGGGCCCCTGAACGAAGGGAAGGGGACTCGAAGGACCCGCGGTTGTCCTTGCCTTTGCAACGGCGTCTCTGTCACGAAGAATTAGGCGAAACGTTACTCAGGGCGCAACTCGCTCCGGGCGAGAGCACCAAGATCGGGTGCCGCCACCGCACCTGCTCCCAGAGGGAGCGTGGATGTTAGCCCAGGGTGGAGTCCGCTGCGCGTTTGGGCGGACGGAACCCTGGGAAAATATCCCAAGGAAGACTCAGCCCCGTAGGGGCGACGGAAAAAGGGCACGACTTCAGTCGTGCCTCTCATCCAGCCGTCCGGGCCCGTCGCGTAGACCTTCGTTTATCCCGGCACTCGCTCCTCGCGTACCGCCGGACCCGCGCCTGTCGAGAACTGGTCTCCTGTGAAACCGAGTCTTCGCAAACCCAGCTTCCCAGTTCTCGATCAGATGGACAACCTGTTGAATGGCTCACATCTAGGGACTAGCTGGTAAGTGTAGTGCGGAACGCTCATCCGATGCGCCTATCTATGTGCGAAGGCCCTGCCTGGATGAGCAGGGCCTTCGCCGCGTGAGCGGTCAATCGCGATTTGGCGCTAAGGCTTCTCGGCGGCCGTGGCGATTTTGGATTCGGCTTCGGCGATTACGGCCAGGGCGTGGTCGTAGGCTTCTTCACTTTCGCCGGCTTCGTTCCAGAGCTTGTGGCCCTTGTCGAGCTGCTGGTTAGCGCGGTTCACATCGATCTCGTCGGGGCGCAGGGCGTCGTTGGCGAGGATGGTGACGCGGTCGGGGAGCACCTCGACGAAGCCCCAGTTGACGTTGTAGATCTGCTCGGCGCCGGCATCGCTGCCCGTGACACCATGGAGGCGCACGTCGCCGGCGCCCAACTCGGAGAGCAGCGGAGCGTGGCCGTAGAGCACTTCCATATAGCCGTTCTTGGCGGGAAGCTCGACGGCTTGGGCAACGGCTTCGACCAGCGTGCGCACGGGGGTGACGAGGCGGACTCGGAGTTCGTTGGTGGATGTTGGATCAGCCATGGGCGGCTCCTTTCAGTCGCCAGGGACTAGGGCCAGGGACCAGGGACTAGGGAGCAGCCGAAAAAATCAACTCTGTTGAGTCCCTGCGACGTTGCTTTATAGTCCCTAGAAACTACTCCCCAGCCCCTTCTTTACACGGTCGTCTTCAACTGCTCGGCCTTGGCCAGAACACCTTCGATGGAGCCTTGCATGTAGAAGGCCTGCTCGGGCACGTCATCGTACTTGCCCTCGATGAGTTCCTTGAAGCTGCGCACCGTGTCGGCGATCTTGACGTACTTGCCAGGGATGCCGGTGAACTGCTCGGCCACGTGGAAGGGCTGGGACAGGAACTTCTGCACCTTGCGGGCGCGGGCGACGGTGAGCTTGTCTTCTTCAGAGAGCTCATCGATGCCAAGGATGGCGATGATGTCCTGGAGATCCTTGTAGCGCTGCAGGATCTTCTTGACGCCCTGGGCGACGTTGTAGTGCTCATCGCCCACGACGCGCGCGGAGAGGATGCGCGAGGTGGAGGCGAGGGGATCGACAGCCGGGTAGATGCCGAGTTCGGAGAGCGGGCGGCTCAACACGGTAGTGGCGTCGAGGTGGGCGAAGGTGGTTGCCGGCGCGGGATCGGTGAGGTCGTCTGCGGGCACGTAGACGGCCTGAACCGAGGTCACAGACCCTTTGCTAGTGGAGGTGATGCGCTCCTGCAGCTCGCCCATCTCGGTGGCAAGGTTGGGCTGGTAGCCCACGGCGGAGGGCATGCGGCCCAGCAGCGTGGAGACCTCAGAGCCCGCCTGCGTGAAGCGGAAGATGTTGTCGATGAAGAGCAGGGTGTCCGCGCCTTCGACATCGCGGAAGTACTCGGCGACGGTAAGCGCGGTGAGAGCCACGCGCAGGCGCGCGCCGGGCGGCTCCGTCATCTGCCCGTAGACCAGGGCGCACTTCGACTCCTGCCATTTGCCGGGCTTGATGACGCCGGACTCGGTCATTTCGACCCAGAGGTCGTTGCCCTCGCGGGTGCGCTCGCCCACGCCGCCAAAAACGGAGTAGCCGCCGTGCTGCTGGGCAACGTTGTTGATGAGTTCCTGGATGATGACGGTCTTGCCGACGCCGGCGCCGCCGAAGAGGCCGATCTTGCCGCCCTTCAAGAAGGGCTGGATGAGGTCGATGACCTTGATGCCGGTTTCGAACATCTCTTCGTGTGTGGACTGCTCATCGAAGAGCGGCGCGGGGCGATGGATGGGCATGCGCTGGGTTTCGCCCACGGGGCCGAGTTCGTCCACCGGCTCGCCGATGACGTTGAGTACGCGGCCCAGAGTCTGCTTGCCGACGGGGACGCGAATGGGGCCGCCGAGGTCGATGGCCTTCATCCCGCGAACCATGCCGTCGGTGGCTTCCATGGCGACGGTACGCACGCGGCCCTCGCCCAGGTGCTGCTGGACTTCAAGAATTACGGAGATGGTCACGGACGTGTTGAAGCCCTCGCTGGTGACGCGGAGCGCCTGGTAGATAGGCGGCATCGTCGCTTCTTCAAACTGGACGTCGACCGCGGGACCGGAGATCTGAATTACTTTGCCT
>Ga0307474_10004287_pt1 | contig 10284 bp, 7 predicted proteins | sample atmos_gasesECM1C_2_FD_203312 | JGI IMG/M metagenome (GOLD analysis project Ga0307474, IMG submission 203312) | Hardwood forest soil microbial communities from Morgan-Monroe State Forest, Indiana, United States - atmos_gasesECM1C_05 | ecosystem: Environmental > Terrestrial > Soil > Temperate...
GCCGGGCCTTGCGGCGTATCGATCGAAATGTTGCTTGTCTCGAATTTGCCGAGGCGAAGTCCCTCATAGATCCCGGCTATCTTATCCAACATCTCGTGCGCCTGGGCAGGCGAAGGCGTTGCGCCGGCCTTTGGCATCGCGGCCAGGAGCGCGGGCAATTGAAAATGGGATGGCTGCACGGCGACATCATCGAGCACGACACCACCAACAGAGAGGTGCAATGCCGGAGGCGACTTGATGTCATAGCTATCGATCGATACTCGCCGATACATCTGATGGAATGTATCGTCACCCTTCTGCGGATCGAGCATCGAGGCGACGGCAGTCACATCGAAATGATCAATCAGGAGATTGGCAAACGCCCCGGTAAAGCTTTGGCTCTTGCCGGCGACCTGCGCGGTGTAGGCGATGGTCCCGCTGTCCACCTTGGCGGTCGCGACCTTGCCGTTCTTGATGCCTTCGATTCCGATCCCGGAATAGGTGATGTCGCCATCGGTCAGGGCCGGCGAGTTGAGCTTCACTGCCGCGGACAGACTTGGGATCGTGACTGACGACGCAGCAAAGCGGCTGAATTGCGCAATGCCAAATCGGTAAAAGTCGAGTGTCGAGGCGCCGGCGGGCAGCTTCTCTGCCTCTGAAGGGCCCGAGCAGTCCGTCACGGTCAGCTTGGGCAGCTTATAAGTGTATTGCAGCTCCGTGTCGGCGGCGGCGAGGGCAAAGCCGATTTCGACGTCAATGCCCTCCACATTGTCTGCGGAAAAGCGGCCCGGCTCCGGCTGGCCAAGGCCTGAGGCCGTCAGGGTCGCAATCTTCACGGTGGTGGGCGGCTGCGTCGCGGTTTCGGTGGCAATATCGGCGACAGTGATCGTGTGCTTCCACGGATCATAGGTCACCGCGCCATGGCTTGCCTTGGCGCCGGCGTTGCGCATCCGCTCGAAGGCCGCCTCGACCTCGGCCGCGGCCCGCTGCTGCGTATAGAATGTGAAGCCGAAATAGCCGCCGGCCGCCACGACGACCGCAGCGGTCAGGCCAATCAGGATCTTCATCATTTTTATCAACTCCGGATTGCGCAGGGGTATTGCCGTATTCTCGGTCGAACGGCCGGGATTGGGAAGGGTCCATGAGGCATCAATGGCTTGCGTATGCTGGACGCTTGGGGACTTTTGGCCATCCCTTTAATCGAATGTTGCATGCGGATGGCGACACGTGCTTCACATCCTGCTCGTTTTGCCGGAAAAAAGCTGACGGTCCCGGACTGGCAGTCGGGGAGCCGGAAAAGCGGGAGCACGCATGTCGTCCTATTCTGAAGAACTCCATTCGGCAGCGCTGGCCTATCACCGGCTGCCGCGGCCGGGAAAACTGGAAATCCAGGCGATCAAGCCGCTCGCCAATCAGCGCGACCTGGCGCTGGCCTATTCGCCGGGGGTCGCGGCAGCCTGCACCGAAATCGCCAAGGATCCCGCCCAGGCCGCGAGCCTGACCACCCGGTCCAACCTGGTTGCCGTGGTCTCCAACGGCACCGCCGTGCTCGGGCTGGGCAATATCGGCCCGCTTGCCTCGAAACCGGTCATGGAGGGCAAGGCAGTCCTGTTCAAGAAATTCGCCGGCATCGACGTGTTCGACATCGAGATCGCCGCCGACACCATCGAGCGGGTGGTGGAGACGGTGGCGGCGCTGGAGCCGACCTTCGGCGGCATCAATCTCGAGGACATCAAGGGTCCGGAATGTTTCGAGATCGAGGCGCGGCTGAAGGAGCGCATGAAGATCCCGGTCTTCCATGACGACCAGCACGGCACCGCCATTATCGTTGGCGCCGCAGTCACCAATGCGCTGCTGCTGAACGGCAAGAAACTGTCCGATTGCAAGATCGTGGCATCGGGGGCAGGGGCGGCGGCGCTTGCCTGCCTCAATCTGCTCGTCTCCTTGGGTGCACAGCGCAAGAACGTCTGGGTCTGCGACATCGAGGGCCTGGTCTATGAGGGCAGGCCCGTGCTCATGGACCGCTGGAAGTCGGTCTATGCGCAAGTGACCGACAAGCGGAAGCTTGCCGACGTCATCGGCGGCGCGGATATCTTCATGGGCCTGTCGGCACCGAATGTGCTGACGCAGGAGATGGTCAAGCAGATGGCGGATAAGCCGCTGGTGCTTGCGCTCGCCAACCCGACGCCGGAAATCATGCCGGACGAGGCGCGCGCGGCGCGGCCCGACGCCATGATCTGCACCGGCCGATCCGATTTCCCCAACCAGGTGAACAACGTCCTCTGCTTCCCCTTTATCTTCCGCGGCGCGCTCGACGTCGGCGCCACCGCCATCAATGAGGAGATGAAGCATGCAGCGGTGGATGCGATCGCCCAGCTGGCGCGCGATGCACCGTCCGATGTGGTCGCGCGCGGCTTCGACTCGACGGAAGTGCAGGGGTTTGGGCCGGGCTCGCTGATCCCGAGCCCGTTCGATCCGCGGCTGATCCAGCGCATCGCGCCGGCCGTAGCGAAGGCTGCCATGGACTCGGGCGTCGCGACGCGGCCGATCAAGAATTTCGACGAATACGCCGCAGGGCTCGAGCGCTTCTCGTTCCGTTCCGGCCTGGTCATGAAGCCGGTGTTTGCCAAGGCCAAGACCCAGCCGGTTCGCGTCATCTATGCCGAAGGTGAGGACGAGCGGGTCTTGCGCGCCGTCCAGCAGGTGCTGGAGGAGAAATTGGCAAAACCGATCCTGGTCGGGCGTCCCTCGGTGGTGGAAGCCCGCATCAAGCGGTTCGGCCTGTCGATCAAGGCGGGCCGGGATTTCGATCTCGTCAATCCCGAGGACGATCCGCGCTACCGCTCCTATGTGCAGTCCTATGTCGAGGTCGCCGGCCGCCGCGGCGTCACGCCGGATGCCGCGCGCACCGTGGTGCGCACCAACAACACCGTGATCGCAGCGCTTGCGGTCATGCGTGGCGAGGCCGACGCCATGATCTGCGGCGTCGAAGGCCGATACATGAGCCATCTGCGCCATGTGCGCGAGATCGTCGGCTGCTGCGACGGGATCAGCGAATTCGCGGCACTCGGGCTGCTGATCACCAGCAAGGGCGCCTATTTCATCGCGGACACTGAGGTGCGCTCAAACCCGAGTGCGGAGGAGCTTGCTGAGATCGCGGCGCTGGCCTCCAGCCACGTGCAGCGCTTCAACCTGAAACCGAAGATCGCTTTTCTGTCGCATTCGGATTTCGGCAGCTACGATACCGATTCCTCCCGCAAGATGCGGCGCGCCACCGCGCTTCTGAGGGAGCGCCATCCCGAGCTCGAGTCCGATGGCGAGATGCAGGGCGCCACCGCGCTGTCGGAGGCGACGCGCAAGCTGATCCTGCCGCAGAACCTGCTCGAGGGCGTCGCCAACATCCTGATTATGCCAAATCTGGACGCGGCCAACATCGCCTACCAGATGGTCAAGGTGCTGACCGACGCCGTTCCGGTCGGCCCGATCCTGATCGGGCCCTCGCGCCCGGCGCATATCCTGACCCCCTCGGTGACCGCGCGCGGCATTCTGAACATGACCGCAGTCGCCGCCGTTGAGGCCCAGGAGCGGGCCGGACGGCCGCAGCCAAGTCTCTTCACATGAAGTCTCCACGTGAAGTCTCTTCACCTGAAACCCGCTTACCTGAAGCGGGTGACGCGGTTGCGCTCGGATTAGGTCGCAATTTGATCGTTTGAAAAGCGCAAGCGGACCCTCCATAATCGCTTGCGCAACTGCGATCGATCCCGCCTTTGATTCCGCGTCTGATGAGGCCGACCATGCCAGCTCTGATTACTTTCGGGCGAGTTCTGTTCGCCGTGCTGTTCATTTATCTCGGCGCGACCAAGCTGTTTGCCATCCAACCCACCGCAGACTTCGTCGCCTCGAAGGTGACGATCCCCTCCGAGCTCGGGCCTTACGTCACCCAGGTGGAGAGCGCGACGGGAATGACCATGCCTCAGCTCCTCGCAATCGGCGCCGGCGTCTTCGAGACACTGGCAGGCTTGATGATCGCGCTCAATTTCGGGGTACGGTTCTTTGCGATCGTCCTGATCCTGTATGTCGCGGGATCGACCTTCTATTTCTACGATTTCTGGAATCAGAGCGCGCCGGAAAACGCCAAAACCGTGGTCGATGCCTTGAAGAACGTCGCCCTGATCGGCGCGCTCTTCATCATCGCAGGCTACGGGCGCGGCCCTCGCACGGCCGAGGCGGCCTATGGGGACGTCTGAGGTTGTTGGCGCCGCCACGGCGTCACCGTGACGTCATTGGCCGCATCCAGGATTTGCGCTTCACCCGGCTTAAGCCCGTGCGCGGCAAGCACTTTTTGTGGTGAACGCGTCGGCACGCCGGAAAAGCAGGGCTCGCCGCCCGGTAGAACTACCCGCGCCGCCTGCGAGAGAAAGAAGGTTTCGTAGCGATCCATGAAGAGATCGAACACGGCGCGGCCGCCGATGATCGCGATCCTGCCGGCCGTGACGCCGGCAAATTCGCACGCCGCTTCAAAGCGGCTACCGGCCGGATTCCACAGCACGGCTCGCGGATTCTCCGGGTCTGCGGCAAGCGAGTCGGTCTTTCGCGTCAGGATGATGCGCCTTCGCCTGGGCGAATTCGGGTGATCCTCTTGCGATAGCCGTCCATGCACGACCAGGTCGGCGCGGTCGAGCGCCGCTGAGAAGAAGGCCTTGTCGGCCTCGAATTTGAGCTCGCCTGGCATCGCATGATCGCCTTTGGCGAGCATGCCGTCCGCGGAGACGATGACGTAACCTTCGATGCAAAAGCGCAGCGCCCGTGGCATCAGGCTATTTCCACATCGCGCGGGTGCGGTAGACCTCAACGGCGGGTTCGCATTCGTTGAAGATGCTCAGCTTGGTGATCGAGACCCGGCAGGCCTCGACGCGGTCGTCGGCAAAGCACTTGTCGACGATCTCATCAAGCAGGGTCTCGAGCAGCGGCGTGTGCTCCCGCTCGGGGAATCCCTTGAGAAAGTCCCGGATATGATCGTAGTCGATGTAGCCGAAGGTCGCGAGGCTACGATGTTCGAGCTTTGCGAACAGGCTGATATCGATCGAAAGCTTGTTGGGCCGCTCCGGGTGCTGCTCCCATGGATGGATGCCGCAGCGCGTCTCCACGACTACGCTCTTCAGCCGTACGATCAGGTGGTCGGATTGCGAGAAGGTCATGGTCAGAGGGTCAAAAGGCCCCGGCCCAGGCGAATCCGGGCGCGGGCCGAAGCCTTATGGGACGCGTTGCCGGTCGTTATTGCGAAACCGTGGTGACGACGCTCGACACCGGCCGCTGGCTCACGGTCGGCAGCTTGACGTCCTCCTTCATGAGCGCCTCGTCATACTGCGGCAGCGACTGCACCGGCGCCTTCGCGCGCATGGCGACCACCTTGTAGCCTTCCGTCTTCAGCCGCTGCAGGAGCGTGGGCAACGCTTCGGCGGTGTGCTTGTGGAAGTCGTGCATCAGGATGATGCCCTTGCCGAGCTTGTCGAGCTTCTTGAAGGTGACGTCGATGACCTGCTGGGCGTTCTTGGCCTTGAAGTCGAAGGAGTCGAGGTCGCAGGAGAAGATCGCGATGTTGCGGGTGCCGAGATAGGTCACCATTTGCGGCGGATGCTGCAGGGCCGGGAAGCGGAAGAACGGGGCGGGCGAGAGGCCGCCCAGCGCCCATTTCACCGCGCTGATGCCCTTCTCGATCTCTTCCTTACGCTGATCGTCGGTCAGCTTCTTGTTGTTCAGATTCTCGTGCGACCAGGTGTGGGTGCCGATGGTGTGGCCGGCGGCGTAAACCTGCTTGAGGATTTCCGGATAGTAGGTCGCGTGCTTGCCGATGGAGAAGAAAATGCCGGTCGTGCATTGATCAGCAAGCGCCTTCAGGACGGCGGGCGTGTTCTCGACCCAGGGACCGTCGTCGAACGTCAGCACCACCTCATGGTCGCGCAGGAAGTCGAGTTCCTTGAAATGTTCGAAGCCGAAGCCGGGACCGCCTGTCGTGTCGATCTCGACGGTGCGGGCAATACCGAGTGCGTCGGGATTGTTGCAAGGCGTGCGCGCCGGCTGGAGCTGGGGGGCGCTAGCAGCTTGCTGCGGCGCGGCCGGAGCAGGTGCGGCTTGTGCAGGGGCGGCCGGGGCGGGGGCGGCCGGGGCGGGGACGGCCGCCGCCGGCTTGGGAGGAGCGCTCTGCGACCATGCGATGCCGGGAGCACACAGCGAAACCGCGAAGATCAATCCTGCCGCAACACGCATTGTCGTTTCCCTCGATTGCCGTAGAGCCGCCCACTCGGCGCATGCGCCGTCGGCCAAGCCGTTTCACCCCGAAACATCATAGTCCCGCCGGCCATCAAAGCAATGATTCAAGGCCCTTAGGGGTGATTTGTCCCGTGGCAGGTTAACAAGCGGCGGATGTGGTCAGCTGACCGCAAGCGCCCGTGCGATTGCGGTTTTGACACGGGTATCGGTCGGCTCGATGGCGGATGCAAAGACCTCGGCGAGATAGCCGTCGCGGCCGATCAGATATTTATGAAAGTTCCAGCGCGGAACCTCCTTGGGTCGGGCTTCGGCGGCCCATTTATAGAAGGGATGCGCATTGGGCCCGACAACAAAGGTTTTTGCCGCGATCGGGAAAGTAACGCCATATTGATGCTGGGTGGTTTCGGCAATGTCGGCCGCGGCGCCCGGCTCCTGGCCGCCGAAGTCATTGGAGGGAACGCCGATCATGCCGAGCCCGCGCTCGCGAAACTCGGTCCACACTTGCTGCAGCCCGGTATATTGCGGGGTGTAGCCGCAAAGCGAGGCGGTGTTGACCACGAGCAGCGGGCGGCCTGTGTAGTCGGCGAGGCGAATCTCGCCCTCCGACAGCGCCGGAAAGGAGAAAGCGTAAGCGGTGATGCGGCTCACCGCGGTCTCTGCTCGCGCACCACCACTTGCCACTGCGGCAAGCGCGCCGGCCATCATGGTCCTGCGGTCGATCACGGTAAGCTCCCACGCATCTTGCGACGCGACGATGATAGCCGAGCAGGCCGGTTACAGCCGCTCAAGAGCGCGTCATCGGCGGGCACCAGGGTAGCGGCAACAGCGGCATGAAGTAGCCGTTCCATTCGCAGACCGATTGCGGCCCGGACCGCTGGAAGGCGTATTTGATCGGCTCGGATTGACCGACGCCGATGTGCAGCACGATCAGCGTCAGCCCGATCGGATAGGTCCATCTATGGAACCGCAGATCGCGCAGGCGGTCGAGCAGCACCGCGCCGGCGAGGATGATGAGCGGATCGGTGAAGATGAAATATTCGCTCTTGAGCCCGCGCCGCACCCCTAACGTATCGATCGCGATCGCGGCGAACATGAGCGTCAGCGACTGCAGTGCGGCGCGCCGTTCGCTGTGGCGAAAGGCATAGACAATGCCAGGGATGATCAGCCAGATCAGAAACACGGACGGGCGCGGCGAGGAATGCAGCACGAAGGTGTAGCGCGCCAGCACCGATGCCAGTCCCTGCAGCAAAAGCACGATGGCTCCAAGGCCCGAGCCGTTGGCGGCGCTTGCCGTAGTGGTATCGGCGAAAGTGAGCATCTTCTCCAGTGGATTGAAGACGGCGATCACATTGTTGGTGTCGTAGGCGAGATTGAGTAGCAGCAGCGTCACGGCGGCGCCGGCCGCCATTGCACCGATCGCGGCAAGCGTCTCGGCGACGCTGATCCGCCACAGCCTTGCGTAGGCAATCATCGCAACCAGGATGAGCAGGATCAGTGCGAGCTGATAGATGCCGTAGCGGCCAAGCAGCAGCGGATGGAAGCCGGCGGCATCGAGCAGGTGGCGGTCGAAGCCCGTCGCCGCGAGCGGCCACGCCGCCCAGGCGGCGAGGCACGCAATGAGAGCGGCTGCGATCACCAGAAGCCAGCCTTGCTTCGTGTTCTGCCAGAACGCGACACTTGCGCTCCGCATGTTTCCGAACGGCAGGATCACGAGCGGCAAAAGCCCGATCAGGAGGATCGCCTGCACCTTGTTCTCGAGGCCGAGCACACACAGAGCAGCCGCGAGCGCCATCGCCAGCGGACGCCCGCGGCTCGCACGGCGTCCCACGACCATCAGGATCATCAGCGCAAAGATCACCGGGCATGCCGCGAGCAGCTCGCTGCGCAGGATCCGCGAATGCACGGCAATGCCGCCGGACAGCGCAAACGCCAGCACCGCCAACATGGCAACACGCCAATCGCGCACGATCAGGCGGATCAGACTTGCGAAAATCAAGACGCATCCCGCCGCAATCAAAAAAGCCAGCACGCGGCCTGCGCGCACGGCATGTGTCATTGCGGCATCGAAGGCGGTCGTATCGCTCGCCTTCGGGATCTCCGGCAGGGTCCAGGCATCGAGCAGGCCCATGCCGTGCAGCAGGGAGAACCAGGATTTGACGGTCAGTATCGTGAGGTAGGCGGGGTGATCGAAGAAGTGCTGCGGTTTGCCGTCATTCATGACAAGCGCGTTGTAGATCACCATGAAATCCATGTCGGCGTTGCGCCAATAGACGGTTGCGTAGCCGAACAGGACGAACGATGCGGCAAGGCCTGCGATGATTGCGATAAGGCCCTTGCGCCAGCTGATTCGGATCAGCCGGTCAAAGGCATCATCGGTAATGGCGGGGCGCTGTGCGCTATGCGAGGCCGGCGCGGAAAGCTCAGTCATGCGCGGCGTCTTAGCCGACCCGGACCGATAAAGCGATAGGATCGCGCAGGTATCAACGTTTGGGATCGCGCCTTAACGCAGCGAAACAATGAAATCGGTGTCTTCGCCGGTTTCGCCCTGGTTGATGCCCTGGTCGGACACGATGATCGAACTGCCGGTGGTCAGCGCGTCGGTGATCCGCGCCATCACGTCGGCGGGAATGGTGATGCGGTCGAGTGCCTCGGCGGGGCTGTCGATTGCAGGCGCGGGCCTCGCCTCGAGGGCGGACTCTGCTTTTGCACCCTTCCGGCGCATGGCACTGCGCTGCTCGTTCTCATGGACCTGGCCGCGCACTGAGGCCGGCAGCGAGACCACTGTCCAGTGCACGACATTGAGATCGTTCTTGTCGATTTCCGCGGTGAACACATGGGTGCCAAGCGGCCGGTCGGAGGGCGCAATCGTCGCGGGCGAATCGAAAAGCGGCGCAAAGTTCTGCCGCGCATAAAGCTTGGAATCCTTGCGGCTGATGAAGACCGCAATCGGGCCGGCCCGCTTGGCAGCCTCGGCTTTTGCCGCCGCGGCTTTGGCGGCATCGGGCGGGCGGGTTTCATCTTTCCCGGCGTCGGGCGCTGCATCGGCACTCACGGCAGCCTTCGGTATAGGCGCGGCTTTGGCCTGATCGGGCTTGGCCTCGGCCGATTTCTCTGGGGCCGCCGCGACACCCTGCGCCTTTGGCGCGTGCCTGTCGGGCACAGGTTTTGTGGTGGCGAGATCGACGGTGATATCTTCCTTGGGCGGCGTGGCATCCGACATGGTCGCCGGCGCCTTGTCGGCAGCCTGGTCGCGGCCCGCATTGGCGGTGCGGGTCTTCTCGCCCTCCGAAGCGTCTTCGGGGGAGGCGGCATCGCGATGGCCGACCGACGGCCGCAATTCAAGCTTGGTGTCGACGATCTCGGGTGCCTTGTCGGCTGCGCCCTTGTCGGCCTTCGCGCCAAACGGTGGATCGCTTGCGGCGCCAGTCGACACTTGCGGTTGCGGCTGGACCTTCATGCCGGGAAGCAGGGGATGCGAGAAGCTTGCGGGCGAGATCTCTCCCGGCGTGACCAGCACGCGCGCGCCCATCCGCGTCCAGTTATACATCTTTATCGCGAACGCCTCGGGCATGCGGATGCAGCCATGCGAGGCCGGATAGCCCGGCAGCACGCCCGCATGCATGGCAACGCCCGACCAGGTGATGCGCTGCATATAGGGCATCGGCGCGCCGCTATAAATATTGGAGCGATGCCATTTCTGCTTTTGGATCACGCTGAACACGCCCATCGGCGTGGGATGGCCTCTCATCCCGGTGGAGACGGGCGCTTCCGCGAAGAAGCCGTTGTCGTCGTAGATCTTGACCTGCTGCTTGTTGATGGAGACGTCGATGATCAGCGGACCTTGCGGCTTGCCGCCCGTCTCCTTCTTCTCCTTCTTCTCCTTTTTCTCCGCGACGACGTCCTTCTTCGCCGGATGCCGCACCACAGGCCGGCGCGGCTGCGTCAGCGGTTCGGGCTGATAGGCCGGATTGGGGTCGGTCCAATAATAATAGTAGGCGTCAGCGTGGGAGACGGTGCCTATAGCGCCGGCCGCGG
>Ga0307474_10004288_pt1 | contig 10284 bp, 9 predicted proteins | sample atmos_gasesECM1C_2_FD_203312 | JGI IMG/M metagenome (GOLD analysis project Ga0307474, IMG submission 203312) | Hardwood forest soil microbial communities from Morgan-Monroe State Forest, Indiana, United States - atmos_gasesECM1C_05 | ecosystem: Environmental > Terrestrial > Soil > Temperate...
TGACGCCCGGAAGCGTGACCGTGGACTCATTAGGCAAACAGGACGCCGGCGGAAAACAACTCGAGGAGCTGCGGGTGCGTACCGAAGACAACGAAATTGATTTGTACCTGGACGGACAAAAATTGATGCGGCTGGTTGCACCCGCAGCCAACGCCGAGATTGTTCGCGACGAAAAGTAGAGTTGGAAACAAAAAGGCCCGGAACCCCGGGCCTTTCTGAGCTTCGCTGGTGATAATTTGTGGCGTTGAAGCTAGACGCCGGGCGATTGCAATAAGCGGATGCCGCCGTTGACGGTCCGAACCGAAATTTCCCCGCCGCCGGTCCCTAATCGGGTCTTAAACGAGTGCGGTGCCACCGTTCCCGCGCCGCGCGGACGAGCGAGCTCGGAATAAACGTCTCCATTCATGCTCAGGACTTTCAAGTCGGCCCTGGCTCCAGCCGGGAGGCCCAGCAACACCGATCCATTCACAGTCTCGAGGTTCATAGGCCCGCCCGCCATGAGTTCCCGCAATTCGAGGCGAATATCACCGTTGGTGGTTTTCTCGCTAAAGCGGCCGGAACTATTCGACACTTCGACGTCGCCGTTCACCGAGCGAAGCTCTCCGCCGCCTTCCACGCCGCGCACGATGACGCTGCCGTTCACCGTTCCGACACTACCCAGCAGAACGCGATACGGAACGTGGACGTGATATTCCACGGCAACTTCCGCGCCTTCGCCCTTGGGATAGCGCGTGTGCACCGCGATCTGCCCAGGCGTGCTGTTGTCCACTTCAATTTTCACTTGTTGGACATCGTGCGCTTCGTTTGTACCGGTCTTTACTGCACTGACTTCCACTTCGTCGCGGTCCCAGCCGTCGACGTGTACCGAACCATTCACGTTCTCAAGCACGAAACTGCCGCCCTTGGTCAGGGGATAGACGTGATGAAAGGTTTCGTCATAGGCAAAGCTACTGCCGCACGCCCCTGCGATTGCCGTCGCTAGCAGTATGCCGCGCAGCATATTAAATAGGATGTTCAGCGTCGAAGCGGCCTGGTCCTGGCTTGCCGAAGATTTCACCTGAAATTGTGATCGCATGTCGCGCCCCCTTCTGGTGAAGCACCCGCTGGTTGGCCTTCAGCCGCTTCTAGTCGGCCGGGTTCCATGTGAGATCGTCAGAGGCTTCCAAGTGGCTGAAAGCCCTTAAAGTATTAACGTTGCTGCGGCAGGTTTTGTAACTGCCGCGAGTCCTGAAACAGCTTCAATTGAAACGCCAACTTCTGCTGTAGCTGCTCCATTTGCTGCTTGTACAGCTCCAGCTGCTTGGCCGTATCGCTCAGAATCACTCGAATATTCCCGCCCACGGTCCTCAGGCGAATCACTTCTCCGCCGCCATTCAGCGAGCCTTCGGCGCGCAACGGACCGCTGCCGGACGGATTGTCTCGTCGATAGGTTGTGGCGAAGGCCGGATCGAAGGATACCTGGTGCTCGTCGCCAGATTGCACCTGCGCGTCTATGGTGACAGGAAGCTGCCGCGGAATGTAGACCACGATGTCTCCCGCTCCCGAATGAAACTCGCATTGGCTCGGAGATTTCACGGGTGTCACGAACCAGGCGGTAATCGCGCCGCTGCCAGTCGAAGCTTCCACCGCGCTGTCTACCTGGGTCAGATAAATGCTGCCACCGACGGTTTCGAGATTGGTCGGCCCCGAGACGCGCACTACCCGAATTCCGCCGCCGCCGTTCTTGGCTTTTACCAAGCCGGAAGTCTCGCCCACCTCAATCTGGCCGCCAACGGTGTCCGCGAACAACTCACTTCCCGAGTGCTCGACAAATACGTTCCCGCCACCTGTGGAAAGATGCGCCGGCCCGTGGATCGACTCCGCTCGAATATGGCCCCCATTGGTGTGCAAAGTCGCGCTACCCGAAACCGCGCCAGCCGTGATGTGCCCGCCCCCTGAAATCGCGGTAAGGTCCCCGGTCACGTTCTTCAGCGTGAGGTGCCCTCCCGCCGTTTCGAGATGTGCCGAACCGCCGATATTTCCAGCAATAATGGTCCCGCCGGAAGTGACCAGGGAAGCGCGGCCATTGATATCGTCGGCCTGGATATTTCCGCCGCCGGTAACTATATCTACGCTGTAATTCCTGGGAATGTTCACTTCGACCGTAACCCACAGCCTGCCACTCGATTGGCGGCCGAAGGTCTGCCCGTGAAAATAGACCCCTTCCGGAGTCTCCCGGGCGCTGACCGTAAAATCCCGGAGGAGGCGCTGGGCGTCTTTTTCAGAAGAATTTACTTCGAGGCGGACCGTGTAATCGATTTTTCCTGAATTGGTGGTCTTAATCAATACGTTGCCCAGGTCGAGAACCAGTTTTAGTCTTTGTCCGTCGCGGGTCGCAACCACGCCGGTGCTCTCGGAAATCAGCCGGGAACCATCCGCCGATTGCCGCACCTGCTTTTCTTTTCCGTCGGCGGCAACTCGTGACGGCAACGACACAGCAATTGCGATCAGACTGACAATAAATCCAGTGAGGATCAGCGCAATGAACGCACTCGTGGGGCGCCCTGCGCGAAGGAGGGAGTGGGAAAATGGCTTTTCAGCGGACATGATTAGAATTTCTGCCGCGGGCCCAGATCGCGAATCACGGCCGCGCTCTGCAGGCGAATGTAAACGCTGGGATCTTTCTTAATCAGTTCGCGCAGCACGGCCAGCAGATGGTCGTCGGAATCCACCTCGCCTTTGGCCGCCATATCGCGCAATTCGTTAATTGCCTCTACCCGCACGCCGGGATTTTGATCGTCGACCAGCGCGTCCAGCAGCGTTTGCCGAACCTGGTTCTGGGGCTCGGCTCCGTCCAGGGCTTCCACTGCTTTCAGCCGTACTGCTGCGTTGTGATCGGTGTGAACCGCGTGACAAAGGGCGGAGCGAACTTCCGGATCGTTATTGCGAATGCGCAACAGATCAATGGCGTCCAGCCGAACGTCCGGATCGTTGCGCTGGCTGTCCTGCAGGACATGAATCAGCATGTGCTTCACGTTATCGTTATCGACCGTTCCGGAAACCGTCATCGGCTGCTGCATGTTCAATTGCAGTTGAACCTGAGGAGGCTGATTATCGCCCGCGGGGAGAACATTGATGCCGGCCACATCGGCTCGGTGCAGATCGAGCGAACTGATCGCCGAATTCGGCAAACCAGAATCCGAAGCGTTATCGACTGGCTGCCCAGCCGTAAGCACACCATTTGCGTTTTGATTCGGGGTAGCGGGTCTAGGACGAAGCAATCGAGGCCCGAACAAACCAACGGCGAACCCAATAATCAACAGGAATGCCGCGCTCCAAGCCGGCTGGGGAGACAGCCAACTCGCGGGAAGAAACGCTCCGGTGATGCGGCGCAGCCAGCTTCGCTCTTCCTGCTGGTCGAGCGAATCAAACAACTCGGCACGGCAGCTCGCTAGAAAATTGGCATCGGGTTCCGAGCGATTCGAAGCCAGCAGCGAGAGGACTTCGCTTTCCTGCTGGAAGGCCGTGCGGCAGCCTTCACACGCCTGGATGTGTTTTTGCATTTCTTCCGATTCGGGCGATTCCAGTTCGCCAGCAGCCAGCAGTGAGACCTTAATTTCAAACTCGCCGCATGCCGTGCTACTTAACCCGTCGGATTCCTCTTGATACATTCGATGTGACCTCTTCGATCTCGATTAACGCATGCATTCCAGGCTCGCGCGTAATTTTCGCGTCGCCCGGAACAACGAATTCTTTACTGTTTCTTCAGACGTGCCCAGCATGTCGCCGATAGCACGCAATTTCAATCCCTGGTAATGCTTCATTTCGAAAACCATTCTTTCACGAGGGGAGAGCCGATTCAACGCCGTAGCGATATGCTCGCCCAATTCCTGCCCCAGCAGATTACGTTCAGGATTCGCCGCGGCCCTTGCTTCCGGCTGCCGATCGAAAAAGTCGCGCGTCGTGCTTTCCGAATCTTCCGGAACTGGTGCCTGGTCTTCCTTGCGGCTGGTGCGGCGGCGCAAATGATCCAACGCCACGTTCGTCACAATCCGGTACAGCCAAGTATAAAAGCTGCACTCAAAGCGGAAACGATGCAGGTTCTTGTATACCCGCATGAAAGCTTCTTGATAAATGTCCCGGGCATCCTCCGCCCGATGCACCAAGTTCAGCGCCAGACGCAAAACTTCGCGATCATAACGCCGCACCAGCTCTTCAAACGCCAAGCGGTCACCCGCCTGTGCGGTTCGCACGAGCCCATGCTCTTCTTGAACCTTGGCTGCCGCTGCAAGGCGCGCATCTGAATCCAGCGCGACGCTCATCCCCATGGTGTCAACCGCCGGCCGAGTTCCGCTGCCAGTTTTTCCGCCATTGCTGGAAGCTTGAGTTGCCCGGTTCCCGGTATTAAATGTGTCTGCAGAGTTCATGAGAATAGACGGGTCCACTGGTCGAAGGTGAGCATCGTCAGACGGTGTTTTCCCAGTATCGGACATTTGCCCCGTGATCCACAGCATTCTGTGATGCTGAATGTCTTTAATGTGTTGTGCCGGTTCAAGTTAGCGGCACCCCACTGGAATGTTGATCGGATCAAATCCAGAGTAATGCACCTGCCGCGCCAAAGTTGCTCCGAGACATTGTGTCGCCGTCGAGCGGCGGGTTCCTGATAGCGGCCGAGCATCTCGAGTCTACCGATGATATAAAAGTCACGCGCTAGGACTCAGCGCCAGAAATTCTTTTGCCTGTCGCCCTCGAAAACTCGGTGAAGTATTTGCGTGGGGTCGGGCCCCATCGCGCCGCGATTCTGGAGGAACGCGGCATTCTGACTGTCGGCGATTTGCTGGGATATCTTCCCTTCCGCTACGAGGATCGCATTCGTTTCACTCCAATCGACCAGCTGATTCCAGGACAAGTTCATACCATTTTCGCCGAGGTCGCGACCGGCGGCAGCACCGTGCGCTTTGCTCGAGCGCGCAAATCCATTTTTCACATTTCGGTTCGCGACGTTACCGGTGTGGTTCATGCGCGTTTTTTTCACGGCGGCTACCTCGAAGGAAAGTTGAAGCAGGGCCAGAAAGTCGTGCTGCACGGAAAAGTGGAACAGGATCTGTACCGGTTCGGGCGCAAGGAAATGGTCAATCCGCAAATGGAGTTAGTGGGCGACGTCGAAGGCTCGGCCGCGGATTCCACCGAAGTTGGCCGGATCGTGCCGATTTACGAAGCCCTGGGCGGAATTAGCCCGCGCATGTTGCGCCGCATCATCTATGGCGTGCTGCTCAATTTCGAGGGCGACATTCCCGATGCTTTGCCGCCGGAAATTCTGGAACGCTATCGCCTCCCCTCCCGCCGCGATGCGGTGATTCAGGCTCATTTCCCTTCGAAAAACGAGAATGTCGAACTGCTGAATCAATTTCGCAGTCCGGCGCAGATTCGTCTGATTTTTGAGGACTTTTTTTACTACCAACTGGCGCTCGCGTTGCGGCGAAACAGTTCGCACTACCAGCGCGGCATCGCCATGCGTATTCGGGAAGAAAAAGTCCGGGAGGCTTTGAAGCGGATTTTGCCCTTCAAGCCCACGGCCGCGCAGAAGCGAGTGCTGGTCGAAATCGCCGGCGATTTGGAAAAATCATATCCCATGCATCGCCTGCTGGAAGGCGACGTGGGCAGCGGCAAAACCATTGTTGCCCTGGAAGCTGCAACCATCGCCATTGAGAACGGCTATCAGGTGGCGCTGATGGCGCCGACGGAAATCCTCGCGGCCCAGCATTATTTTTCTGCCAGCCGCATTTTCAAAGGCGTGGGCTACGGCGTGGAATTGATCGTCAGCGGGCGCAAGCAGTCCGTTAAAAGCGAAGCGTTGGCGCGGGTGGAAAGCGGCGAAGCGCAAATCGTGGTGGGTACACACGCTTTGATCGAAAACCCGGTCGCGTTCAAAAAACTGGGCCTGGTGATTATCGATGAGCAACACCGCTTCGGCGTCATGCAGCGTAAAAGACTGATGGATAAAGGCGCGTCGCCCCATGTGTTGGTTATGACCGCGACGCCGATTCCCCGTACCCTAGCGCTCACGCTCTATGGCGATCTGGAAATTTCGGTGATCGACGAAATGCCGCCGGGACGCACGCCCATCGAAACGCGCTGGGCCGATGAAAGCAAGCTCGCGGGCGTCTGGCAGTTTGTCGGCCGCGAAATCGCGGCCGGCCGGCAGGCCTACGTGGTCTACCCAGTGATTGAGGAATCGAAGCAGGAGCTCAAAGCTGCTACTGCGGAATACGAGCGCATGGCAAAGGCTGTGTTCCCTCAACTTCGCGTGGGCTTGCTCCACGGACGCTTGAAAAACGAAGAAAAAGAAGCGGTCATGGAAAGATTTCGAAGAAACGAAATTCAGATTCTAGTCGCCACGACTGTTATCGAAGTGGGTGTCGACGTGCCCAACGCGACGGTGATGGTCGTCGAACACGCCGATCGCTTCGGCTTGGCTCAGCTGCACCAACTTCGCGGCAGAATCGGCCGAGGGACCGCCAAGTCGTATTGCATTCTGGTGGCGCGCAAAAAAATCACCGGCGAGGCCCTGGCGCGAATCGAAACCATGGTGGCCACGTCCAACGGATTTGAGATCGCCGAGCAGGATTTGAAGCAACGCGGGCCAGGCGAATTTTTCGGCACCCGCCAGCACGGCGATGCGGCTTTTTCTGTGGCCCAGCCGCTGCGTGACCGCGAGATTCTGGAGCTAGCCCGCCGCGAAGCGTTTGCGCTGGCCGAAAAACCGGAACGCGCCGCGGAAGTCATCGCGAAACTCGAAGCGCTCAGTCCGGCGTGGCGCAAGCGCTATCATCTGGCATCGGTGGGATAAATCATGCGCGTGATTGCCGGCAAATATCGCAGTCGTGTATTGAAAGGGCCGGGAGTTCTCAAAATCCGGCCCACCAGCGATCGCTTGCGCGAAACGCTTTTCAATGTTCTGGGGCCGGCAATCGAAGGCTCGCTCTTCATCGATGCCTTCGCCGGCACCGGCGCCATGGGTATTGAAGCAATCAGCCGAGGTGCTTCCGAAACAATTTTCCTGGAATCGTACGGAAAAGCGGTGCAGCTCATTCAGCGGAATCTCGAATCTCTCGAAATCCAGAGCGCGGAAGTGATTCACGCTGACGTGATCGCCGGCCTGGAAAAAATCGCCAGCCGGCGCGTCGTCGCTGATTTTATCTTCGTTGATCCGCCTTACGAAAAAACTCTGGAATACGCGCGTGTTCTGGATTTCCTTGATGGCTCGGACCTCATCGCTGCGCGCGGCGTGGTCGTGGTGGAGCACTATTCCAAGACCAGCCTCCCCCAACGGTTTGATCGCCTTGAACGAACCCGCGTCCTGGAGCAGGGGGACGCATCTTTGAGTTTCTTTCGCCTGGCAGCCGCAGCGTAGCCTCAGCGCATCCTACTGCCTCGGGTATAATGGCCGGACCTATTATGCAACCTGTGATGCAGCGTGAGCGTGAACCGGAGCCTCTGGCGGAAGAGTTCGTCGAATTGCCGTCACATTCGCGGCTGCCTCGATTGGACCTCGGCGTGGAATGGGGTTCACCCTGGTCTGAGTTTCGTTCGAGCCTGCGAAATTATTTCGACGGCTCGAAGGCCCCGAGTCCCGCGGAATTGCCGGCCGATTCGGATTTGCGCGTCGAATGGATCGAAAATAAAGTTCCGGGCAAAGCGTTCGGCGGTTCGGTTCTCTGGCACGTGGCTCTCGTCGGGTTGCTCTTTCTGCCCATTTGGCATTTTCTTGAAAGCAAACCACCCGATCTTGAACTGCCACGCATTGAATTGACCTGGACTAACCCGCAGGATTTGCCGCCGATCTCGTTACCGGGAAATGCGCCGAAACCGAGTCCCAAAGGAGATCCCGCGAAACCGCTTCCCGAAAAAGGCGCAGACGCCTTTCATCCTAGGCAGACGATTCTTTCAGAGCCAGTCCGCGTGACCCATCCGCGACAGACCCTGATTCAACCCGATGCGCCGCCCACCCCTCCGAAGATTGAAACTCCTTTGCCAAACATCGCGGAATGGGCCGCCACGCCGACGCCCCCGAAACCGACGCTGCGCATGGATTCGGCCGCGGCGCCGCAACGACAGAACCGGGTCACCAAAGATTTAGCCGCGCCGGACGTCGCCAATCAGGAAAAAATTCCTGCCGAGTTGAACATCGCCGCTGCCCCGGTGATCAATCCGCAGCCGCGCTTGGCCATGAGCGCGACATCCAAAGCCGCGGAGCGGCAAACTAAGCAGACCGACAATGTCGCCGCGCCGGAGGTTGGCGCCTCCTCCGGCGATGCGAATTTGCATCGCTTGATCGCCATTTCAGCGAATCCTGGGCCACCGGCGCCGGAAGTCAGCGTTCCGCAGGGAAATTTGGCCGCGCGGGTCGCGATTTCTCCAGATGGAAAACAGCCTGGCAGTCCCGGAGGAGCTGAACACGGATCGTCTGAAAATGGGGGCGTCGGCGGAGGATCGTCCAGCATCGGCGGCAGTGGGAAAAATGCTTCGGGCAATGCATCTGGATTGCCGGCCGCGGTCAGTGTGACCGGCGGCTCGCGATCTTCCGGCGGAATCGCGCCGGCGGCGCGTTCGACGAATAAGCTGGTGCTCAAACCGCTGGACCCGGCGGAGACCACTCCGGTCGCTCACAAGGGGCCGTCCGTCATCGGACCGATCGATCCCAATCTCGCACCGGAAAAAATTCTCTCCGGAAAAGAAGTCTACACGCTGCACATCAACATGCCGAACCTGACCAGCTTCAGCGGGAATTGGATGATGCATTTCGCCCAGTTGGATGAAGGCGATCAACCCTACAACAGGCCCAAGGGCACTCTCTCGGGCCCTGAACCCGAACGCAAAGTTGATCCAAAGTATCCGCAGACCCTGATCAAAGAAAGGGTCGATGGCGAGGTCATCCTCTACGCCATTATTCGGAAAGATGGCACGGTCGACAGCATTCAACTTGTGCGCGGAATCGATCCCCAACTCGACAAGAATTCGATGGATGCCCTTTCGAGATGGGTTTTTCGCCCGGGTGCGCGAGACGGCAAGCCGGTGGATCTGGAAGCGGTGGTCCACATTCCATTCCATTTCCGAAAACCCGATCAGTAAAGTGTGCGAATCGAACGAGCGAAGCTAGAAGTGCGAGCGTAGTTCGCGGAAACTGGTCAAGATCAGCAGTTTGCCCGAGCCGCTTTCGAGCTCGGCATGTTCCAGGTGCCAGGTGTTCGAATGCGGCACGAAAACCGCGTTGAGTCCAATCTGCAACGCCGGATTGATATCGCTGCGCGGGCTGTTCCCAACCATCCAACCGTGAGTTTTCACAATTTTGAATTGCTCGATCATGCGCTCGTAAACCGCTGCGTCCTTTTCAATCACGATTTCGATGGCGTCAAAATAGGATTGTAGGCCGGAACGCTCCACCTTCGCGGCTTGCTCCGCAGCTTCCCCTTTGGTCAGCAGCACCAGCCGATGGTGCTTGGCCAGATAGGCCAGCGTTTCCGGCACTCCATCCATGATGTGCGGCGGAGTGGCTTCGAGTTCCGCGGCGAGGCGCTCGATTTCCTGCACGATCTCCCGGCGCGCAGCATTGCCAGCAAGCTTTAAGTAGGTTTCTTCCAGCGAACGGCGAAAGCTTCGAACTCCGTAACCATGCTGGCGAATATTCCGTTTTTCGGTTTCGTTCAGGATGTGCCGGATGTATTCGCGGGTGTAACCCAAATGTTCGAGTTGGGTGATGAAATGATCGATCGACTTCTCGAAGAAGATATTATTTTCCCAGAGCGTATCGTCCGCGTCGATTAGCAGGGTCTGACGTGCCATACCTAGGTCTGAACTCCGTGTGTTTTATATTTCTGGTCTCTGCCGTCGCTTATGGGGTCGCGGCTTTACGCGTGCCGGCGACCAGCTTCTCCAAAATTCTTCGTGCGGTGTTCTGGACTTCGCCGAAGACCGTTAGGTAATCCTGAAATTCGCGATTCAATTCAAGCGCGGTAGTCGGATCCAGCTTGTTCCGCAAAATCATGTCGCGCAAATGAACGGGATGCGGCAGCACCGCGTCGTCGCGCAGTTCATCGAGCGCTAAATTCGGGTCGTAGTGATACATGCGTCCCCCTGCGATAGAGCTGGGATTTTACTCTGTTTCGGCGAGTCCGTCAGGTAGTGGCAGGCAGAAATTCGTAGCGATCGATGCGCGCGGCTATGCCCCGGTTTTTATCCTGGGGTTCGACCCGCAGGACGCGGGCATAACAGCGGATATGCACATCGCCGGCGAGCGTGATTTGC
>Ga0307474_10004289_pt1 | contig 10283 bp, 8 predicted proteins | sample atmos_gasesECM1C_2_FD_203312 | JGI IMG/M metagenome (GOLD analysis project Ga0307474, IMG submission 203312) | Hardwood forest soil microbial communities from Morgan-Monroe State Forest, Indiana, United States - atmos_gasesECM1C_05 | ecosystem: Environmental > Terrestrial > Soil > Temperate...
TTGAGAATTGCAGCACTTCTGGAAGAAATGGATGTTAAAGGACCTGGCGCACTGGCCCCGCCTCTCGTTAGCGACTAGCCATGAGCAAATCAGTCGCAGCGCTCTCAACCTAAGCAGCATTCATCATTGAGCGAGCCGAGCAGTTACAGCAGCTACGGAAACTTGAGGCGCAGGCCGAGCACTCACGTAAGGCACCGGAGACATTCATCGTGAACCAGCGGGACGACCGGCATGACCCGAACGAGACATTGGATCTGGCCGGCCCTTTGGGTTGCCCGATGTGCCTGGCTCCAGAGACATGGCGTCGTCGGCGGTCAGCACGCGGTCGAGATCGGCGACAAGCCGGCTTGCCTGCCGCAGCCGCAGCCGGTCGAGCGCGTTGCGGATTCGAGCGCGCGTTGGCGAACAGCGGCTGGGTCTTGCGCAGGCTGATGTAGCGCACGAAGGCCTCCCGTGCGTCGGCGCTGAACTTGTAGTTCATTTCGCGCAGCATCAGGTCGGCGACCAGAGCGCAACATACTCCGCCGAGCCGCCAAAGATGGCGTTGGCTAGCGCATCACCTTTATGTGCGCCATCGCCCTCGTCGCTTCGATCCTGATGCCAGATCCGAAGGTCAGGGGCTATCTACAAGGCGAAAGAACCGACATTTAAGCGCGGGCAGGGCGAGAACTCGGCCGCAAGCCGTTTAGCTGGGCGGTGGGCGTGGCTAACGCGCTACGACAAGCTCGCGGCCCACTACATCCAACTCGCATCCATCAGGCTACGGCTGCGAGTTAATGAGTCCACGCCCTAAATCATCCCTTCTCGGCAGCCGGTAGCCCATGATCAGCACGAGCCAAGGCCCCTCGCCCCGCACTCGATAGGCGAGATTGATGCCATTTGCCCTGGCAAAACGTGTCGCGATGTCGCCGGCCTGTCCCATTACAATCCCGAAACGAGATGCCCGCCGTCCACTCTGACCACGCTGCCGGTCATGAAGGAGCCGGCATCGGAAACCAGCAGCAGCAGAGGACCGTCGAGTTCGGTCAGCTGGCCAAGCCGCCGCTGTGGCACGCGTTTGATCAGCGCCTTGCCCGCATCGGTTTCGAAAAAATCATCATTGAGCTCGGTAGCGAAATAGCCGGGTGCAAGCGCATTGACGCGAATGCCGTAGCGCGCCCATTCGAGCGCCAGGGCCTTTGTCATCTGGATCACGCCTGCCTTCGAAACGGCATAGGGCGCAACCCCGCCTGCCACGCGCAAGCCCAAGATGGAGGCAATATTGACGATTGAACCCCTTACGTTGTTTGCGATCATCCGCCTTGCTGCAGCCAGCGCAACCAGCCAGACGCCCTTGAGGTTGGTATCGATCACCCTATCCCAGGCGCACTCATCCTGATCGAGCGCCTCTTTCGTCGCGGTGACACCGCCGTTGTTCACGACCGCATGGATCGGGCCGAATCCGGCTTCAGCCTCCTTCAACGCGCCATCCACCTGAGTGGCCAAAGTGACGTCGAGGACTACGCTCTGCGCCTTGCCGCCCGATCCGTTGATCTCGGCAACGTTTTCCTCAAGCGCCTCGGCGCGGCGAGCCGCCAGCGTTATGTGGGCGCCGTTATTGGCCAGAAAGCGCGCGAAATGCTGGCCGAGGCCGCCGGAGCCGCCGGTGACTAGAATGTGCCTGCCTTCAATCTCGAACACCGGAATCTCCCACGAAGGGTTGCAAGGAGGAAAGTCATGCATCAGGACGCTCGCCATTTGCGCTCGGCCTCGTCCCACGCCGCCAGCGGCTGCAGATCGGGCACCCAGGCAAGGCCGGTCTTGCCGTCCGAGGAGATCGCCTCCGGCGTGACCACCATGTCAAGCAGCGCGGGACGGTTGGCCAATGCCCGTTCGATCGCGGGCTTGAGTTGCGCTTCGGTTTCGACCCGCTCGGCGTGCATGCCGAACGACCTCGCCATCCCCGCATAATCGGCGAATTGCAATCTTGTGCCGACGACCTTGCCATGCGTGACGGTTTGGTCGTGGACCTCGATCTGCCAGGCACCATTATTGGCAACGACGATCAAAACGGGAGCCTTGTGCCGCACGGCGGTGTCGACCTCGATCGCATTGAAGCCGAATGCGCCATCGCCGGTCGCCACCACCACCGGCTTGTCGGGAAACGCGAGACTGGCGGCAATGCCGTATGGCACCCCGATTCCGATGCAACCGAACGGACCGGGATCGAGCATTCTTGGCGCGTTCAGCCCGACACGCGCAAAGGAGAGAAAATCGCCGCCATCGGTGACGAAGACGGAGTCATTGCCGACGACTTCCTGGAGGGCCGACAGGACCTTGTTGGGGTGAAGTTTGCCGTCGGAGCCGTTGGGCGCCGAGGCCATGGTCTGCTGAAGCTTCTGCGCCCGCTCTTCATGCCCCTTGCGGAGTTTTGCAGCCCATTCACGGTCGACTCCTGAAGGCCGATTGCCCGCATGCTCGACCATTGCTCGCAGGGTCTCCGCCGGCGATGCCAGGATTTCGACGGCACCGCGGCGGTTGTCGCGGATCTCCGTCGAAGTATCGCTGATGCGGACGAATTTGGCCGCCTGGAAGACGGCCGGCGAGCCGTAGGCGAGCTGGAAATCGAGCCGTCGTCCAATGGTCAGAACGACATCGGCGTCGCCCATGACGGAGCCGCGCATCGCTCCCACGACGGAGGGATGGCTGTCGGGAACCAGGCCACGGCTTTCGCCCGTATCGAGGTACACGGCGCCGAGCCTGTCGAGCAGTGAAATCAGTTCCGGCCCCGCACTGCGGGCGCCGCGACCGGAAATCACGAGCACACGGCGAGCCGACCACAACAGGTCGACGGCGCTTTCGACCTGTGCGGAATCGGGACGCGTAACAGTGCGCGGCTTGTTGCAAAGATGCTCTTCCAGCTGCAGCGCCTTGGGTACGATCCCCCGCAACGTGTCGGTCGGAAAATCGATGTAGGAAGGACCGGGGTCTCCACCCTCGCCGAAAGCGCGCGAAATTGCTTCATCGAGTTCCTGCAGCACCAGCGACGGCTCACGCACCGTGCGGGCGTAGCGCGTGATCGATCGCACCAGTTGCGTGTGATCCATGTCCTGCAGGCCGCCCCTGTTCTCCTGCGGGCGCGGATTGCCGCCGGATAAAACCAATATCGGCGCCCGCGAAACGTGGGCGTTGGCGATTCCGGTGATGGCGTTGGTCATGCCTGGGCCTGCGGTGACCAGCGCAACTCCCAGATCGCCGGTTAACTCCGCATGCGCCTGGGCCATATGGACCGCGGCGCGCTCGTCGCGGACGTCAATGATGCGGATTCCCTCGGCATCCAGTCGCATCCAGATCGGCATGATATGTCCGCCGCAAAGCGCGAAGACATGCTTGACGCCGCGCTGCTTCAATAGCCGCGCGATCAGGGCGGCGGCGCTGTCAGGAGAGACTTTCATCACTACGACTCCGATTGGTTGAAACAATTCATTTTTCAATAGACTTCATGCGAGCCACGCCACGAGCAGTGAGACGGTGAGAACGGCAAAGACATGCGAGGCGAGGATGGAGCCCGATGTCACGCCGGCTTCGAGACCATAGAGCTTGGCGATGGTGAACGGACCCGATCCGATCGGAAGCGCGCTCAAGATCACCGCCGAATGCGACCAGAGCGGCGGCATCGTGAAGACGTAGAAGGCAAGGAACGCCGTGACGGCAGGTTGCAAAATCAGTTTCATCGCCACGATCTTGGCGATGGACACAGCGTCGCGGCTCACCACGCTCTCCTGCGCGAGAAAGAGCCCGATGCAAACCAGCGCGACCGGCGAAGCGGCCCCGCCAAGCAGGGTGGTGAAACTCTCGAAAGGCGTCGGCACTTTGATGCCGCCGAGGCCAATGCACAGGCCTGCGACGGGCGCGATCAAAAGCGGGCTGGTGAGCAAGGCCTTGGCGACCTTGGTCCCGGTCGACCAGAAGCTTTTCCCTTTGTGCAGATCGATTTCGACGACGACGACCGCGAACAAAAAGAGGATGCAGGCCGTGAACAGCGTCGCAATGATCGCGGCGGGTGCGCTTTCGGGGCCGAACACCAGAAGGCACATCGGAATTCCCATAAACCCGACATTGCTGTATCCGGCGTCGAGTCCTTCGATACCGGCATTTGCAACGCGGCGCCCGCGAATCCGGCTGATGGCGAAGGCAGCCGCAAAGGTAATCGAAGAGCCGCCGCAGAAAGCGCCGAGGAAGCCGAACTGACGGACCTGATCCGGCGTGATCTTCGACATCGCCACGAACATCAGCGATGGCAACGCTAGATAGACCGCAAAACGATTCAGATTGTCCGTCGCCGCCTTGTCGAACACGGAAAAATACCCGCAAATAAATCCGGTCAGGATTAGAGCGAAGATTGGTAGTGCGGAGTTCAATACGGCGTGCATTTGACGGCGAGCCCGAGGCGGAATGACGCGAACCGTTGACCATGGTCAGTTCGTGAATTTCTTCTTCAATTCCCGATGCAGCACCTTGCCCGTGGCATTGCGCGGAATTTCGCTCTCGAGCATGAAGGCGTACGACCGCGGACGCTTGTATCCAGCCAGGCGCTCCTTCGACCATTGCATCAGGTCGCCCTCCCTCAGAGTGGCGCCTTCACGCACCACGATGACGGCGTGGACGCGCTCGCCCCATTTTTCGTCGGGCAAGCCGATGACGGCGACGTCCTTTACCTGCGGGTGCGCGCCGATCAGCGCCTCGACTTCGGAGGGATAGATGTTTTCGCCGCCTGAAATGATCATGTTGCTCTTGCGGTCGGAGAGGTGGATGTAGCCGTCGGCATCGCGCCGGGCCATGTCGCCGACCGTGCAGTAATCGCCGCGGAAGGCCTCCTTTGTCTTTTCGGGCAAGCGCCAGTAGTTATCGAAGGTATGGGCATTGCAGGAGTACAGTTCGCCCGATTCGCCATCCGGCACCTCGTTGCCTGCTTCGTCCAAAATCCTGATCGGCGCGGCGCCCACGCACTCGCGGCCGACCGAACCGAGCTTGGTGAACTGTTCATGCGGATGCAGCATGGTCACCCACCCGGTTTCTGTGGCGCCATAGAGCTCGAACAGGCCGGAGTTCGGGAACATCTCCATGACTTCGCGCTTGGTCTCAGGCCGCGCGGGCGCCGAGGAGATCATCAGCTTGGTCACGGCGTCGAAATTGTATTTGCCACGGACGGCGGCCGACAAACCGAGCATCATGATGTAATGAGTGGGCACGAGCGAGGTGAACGTCGATCCGCCTTCTGAGAGAGTCCGAACGCAATGTTCGGGATCGAAGCTCTTGCGGGAATAGATGAAGTTTGCGCCGCCGCAATAGCCGAATGCGCCGAAAAAATTCAGGGAATTGGCGTGGCACATCGGCATGACCAGCAAGGCCCCGTCATTGCGATGCAGCCCGAGTTCGATCTCGGTGACCATCGATAGCAGCACGCCGCTGCGATGGCTTCTCACGACGCCTTTTGGATTGCCTGTCGTGCCCGAAGTGTACATCAGCGTCCAGGGGTCAGACAGCTGCACGCGCTGCGCAGGTTCACTCGCGCCGGCGGCGGCGAGGACTTCTTCGTACGCGCGATAGCCCACCGGGCACGCATGAGCGCCAAAGTGGATGTAGCGGTCCGGCTTGATCGAGAGGTTGTTGCGGACCTCTTCAACCACGCCGACAAGCTCGTCCTGGACGATGAACGCAGAGGCTTCGGCATTTTCAACGATATACTGAACTTCCTTGCCGATCAGACGAAAGTTGATCGGCAACGCCACCAGGCCCGCCTTTGCCGTGGCGGCAAAGATTTCGCACCACTCGACACTGTTATAGGCGAGGATCGCGACGCGATCGCCTTTGGAGAGGCCAAGGCCGATCAGGGCATTGGCGAGCCGGCACGAGCGGTCATTCCATTGCGCAAACGTCATCGAGCGTTCGAGATCGCGCGCGCCGACGCGGTTCGGCGACAGCCGCGCGTGAACGGAAAGCATTTGTCCGAAATTCAGCAGGTCCTTCACGTGCTGCTCCTGTCGCGTTTTCAAAAATCGTTGTGGGCAATGTTCAGTTCAAAAGGCCAATCGAGATCCAGGGAACGGCCGCGATGACGATGGTGCCGATCAAGAGCGCCAGCATGTAGCCAAGCATCGGCTTGATGCCTTCGTCGGGGTGAATCCGGCTGATCGCGCAGGCGGCGTAGTAGCCGACGCCGAAGGGAGGAGCGAACAGGCCGATACCCATCGCCAGGATCACCACCATGGCGTAATGCACTTCGTGCACGCCGACTTGCTTGGCGATCGGAAAAAGTAGCGGACCGAACAATACGATCGCGGGAATGCCCTCGAGCACGCTGCCCAGAATGATAAAGGCGACGATCGTCACGCCAAGGAACATCGGTGCGCCGCCCGGCAGCCCGGTCATGAACTTCGCGAGCGATGTAGAGAAACCTGATTGGGTCAGCGCCCAGGCCATTCCGGTCGCAGCACCGATGATGAGCAGGATCGCGCCCGACAGCGAGGCGGTTTCGGTCAGCATCGGATAGAGGCGACGCCAGTCGAATTTGCGATAGATCAGGAGACCGGCAAGCGCGGAGTAAACGATGCCGATGGTCGAGACTTCGGTTGCGGTCGCGACCCCGCCGACCACGGCGGCGCGGATCACGAACGGCAGAGCGATCGCGGGCAACGCGATGAGGAAGGCCGAAGCAATCTCACCCAGGCTCGACCGCTTGACATGGGACAGGTCTTCGTTGCGGTAGCGTCGCCAGACCACGGCACACAGCATGACGGCTAGAACGAGCGCCGGCAGCAGACCGCCGGTAAACAGTGCTGCGATCGACACGCCGGTGACCGAGCCGATTGTGATAAGGACGAGGCTCGGCGGGATCGTTTCGGTTTGCGCACCGGTGGCGGACAACAGCGCGACGAGATCGCCGGGTTTTGCTCCTCGCTTGATCATTTCAGGAAACAAGACGGGTGCCACCGCGGCCATGTCGGCCGCCTTGGCGCCGGAAATTCCCGAGACGAGGTACATCGCCGCGACCAGGACGTATTGAAGGCCGCCGCGCACATGGCCGAGGAGACTTGCAAGAAAGCCGACCATCGCACGCGCCATACCAGTCATTTCGATCAGCAGACCAAGAAAGACGAACAGCGGCACGGAGAGCAGGATCAGATGGCTCATGCCCTCGTCCATGCGGCCGATGACGACCGTCGACGGCGTGCTCGTGGTCAGCGTGATGTAGGCAAAGGTCGCAAGGCCGAAGGCAAAAGCGATCGGCACCGCGGCGAAAACCATGATCGCCACCAGCACCACGAAAAAGATCAAGAGGTTGAGATTGCCGAGAGGAATGAGTACCGGTCCGACTGCGTAGAGGACTGCGCCGACGACAGCGACGAGGCCCACCGCGATTGCGGTTTTCTGCCAATCCCCCAGCGACGCCAGGCGCAGCAGGGCGACGAGCAGCATCAGGCCAAGTCCGACGGGCAGTGCGGCTGCGCGCCAGAGGCTCGAAATGTCGAGCGCCGGCGTCGAGACAATGGCTTCGTCGGAGGCAAACTCGTAAGCGGGATGCAGGACAAGGACGAGGAATGCCAGGGGAGCCGCGATGGCCAGCACATCGAAGAACGCGCGGCGGTTCGGACTTGCCATGCCGACAAAGGCCGTCATCCGCATATGCTCGCCGCGCTGAAAGGCGACGACTGCGCCGAACATGGCCAGCCATAAAAACAGGATGCTAGCGAGCTCGTCCGACCAGATGATTGGTTTATGAAACAGATAGCGCGCGGAAACACCGCTGAACAGCACGATGATCTCCGCGACAACCAATAGCGCCGCGGCGCCCGCGACGATGGAGCCGAGCCATTGTTCGGCCTTCTGCAAGGCGCCCGTCACCCCGGTCAGCCGGGGCAGTGCGACGCTGGTTTCCTGCGCTAAATGCATGGCGATCAGCCGATGTTGCCGGCGTATTTCTGCAACAAGGTCCAGGCCTCATCGCCGAACTTGGCTTTCGCATTCTTGTAAAAAGATGTCTTTGCGAGCGCCGCCTGGAAGGCTTCAGCTTGGGTGGTATTGAAGGTGAGGCCCTTCGACTCAAGCGTCTTCTGGTAGTCCGCGTTTGCCTGGACGATGTCCGCACGCTGCTTGACGGCGGCGGCGTTGAAGTGCTTCTGCATGACCTGTTGGGCGTCTTGCGGAACGCTTTTCCAGATTCGCGCGCTGGCGATGAGCCAGAAACCATCCCAGGCATGGTTGGTCAGCGAGCAGAATTTCTGAACTTCGTAAAATTTTGCCGATTCGATCAGGGCGAGCGGATTTTCCTGTCCATCGGCGATTTTCGTCTGCAGCGCGGAGTATGCCTCGTTGAGCGGAATGCTCACGGGCGCCGCGCCCAGCGCCGAAAACATCGCAACCCACAACGGCACGACCGGAACGCGGATCTTGAAGTTGGCGAGATCTTCAGGCGCCTTGATCGGGCGAGTGCTGCTGGTGATCTGCCGGAAGCCGTTGTCCCAGACCGAGGTGAACGGCACCAGGCCGGCCTTCTCGATATTGCGTCGAATGAAGTTGCCGACCTCGCCGTCCATCGCGGCCCACACCTTGTCGTAGTTCGTGAACGCGAATCCGACACCTGTCAGAGACGCCGTCGGGATCAGGGTCGACAGAACGGTGCCCGGCATCGTGGCGAGCTCGAGCGCGCCAGAACGCAACTGCGTCATCATGTCGGTGTCGCTGCCGAGCTGGTTGTTCGGAAACAGGCTGATCGCGACCTGGCCCTTGGTCTCGTCGGTGATGGCGTCAATCGCCTCCTTCAGCCGAACGTTGACCGAATGGGTGGCAGGAAGGTCGTTGCCGAATTTCAATTTGACGGGAGCGGCCTGGGCCAGGACAGCCGGACTTTTGAGAAGAGAGGCGGCACCGAGCGCACCTCCAACAGCGCATTTCAAGAGCACACGACGGCTGACGGCTTGCATTGCATCCTCCCTGTGAATTAGGTTTTATTGAATTCGAATTCTGAATTCGTATACGGAATTCGAATGCAAAGCAATAGCTTTTTTTGCGGCGCGCTGGTAGAAAGCAAAAAGAGAGTCGCTTGAGGTCCCAAATGTCGCAGCTTCAAAGCCAGCCCACCCTCGTGGAACAAGTTGTAAATGCTATCGTTTCCGAGATTGTCGACGGCGAACTGCCGGCCAATGCCCGCCTCATCCAGGACGAGCTTGCCAAGGCCTATGGCGTCTCCCGGCAGCCGGTCCAGCAGGCCCTTCTGCTGCTCAGGGACCGGGGCCTGGTTCGCGAGGCACCCGGCCGAGGCCTGATCGTTTCCCCGTTGGACGTGGGTTTTGTCGGAAATCTCTACGAGATTCGGGCGATGCTGGATGGACTTGCGGCCAGGCTAGCGGCCGAACGGGGTTCGGAACGGGCTAAGTCCGAGGGACCGGCATTCCTCGAACTAGGTCGCGCCGCGGTCAAGAGCGGCTCCCTGCACGACCAGATCGAGGCCGACATGAAATTCCATGGCTTCCTCAACGAACTGTCCGGCAATCCACTGATCGGTGAGACGACCGCGCCGCATTGGCCTTATCTGCGTCGCGTCATGGGCGAAGTCTTGCGGGACGACGTGCAGATGCCGCAAACGATCCTGCAGGAGCACGTGGCGATCCTGGATGCCGTCATTGCGGGCGACGGCGCATTGGCGGAAACCCTCAGCCGCAACCACATTTCGCGCGCAGCAGATATTTTCGTTCAACGGCTTCAGGCGCAGCACGACGCATCAGAAGAACAATTGCGTCAGCGGCGAGCCCGGGTCATTCAGCGTTGACGACAAAAGCTCGGCGATGCGGTGCGTTCGGCGCCCGACTTTTGATGTCCGAGTTGAGTCAAAGCGCCAGCCACTTCCGGTTTTCCCCGATCAACGGATATCTCAGACCGGCCCGGTTGGTTCGTACCTCAACCGGACGCGCTAAGCCTACTCAATCACCTCGTCCGCCTGGGCAAGAAGCGACAATGGGACTTCGACGCCGAGCGATTTCGCGGTCTTTCGGTCTCGGAAAGCTCCGATGTGATCCACTCGGCAAAGGCGCACACCGCGCGGCGCTGGCGGCTGGCACGGGGAAAAACGAGATAATGGCCCACGTAACAGACATCGACTGAACGGCCCTCGAGTGCGGCGACCAGTTTGCCAGTCGCGATTTCACGCTCTGCAAGCCGTGTCGATTCGAGAGTCACGCCGAGCCCGCTCGAAGCCATCGCAATGGCAAGGAAACTGCGGTCGAAACGCATGCCGTGGATTGCGG
>Ga0307474_10004290_pt1 | contig 10282 bp, 10 predicted proteins | sample atmos_gasesECM1C_2_FD_203312 | JGI IMG/M metagenome (GOLD analysis project Ga0307474, IMG submission 203312) | Hardwood forest soil microbial communities from Morgan-Monroe State Forest, Indiana, United States - atmos_gasesECM1C_05 | ecosystem: Environmental > Terrestrial > Soil > Temperate...
GTGACGCTCCTATATTGTGTGCGCACGGCTGCGGACATCATTTTCGAGAACGAACTGTCGCGGCTTAGAAGATCTCTTCCCAACTTCAAGTATGAATTGTGCCTGTCGAGACCGGATGCAACCTGGAAGGGGCACAGGGGGCGACTGACTGAGGAATTTGTCTCCCAGAGCGTGACTGATATGGATTAATCGACTTTCTTTCTCTGTGGGCCCAAGGGGTTCATGGACTACGCGGGCCAGATTCTGTCGACCCTCGGCGTAAACCCGGACCGGATCCTTCGAGAAAGTTTTGGGGAGACCAAACCGCTCACGGAGTCTCGCCCACTGGATGCCGGTGCAGTCGAGACTGTCGTGTTTCTTCACTCGGAGAAGGTTTGCCAGGTTTCCTCCGGGAGCACGCTGCTGGATCTGGCAGAGCGAAACGGCGTCCAGATTCCGTTTGGGTGCCGCCAGGGTCAATGTGGTACGTGTGCTACGCGGGTTCTAAGCGGCACGGTTCAGATGGATGTGGAAGCTGGGCTGACGGTTGAGCAAAAAAATGCTGGATATGTACTGCCCTGCGTGAGCCGGGCCGAAGGAACGGTTGTCCTGGCGGTTTGATCTGGTCCTCAGGAGGAAAAATCCCAATTCCTACACGACTGCAACCTTCCAGCCGATTGTTTGAGGATGAGTTCGCATGACCCTAAGCGTTATTCGAAAAACTAATCGGAGTGAGGAATAAACGTGACCCACATTTTCATTAATCGATCTGTGAACACTGATCTGAGCAAGGATATGTGAACAAAGATGGGAATCTTCAGGATTTGCTCTATGAGCAACGCATTTGGACGGTTGGCAACGTGGGCGACAGTTGTCCTGGGAAGCGGCATTGTCTCTTCAGCCGCTTACCTATACTCGCCACCGATGCACAGCGAGACACCGGTCAAAGAGCAGAGTGTCGTTGAAGCCGCATACAAGGCATATCTCCGCGCATGGAAGGATAAAGACTATGCCACGCTCGATCGGCTGCTGAGCGATGACTATAAGGCCGTCAACTTCCGCGGAATCGTCAGCACAAAGGCAAACGAAATCGCTACTGCAAAGGAAGACCGCGATTATGCTGATATGAAAGGCAACGTAATGTCAGTAACCGTGTTCGGAGATAGTGCAGTTGCCTCGGGTCTCATAGACGCCAGCTGGAAAGATGAACACGGAAAAACGCAGCAGATCACGGTACGCTTTCTGGCAATGCTTCAGAAGCAGAAGGGCGAATGGAAACTAGTCGCGACCCAATCCACCAGATTTAACAAACCCGGTAATGGATGATTCCCAATAGCGTGTTACTCGGATCGTCAGCTAAGAACCAGATCATGCGCATCAGTCCTCTTCAAACGGAAACCATGCGACCGGTCGATCCAGAAGTCCTGGTAACGGTTTCAGGGACGCAGATTGTCTCATCCGGGGAGGCCAACGCGGCGCAGAAGATTTTGAAAGCGCGGGTCGGAGCGGAGGGGATCGAAGCCCGGCCGGAGAAGGACGCCGGGGTTAAATCGTTCTTCGAAGCCTTTTTCGAGCCAATTCATAGCTTTGTCTGTATCGCCCAGAGATGCATAGATCATTGCGATCTCCGAAGAGTTCGAATGACCAGCGCTTGATCGCTTCTTTAGAACGTCCAGCAGCTTTACTGCTTCGCTCCGTTTGCCGGACGCGACGTAGGCGCGAGCAAGATTAGCTATGCATGTCGGGCTATCCCCAGAAAGCTGGACCGCTTTTTGGAATTCTGTGACCGCTTCATCGTACATGTGTTTTTGAAGGTACGCCTGGGCGAGTTGATTATGTGCAAGAGCAAAATTAGGGTCCATTTCGATTGTTTTGAGGCTCTGCCGTATGGAATCGTCGTAAGAGTGCGCGAGACCAAGGAGTTCTGCCAAATCGGCGTTAATGATAAGAGATAGCGGATCAAGATTTTCCGCCTTTCTCATTTCCGTAATTGCTTCGTCAAACCGACCCAATAGACTCAGGTGCCAAGCATACCAATGGTGAGCGGTCGCGTAGCCTGGGTTCAGTTCGATGGCCCGTCGGAATTCATTCCCGCCAGCATTAAGATCCCAATCGAAGCCATCCAAGACGAATGCAAGCGAGTTGTGGGCCTCGCCAAGCGTGTTGTCCAGCTCGAGAGCATGGATTGCCGCCGCCTTCGCTTTGGGGAACGCTTCCTTGGGAGTCATCACTGCGTACTGCCAGTCTCCCAATAGAGCGTAGGTGTCGGCCAGGCCGGAATAAGCTTTGGCATTATTCGGATCTTCTTCAATTGACTGCTTGAAATAAGCCAGAGCGGCTTTCAAACCGTCTGCCGTTCGCTTATTCCAGAAGTAGCGCCCTTTGAGATAGGACTGGTAGGCCTCTGGATTGACAACCTTTACGTTCTTAAGCGCAGCTTGTTCCCGCGGTGTCAGGTTGATCCGAATCTGATCTGCAATGGCGCTAGCCACACGGTTCTGGAGCGCCAAGGTATCCCGCAGCTCACCCTCATAGCTCTGGGACCATAAGTGCTTGTCCGTAGAGGCCTCGATCAACTGAGCCGTGATACGCACCTGGTCGCCGGAGCGAAGCACTGTGCCTTCAACCACGGCATCCACATTCAGCTCACGAGCAATCTGGGGCAGAGGCTTGCGCGCTCCTTTGTAAACCATTACCGAGGTGCGGGAGATTACGCGTAAAGCGCTGATCTGCGCCAAGTCGGTGATCAACTCATCTGTCATGCCGTCAGCGAAGTAATTCTGGGAAGCGTCACCAGAGAGGTTTTCCAGAGGAAGGACGGCCAGGGATCGAATGCCCGCGGGCGCAGGGCCATGCGAACGAAAGCGCCAAAAGGAGAGAATCGACAAACTAATAATGATGACGATCGGCAAAGCGATAGTGACCCCACGCGTCAGCCACAGCCGGCGTTTGGGTGCAACCGCCACCCCGGCGCCTTGGAGCAAAGTCTCTGTCTTCTTTTCTGGTGACCTTTCTTGTGACCCAGGCAGATCTCCAGCCGAAGATTCTGGTCTTTTTGCGCGGGTGCCTGCATCGAGAACCGACACGTCCGCAATGAATCGATAGCCAAGTTTCGGAAGAGTCTCGATAAATCGCGGATTCTCAGCCGAGTCCCCCAGAGCACTCCGCAGCTTCCCGATGGCGATATTGAGAGCCTGATCGAAGTCACCAAAACTCTCGTTGGGCCAGACTCGGCTGCGCAAGTCCTCACGGGTGACGACTTCCCCCGGATGTTCCAGCAGGATCTCCAGCAGTTTCATCGGCTGCTGCTGCACCCTGATTCTCAAACCCGCCTTTCGCACCTCACCCGACTGGAGAGAAACCTCGTAGGTACCGAATCGCACGACCGAGTTGGAATGGGGGGATGCCATAGCGCATTTGGGCTTTGCACGGAAGTCTAGCATTTCTCGCGCAAAGACCTCCTCGTTTCAGAGTATATGCAGAGCTAAGCCGTTAACCACCAATCAGTTAGCAGGCAATGAGCTGGATATGCCAAAAAGGTCCTCAGTTAATTGACGCCGAACGACTAGCACGTCAGATTGGGCAGCAGCCGGGGTTCGAGCCGATTCAGGAGAAGGCAAATGAGTCACATTGGATTGGGGTCTCTGGGGATGGGCCGATTTGGGGCGTCGTCCGCGCTAGAAAATCCACCGTTGGCAGGGTTCGAAGAATTAGCGATGCCCCTGTTCGATTCTCTTTACAACTTCGCGAACTGGCTTGAGCACAACAAGAGTAATGCCGAGGATCTCGTACAAGAGACCTACCTCAAGGGTTTGCGCGGTTTCGCCTCGTTTCAACCTGGCACCAATTTCCGGGCGTGGATGTTTCGAATCCTCAGGAACACTTTTTTAGACTCACGCTCAACACTCGATCGACGCATGACTGTTGAGATCGACTCGGAGGACGACGCCCCGTTGCTACTCGCAACCTCCACCTCTCCTGAATCCCTGTTGATCGAACGTTCCCAACAAAATGCCGTTCGGAACGCAATTGCGGAATTGCCGGTCACCTTTAGGGAAGTCCTTTTACTGTGCGATGTCGAAGGTGCGTCTTACCGGGAGATCTCGGAGATATTGTCGATCCCGGTAGGAACTGTCATGTCGCGCCTAGCCAGGGCGCGGAAGGCGGTTCGCGAGTCACTGCTTAGCCCTCCAAGTGTGCCACTGTCGAGAGACATGGCTCATCATATCGAGACGCACTAGAAGGGTCGATGTTGCGGAGTTGGGATATTTGAGGCGAATCAAGCGGCGATCCCGCAGAAAGAAGCAAATTTTATGGCAACTGCGACCCTGTCAGCGACTTTGGCCGTCCCAATATCAGAACCACTCTCCACGATGGACCGGATTTTGGTCATCGAGGACGATGGGGCTTTACGAAAAATTCTGCGGCGGCTTTTCTCCTCGGAAGGATATGAGGTCGATGTCGTCCCCGATGCCGTTTGCGGTCTGGAGAGACTTCGGCAGCGAACGCCGGACGCGGTAGTCCTCGATCTACCGCGTCCAGGATCTTCAGGGTGTGATACCTACAAGAAAATTGCGAATTTGATTCCTGGTCTGCCCCTTCTAGTTCTTAGCGGGAGCTCAGATGTTGCGGACAAGGTCCTTCTGCTTGAAATGGGCGCCGACGATTACGTGACGATACCATTCAGCCCAAGGGAACTGGTTGCGCGTCTGCGTGCGCTAATCAGGCGTGCGTCGCGCCTCAGCCATGACGACGTGTGTGTCTTTGAGGATGTGACGGTGGATTTTTCCAAGGCCGAGATCACTCGTGGAGGCGCGAGGGTCTTAGTTACTCCAAAGGAATTAAAGACACTGGAGTTCTTAACGAAGAACACCCAACGCGTGATCTCGCGGGGTGAACTTCTCGATAAAGTCTGGGGATACGAGAACTACCCCTGCACGCGGACGGTGGACAACCACATGCTGAAGCTTCGACAGAAACTAGAGAAAGACCCCACGCACCCGTCGCACTTTATCACCGTATACGGTCTCGGCTACAAGTTCTTGCCATAAGCAAAGAGCGCTCTACGACGCGGCTTTAAACAATTTCGCAAGACTCTGGATGTCCGCAGCACTCGAATCGCCAATGACGAAATAGCGGAGCCCGCCCTGACTCCATGTTTCCATGTTGAACGACAATTTCGCCGGCTTGAGGGAGCTATCAGTCAATCTTGCCGGCAAGGAGCGTTCCTGAAATACGAACACGGAAATGTGGTGTTTCCGCACGTCGTAAATGAGATGCGCACCCGGCGTTTGCTCAAGATACGTCATCCGCCCGCCTAGCAGAGAGAACTCGCTATTCTGGAGTTCCGGCAGATTGAACGCGAAAGGAATTCTTCCCTGGAACCAGGGCTTTACCGTGTGCCGGTCGGTTGAGACCACATCGACCGGCGACGAACTGGCTAGTGTCGCCACGTGCAAGTCTGCAATCTCGCTAAAGACCTGGTCTCTGCCGGACCGGTTTCCCAGATAGGTCGAAGTCAAGGTTCCGGCCGCGAGAACGACGGCTGCCGCCGCCGCTAACATCCATCCCAGCCGGAAACTATGCCGCGGTTTGGAGACAATGCCCTGCTGCATTCGTTTCCGGAACTCAGCACTGGGCGTGAAACGTTTTCCAGCCACCTGAATCGCGCGCTTCAACTGCACTCGCGAGAGGGCATCGGCAGAGCACGAGGGGCAATTGCGCACATGCGAGTCAAAGGTGCGCATCTCCTCCTGCGGAACCTCTCCGTCAAGGTAGGTGTCGAGTTTTGCCTTCCAAGATTCACAGACCATGGTTCGTCCCCCTAGCAATTCGTGACGCTGTTTCTTGTTGCGAATGTGGCCGTAATTGACTCCGTAAGGTTTGCCGCGCACGCGATAGACGTGACATTACGGTACCAATAGGAACCGCAAGCGTCTCGGAAATCTCTTGATACGACATCTCCTCTACCTCACACAAAAGAAGGATCTCCCGGAAATGTACCGGGAGTTCATCGATTGCCTTCTGCAGTAATTCGTTGCTCGATCGCGCCAACAGAAGCGTCTCCGGCGTATCGCGCTCAATGGCGGGTTCGGGTGGCTCTTGCTCTTCATCGAAATCGAGAGGTACGGTCATTGTAACTTTCAGGCCCTTGCGAGAGGTCAAGAACGTGTTGCGCAAGATGCGATAGATCCAGGCCCGAAAATTAGTACCTAATTGAAAGGACGAAAAGCCTTTCAATGCCTTTACGTAGGTTTCCTGAACCAAGTCTTCGGCTTCGTCGCGATTCTGGGTGAGCCAGTGAGCGAAGTTGTAAAGCTGATCGAAGAGCGGGATGGCCAGCTCTTCGAACGAGTTGAGTTGGAGATTCGCTCCTGACAGGTCCACATAATTAGAACTTCGGAGTCTTGGATTTATTCCCTTCGAGACGACAAATTGTTGAGGAAAACTGAGGTGGCAGGTTAGGCGATTGGCATGACAGACACCGCAATCATGCCGACCGCCTCTCATGCACGCCCCAAATAATCCCCGTTACCGTTGAAAACCAGGTTTCTACTTAAATATTCCACTGAAGGATCAATTTGTTTGTTGTGCCGCTCGACAATTATGGAGTCCAAGCGGAATAAAGCGTCAAAGAGTCCGTTATGCATGGTGAGACTCATCTTACGGAGGATTTGATGCACCACACTGGACGCTCAACCCTGATCATTGCTTTAGCGGTCGCCATTCTATCCGCGCTTACGCTCTTGCCTGCCGCCGCACAGACACCTGCCGCCGCTCAGTCCCAGGGATGGCCCGGTCACGCTCGCAACGCGCAGCATACCGCCGTATCATCCGTCGCAGCCCAGCCGCTTGCGAAGATTCATTGGCAAACCCCGGTCGACCTCCAGCCTCCCACAGGAGAGATCTTCATTCACTACGGTTCTCCGCTCGTCACTCCTGCGGGTACCGTCATTGTTCCGGTCAAGACCGGCACCGATAGCTTCCGCCTCGAAGCACACAACCAGGTGACCGGAGCCTTGCTCTGGACCCTGAAAACCGGCTATCACGCTCCCTCGGCGGGTTTCCTGCCCAGCTTCAGCCCGGTTCTGTTCAACGGAAAACTCTATCTGCCAGCCGAAGGTGGAACGGTGCTGGTACGCGACACTCCCGACCAGGCCACCGGCAAACTTTCGCGCCTGGTGTTCTACGGCGCCAGTAATTTCAACGCCGACCCCAAGGTCTACAACTCCAGTGTTCAGATCAACACTCCCATCACAGCCGATGCCGCGGGCAACCTCTATTTCGGATTTGTGGTAGTTGGCACAACCCCCATCGGCCTGCAGAGCGGTCTGGCCAGGATCTCTGCCACTGGCCAAGGGTCCTTCGTCGCCGCCACCACCGCATCCGCAGACTCGCAAATCACCAAGGTCGATATGAGTTGCGCTCCGGCTTTGTCTCACGACGGAAAAACCATCTACGTCGGTGTGAACAGCTTCGATTTTGGCTTTGGATACTTGCTCGCTCTTGACAGTCAGACCTTGCGAACCCTTGCCAAAGTCCGTCTAATTGACCCCAACACTGGCCTTGACGCCGAAATCCCCGACGAAAGCAGCGCCACGCCCACGGTTGGCCCAGACGGCGATGTTTATTTCGGCGTTCTCGAAAACCCGTTTCCCGGGCACAACGACCGCGGCTGGCTGCTCCATTTCGACAGCACTCTCAGCCGGCAGAAAACTCCCGGCAGTTTTGGTTGGGACGATACGGCATCGATTGTCAACGCGTCCCTCGTCCCTTCTTATCATGGGACTTCGAAATATCTGGTGATGACTAAGTACAACAACTACGCCGGCATCGGCACCGGCGATGGCATTAACAAAGTGGCGATCCTCGACCCTAACGCCACCGAGCCCGACCCTGTCTTCCCGTCCACGCTGGTGATGAACGAAGTGCTCACTATCAAGGGAGTCACACCTGACCCTAACTTCCCAAATTTCCCTGGCGCGGTTCGCGAGTGGTGCATCAATACTGCTGCTGTGGACCCAGTCACAAAATCCGTTCTCGTCAACAGTGAAGACGGCAAACTCTATCGGTGGAACCTCACCACCAACACGCTTTCACAAGTCATCACCTTAAGCGGTGGCATCGGGGAAGCCTACACTCCAACCGCGATCGGCACCGATGGCACCGCGTTCGCCATCAATGATGCCGTATTGTTCGCCCTCGGCCACTAAAGCGTCTACAGCGCGTCACGGCCGCGCACCTCCAGTTGAGGGCGTGGCCGTGAACGTAGTTGGACGGCTGAATGTACTGCAGACACATCCAGGGCGCCTCGTTCTCCATCTTCATTGCTGGTCCTTCATTGCTGGTCCTTTATTGCTGGTCCATCTCCATTGAACTGAAATCAACCTCTTGTACTACTCCACGATTTATGTGAGCGAAGCGGAATAAAAAGGTCACAGAATCGGTTATCTACGGTGAGACTCATCTCGCGGAGACAGATTATGAACAGCAGAGGAAGCAGGTTCGTTAGATTCAACTCGACGGCCGTGGCACTTCTTACGACGGTGTTGCTGGTCAGCGGCGGCGCGTCGGCCAAAGAGCGCAAGACCAAGGAATCCGACAGCCAGGCCCGTGTGGTCGCCCATATTTCGTTCACTGGACTATCAACCGTTGACATGGCCATGCAGAAAAAAGTGAACGACAAGTACTACCTCTATGTGCAGCATTCAAAAGACCAAGGGATTTCGATTGTCGATATCAGCAAGCCCGATCATCCGAAAGCCGTTGCGGTGGTCCAATGGCCTGATCCGGCGGCATCGAGCAGGATGAATTTGACGGGTGATTTGGCGATCATTGCTGAGACCGACGTCCAGCGCAGAAGCAGTTCCAATGACGACCTCGTACTTTGGGACTTGTCTAATCCAGCCGCTCCTCGAGTGGTTCAAAAGTTTGAGGGAGTGGTCAAGTGGCTTCAAGACGAACGAGATTTTATTTATGTCCTGAACGCCGAGGGATTATGGGTTGTTTCAAACCCACAGAACCGGCCGCAGACTGAGTCTTCCAGCAGCTATGGAGGGTGAGGAATGGAACGCGGGACCCGAACCTGCAGTACCGATGGCAACACGGTCTCAGAATTCAAGCACCGAGTTAGGACGAGGCAATGGTAAATCCTTTCGATCTTAAGACCGCAGTCTTGGCGAAGCACGCACAACACGTGGTGCTGATCCACTTTCCGATCGCGCTATTTCTTGCGGCGGTAGCATTCGACTTTATCGCACTATGGACGAAGCGCCGTGGCCTCGCGGACGCCGCGTACTACAACCTTCTCGGGGCCGCAATTTCGACGATACCCGTTCTCGCGACGGGAATTCTTGCGTGGCAGTACCAACTCGAGGGGCAGAAGCTGAAGGGAATTCTGTTGCTGCATTTGGTCCTTGGGTGCGTCTCAGGCCTGATGATCTGGCTGGTGTGGTGGGTGCACTTCCGCGCTCGGCGACGGACGGTGTATTTGCCGAGCTACCGTCTCGCGGTTGAAGTTCTGGCGGTCGCTATCGTTGCCTTGACGGGACACCTGGGCGGCTTTTTGAGCGGCGTAAACGGACCTGGTTAACCGGCCGGGACACAGCATCCGACAGTCATTTCTCATTGTCGTCGCCGGTGCAGACAACCGCGGAAGCTTTTGGCCACACTTTCTACTTTTGCCGGGAATAAAAGCGAGTTAGGCCAGTTATCAACTTAGAGCGTTACAAAAACGGAGGCCACATGACAGACAAGAAGCGGGATCTGATCGATCAGAAGTTGCAAGACCTTAATAATGATGGCGTTGACCGTCGCGGGTTCCTGAAGTGCATGGCATGGGCTGGCACTGGCCTGGTCTGGACGATGACCGGCGGCGTCCCGGTATCCAGAGCATTCGCCAAAGGCTATGGCAAAGATGCCGCCAAAGGTGCGGATTTCAGCTTTGTGCAGATCAGCGACAGCCACATCGGCTTTAACAAGCCGGCCAACCCAGACGTTACCGCTACCCTGCAGGTGGCGATCGACAAGATCAACGCGATGCCGCAGAAGCCGGATTTCATCATTCACACCGGTGATCTGAGTCAGCTTTCGAAGCCGAGCGAGTTCGACACGCTGGACCAGGTGTTAAAAGGAGCCTCCGCAAAACAAATCTACTTTGTGCCGGGCGAGCACGACATGCTGAGCGACAACGGCGAGCAATTTCTGCAGCGCTACGGGAAAGGCACAAAAGGGAGTGGCTGGTACAGCTTCGATCAAAAGGGCGTCCACTTTGTGGGGCTCGTGAATGTTGCCAATCTCAAGG
>Ga0307474_10004291_pt1 | contig 10280 bp, 6 predicted proteins | sample atmos_gasesECM1C_2_FD_203312 | JGI IMG/M metagenome (GOLD analysis project Ga0307474, IMG submission 203312) | Hardwood forest soil microbial communities from Morgan-Monroe State Forest, Indiana, United States - atmos_gasesECM1C_05 | ecosystem: Environmental > Terrestrial > Soil > Temperate...
TGCGGCCACGTGCAACCGTTGCTGGTCTGTGGCGGGGAAGTGATACGGCCGCCGCATGGAAACGTTCCAGTGGGCTTGCTGGCCGATGCAACGTTTGAGAGCGCGCGGTGCCAACTCAATTCGGGGGATCGCTTTATTTTGGTAACGGATGGAGTCACTGAAGCGGAGAATTCGATGGGCGACTTTTTTGAGGACTTCAGGCTGGAAGCGGCGGCAGCAAAGGCTCCGACGCTGGAGGGAATTTTCTCGGCGGTGTCGGAGTTCTGTGCGGGGAATCCATTGAATGACGATTGCACCGTGGTGGAGATTATTTATTCGAATGTGGTAGCGGAGGCGGAGGCGGAAGCCTAAACTAGGCCGTCCTGGGAGTGGCCTTTTAGAATCAAAATCAAAGGCAGACGCGCAAGAGTGTCCGTCCCACACCAGCAAAATCCCACGCCAGCAAACCATACGATCCGCTTACTCCACGACTACGCTGTAATCCGTACCTTCCCAGCGGTTTTCCTGCGGCCAATAGAAAGTGAAGACGACCTGCGTTCCGACGGGTAAAGAAGCGGTTGGCAGGTCCAGAAGGTAAGTGCCTAATCCGGTGTCGCGGGTGTGGGTGTCTTGCGTCGTCTTCCAGGCGTCGATACTCCAGCGGACGAGCGCGGGATTTAGCATCACGAGACGCAACGTTTTGTTACGCGGCACGGATCGAGTTTTGTTGTTGAATCTCCAGCCGAAGAATTGGCGGACGGGTTTCTCGACTAAATATCGTTGAACGGTTTGCGGGGGCTGATCGAAGATTTTTCCATCGCGCAGGGAGCGGCGGAGCTTGATGTATTCGGAATGGGCCCAGACCAATGGGCAGGCGGACCCGGAAGGTTTGCCGCGAAACAGTTCGAGCGTCGGGATATCGTCGGCTTCCCAGACTTGTTCGGGAAGCAGGCGGCCGTGACCAGCGGTGCACTTTTCCATCATGGTCAATAGAGCCTCGGCTTCTTTGGGACGGCCGGCAGCGAGCTCGTAGTGAGCGCGTTCGCCGGCGAGCAGCGGCCAGGGGCGGCCGATGCCGGTGCCGTCGAAGGGCGAGCCATCCTGGTGTTCGCCGTATCCGTCGCCGTTGTAGCGGTACCAGCACGGGCCTTGCGGCAGCTGCACGCGGAGCAGAGCATCGATGACGCGAATCGTATTCAGAATGCGAGGATCGTTGGGGGCCCGCAACCCGAAGCGCACCAGGGCGAGAGTGTCGGGGCTGACGATGCGAAAGGCGCGTTCCATATTTTCGCCGGGAGGACGGTTTTTGATGGGGACGAAGCCCTGCGTGGGCGAGGCCGCAGCATCGGTAACGGGCGGGGCGATGCGAACGTAATAGCCTTCCACGCCAATTTGAGCGGCGAGATCGCCGCCTGTGGCGTAGATCCAGCGCTCGATGTTGTCGTTCCAGGCGTCGGCGGCATCGCGCATGGTGGAGGCGGCGTCGGAGTGACCGGTGAGTTCGGCGATGTCGGCCGCGGCGAGCAGGGCAGAAATTTCCGCGGCCAAGGTAAATGGAGAATAGCCGCCATCTTCTTCCCAGCGGTCTTGTTGCGTTACGGGACCGTTGCGCAGAATAAAAGTTGCGGCTTTGCGGACCATGGGCCACCAGCGCTCGAGCTTGCCTAATTCCTTCGGGGCTTCGCGGCGAAGTAGGTCGAGGAGAAGGATGGGGAAGGCGGTCTCGTCCATCTGGACGCCGCTCCAGTAAGGACGGCCGTCGAGCCAGAGATTCTGCGCCCAGTTGCCGGCGGCTTCCTGAGTGGCTTCGAGATAGCGGAGGACCTTTACGGCGTCGATGACGGCACCAGCGGCGAGCAGAGCTCCGGCCGTTTCGACGAGATCGCGGGGCCAGATAAGGTGGTAGCCGCCGAGGTCCTCGTCGCCTTTGTTGAAGCCCCACGGGATGGAGAGGCTGGCGATAATGCCGCCTAGAAAATCCTTGGATTCGTGAGTGCGCAGGACGGCAGTGGAGGAACGGTAGAGATCGACCTCGCGAGGCGGTTCGTCGAGCTTGATCAATGAATCTTGCCAGGTCTTCCAGTGGAAGACATAATGCTGGCGAAGGTCGTCGTAATCTTCGAGCAAAGTGGAGCGGGCTTGCTGTCCAGCCTCGGTAACGATGGAGCCGAATCCGAGGGCCAGGACGAATTCCCCGTTGCAGGCGGCGAGGTCAATTTCTCCGGTGCAGGCGATGTTGCCGTTTTCGGCGCGATGATATTCCCACTGCATTTGGAAGTTAGCGGATAGGTCCTGCCATCCGTCGGAAAAGCCGACGAACCCGACCGACATTTTTTTCCAGGGAACGGAACAAGCGAGGGCTAGGGCAGTGCCGTCATGCTCGGCGAAAAACATGGGTACGCCTTTGTAGTCGCCGACCCAGCCGGTGTTGGCATATCCGCAGTTGCCGAGATGCGGCGAGAGCAGAGCATAGAGGCGATAGTCGGCGAGTTGACCTTGCAGGGGTTCGAAACGGGTTTTTTGCAGAACCACATTGCGGTAAGGGTCGGTGAGGATTTCCTTGTGAATGCGGTAACGTCGGCTGATCTCAGTGTTGACGAGTTCAAATGCGGGGACACCGGGTTCGATGGGCTGGTTTTCGAAGGTGCAGTGGCGTTTTTCTTCGGAGAAGAAATCATAGCCATTGGTGACCATGAAGCCGAGGTCGCGGGTGCAAGCCTGGTCGACGCGCGGGAAATATATTTCGTTGACAATTCCGTGACTAATAGTGAACCAAACCTTGCTATGTTGGTTCAGGGCCGTACCAACGCCGGTCTTGGCGCTGGAAGTCCAGCGTGGGGGAATTCCGGGCCAGCCGGGGGCGTAACCAGTAGGGGAATCGCTCATAAAGTTTCGTCTTGAGGGCGCGAACCGGTCCGAGGTGCAACCTGGGGAATTGGCTACCTCCGCAAGCGGCAAGAAGGCAAGAACGGCTTGACCGTACAGTTGATGAATGGCATCGAAGAAGGAAGCAACAAAAATAAAGTAATGTTGCGGTGGGCCAAAACGCACGACAATGGATGGACTCGAAAACCGATAGCATGAAAGCTGGGAAACAATTGCAGGAGGCTTTGGCCCTGGGTATGATTGCCGTCTTGTGGCTGAGCTTTACCTGGTGCGGTGTGGCAAGCGCGGAGGCGGTGCCGGAAATTGCTTCGAATACGGCGCTGGATCGCGGATTCCTGGGGCTTTATAACCTCGATTTTGCGGGCGCGCAGAAGGATTTTTCGTCGTGGGAGGTTCAACATCCTGATGATCCGGTGGGGCCGGTGAGCGAAGCGGCGGGATTTCTTTTCTCCGAGTTCAACCGGCTGGGCGTTCTCGAAGGGCAGTTCTACGAAAATGATGACGCTTTCACGGCGCGCTCAAAACTGAAACCGGATCCGTTGGTGCACGATCATTTCCAGGCCGCAATCGAAGACTCAGACAAGCTGGCCCGCTCTCGGTTGAATAAGAATGGTAAAGATCAGGATGCGTTGTTCGCCTTGACGCTCTCCTCCGGATTACAAGCCGACTATGCGGCGCTGATTGAAAAACGCAATCTGGCCTCGTTGCATCATGCCAAGGAAGCTTCGGCCTGGGCGCAGCAACTGCTGGCGGTTTGTTCGAATTGTTACGACGCGGAGCTGGCTACGGGCTTAAGCAAGTACATCCTTGGCAGCATGTCGGCTCCGGTGCGCTGGCTGATGAAGATGGGCGGGCTGCCTGGGGATAAGCAAGGCGGCATCGCGGACTTGCGGCTGACGGCTGAGCGCGGACATTATCTGGCGCCATTCGCCCGAATTCTGCTGGCGATCGCGTACGTGAGAGGCAAAGATAAGCAGCGGGCCCTGCAGTTGCTTTCGTCTTTGCAGGCCCAGTTTCCGCGGAATACGCTTTTTCCACGGGAGATCGCGCGATTGCAGAGCGGGCGTTGATTCAGAAGACGGCATTGCGAACTGTGGCATCCCTCAAAGACTGAAGCGTTCAGGGTTGTTCACCCGACACGTCTGAATCCGCCCCCTCAAAAGCTATATCCGCGGACCCCGCGCTCTAAATATCTGCCCTGATTGTCTTTCTGCACGAGAGGAACTCCATTCATCAGAAATTCACTGGTTTGTAACCGTCCTTTAACACAGCGCCGTTAGAACCGATGAATATCCATCCTGAGGGAGAATCATCGATGCGAAGAACTGTGCTGGTGTTGGTGTGTGCGCTTATGGCCGTGCCGGCGGTCGCGCAGACGACGCTGAACGGGGCGGGAGCTACGTTTCCCTATCCCATCTACTCGAAGTGGTTTAGCGAGTATCACAAGCTGCATCCTGAGATTCAAATCAACTACCAGTCGATCGGGAGTGGGGGCGGGATCCGGCAGGTAATCAACGGCACTGTCGATTTTGGGGCCAGTGATGGTCCGATGACCGACGAGATGTTGAAGGAAGCGAAGTCAAAAATCCTTCACATGCCAACTGTGCTCGGCGCCGACGTTCCCGCCTACAACGTCCCAGGAGTGAGCGGGGAACTGAAATTTACTCCCGAGGCCTTGGCCGGAATATTTCTGGGGAAGATTACGAAGTGGAACGACAAGGAAATTGCCAGCGCAAATCCCGGGGTGAGCCTTCCGGACAGAGACATTGTCGTGGTCCATCGCTCTGACGGAAGCGGCACGACCTATATCTGGACGGACTACCTCTCCAAGGTTAGTACGGACTGGCAGAGCCAGGTGGGAAAAGGTGCGTCGGTAAGGTGGCCGATTGGACTTGGAGGAAAAGGGAACGAGGGCGTAGCCGGGTCGATCCGGCAGTTGCAAGGATCGATTGGATACGTGGAGTTGATTTACGCCGTGCAAAACAATATTCCTTACGGCAGCGTCAAAAACGCCGCCGGAAACTTTATGAAAGCATCTTTGGACAGCGTGACGGCAGCGGCGGCTTCGTCGCCGAAAATGCCGGCGGACTTTCGGGTTTCGATTACGAATGCGCCTGGAAAAGATGCATATCCCATTTCGAGTTTCACCTGGCTGCTGATTCCTGAGCAATCGAAGGATGCGGCAAAAGGGAAGATCCTGGCGGATTTTCTGAACTGGATGGTGACGGATGGACAAAAGATGACGGCCGCGCTTTCCTACGCTCCTCTGCCGGAAGGCGTTGTCCAAAAAGAGAAAGAAGCGATCAAGCAAGTCAGGTAGGTCTAAGGAAGATTGTTTCGGTCATAGCTTGAATCAGTCATAGTTCAAAAAGGAGAGTGTGATGAATTGTACGTGGAAGTGGTGCGCGATATTGTTTCTCGCTACGGGCGCCTTGGCGCAAACCAGTACGGCTCCGAAGGCGGCGCCCAAAGCCAGAAAGCCTAGAGCCTCGACCGTAACGGCTGCGGATGTGCAGGCCCTGAGGGATGCAATTGCCTCCCAGACGGCCGCGATCGCTGCGCAGCACCAGGAGATTGAACAACTGCGTGATGAACTGCATCGCAAGGATCAAGTGGTGAATCAGGTCCAGGCAGTGGCCACCGACGCGGCCAGCAAAGCGGACGCGGCGCAGGCCCAGTCCAGCCAGCAACAGGCGAGCGTGGTGGAACTCAAGAGCGACGTGACCGACCTCAAGACTAATGTCAATAATACGGCGTTGACACTGCAGGAGACACAGAAGAATGTAAACACGGCACTGGAAAGCCCGTTGGCACTGCACTACAAGGGAATCACGATTACTCCGGGCGGCTTTGCGGCGGCAGAATTTGTAAGGCGGTCGCGCGCCCTGGCAGCCGACATCAATACGCCATTCAACTCGGTAACCATGCCCGGAGCAAGCCAGAACACGCTGTCGGAATTCTTTGGGTCTGGCCGGCAGTCGCGGATATCGGCGTTGGCCGAGGGACGTTTGAAGAGCGCCAAGTTGTCGGGGTATGTGGAAGCTGACTTCCTCTCCGCGGGGGTAACTTCCAACAACAACGAAAGCAACAGCTATGGCTTGCGGCAGCGGCAGGCATGGGGTCAGGCTGCGTTGGATAACGGGTTCACGTTTACAGGCGGGCAGATGTGGAGCCTGGTGACAGAAACCAAGCAAGGAGTGGATAACCGCACCGAAGCCGTTCCAATGACCATCGACCCGCAGTATACCGTCGGCTTCAGTTGGGCGCGGCAGTATGGACTGCGAGTTTCCAAGAACTTTGCCAACAAAGTGTGGCTCGCAGCGTCCCTGGAAAACGCGCAGGCGACGGTTTCAAGCCACAACAACGCTGACAATTTTCTTGTAGGTTCCGCGGGCGCCAGTGGTGGTCTCTACAACGCAGGCGCGAGCGCCAGTGCTACCGGCACTGCTGCCAATCTGGCGAACTACTCGTTTAATCCGTCCCCTGACATCGTCGTCAAGGCGGCGTTTGAGCCGGGCTTCGGCCATTATGAAGTTTTCGGCATTTACAGCCGCTTCCGCGACCGGGTGTTCCCTTGCGGCGAGGTCGCAACTGCGACCACATTGTGCGGCGGCAGCACGGTTGCCGGTCCTAACGCCATCGGAGCCACTAATGTTTCGACTAACGGAGGCGGGGTGGGTGCCAACGTCCGATGGTCGTTTGCCAATAAACACGTGGATTTCGGGCTTCACGGCTTGACAGGCCGCGGCATCGGACGGTACGGAACTGGCGGCCTGCCCGACGCGGCTGTCTATGTTAACGGGGGGCTCGATCTGATCCGTTCGTATCAAGGCTTGGCTACGCTCGAGTGGCACGACAAGAAGCTCGACGTCTACTTTAATGGTGGAGCCGAATATGCCGGAAGGGCAGCTGGTTACGATCCGATAGAGAACAAGTTTATCGGGTACGGCTCCCCCTTCCTTTCGAACAAAGGCTGCTTTACAGAAACCGCGCCTGTCGTTGGCAGCGGATTTTTTCCTGGAAGTCTTTCGAGTTGCACCTCCGATACGCGAATCCTGATGGAGGGTACGGTTGGCTTTTGGTATCGCTTGTACAGCGGTCCCAAGGGCAGGTTCCAGTATGGAGGGCAGTACTCCTACGTGACGCGCGACACATGGTCGGGAACGGGCTTTACACCGGGAATTGGCGTATCGCCGAGTGGAATGGACAACATGGTTTTCACGTCGTTCCGTTACTACCTGCCGTAGTAGCGGGCGACATGGCTACCCCATTCAACCGGCGCATTACATTGGAGACGTTTTGCCATTGTGATGCGCCGGATTTTTCTTGGGTTATTCCGAGAGGGTTATTTCGCAGTGAGACTTTGAAGTACCGTCGGTTGCCTGCCGTGATGCGCCTGGCTGCGGCTATCGGCCCGGATGTTTTATACTAAGCGAGTGGCTACGTCCCCCCGGTTTGAATCGATTGCGGACCCCAGTCAACAGAAAATTGCACGAATCGTAACCGTCTGCGCACATGGCTCGCCTTTCGCTCGACAATCCCGAGTACTATCTCAACCGCGATACTTCGTGGCTCGCTTTCAACGAGCGTGTGCTCGAGGAGGCCGAGGATGCGGACAATCCGCTGCTGGAACGGCTGAAGTTCCTGGCCATCTCGGCTAGCAATCTGGATGAGTTTTTCGAGATTCGCGTGGCGGCCATGGTTCAGCAGATCGAGGACGGCTACAACGAGGCTGGGCCTGATGGCTTAAGTCTGACTGACAAGCGCGACATTCTGGCGAGGCTTACGCATAGGTTTGTCGACGAACAGTATGAGTGCTGGAATGCGCTGCGACCGGCGATGGCAGAGCACGGGATTCGCGTGCTCGGAATGCATGAGTTGGACGCCGAGGCGCGGCGGTTCGTAGACGAGTATTGCGAAAAAGAGCTGGATCCGCTGCTTACACCGGTAACGGTTGATCCGGCGCATCCGTTTCCCCGCGTGATAAATAAAGCGCTGTGCCTGGGGCTGCTGCTGCGCAGGCGGCGGCGTTCGGCGCTCACTTATACGGGAGTGGTTTCCGTACCCCGCAGTTTACCTCGTCTGGTAAGACTTCCGTCCGAGAATACGACGGACTTCATTTTCCTGGCGGACCTGGTGGCGCATCATGCAGAGCATATGTATCACGGATACGACATTGTTGCGGCGGCGCCTTTCCGGGTGACCCGAAACAGCAATCTTTATCTGCAGGAAGAAGAGGCGCGCAATCTTCTGGAATCGGTGCGCACGGAATTGCACAATCGCCGCAAGGGCGATGCGGTGCGCATGGAAATTGAGGCGGATGCCGATCCGGAGATCATTGAGCGGCTGCGGACGGTGTTTGAGCTTGATCCCTGGCAGGTTTTTCCGGTGAACGGTCCGGTAAACCTTTCACGATTGTTCAATGTTTACGAGCAGACGGCCAGGCCGGATTTGAAATATCGTCCTTTCGCCCCGCGGGAATTGCGGCTCACGGCGAAATCCCAAGACCTGTTTGAGGAGCTGCGGCGGCACGACGTTCTGTTGCACCATCCTTTCGATTCTTACGACGCGGTAATTTCGTTCATTGAATCGGCAGCGGAAGATGAGCACGTGCTGTCGATCAAGCAAACGTTGTATCGCACCAACGAGCATTCCCTGATCGTTCCTTCGCTGATTGATGCGGCCTCGCGGAAAGAAGTGACGGCGGTGGTGGAGTTGAAGGCGCGATTCGATGAAGCGCATAACATCCGCTGGGCACGCGATCTGGAAGATGCGGGAGTGCAGGTGTTCCACGGGCTGGTGGGGCTGAAGACGCATTGCAAGCTGTCGCTGCTGGTGCGCCGCGATCCAGATGGCGTTCGGAGCTACGCGCATATTGGAACCGGAAATTACAACGCCACCACGGCGCGAATCTACACGGACCTGAGCTTGTTCACGGCGAATCCTGAGATTACGCGGGCGGTGCATGACGTTTTCAGTTTTTTAACCGCGTATGCGGAAAATCCCAGCTATGAGCCGCTGCTGGTGGCGCCACTCGATCTGGCGGAGAAGACGATCGCTCTGATTGATCGCGAGGCGGAGCACGCGCGTCAAGGGCGGTCGGGGCGGGTCATTGCGAAAATGAATGCGCTGCTCGACAAGAACGTGATTCAGGCGCTGTATCGAGCTTCCCAGGTGGGAGTGGAAATTGACTTGATAGTGCGCGGTATTTGCGCCTTGCGGCCCGGAGTGCGCGGACTCAGTGACGGCATAAGGGTGCGGAGTATCGTGGGGCGATTTCTGGAACATAGCCGCATTTACTATTTTGGTAATGGGGGCGAGGAAGAAATCTACATTGGAAGCGCAGACTGGATGCCGCGGAATCTTTACGAGCGGGTGGAGGTGCTGGTTCCTCTGCGCGACGAATTCATGCGCGAGCGGGTTCGCCGCGAAATTCTCGATTCCTACCTGGCGGATAATCGCAAGGCTCGTATCCTGCTGCGCGACGCGACCTACATTCGGGCGTGGCAGCCGGTACACGGCAAGCGGAATCGTAAGCCGCCGACGGGCGCGGCGGCTTTCAACGCGCAGGATTACTTGATTGGCGTGGCGGAGGGGAAGCAGGCGGACTCGGCTCCGCCGCCGGTCCCGGCCAGGAAGCGCTGGGTTTTTGCGGGAAAGGAACGTTAATTCGCAATGATTATATATTTTCTGCGCCACGCCAGTGCCGGGGAACACATGTTGAATCCGAAGAAGGATGAAAAGCGGGCGCTCGATAAGGAAGGCATTGACCAGTGCGGCTACGTGGGGCGCGCTCTGGCAGCAATCGACGCGCAAGTGGACGTGATTGTTTCCAGCCCGTTGAAGCGTGCCACGCAGACGGCTTCGCTGGTAGGGAACGAGATGGGTTATGAGGGCAAGCTGCAGATCGATCCGGGATTGCGTCCCGGCGCGACCTTGGCGGATTTTCGCAGGTTGCTGGAGAAGTATGCGCAGCAGGAATCGATTATGGTGGTGGGACATAACCCTAACCTGAGCCAGTTCCTGGGCACAGTAATCAGCGAGTCCGGATGTGAAGCTTCGGTAGAGCTAAAGAAGGGAGCGGTGGCGCGAGTTGACATGCGCCGCAGCTCCGGCACGCTGCAGTGGTGCTTGACACCGAAGGCGTTGCGTACACTTTACACCGCCGCCGTAGAGAGTTCCCGCCCGAACACTTCGCGAAAATAGGGGGCATCTTTCTCAATTGCCCAAAGTTCCAAATCCACTCCCATCCGTCGGCGAGGGACCAGCGTCAGATGCACGCCAGGCCCTTTCTGGGTCACGCGAACCTTCTGCACAGCGCGGCTGCGGCCCAAATTCAAAGCGCGCGCCAGTCGCAGGAGCATGATTGCTTTCTGAACGCCGGGGCGTTCGGCCGGATCCAGCGCCTTCATGGG
>Ga0307474_10004293_pt1 | contig 10280 bp, 10 predicted proteins | sample atmos_gasesECM1C_2_FD_203312 | JGI IMG/M metagenome (GOLD analysis project Ga0307474, IMG submission 203312) | Hardwood forest soil microbial communities from Morgan-Monroe State Forest, Indiana, United States - atmos_gasesECM1C_05 | ecosystem: Environmental > Terrestrial > Soil > Temperate...
AATGGCCGTTATAGAATCAACGATCGCGCCCGGCAGCGACGCCTACAAGGCCAATCGCGCCGGCATGTTGGCGCTGATCTCGCGGATGCGTGCGCTCGAAGAGCGAACGCGCGCGGCTTCCGCCGCAGCAAAGGACCGCTTTCACAAGCGCGGGCAATTGCTGCCGCGCGAGCGCGTGGCGCTTGTGCTCGATCCCGGCGCGCCCTTCATCGAGCTTTCCACGCTCGCGGGTTACCGGTTCGATGTGCCCGATCCCGAAAGGAGCGTTCCCGGCGGCGGGGTGATCGCCGGCATCGGGTTCGTTGCCGGCATCCGCTGCATGGTCAGCGCCAACGACGCCGGCATTGATGCCGGCGCGCTTCAGCCCTACGGCCTCGACAAGACGACGCGGGTGCAGGAACTGGCGCTGGAGAACAAGCTGCCTTACGTCCAGCTGGTCGAAAGCGCCGGTGCCAATCTTCTGCGCTACCGGGTGGAGGATTTTGTCAGGGGTGGCAACATCTTTCGCAATCTGGCGCGACTGTCGGCGGCAGGCTTGCCCGTCGTCACGGTAACGCATGGCTCGTCCACGGCCGGCGGCGCCTACCAGACCGGGCTGTCGGATTACATCGTGATGGTGCGCGGTAGGACGCGGGCGTTTCTCGCCGGGCCGCCGCTGTTGAAGGCCGCGACCGGGGAAATCGCCACCGAAGAGGAACTCGGCGGCGCCGAGATGCACACCCGGATTTCCGGGCTTGGCGACTATCTCGCCGAGGACGACCGCGATGCGCTGCGCATCGCGCGCGAGCTCATGGCCAATCTGGAATGGGATCGACCGGTCTGGGGCGAAGCCTCGCATCGTCCGCCGCGCCATGATCCGGAGGAACTGCTCGGCATCATGCCGATGGACCACAAGCGGCCGGTCGACATGCGACAGGTGATCGCTCGCATCATCGATGATTCCGATTTCACCGAGTTCGGCGCCAATTACGGCCCCGCAACCATTTGCGGCCATGCGCGCATCGAAGGCCAGGCGATCGGGATCATCACCAACAACGGCCCGCTCGATCCCGATGGTACCAACAAAGCGACGCATTTCATTCAGGCGTGCTGCCAGTCGCGCACGCCGCTGCTGTATCTGAACAACACCACCGGCTATATGGTCGGCAAGGCCTATGAAGAGGCCGGCATGATCAAGCACGGCTCGAAGATGATCCAAGCCGTGACCTCAGCCACCGTGCCGCAGATAACGATCTATTGCGGCGCATCGTTCGGCGCCGGCAATTACGGCATGTGTGGACGTGGTTTTCATCCACGCTTCTGTTTTTCATGGCCCAACGCCAAGACCGCGGTGATGGGCGGCGAACAGGCCGCCGAAACCATGGCGATCGTGACCGAGGCCGCCGCGATCCGGCGCGGCAAGCCGGTCGAAAAAGAAAAACTCGATGCGATGAAGGCGCAGATCATCGGCGTGTTCGATGGCCAGATGGATGTGTTTTCGACCAGCGCCCGCGTACTCGACGATGGCGTGATCGATCCGCGCGACACAAGGCCGATATTGCGCGAGGTGCTGGCGATCTGCCGTGAGGCCGAGGCGCGCATCCCGCAACGCATGCAGTTTTCGGTCGCGCGGCCATGAGCAGACCGATGCGTGTTGCGAGGTTCCGCAAGATCCTGATAGCAAACCGCGGCGAGATCGCGCTGCGGATCATGCGCACCGCGCGCCGGCTCGGCTATGGAGTGGTCGCGGTCTATTCCGATGCCGATCGAGATGCACTGCATGTGCGCGAGGCGGACGAAGCCGTCCGGATTGGCGAGGCGCTACCGACGCAATCCTACCTCAATATTGGCGCGATCATTGCGGCGGCTAAATCAAGCGGCGCGGATGTGGTTCACCCGGGCTATGGCTTTCTCGCCGAGAATGAGGATTTTGCGCAAGCCTGCCTTGATGCAGGTCTGGTGTTCATCGGGCCTTCGCCGGAAGCCATCAAGGCGATGGGCAACAAGGCCCGCGCCAAGGAAATCATGCAGGCCGCCGGCGTGCCCTGCGTGCCCGGTTATCAGGGCGTGGACCAGAGCGAAAGCGCGATGCTGGTCGAGGCCCAAAAGATCGGCTTCCCCGTGATGATCAAGGCCGTTGCCGGCGGCGGCGGGCGCGGCATGCGGCTGGTCGCGGACGCAACAGCCTTCCCCAATGCTTTGCGCGGCGCGCGCTCCGAGGCGCAAAGCGCCTTCGGCTGCGCCACCGTGATCCTGGAGCGCGCGATCATCGACCCCCGCCACATCGAAATTCAGGTATTCGGCGACGCCTTTGGCAATGCCATCCATCTCGGCGAGCGCGACTGCTCGGTGCAGCGACGGCACCAGAAGCTGATTGAAGAAGCGCCGTCGCCGAAGGTCACGCCGGAATTGCGGGCGCGCATGGGTACTGTTGCGGTAAACGCGATCAGATCGATGGGCTATCAGGGCGCCGGCACGTTGGAATTCCTGCTCGACCAAAACGGTGAATTTTATTTCATGGAAATGAATACGCGCCTGCAGGTCGAGCATCCCGTCACCGAAGCGATTACCGGTCTCGACCTTGTCGAATTGCAGTTACGCGTCGCCAGCGGCGAGCCGCTAGGGCTTCGGCAGGAGAATATCCAATTCTTCGGCCACGCCATCGAGGCGCGGCTGTGCTCGGAGGATGCGCTCCACGACTTCATGCCGCAGTCCGGCCGGGTGGCGGTGTGGCAGATGCCGGACGGACTTCGCGTCGATCACGCGCTGCGATCCGGTTCGGAGATTCCGCCGTTCTATGATTCGATGATCGCCAAACTCATCAGCCACGGCGCCACCCGCGATGAGGCGCGGCGCCAGCTTGTTCACGGCATCGAACAAACCGCCGCGTTCGGCGTGACGACCAATCAGGCATTTTTATCCGCCTGTCTGCGACACGCGGAATTTGCGGCAGGGAGGGCCACCACCGCTTTCATCGGACAAAACCGCGCCGATCTGCTTGCCCCGCGCAAGGCCGCGCGTTCGGATGCCGCCTTCGCGGCATTACTACTCTACGTTACTGATCCTTTCGCGCCGCCATGGCAGAGCGGACGGACGCTGGCGGCGACGTTTCCTCGTCCCGCCCGAGTTGAGCTTGATCATGCCGTCTACGATATCGAGATCGTGCGTGAACGCGACGGCGGCTATGCGGCGCGCCTCGATGGGACGGAGTACAGGTTCGAGATCGATGAACTCAGCCGCGAAGCCATTCGTTTCCGCAGCGACGGCCTCACCGGATCGGCAAGGTTCTTCCGCGAAGGTGATCACCTTTATGTTCTGCAGCAGGGCATCACGGTTTCGGTCCGCGATGTCACAATGTCAGCGCCGGCTGCGGTGGGGGTAAGCAGCAGCGACGGCAGGATCCGTGCCGCGATGAACGGCCGCGTCGTTGCGGTTCTGGTCAAACAGGGAGAACGTGTTAGGGCCGGTCAGCCGGTCATTACGCTGGAGGCCATGAAAATGGAACACGTTCATTCTGCACCGATTTCAGGCACGATTTCCGTGGTCGAAGTCGTAGAAGGTGATCAGGTGACGACCGGAAGGATGATGGTCGAGATCGAAGCCTCGACCGCGTAATTTTCTTGTCAGTCGGCGAGTTCAACGCAAGCCGGTCAGGTCCGTGAAGCGCGTGTTTAAGAGCGCTGTGAAACTCGCCGGCTCACCGGCAAGGTCACCCTGCACGCCTTACGCCACACCGCCGCGACCTGGCTGATGCAGCGCGGTGTACCGATCTGGGAAGCCGTCGGTTTTCTCGGCTTGTCCCCAGAGGTCCCGCAAGACACCTACGGACACCACCATCCCGATCACCTGCACGGGGCGGCAGTGGCCATCGGCCAAAAGGGTCCGTACGTTTCGGTGGCCGAAACGGTGACCGACTTGACCGAGAATCAAAATGAGGAGAAAAACCCTAATGATTTCTGGTCGGAGTGGCAGGATTCGAACCTGCGACCCCTGCGTCCCGAACGCAGTGCTCTACCGGGCTGAGCCACACTCCGACAAGAACGCGGCTTATAGCCTTGGGCTTCGCACACCGCAAGAAGCCGAATTGAGGACGTGGAATCCCCGTGAATGTGGGCCTGAAAACGCAGATTCTGCCGGCAAATGACGCCGCGGTGGCCAGCGCCGCGCGCTGCCTCAAACAGGGGGGGCTCGTCGCGTTTCCGACCGAGACCGTCTATGGGCTTGGGGCCGATGCCACCAATGCGAGCGCCATTGCGCGGCTTTATGAGGCCAAGGGCCGGCCGTTGTTCAATCCCCTGATCGCCACTGTCGGGGATGTCGCGGCAGCGATGCGGATTGCCCGGTTCAATGATGCCGCAACGAGGCTTGCGCGAGCCTTCTGGCCGGGGCCGCTGACGCTGGTACTACCCAAGACCGTTGACTGCCCGGTCGCCGATCTTGCGACCGCCGGCCTCGACACCGTCGCGGTGAGGGTTCCCGCCCACCCGGTCGCGCGCGCCATTTTGCGCGCCCTTGCGGGCCCGGTGGTGGCGCCTTCGGCCAATCTGTCCGGGCATGTTTCGCCAACCGCGGCTGCGCATGTGCAAAGTGACCTCGCGGGTCGCATCGACCTGATCATCGATGGCGGCGCGGTGACGGTCGGCGTCGAATCCACCATTGTCGGCTGCTTCGATACGCCAGTGCTGCTCCGTCCCGGCGGGCTGCCGCGCGAGGAAATCGAGCGCGCGCTCGGCCGCCCGCTGGCACGGCCAGCTGAAGATGCCGAGAGAAAAACCGGCCGGCCGCTGGCGCCGGGCATGCTGGCATCGCATTACGCCCCGCGCACGCCGGTGCGGCTCAACGTCAAGCGCATCGAGGCCGGCGAGGCGCTGCTGGCATTCGGCCCGGGCACGGTGGGTGGCGTGGAAACGGCAAGCGCGATCATGAACCTGTCCACGCGCGGCGACCTTGCGGAAGCCGCCGCCAATCTTTTCGGTTATCTTCGCGCGCTCGATGCCAAAGGCGCACGCACCATTGCGGTCATGCCGGTGCCGGCCGGCGGGCTTGGAGAGGCCATCAACGACCGGCTGCGTCGCGCCGCGGTGGGACGGGAATCGGGCGAGAGCAGATAGAAATCGGGGCTAAGAGCAAAAAGAATGAATATCCCTAAGACCCCTCTCCCGCCGCTTTCGCCAAAACTGATCGCGCAGTTCCGCGCCATCGTCGGCGACAAATACGCGGCCACCGAGGCCGCTGACGTCGCGCCCTATGTCAGCGAAGAACGCGGCCTGTTTCACGGACGATCGCCTTTGGTGTTGCGGCCAGGTTCGACTGCGGAAGTCTCCGCGATCTGCAAGCTCGCCACCGAGCACAGGATCGCGCTGGTGCCGCAGGGTGGCAACACCGGCCTGGTCGGCGGCCAGACGCCGCATCACGGCGAAGTCGTGGTCTCGACGCGGCGGCTCGATAAAATTCGCGAGGTCGACACCGCGTCCAACACCATGACCTGTGAATCCGGCGTGGTGCTGCAGGTCGCCCAGCAAAAGGCCTCCGAAGCGGACCGGCTGTTCCCGCTGTCACTGGGAGCGGAGGGAAGCTGCACCATCGGCGGCAATCTCTCCACCAATGCCGGCGGCACCGCCGCGCTCGCCTTTGGGGTGGCGCGTGAGATGGCGCTCGGGCTCGAGGTGGTGCTGGCGGACGGCCGCATCCTCAACGGCCTTTCCAAGCTGAAAAAGGACAACACCGGCTATGATCTCCGCAATCTCTTCATCGGCGCGGAAGGCACTCTTGGGATCATCACCGCCGCCACGCTGAAATTGTTTCCGCAGCCGCGCGCGGTAGAAACCGCGTTCGTCGGGCTGAAATCGCCTGATGATGCGCTAGGTCTGCTTTCAATCTCGCAGAACGAGGCCGCAGGCACGCTGACCAGTTTTGAACTGTTGTCGGATATCGCCGTCGATTTCAGCGTGCGGCACGGGATTGATATCCGTGACCCGCTCGTCGGCAAGCACCGCTGGTATGTGCTGATGGAGCTTTCATCGCCGCGCGACGATGCACGCACGACGCTGGAATCGATCCTGGCGCGAGCAATGGAGCAAGGCATCGTCGACGACGCAGCAATCGCGGCCAATTTGAGCCAGCGAGCTGCGTTCTGGAAGCTGCGCGACGAGATGTCGGCGGCGCAGAAGCCGGAGGGAGGTTCGATCAAGCATGACATCTCGGTGCCGGTCGCAGCAGTTCCCGCCTTTCTCAAAGAAGCCGATGCCGCCGTGGTCAAGCTAATTCCGGGCGCGCGGCCGGTGCCGTTTGGCCATCTCGGCGACGGCAACATCCACTACAATGTCAGCCAGCCGGTCGGTGCAAGGACAGCGGATTTCCTCACGCGCTGGCACGAGGTCAACGCGGTAGTGTTCGAGATCGTGCTGCGGATGGGCGGATCGATTTCAGCCGAGCATGGCATCGGCGTGCTCAAGCGCGATGAGCTTGTCGAGGTGAAGGACAAGGTCGCGATCGACCTGATGCGTGCCATCAAGTCGACGCTCGATCCGCTCGGCATCATGAATCCGGGCAAGGTGCTGTGACCGTGTCTCCGTCGGAAACCTTCGCGGCGATTACGCTGGCTCCGATCGCGGATGCCGACATCCCCGCCGTCATTGCGATGTGGCAGGCCTGCGAACTGACACGGCCCTGGAACGATCCCGCCGCCGATATCGCATTGGCACGGCAAAGCCCGAACGCAACCGTCCTGGTCGGGCGCGACCGCGAAACGATCGTTGCCACGGCGATGGTCGGTCACGACGGCCATCGCGGCTGGGTCTATTACGTCGCGGTCGACCCTCCCCGTCGCGAGCGGGGATTTGGCCGTGCCATCATGAAGGCTGCCGAGGCTTGGCTGCGTCAGGCCAATATCGCCAAGTTACAATTGATGGTGCGACCGGAGAACAAGAGCGTTCAAGCCTTTTACGAATCGATCGGCTACGGCGAGCAGGAACGCGTCGTCTATGCCAAGTGGCTCGACGGCCGCGAGCCGACGCCATGAATCATCAGGTGAGCGTGCATGAGCATTTCCGACCGCATCCGCGTCAAGGACGAACGCGTGCTTTCCGACCAACACTACACGCTCAAATCAACCACCTTTGAATGGCGGCGCAGCGACGGCGAATGGCAGACGCAGAATCGCGAGGTCTTTGAACGCGGCAACGCCGCGGCATTGTTGCCTTACAACCTTGCCCAGCGCACCGTCGTGCTGGTCCGCCAGTTGCGATATCCGGCCTACCTCAACGGTTACGACGATCTCCTGATCGAGGCGGCGGCGGGCCTACTTGATGATGAAACTCCGGAGACGCGGATTCGCGCCGAGGCCGAAGAGGAGACCGGTTACCGGCTCGGCGAGGTGCGGAAAATATTCGAAGCCTTCATGAGCCCGGGCGCGGTCACGGAAAAAATCCACTTCTTTGTCGCCAAATACGATCCGACGATGAAGGTCGGGAGCGGCGGTGGGCTGGCTTCAGAGGGCGAGGACATCGAAGTGCTGGAATTGGCCTTCGATCAGGCGCTCGCCATGATCGGCGACGGCCGGATCGTCGATGCCAAGACGATCATGCTGCTGCAATATGCGGCGCTTGATATTTTCCGCCGATGACCGGCCACCCGCTGACATTGACACCTCGCGAGCCCGCGGCCAGATTGAAAAAAATGCGCATCGCCCTGATCCACGCCCTGAAACATTCGATTGTCCCGATCGAGGCATCGTTTGCGAAGCTTTGGCCGGATGCGACGTTGATGAATCTGCTCGACGACAGCCTTTCGGCCGATGTGGCGCGCGACGGCCGCCTTACCCCTGCGATGACCGACCGCTTCCTCGCGCTGGGCCGCTATGTCGCCTCCACACACGCCGACGCGATCCTGTTCACGTGCTCGGCGTTCGGTCCCTGCATCGAGGCGGTGGCGCGCGAGCAGGAGGGAATGCCGGTGCTGAAGCCGAATGAAGCGATGATCGAGCAGGCGGTGGCGCGCGGCCACCGGATCGGTCTGCTCTCGACCTTTCCGCCGACCCTGCAGTCGATGCCGCAGGAATTTCCGAGCAGCGTCCAGATCGTGCCGAAACTCGCCGAAGGAGCACTCGCCGCACTCGATCGCGGCGACCGTGCCGAGCATGACCGCCTGGTGGCGCAAGCCTCACGCGACTTGCGCGACTGCGACCTGATCGCGCTTGCCCAATACAGCATGGCGCCGGCGGCGGCGATGGTCGCCGAGGCGTCGAAGCTGCCCGTTCTGACGACGCCCGATAGCGCCGTTGTCAAGCTGAAGCAATTGCTTGCGGCCAAGTATTAAGGATCAGGTTAAAACAGCGACCCCTGCCCGTCATCGGGCGCAACGCTTGCGGGCTTTCTTGGGCTTGCTTTCTTCGCTGGTTTTCCCGCCTCGGTCTCGCGCTGCTCTGCCGTGATCGGCAGGATCAATTGCGCATCGTCGTTGGCGACGCGATTCACCCGCGTCGAGACCTCATGCCAGACGAATTCGCCCTCCTCAGGGCTGCGCATCAGCGGCAGCACCTCGTCGACGTCATCGGCGCGGCAGTCGAGCCAGCGATCGAAATCGCCCATCGCGATCGTGACCGGTACGCGGTGATGAAGCGCCGCGAGATCGGCGCTGGCGACCGCCGTGACGATGGCGACCGTGTCGAGTTCCTCGCCGTTGGGGCCGACCCAGGTTTCGGCAACTGCTGCAAGCCCGATCGGAAGACCGTCGCGGCGATGGATGAAGTGGGGCCGCTTGCCCTGTCCGGACGCTTGCCATTCATAGTAGCCGTCTGCAGGGATCAGGCAGCGCCGCCGTCGGATCGCGTTCTTGAAGGCCGGCTTCTCCCTCACGGTCTCCGCGCGCGCATTGATCAGAAGCGTAATCTGGCGCGGATCCTTGACCCAGGCTGGCACCAGGCCCCACCGCATCAGGCGGAAATGCCGCCCCCCATCTTCCAGGATCACCACAGGCACAGGTTGAGTTGGCGCAACGTTAAACCTTGGAGGGAAATTTGGCTGTTCAAGATAGCCAAAAATTTGCCTCAGGGCCTCTGGCGGCGAGGTGATCACGAAACGTCCACACATTCTGCTGCCCAAATAGGTATGCGTTCAGCACCTTTTAACCCCGCCCCCCCAACACTGCGGCCGATGACAGCCACTGCCGCCAGACCGGCACGATCCGAACCCGAGCCGGGCCTTGATGACGAGGTGCGGATCGCCCGGCTGCGCGCGGCCAACATCAACCCGCGAACCGGCCTTGCTACCGATTATCTCAATCATTTCAACGAAGCTATCATGCTTCTCGAAATGATTCCGGATATGCCGGAATGTACGGCGGATTTTCTGGGCTGGCGGCCGCTGTCCTATGCGGAGCATTTCACGGCTTCGCATTTCAAGGCGCGAGATCTTGCAATCGCCGCCTACGACTCCGCCGACGTTCACATCCGCGCCGAGTTCGACAGCCTCACCAGCGCGATGACCTCGATCCTCACCGCCGTAGGTGAAGCGTTGGGCAAAACGGGGGAGGACAGGATTCGCGCAAGACTGGCCGAGCAGGCCATCAATTGGGTCAAGCCGCTGGTGATGCAGGCTGGCGCCATCATCAACGGCGGCGTCGAATCCGATGTCGAATACATCATGTCCCGATGACGGGCCGCGCCTATTCGAGGCATCGCATTAGACCTGACACGATCTCTCGGGCATGATCTCCGCGCCAACGCGACCCCCCTTCCGCCGCGAGAAACGCCGCTTCACACTTTTCGGGATCATGGCTTGACGTCACCCCTTCGCCCGTCCCATCCGCAGCTTGCCGTCAGTGCGGCGATTTTCCGCGATCGCAAGGTCCTGCTGGTGCGCCGCGCGCGATCGCCCGCCAAGGGCTACTATTCGCTGCCGGGCGGCCGGGTCGAATTTGGCGAAACCCTGAAAGCCGCCGTGCAGCGCGAAGTCAGGGAGGAAACCGGACTGAAGGTCGAGATCATCGGTCTTGCCGGCTGGCGCGAGGTCGTGCCGTCGGTTGCGGGTGGCGGACATTACCTGATCATGTCGTTTGCCGCACGCTGGATGTCCGGCGAGGTGATGCTCAACGACGAACTCAACGACCACAAATGGCTGGAGCCGGATGATCTTGGCGGGCTCAAGATCACGGGCGGTCTTGGAGAGGTCATTGCGTCGGCCCTGCACCTGCTGGGGCCCACATAGCGTCGGCACAAGGCCTGCCCGATGCCTTGCTTCCAGCGCATTGAGCAGGCATATGGGATTGTTCGGACCCCTTCATGTCAAAGCATTTTCTCGCCG
>Ga0307474_10004294_pt1 | contig 10280 bp, 10 predicted proteins | sample atmos_gasesECM1C_2_FD_203312 | JGI IMG/M metagenome (GOLD analysis project Ga0307474, IMG submission 203312) | Hardwood forest soil microbial communities from Morgan-Monroe State Forest, Indiana, United States - atmos_gasesECM1C_05 | ecosystem: Environmental > Terrestrial > Soil > Temperate...
CCGGGGCCCACTCTAGAGAGAATCGAATTCGAAATGCGGTGTATTATCTTGCAACGCTTCACCCACGGCGTTCGATCGCGCCGTCGGGAGAAGGAACATTCGATGAAACTCGAAAGAAAGTTATTGCAGAGTCTTCCCAAGGTCCTTTTGCACGAGCATTTGGATGGCGTGCTGCGTCCGCAAACCGTGATTGAGTTGGCCACAGACGTGAGCTACCCAGGGCTTCCGACAACCGATCCCAAGGCGCTGGCGGAATGGTTTCATCAAGGCGCGAACCAGGGAAGTCTCGCCAAGTATCTCGAAGGTTTCTTCCACACCATCGCGGTCATGCAAACGGAGGAGGCTCTGGAGCGCGTCGCCCACGAACAGGCCGAGGATCTAAGTAAAGACGGCGTGGTCTACTTTGAGACCCGCTTTGCGCCAATTTTTCACACTAAAAAAGGATTGACCCATCAACAGGTCGTCTCGGCCGTCTTGAAGGGCCTGGAGCGAGGGCGCAAGGATTTTGGAATTGCTTCGGGCTTAATTATCTGCGCGATGCGGAACATGGACGTATCGCTCGAGATGGCTGAGCTCGCTGTGGATTTTCGTGAGCGTGGAGTTGTTGGCTTCGACCTTGCCGGGGAAGAGGGCGGTTATCCTCCCAAAAAGCACATTGACGCCTTTCACTACATTCAGCGGGAGAATTTCAATATTACGATTCACGCCGGCGAAGGCTATGGCAAGGAATCGATCTGGCAGGCGATTCAGTACTGCGGGGCCCACCGGATCGGCCACGGAACGCGCCTCATCGACGACATCGCGGTCGTGGACGGCAGGGCCGTGAAGTTGGGCGATCTGGCTCAATACGTTCTCGACAAGCGCATTCCGCTGGAGATTTGCCTTATCAGCAACGTCCATACCGGCGCCACGCCCAGCTTAGCCGAGCATCCTTTCAAGATTCTTTATGAGGAGAAGTTTCGCGTGACCCTCAACACCGACAACCGGTTGATGAGCAGCACCAGTATGACCAGGGAGTTCGAGGCTGCGGCAGATACCTTTGGCTTGTCCATGGATGATTTCGAGAAGATCACGATCAATGCAATGAAGAGCGCTTTTCTGCCTTATAAGCAGCGCTGCGATTTCATCTACTCCACCATCAAGCCCGGTTACGCCAAAATTCGGAAGTCGGCGACGCCGACTTATTCCGAGCGATAAGAATTACTGGGAGAGCGCCGCCAGAGTTTCCGCCAGCACCAATGTTCCCCGGGCAATATCTTCCGGCGAAGCATACTCATCGGGGCGATGACTATATCCGTTGCGGCAAGGGATGAACAGCATGGCGGTGGGAACGATGCGTGACATGAACAGCGAGTCATGGTAGGCACGACTCACTATGGGAACAAACTCAAGATGGTGTTGTTCGCACGATTCAGAAAGCGCTTCTAGCACTGCGGGCGCACAATTGGCAGGAGCATCCGCGTTCAGCACCTCGGAGTGAATTGGAACACGTCGCTTCGCTGAGATTGCCTGACTAGCGGTCTCTATCTGCTGCATAACGTCATCACGCCGTTCGAGATCGGTATCGCGAATGTCGGCGCTGAGACGAACCCGGCTGGGAATACTGTTAACGGCGCCGGGAAAAACCTCGCAGATGCCGACCGTCGCTACCGTGTCGATGGCTCCGCTGTTTCGCGCGGCATCCTCGATGGCCAAAATCGTTTCGGCTGCGGCGCAGAGGGCGTCGCGCCGGTCTGGCATCAGAACTCCGCCCGCATGCCCGCCTGAACCCTCGATGGAGATACGAAGACTCGCCGGCGCTGCAATGCTAGTCACAACTCCCAGCGGGATTCCCTGCCCCTCGAGCCGAGGGCCCTGCTCGATGTGCAGCTCAACAAAGGCGCTGTAGTAGCCGCTGGGCAGTTTGACGGCTTCAAGATCTCCGAAGACGCCGGCTCGTTCACGAACCTCATCGAGCGACGCGCCTTCGCTGTCCTTGAACTGTCGCGCGGCATCGGCGGAAAGAGTTCCCGAAAGCATTCGGCTGCCAAGACATCCAATCCCGAAGCGCGTTGGCTCTTCCGCGGTGAACACCAGCAATTCGATGGAATGCCGGGGACGAAATCCGCTGCGTTGCAAGGCTCGAATCGCCTCCAGACCTCCAAGAACTCCGACCACCCCGTCGTATTTTCCCGCGTTCGGAATCGCATCGATGTGAGAACCAGTGCCGACTGGCGGCAGCGCGGGATCAGAACCGGTCCAGCGCGCGAACGTGTTGCCGATCGGATCCTGGCGCACGGCAAGGCCGGCTTCTTCGCAGCGGGCCTTCAGCCACGCGCGACCTTTCAGATCAGCGGGGGTAAAAACAATTCTCGTTACCGCTGGCGGTTCCGCATCCGAAATCGAGGCAAGGGCTTCGATCTCCGATATCAGCCGCTGCCGGTCAACTTCGATCTTCATTTGCGCGCATCGGCCAACGGGTGCCGGTTCCAATTCTTGTAGATGAGATATTTGGCGGGTACTTTTCCGATCGCGCCAAACCACTGTGGGCACCAAGGGGCCATCCAGATGAAATCGCCGGCCGTGACTGGATACCACGAATCTCCGAGCCGGTAGATTCCTCCGCCCTCAAGCATGATGAGGCCGTGCTCCATCACATGCATTTCCACCATGCTGAGCGCGACGCCCGGTTGGTAGACCATGGTATTGACCGCAAAATCGAAGCTCATCTCGTCCGGCAAAAGACACTTGACCTGCAAGCCGGGATCGTCTGCGAGCGAATGCGATTCAACTTTGTCTTCGTGCGACACAATTAAATGCGGTGGCGCGGCCCCTGCCAGCGACTCATAAGATTTTTCAATCACAGCTACCCGGCTCTTCTCGGTCGCCGTGAGTCGGTGCGTCAAGCCCGCTGGCGCGTAGGCGTAACCGCGCGCGACAAGTTTGCTTTGCTTGTCCGGCGTCTCGAGTTTGACCGCGCCTTCCATCACGAAAATAAAGCGTTGCGCCTGCGTGCCCACCAGTTCCCCGCCACCTTCAAATTCCGCCGTGTACTGCGTAAATCTCGCGCCCGATGCCGGCCCCACGTGCACAATCGCCGCGCAGCCCTTCATGCCCGGTAGCGTGGTGCGCACAAATGTGTCGGGTGTCAGCAGCAGATGGTTCGGCTGTTGTGCGCTTCGTGTACGGCCGAGATTATGCATGTTGTGTCTTTCTTTGAAACTGAGATGACGACGCCAACTGATCGAGCAGGTGCAATCCGCAATCGATAGCCTTCGTCACATCGCCGACTTCCACCGATTCCGCCGGATCGTGGCTGATGCCGCCTGGCGTGCGCAGAAAAATCATGGCGGCGGGAACTTTTTCCGCCAATATCATGGCGTCGTGGCCGGCCCCGCTCACCATGCGGTATGGCTCGCATCCCGCTTTGCTGGCGGCTTGTTCCACCTGACTTACCAGAAGTGGATCCATAGGTACGGCCCGCTGGTCCATCAGCACATGGCATTGCACTCTTAGTCCACGACGCGTCGCAACATCTTCCGCCAACTGAACCAAATAGTCCACGGCTGCGTTTCGCGTTTCGTCGTGCTGGTGACGCACATCCAGACTCACGCGCGTCTCCCCTGCGATCACGTTCGTCGCGCCTGGTTTGGCTTGAATCGCGCCCACCGTAGTCAAAAGCCCGGAAGTATTTTGCGCGTGACGCTCGACCGCACCAATCCACTCGGCAGCGCCGGCAAGCGCATCATGGCGGAGATTCATCGGCGTCGTTCCAGCGTGATTGGCGTGCCCCACGAATGTGAACTCCATCCGGCTTTGCCCGGCTATCGCTTCGACGACCCCGAGGGGCCGGTCGGCGTTCTCGAGCACCGGGCCCTGCTCAATGTGAAATTCCAAATAGCCGAGAACATTGTCCTGGTCTTGTATTGCAGCCTGTGCAATTTCTGCCGGATTCAAACCATAGTCCTCAATCGCCTTGCGGATCGAGATTCCCTGCGCATCCTGGCAGCGGAGCAAATCCTCATTCAGGCTGCCCACGAGGGCGCGGCTCCCGATAAACGGCGTACCGAAGCGAACCCCCTCCTCTTCCGAGAAACCGACGACTTCGATGGCAAAGGGAAGCTTCCGGCCGTTCAAAGCGCCCAGCAGCGCAATGGGAAGAACCACTCCGAGAACTCCGTCATACGCTCCGGCGTTGGGTACGGTATCAAGGTGCGAGCCAATAAGCAATCGTTGCAAGCGCGGTGCATCGGGCTCGGCCGCTGGGTAAACCATGCGCAGATTCCCTACCGCATCGACCCTTGATGTGACTCCAAGAGGAGCAACCCATCCGGCAATTTCGCGGTGGCACTCCCGCATAGGCGGAGATAGAAATGTGCGCCGGATGCTGCCGGTATCTTCACTGAACTGGGCGAGAGTCTGACAACGATTAATGACCTCGCTGGCGCAATCTCTTATGTCACGGCTTGACTGCACTCGATTCACCCTTACCTGCGACTGTGAGCTTTCCGCTGCGTCTAGGCTTAGCGCTAGGCTTGGCGAATGACTTTTGCAGCCGCCCAGCCGATCAGGACGAGGGCGGTCAATATCTCCCAGCCATACCTGTTTCCGTAGGTTGCTACAGGAAAATGATTGCTGATCATGAGAAACACTACGGGCACTGCCATGAAGGTATTGTGCTTGGAGCGCAACTTGGCCTGAGCGCCGAGCGCCGGATCAAACTCGGCACCGGCAGCAGCGGCGGCGATCATCTTGCGTTGGGCGGGAAGAATCCGAAACCAGACATTGGCCGTCATAATGGTCCCGAACATCGCCCCCACGTGGATAAAAGCAGCACGCCCGCTGAGAACATGCATCAGTCCCCATGAGATCGCGGCAGTCATCACCAGCGAAAATGTCGCGAACGCCCATTCAGAGCTGCCGAGAGATGACCGAACCGCCAGATCATAGATGTGCCAACCAGCGGCCAGAACCGCTAGCCCGGTGGCGATGCCGGCAAGTTGGGAAATGTTGGCCACGTCGGGATCAAGTAGTCCGCCGGTGAAGTAATAGACGAGGACAAGCAGCACCATTCCGCTGAGCCACGTCATTAAAGCTTCCCAACGAAACCAATGGACCAACTCGGGCAAGACCCCAAGGGATTTCCGTTTTTCGACGGAGTAAAACCCGCCGCTATGAACCATCCACACCGCCGGAGGTGTTTTTGCGGCAGCGGCTTCCTTCTCGAGTTTTCCGAACTGGCCGTCCAGCCAGGTGAAGTAATAGGTTTGGCCGACCCACATAATTCCCGCAAAAACATGGAACCACCGCACCGCGAGGTGGATCCATTCCCGGAGTGAAAAGGTCACGTTTGCCGGCTCCCTCAGATTCTTCCCCGATGATTTTCAGCTTCCCCGATAAGTCGTGTATCCATTCGGACTGAGCAACAAAGGAATGTGAAAACGGTCCTCGCCCTCTCGAACATGGAACGCGATCTCTACCAGCGGATATAACGAATCGATCTTCTGAGGGACATAATACCCTGCGATGTTGAAAACCAGACGGTAGACACCTGGGCTAAGCGCTTCATTCGCCGGTAGCAATTGGGCACAACGCCCGTCCTGATCGGTGTGTGCCGACGTGAGGAGACGCCAACTGTTCGAGCTTTCCTGTCGCTCCAAACGCACGGGCACGTCCTTCGCCGGCTTGCCTCGAGTGAGGTCCAGAACGTGGGTCGAGATGCTTTTTATCCCTGAAGCCATTTTTTTAGACGAATCTGTGTGATCTGCCGCTGCTCCTCCGACGCTTCCTGAAGTTCGGTGTGCTCGTCATTCTTCATTCTCCGCTGCAAAGTCTTCAGAATCTCTGCCGGAGACTTGCCGGTTGCACAAATAATGAAGACGCGATTGAATCTGCGCTCGTATGCCCGATTCCCTTCTGCGAGCGCACTTTTTACGGACTCGTCGGCGCCTGAGACGTTCTGTTGCTCCTGCGCTGACCAGGCAACGGACCGTTGCAGAGCCGCTTTCGGCGCCTGCGATTCTCCAATCCGAGGATGGCTGCGAAATGCCTCCAGCCAGTCCGCTTCCGCCAAACTGCGCCAGGTTTCGTCCGACGTCGCTAGAAGAGCAACTTCGTCGGGAAGCGGTCTTCGCCGAACCATTCCATCCGCCCACGTTCGTGAGCCACAGCACGGCAGTATCTCATCGACGGCCGCTGCAATGGGAAGAAAATTCCAGCGCGCCAGCACATTACTCATACCGTCTTCCCACTGCCGCGCAGTTGCTCGAGAAATTCCGCGACCAGATTGCCAGCCACCGCCGAGCGGTATCTCGCCGTAGATCGAATGTCATCAATCGGCTGAAGCGCCGCCGTTGTCATTTTTCTAGTCAGCCGTACGAGTTCTGGCTCGACCGGCTTTCCCTTCGCGATCCGTTCCACCTCCGTCAACCGAAGTGGAACCGGGGCGACGCTGCCAAGCGCAATGCGAACATCGTCAATCACACTGCCAGTCGCGCCGCCGCGAAGGCGTCCCAACGCCGCTACGCACACTTTCGAGAGCGCCTGAGCCTCGCGGGCTCCCACCTTCCGCGCATAATGTAGATAGTTCGAAAACTTCCTCCCCAGGCAGATGGTTCGAATCAGCTCATCGGGTTGGAGCTTCATCTTTTTGTAGCCGGTGTGGAAATCGAGATAAGGCACGCGGCGCTCGCCGCGCCCCGACACCAGTATCAGTTCCGCTTCGTAGACCAGCAGCGCTGGCAATGAATCGGCAGCGGGCGACGCATTGACGATGTTGCCTCCGAGCGTTCCACGATTCTGGTTCGCGATTCCTCCGGTCCAGCGGGCAGCGCTCGCCAGCAACGGGAATTCGCGAGCGATGATTTCGTGCTCACGCAGCTCGGTATAAGTGCATCCCGCCCCAATCCTGATTTCTTCCGGCGAAATCTCGATGCCTCGCAGTTCGGGCAAATTCCAAATGCTGATGAGCTTCCGCGCCGGAAGCTTGCCAGCCGCGTACAGCACCATCACATCGGTTCCTCCAGCGATGGGAAGCCACTTGCCCGGCTCAGCCGCCAGAAGTGACACGACCGCCTGCAGGTTGCCCGGCGCAATCAATTCGTAATCGGCGGGATCGGATCTCATGCGCTGGCCTTGCGCCGCGCCGCTTGTGCCACGGCTTCAAAAATCTGCATGTAGCCGGTGCAACGGCAAAGATTGCCTGACAATCCTTCGCGGATATCTTCCAAAGTAGGCTTGGGTTTCTTGTCGAGCAGATGACAGCTGGCCAGAATCATTCCGGGAGTGCAGATGCCGCACTGCGCACCGCCGCATTCCAGGAAGGCCGCCTGCAACGCGCTCAACTGCGGACCTTCGGCGATGCCTTCGATCGTAGTAAGATTCGTGCCCGCTGCTTGAAGAGCCGGGACGAGGCAGCTATTCACCAACTCGCCATTCATCAAGACGGAGCAAGAACCGCATTCTCCCTCTCCGCAACCTTCCTTCGTACCGGTTAACCCCAGCTCCTGCCGCAGGACATCCAACAGCCTCTCCATGGGAAAGACGCGAATCGTTTCCGGTTTGCCATTCACGGTAAGAGAAAGCTCGCGTTTGCCGCGGTCGTCTTTGCCGCGGTTCTCAGAGGAGTGGCTCATCGCTCTCCGTCGGCGCAGACTGCGTCGAAGATATCTTCCGGCAAGAGTGGAACGGAATCGAAGCGAGTACCGAGCGCGTCTTCGATCGCATTAACAATCGCCGGTGCCGGGCCATCCATCGGAAGTTCGCCAATCCCCTTTGCTCCATATGCCCCGTGAACGTTGCCCATTTCTTCGAAAAATATCCGAATCGGCGGCAGGTCAGCGGAAGTCGGCATGATGTAGTTCGTCATCTGACCGTTCTGCATGCGCCCATTTTGCCAGACAACTTTCTCATACAAAGCAAATCCAATTCCCTGGGCAACGCCGCCGGCGATCTGACCCTTCGCGAGAACGGGATGAAGAACTCTACCGACTTCCTGCACGGCTACGAAATCTGCCACTCTCGCGCTATAGGTCGAGAGGTCCACGGCAACCTCCGCAACATAAATCGCCCAGGCGAAGGTTGCATAGGCTTCGCCTCGATATTTCTCGTCATCCCAGAAAACGCCCTCGGGAGCTTCGTAGCGCGCGTACGAGCGTAGCTGCCCATGCTCGGAAATATGGTGCCGGCACGCTGCGCGAAATTCTTCTGGCGAATACGATTCGCCAATCGTGCCATCCGCAAGCAACGTTTGCTTGATTCCCAAAGCAGCCGACCGCACGAGACTTCCGACGACCATGGCCGTGCGCGAAGCAACCGTCGGTCCGCTGTTCGGCACTTCATTTGTATCCGGCTGTGCGATTCGCACATCGTCGTAGGGCAGATCCAGAGCTTCGGCTGCGATTTGGCAGAGCACGGTGTTGGTCCCCTGCCCGAACTCGGTGCTTGAAACCAGCACGCGGACAGTGCCATTGCCGTCCGCGCACCCTTCCACCCCGACCACGGAAGCCAGATAGCGCTCGCCTGAACCGGTGAATCCTGCTCCATGCAGAAAGGCGGCAATCCCCATTCCTTTCTTGATTGGTCCCACCGCGTTCTCCTCGGCGAAGCGGGCTTTCTTCGCGGTGTAGTCCGAAAGTTCGAGTGCTCGATCAAGAAGTTTTCCCAGATCAATTTCTTCGCGGATCGTTTGCTCGGTGGTCGTCGTTTCACCCGGCTTGAGGAAATTGCGGCGGCGTATTTCTACCGGAGAAAGTCCCACGGCTTGCGCGATGCGATCCATGTGCCGCTCCATCGCGAACAAACTCTGCGGCGCTCCAAAGCCCCGAAACGCCCCGTGCGGCGGAGCGTTTGTCGCTACCGCTTTCCCACGAATGCGGATGTTGGGCCAATAATAAGGACCACCCGCGTGAATTGTGCCCCGAGACAGGACTACGGACGACAACGTCGCGTATGCGCCGCCATCAATCGTGAAGTCGATCTCTCCTCCCAGAATCTTTCCATCCTTGCCGACCGCGGTGCGGTGACGCGTGCGCGAAGGATGACGCTTCGTAGTCGCCGTCATGTCTTCCAGGCGGTCGTAGACGATTTTCACGGGTCGTCCAGACTTCATGGCGAGAAGCGCCGCGTGGCCCGCAATTATCGAGGGATAATCTTCCTTGCCCCCGAAAGCACCCCCAGTCTCCGCCTGCACCACACGAATTTTCTCTGCCGGCAGATTGCACAACGCCATCAGCGCCTTGTGTACGTAATAAGGACACTGCAGCGAACCCCACACTGTAATTCCCCGCTCGCGATCGAAGGCCGCAATCACCCCGTTGTTTTCGATGTAAAGCTGTTCCTGTGCCCCGGTTGTGTACTCGCCTTCGACGATGTAATCGGCCTTTGCCCAAACGCTATCGACATCGCCCTTCGCGATCAGGAAAGTTTTGAGTGTATTGTCCATCCCCCAAATAATTTGCGAACATCGTTCACTGTCTTCAATGGTAAAAATGGCAGGCAAGGGTTCGTATTCGATCGAGACGCCATCCACAGCCTTCCGCAGGAGATGCGGGTCCGCATGCACCAGGAGCAGGATCGGCTCCTCGGGATGATTGACCTTCCCATCCGCCAGGCAGGGCTGATCGTCTCCGATCAGAGCGATGCAATTCTTGCCTGGAATGTCCTGCGCCGTGACGACCACAAATTCGCTCCACTCAAACTGCGGGTCAAACGAAATGTGCTTGATTACACCGCGAGGAATCTGGCTGCGAACCGTCGCGCCGTAGAGCATCCCCGGCATGGTTATGTCGTCGATGTACCGCGCCGCGCCCGTCACTTTGTCGCGGCCCTCCTTGCGCGGCACCGATTTCCCGATAATGTTCTCCGTCATGCGCAACCCTTCATGTGTTATCTAGCGCTGAATCTCCCGCCCTCTTGCCTCGTTGGAAAATTGCCCATCACTGAAGACGAGCTGCCCGCGCAAATACGTCGCCTTCACCACACCGCGCAACCTTTCCCCTAAATACGGAGACACAGGATGCCGGTAATGCAGCCGATCTTCGGTCACGACGAAATCCGCTTCTGGTTCGAAGATCACCAAGTCGGCATCAAATCCTTCCGCAATTCGGCCTTTGCGCGCGGAGCACCCAGCGAGTCGCGCCGGCTGTTCAGACATCCACCGCGTTAGATCGGTCAAGGTGAATCCTCGCCGGCTGGCCTCCGTCCATATTACGGGTAGTGCCAGTGAAAGGCTCGATATGCCGCCCCACGCATTCTTGAAGCTGCCTTCGTCGAGCCGCTTCATCGCGGGCGGACAAGGCGAG
>Ga0307474_10004295_pt1 | contig 10277 bp, 9 predicted proteins | sample atmos_gasesECM1C_2_FD_203312 | JGI IMG/M metagenome (GOLD analysis project Ga0307474, IMG submission 203312) | Hardwood forest soil microbial communities from Morgan-Monroe State Forest, Indiana, United States - atmos_gasesECM1C_05 | ecosystem: Environmental > Terrestrial > Soil > Temperate...
GCTGAGCGGCGAGAATCAAAGCTAATGCCCGGAAGGAATCACACCCAGTAGCGGCGACGGGTTCGACGCACAAGGAGGGTCACACGATGTCGGCTTCGGCCCGGAGGAAGATCGCGGCGGCGCAGCGGGCGCGATGGGCGAATTTGAAGGCGGGGAAGAAGGTGGAGTAGGGCTGTGGGGGCTCCTCTGCGCGCGGAATTATTGGTGTTCACGTTGGCACGAAGCTGGTTGGGAGATGTTCCACCCGCAGACTCTATGAGTGTTCGGACTTCGGCCCAGGTTGGCCCTTCGGGCCGGGCTTCATATTTGGGAATTCTCGGGCTGCGAATGCCCAACGGAATACCGGGAACGGACCAACCTCACATTTCCAAAGAACCAAAAGAGATCGGAGGGCGTGGCATTGGGCGGCGAGAGAGGGAATATGCCAGCCTTTCTCGCGCTTAGTTGCTATCAACTCGTCAATGTGGTGCAAAGAGACGAATCCAAGGTTATTCGTGCCGTTCGCCGAACCATTTGAGAAATCCAATCGCCTTGAAACTGTAGCCGAGTACTGTGAAGCCAGTTCACGAGTGAAAGGCATCATCGATGAACTACGCTATCAACTGTTGGAAAGGATGGGGTCCTGGAACCGACAATCGGCCATGAAAGCGCAACCTCTGATCAATGCGAACGAACGTAATCGGCGACCCTTTTAGTTTCAACTTCCTTCGAAGCGGCCCCTCATAAGCTGCCCACTGCTCGCCTGCGGTATCGATGTCCTCCTGTTCCACGCTACATGGCGAGGTCATGCTCATTACGCGCACAATATGAACCAAATACGCCGCGATTATGCGTATCACTGCTCGTTCAAATCCCTGCTGCATGAGATGTGTAAGATATTGCTCGCGTTCCTTCAGTAAGGGAGTCGCTTCATGCCGAAGTCGGACACTCCGCCAGGGTGACATCGTTTCGGTCGCGTGATCCGTCCACCTTTTGTATAGTTGCTGCTGTTACCCACGGGTTAGTAGCCGAAGCCATCCTGCCGAACGTGTTGGCAGTGCGATCCGCGCTCACGCGTGCATGCCCTGTAGCGAGGATAGTGCGATACTCCGGTTCGCAGGCTTCGAGCAGTATCGGGCAACAAATTCGTCCGATCCGGGTTCACTCCGATGTAAAATATGCCAACCACTTCTTCTCTCTAGGTCCCCATGTTGTCGCAGTTTGAGGCCATCCCGCCTTTAGACGAATTCCCCACAGGAGGTACCTGCCCTATGCCCGCCGAACCAGCTAATGTCTTTCGTTTCGCGTCGAATGCCGCGTGGTCATTCGCTAGAAGCGTTAACGCAATTCTGCCAAACGGACGATCGCCGCGGCCATCTTGGGCGCCTGGCCCACTGCTCAAGAGTTGGGAAAGAACCCAAATGGCAGCTGGGGTCCCTAGGAAGACTCTCTCACTATGCCCAGACTGCAATAGAGAAGCAGCAGACGCAGTGATCAACGGCCAGGCCATGATTGCCGACTTCAGGGACAAGCCCGGAATCATCGAAGCGGAAATACTGGAGGAAGCCGAACGCATTCTGATGCGAAAGGCGTGCGAAAAGCACGGCCCGTTCGAAGACGTGCTTTCCAATCATCCAGATTTCTTCCGAAGGATGGAGAGCCTCGCCTTCGGTAGGGATTTCAGATGCGTCGACGCCGAAAGAATCCACAATCACGGTGCAAACAGCATTAAGACGGGACGAGGATCGTATTTGATCATCGATCTGACGAACCGCTGCAACATGGTGTGTTCGCCCTGCTATATGGATGCAAATGCAACTAACTTCGTTCACGAGTTGGATATGCAGGACGTGAGGGATCTCTTTGCAAGGGCGATGTCTTTCAAACCTCAGCGAGAAATCAACGTTCTGTTCTCCGGTGGAGAAGCAACGCTCTCACCGATTTTTCTGGATGCCGTCCGATATGCAAAAAACATGGGCTTCCACCGGATTCATGTTGCCACCAATGGAATCCGCTTTGCACAAGATCGAGATTTTGCTCTGCAAGCAAAGGTGGCTGGACTCCATGCCGTATATCTCCAATTCGATGGCACTACGGAGGCAAAGAATAGCCATCGAGGAATCGGAAACTACATGGACCTGAAGCGATGTGCTCTGGACAATATTGCCGCCGCGGGAATGAAAACTACGCTCCAGACGACCACGGTGAACGGCCTGAACAACGATGGACTGGGTGACATCGTCCGCTTTGTAGCAGAACAGGCAGACAAGATTCACGGCGTAATTTTTCAGCCCGTGATGTTCTGTGGTCGAGATGAAGGCGTATCGGATGATGAACGTTACACCAAGCGTTATCCGGTCTCACAAATCGCGTATGACTTGGAAAGGCAAACGTCGATTGACTGGCAACCCATGCGCGACTGGTTCCCCGTCTCAGCCTACGCAGCCTTCGCCCATCTGTGCGATGTTCTTCATCCGGACGCGGAGTTAGGGAGCCTCTTTTGCGATATCCACCCCAATCATGGGATCTTTTCCCCGATTCTCATCAATTCCCAGACGAGAGAAATGGTCCCCGTGCCTAAGTTCTTCGACGTGCAGCAATTCCTCTGTGACCTTGTGGAGATTACAGATCTCGGGAGACGCTCGGCAATCACCAAGGCACTGGTGTCGCTGTCAGCGGCACGCAACTTCGATCGCACCAAAGCTCCAATCGGATTTGACGAGCTTCGCGAATTGCTTATGGACTGCTTTTATCGGGTTGCTGGCAGCAGCCCAGACTGGTCACAGCGAGCTTACTCTTATGCGGGGTTGTGGAAAGTCGTGATGATCACAACGATGAGCTTCCAAGATCTCTACAACTATGATCTTTCGACGATGTCCGATTCCAGGACTCCTATGGCGACACAAGAAGGTGAAATCACCTTTTGCGCCTACAACGGAGGTCGTTGGCGAAGTGTCGTCGAACATGTACACCAAACCGCAACCTTGACCGAATGGAATCGGACGCATTCCCGTCATCGAATCCATGCCAATGGTAAACAGGTAGATTTGGGCTCCCGACCCAACATGCCCATTGAACTGGTCCAGATCCAGCATAACCCTACGAGCGTATGAGTCAGCGAGGACTTGTGACTAGTGTAGCGGATGCCGAAAACAGATTTCTTGAGAACGTTCCGGCCGAGATCAGCGAGGTGCTTGACTGGTATCGCGAAACGAAGTCGAGGGCCCCTGCTAACCCAGTCTTGTTGGAGTTCGCCGGGAAATTCTTGGGAGCGATTTACGAGGATGGGGCAGTCGTTCCCAAGACACTGTCTACTTCTGCCCCCGAAATACTTGCTCTGCTAATGCTCCAGCACCAAAGGAGCCCTCAAAGTACCGGCGCTTGCATCAATTTGGGTTTCACGCTACGCCACATGGCTCTTTACCGAGCTCGGGACTCTGAGCACCTTAATCGAAAGCGTCAGCAATCAGCGTTGCAGGCTTTTGATCGTGCGCTGCAACTAGATCCTGGCAACAAACGATGAACATTCGCGCCCAAAGTCATTCCCGTATCACCCTGGGGCTGCACGAGGACGAACTCCGGTGTTGCACCTTGGCTTTGGAGGCCGATAAAGAAGACGAGGCCGTTTCGACAATGAACGGCGCTACGATGATTATTGCAGAACTGGGAAACCAGAAAGCCTAAGTGAAGTCTTGGGCGACGTTCAATCAGCATCTTCACGCCCCTCCCGGCAGAGAATGGCCGAGCGGGACAGCCACGAACTTGTGGAGGGGAGTTCCTGAGCGGATTGCACAGCACTCGGTTAGCCGCTTTCGAAAGCCCATCGGTATTTCGTGAAGGAAACAAAGGGGGCTGTCGGAAAGATGGCCTGTCAGGTTCCCGGTAGGCTTTCGGTTACAGGGGATCTACAGTTCTAGCAGTTCGGGTATACGGTTAGCCGTCGTCAATTTGGCTACAGCGACGGTGGGGATGATTTGCCGTCGGACGACGATTTTGTGGTCCTGGTTTCTCGACCGTCCAGTCGTCGCTCCTCACTTGCCCGAGAGTCGACATCCCGCCCTATAGGCTGAGTCTTGGCCGTATTCGCAGGATATGGGCTAGACCATTTGAACCTGTTCATTCTGTTCGCACGTCCTTCTTAGGAAGAGGAACGTCTATGGTAAAGCTGAATCTCCGCAACAAGTCTGTCGCGACAAGGGTAAGCGAGGACGAATATGCCCGATTGGAGCGAGCCGCCAAAACGTCAGCCAAGACGGTAGGCGAGTGGTGTCGCGAGGTGCTGCTGACAAGTGCGAACGGTCAGTCGGCGAAGCCGACCGGGACGGGGGATGAGTTCCACGCGCTTATGGCCGAGGTGGTGGCTCTCAGGGCGATCCTGCTGAATGTGCTCTTTAGGCAAGCGAACGGGCAGTCGCTGACGGCCGAAGATATGCAGCGGCTCATCGACCGGGCCGACTCGGACAAGCTAAGGAAGGCGCGAGAAAGGCTGGAACAAGCATCAGTTTCCAAGGCGAGCTGAGGGCGGCCCAAGCTGTTCGGTACGTCTTTTAGCAGGCCCGCGGTTCCGCGGCAAACAGCAGAAGGTTGCTCAGAGCGGGGGGTGAACAGTGAATCGGTTATTGGGTCGAGAGGAACTTCGGGGTTGGTCCACGAAGTGGCCAGTGTCGAGTCTCGGGGCTTTACTGCTTGCGGGCGCGGTGGGCGTAGGAATCTTCACGTACCTGAACGTCGAGGTGTGGACGCCGTTACAGCGCTGGTACTGGATTCAATATCTGAACACCAAGAATTTTCCCAGTCCAAGAGGCGACTACCAGGTGCTCTCAAAATTGGACCAGCGGGGGCAACGCAGCATGGCCATCGATACCGACGTGGTGCCGGCCCCGCCTCACGGACGGCAATTCATTCCATTTGAACTCACAGAACAAGCGCGACAGGCAGGGGCGATCCACTTGGAAGTAGATAACGTCCATTACAGCCGCGCGCAAATGAATCAGATTCTTGCTGGGAAGATCTTTGGAGGCCAATCAACCGACGATCTGCTACGGCCCGCATGGGTCGGGGCATTAGCGATGTTTGTACTGGGGCTGGTGCTGGCAATCCCAAGGAACCGGGCACGACGGAAAGCCCAGGAACAGGGACGCAGGCTCAAGGGCCCGGATATGGTTACCGTCGAGGATTTCAATCGATGGAGTGGAGCGGATGGGATCAGCTTCCTGACCACGAAGTCGAGAGAATCGCTCTCGATTCCGCGCTCCTTAGAGAGTAGCCACATGATGATGATGGGAGACACGGGCGCAGGAAAGAGCGTTCTACAGCGGCGGGTGCTAATGCAGATCGCCGATCGGGGCGAGACGGCCATCGTGTATGATCCGGCCCTCGAACACACGCCACAGTTTTTCAATCCTGCCCGCGGCGATCTGATCCTGAATCCGCTAGACGCACGTTGTCCTTACTGGTCCCCGTCCGATGAAGTCATGCATGAGGCGGAAGCGCTTACGCTAGCAACATCGCTGTTCCCCGACAAGCCGCACGAGAATACATTCTTCGTCGAAGGTCCGCGAAAGATCTTCGCGCACTTGCTCACGTTGAAACCGACGCCTGAGGAACTGGTCCGATGGATGAGTCATGAGGAAGAGCTAGATCGCCTCTTGAAAGGCACCGAACTGACGGCATTCATCTATCGCGGTGCTGGCCCACAGCGCGGTGGTGTGCTGGGTGCGCTCAACATGGTTGCTGACAGTTTGAAGCTCTTGCCGAAGGAGTGTGGGACGAAGCAGCGATGGACAACCGAAGAATGGGCAAGACAGCGCACCGGTTGGCTGTTCCTGACCTCGACTCCCCGATTCCGCCAGCGGCTGTTACCCCTCATGAGCTTATGGCTGGATACGCTAGTGCTGCGATTGATGAACCAGGGCGATCCCTCATTGCGTCACGCATGGTTTGTGCTTGACGAGCTTGCGAGTCTGCAGAGGCTGCCGCAGTTGCATACCGCCCTGACCGAGAACCGCAAATCTGGTAATCCAGTCGTGATCGGCTTTCAAGGGCGCAGCCAGCTTGAGGTGCGCTATGGGCATGAAGCCGAGGCGATGTTGTCACAGCCTGCGACGAAAATCTTCTTACACACGAGCGAACCTCGCGCGGCGAAATGGATCTCCGATACGATTGGCGAAGTTGAAATGGAACGGATGAAAGAGACGGTAAACACAGGGAAGTTTCTGCGTACCGCTAAATCGAAAAGCTATCACACTGAAAGGCGAACGGAGCCACTGGTGCTCGCATCGGAAATCGGTGGACTCCAGCGCCTGCACGCATTGCTCAAAGTCGACAATCTGGTAGTGCCTTTCAGCTTTCCATATCTCGCTCCCGTAAAAACGCAACCTGGCTTCACTCCGAGGGAACTTGCGCCGCGTGTGGTCGAAATCGGGAAGCATCTGCCTCAGCCGAGCACTCCGGCTGCGCAGGAGATCAGGCCGCGCGAGTCGGCAAACTCTAAAAAGATTGCCGCCGGACAAGAACCGTACTTCGAGTGAGTCATGCTGACCATTTCCAAACCGCTGAGTGCCGGCCAGGTGCAGACCTATCACAAAGAGCAGTTCGCGAACGCGCAGGAGAATTACTGCTCTGAGGGAGACCGTATACGCGGCGAGTGGCACGGCAAGCTCGCCAAAGAATGGGGCCTGCAGGGTGAAGTGCGGGAAGAGCACTTCGGGCGACTGGCACACGGGCAACACCCGATGACGGGCGAACAACTAGTGCGCTACCAGACCCCGCGTAAATACGTTAATGGACGCGGCGAGACGGTGAGCACTATGGAACACCGCGCAAGCTGGGATGCCACGTTCTCTGCGCCGAAGAGTGTTTCGTTGACCGCTCTTGTCGGTGGAGACGATCGTGTACGCCAGGCGCATCGCGAAAGCGTGAGTGTAGCACTTGGCGAAATGGAGAAATATGTCCAGGCTCGGATCGGCGGAAACCATCCGGCAGAAACAACGGGCAAGTGGGTGGCGGCCAGTTTCGAGCACGATAGTGCGAGACCAGTGGACGGGTACGCTGCACCGCAATTGCATACTCATGTTGTGTTCTTCAATCTAACGGAAACTCAGAACGGAGAACCGCGGGCCCTGCAACCCCGCGAACTGTACCGCTCGCAGCAATATTCAACGTCGATCTATCGCTCAGAGCTGGCACTGCGGCTAAGAGTCCAGGGCTATGACATTGAAAGGGGCAAGAGTGGCCAGCCGGAGATAAGAGGGTACACGCAAGAGTATTTGGACGCCTCCAGTCCACGGAATCAGCAAATCCTGGCGTACCTCAACCAAAAAGGTGTTAGAGGCGCAGGAGCAGCGCAGATCGCAGCGCATCAGACGCGTGACGACAGATTGCCGGCCATTACGCACGCAGAGATGCAGCAAAAGCACCGCGATGTGGCGCAGCGGTTCGGCCGGCAGCCGGAGCACGTGATCCGCGCAGCACATGAGCGGCGAGTGGACCCAGAGCCGCAGCAGAAGCATCAGCATCTCGAATCGGCTCTGAACTATGCGCAAGAGAAGAATCTAGAACGCCACGCTGTGACCGATGAACGCGAACTTATGCGTGATGCTTTGAAACGTTCGATGGGGGAAGCGAGCTTCGCCGAGATACGAGAGCAGTTCGACAAGCGCGTCCAGTCAGGTTACCTGATCGAAGTAGAGAGCAAGTCGCCAGCCCGCGCGTTCACCACGGAACAGATGATTGGCTATGAGCGCGACACAGTCGCCCAGATGCGAATGGGACAAACTTTTGATAACCCGTTGGTGAGCTCCGAGACGTGGCGCTATGTTGAAGAGAAGCGCCCACAGTTGAGCACGAGCCAGCGCTCGGCGGTTGAGCAGATCCTGACGAGCCACGACAGAATCACCGGTCTTGAGGGCGTGGCGGGCGCTGGCAAGACCACATGTTTGGCTGCGGTCCGCGAAGCTGCCGAGCATGAAGGCTATAAGGTGTTCGGACTTGCATGCACGTCGCGCGCCGCGCAGAAATTGGCAGAATCAGGCATCGAATCAGGCACCTTGCAGCGTCATCTGGTCCGCAGTGAGCAACCCGACGGCGGACAGAAGAGGCTTTACGTCCTGGACGAGTCGAGTCTCGCGAGCACGAAACAGATGAATGAGCTCCTGCATCGATTGCACGGCGGCGACCGCGTGCTCTTGGTCGGGGACAAGCGGCAACATGAAGCGGTGGAAGCGGGCAGCCACTATCGGCACCTCCAAGAGACGGGGATGCACACTGCATGTCTGTATGAGGCGGTTAGGCAGAAGGAACCGGAACTCAAGGGAGCTGTCGAACAGCTTGCCCGCGGTGATGTTCACGGGGCAGTCGCGAATCTCGATCAGCAGGGCCGCGTGCATGAGATTGTGGTCCAGGAGGAGAGGCTAGGTGCAATCGCTCGTGAGTACGCGCGGGAGCCTCAAGGCACGTTGGTCATTTCACCTGACAGTGAGTCCCGACGCGAGTTGAACACTCTGATCCACCGTCAAATGCAGGCCCGCGGCGACGTAAATCCAACGGAACACAAACTCCGAGTGCTGGACTCGCGCCATGAGATGACCGACGCAGATCGGCAGTGGGCTGCACAATACGAAGAGGGGGATTTGGTGCGCTATACCCGTGGGAGCAGGGTTCTGGGGATCAACCTTGGCGAATACGTACGAGTGAATCGGGTGGACACTCGCGAAAACCGTATCACCATCGAGCGCGAGAATGGAGCACAACAGACCTACAATCCGCGACGACTGTCGGGTGTGGCTGTGTACCAAGAAGTTCAGCGCGAATTCTCACAGGGGGACCGAGTTCAGTTCACTGCCCCTTCGAGGGAACTACAGGTTGCTAACCGAGAACTTGGCACTATCGAACGAGTCAGCCATTCCGGCAATCTCGAAATCCGGATGGACTCGGGTCGCGGAGTTCGATTCAATATCCGCGAGCATCCTCATCTCGACCACGGATACGCCGTCACCAGCCACAGCGGCCAAGGACAGACTGCGGATCGGGTTTTGATTCACGTGGACACAGACAAAAGTGAATTGCCGGTTAACGACCGTTTTGCGTATGTGTCTGTCTCGCGCGGTTACGACGCCCAGATATACACGAATAACAAAAGTGAACTCCCTCGTGGCCTGAGCCGAGACAATTCTCAACGGAGCGCGATGGACACCCCGGAAGAACAACCAGCCGCGCTGAAGGTCGACCCTACCTCCCTGCGGGGTGAACGTCCCGCTAGTGATGAACAGGAACCCAGCATCGGCCACGACATTGCGATGTAACGCTTAACGAACGGCGAGACGGCGTGGGCGTTTCCGAAGCGCCAGAATCGCGAACTGACGAATGATCTTGATCCCGTTCGGTAAGCGGCGGAATCGAGTCCGCGATATGCCATGTTCGGGCGGCGCGTAAAAGACCAGCGAGTCACACTCGCGGACAATCTGGCGCAACTCCTCATGCCTGTGGCTCATACGGCTATTAAGTCTCATCCACACGATGCGCAAGTCCGTAACGCGGAGTGCCATGATGATGTCGTCGTTCCACAATTGGCTGGAACAACCTACGTCCAAGGAACAACTCGCAGAACAGCGCATTTGAAGAACCGTGCTGCCAGTTGGCGGAATATGAACAAGCTCCCAGGGGGCAGGGTTTATTCGCAAAGGAACGAGGGATGCCGGCGTGGAGTCTTTCTGGATTCTCCCTACGGGAGGCGAAATGGGGATGGCAAGCCAAGTTTCCGTTCTTCCCTTAGGTAAGCACTGGTGACGACTTGGTCCAAACTGGAGAGAACCTGCCACCCGCGAGCGAGTGGATTCAATGAGATAAATGGTAGGCACTAGGAGACTCGAACGCCTGACCTCTACCTTGTCACTCTATCCGATAGGCTTTACAACTTACAAAGCCGCGGGGACTGTCAAAGTTCGCGGAAGTCGTACAAGATATCATTTTTTCTGGGTTGGGTTGTAGGTCTGAATATCGAACGTCAATGTTGCAAAAGAGCCCGCCAGTGGGCATTTCCATCATATGTGGGTCCCACGTATTCTAGTCCCAATTCATTTGACCTAGTCCAGCAGGCTCCGGAAAAATGGACATGCGACTTAGAATTAAGTGCCAGAAAAGCCCCAAGAATCGTCATTCTTAGAATTAAGGGCCGTGCGACACCTGACTTGTGCCATCAATGCTGGTCCCGTAGAATCACGTCACTTGGGAAGCGTGGGGAATGAGGCAGATATCCAGATCAAAGGTAAAACGCGACTGGGCGCCGACTGAGCCGGCTT
>Ga0307474_10004297_pt1 | contig 10275 bp, 8 predicted proteins | sample atmos_gasesECM1C_2_FD_203312 | JGI IMG/M metagenome (GOLD analysis project Ga0307474, IMG submission 203312) | Hardwood forest soil microbial communities from Morgan-Monroe State Forest, Indiana, United States - atmos_gasesECM1C_05 | ecosystem: Environmental > Terrestrial > Soil > Temperate...
TCTCTTACCAGCCTCGATTTGCGAACTCTTGGGACGTATTAGCTCGACTCTTCTACGACCGATACAGCTATCAGGGCACCTACATGTACGTCTCTCCAAATGATCCGGCACAGGTCTCACCCAATCTGGACTATGCGGATGGCAAATGGTGGGGCACCGAACTGCAGGCCAGCAAGACGATCTTCCATCGTCACCGGATCACCGGGGGTGGCGAGTACCGCGACAATTTGCGTCAGAACCAGAGCAACTACTCCCTCAATCCTTATCAGCTGTGGCTCGACGATCGACGGAATTCGTCCGTGCGCGCGCTTTACCTGCAAGATGAATGGAGCATATCCCCATCTCTCACCGCGAATGCGGGCCTGCGCTACGACTACTACAACCATCTTGCGAAGAATCTGGATCCACGCGCTGCCTTGATCTATTCCCTGAGGGCGAGGACCAGGTTCAAGTTCATTTACGGCGAGGCCTTCCGCACGCCGAACGTATATGAGCTCTACTACTCCATTGCTCCCAATCTCCCCAATCCGGGCCTGCGACCCGAGAAGATTCACAACTTTGAATTGGTGTGGGAGCAGGGGGTTGGGGACCGGTTCTGGCTTTCGACCTCCGCCTTTTACAACCTGATGAACGGACTCATCACCGAGGAAGCGACCGACGGGGGCCTGATCTTTCGCAACTTGCAGAATGTCAGGTCTAGGGGACTGGAATATGAGATGAAAGCTCAACTCACCCATGGCCTCGAAGGAATTGCTAGTTACAGTGTGCAAAATACGAAAGATCGAGACTCGCAGCAGTTTCTGAGCAATTCTCCAAGACACTTGGCAAAGCTGAACTTGAGTCAACCCCTGCTTCGACGAAAGCTGTTCCTGAGCTTCGACGCGCAATACCGCAGCGGGCTCCAAGGTATCGATGGCCGCCCGATACCCCCGTTCACACTGGTGAACGGAACATTGTTGGGGCGCGGAATTACCCGAAATCTGGATCTTTCTGCCAGTGTGTACAACCTGCTCGACAAGAGATACTTCGATCCGCCCTCGGTCGCAAGTCTGGATCTGCCTATCCCGCAGGACGGGCGCAGTTTTCGAGTGAAGCTGAGCTGGCGGTTCGGGGAGCAATAGTTCTTGACCGTCAAGGCACAAATACGAATCCTGGCTGTCTCGATCGCGGCCATCCTCGGGCTAATGGATGCACTTCGAAGCAGTGTCGCAGCCCAGAGTGTGAGCGATTCGCAGGTCAAAGCCGCATATCTTTACAGTTTTGCCAAGTTTGCGGAGTGGCCTGCGCGAAAGTTTCCCGAGCCGTCAACACCGATTTTGTTCTGCCTTGTGAGTGATCCGGGCTTCGAATCGGAATTGAACCGGACCATGATAGGAAAGACGATTTCCGGGCGCACGGTAAGGATTGTTTTGGTTGAAGAGGTTGAACAAGCGCGTAATTGTCATGTTCTGTTCCTCAATACCGCACGCTCGCGGCAGACACAGCGCATTCTGGAAGGGGTACGTGGAGCGGCCGTCCTGACGGTGGGCGAGACCGATGACTTCCTCCAGAAGGGAGGAATGATTCGTTTTGTGCTGCACGACGAGCGGGTTCAGTTTGAAGTGAATCACAAAATCGCTAGTCAGGAAGGCCTCTACATCAGTGCACGTCTCCTGGGTGTAGCTCGAAAGATTTTCGAATAGCGAATTGAGAGTAGTGCCACGATGAAACGATTTCACGACTGTCAATCCGAAACAAGCTGAGAGGCCTATTTTTCGTGATGGCGGTGGTCACGGCTCTGACCATGGCCCTCCCTATGGGGGTCTTCGATTTCCTGGGACTGCGCCGCTCCATGACCACCGATTTGGCCACCCTGGCGGATGCACTGGCGCGGAATAGCACCGCCGCCATGATGTTTCGGGACAACCGAGCGGCCCAGGACGTTTTGGAAGCTTTGCGCGCAGAGCCCAGCGTGACTGCTGCCTGCCTCTACACCGCAGACGGCAAGCCCTTCGCCAAGTACGTGCGACGGGGGAGTCGAGCCCAATATTTGCCGCCCGTTGTAGAGCCTCCGCTTACGCGCTTCGAACCGGGAAGGCTCATCCAGTTCATGCTGTTTCTCGATCTCGATCACTTCAAGGTCATCAATGATTCCTTGGGCCACAGCTTCGGCGACCTGTTACTCCAGAACGTCGCGACGCGTCTGAAGCGGTTGGCGCGGGAGCAAGACGCGGTAGCGCGAATCGGTGGAGACGAGTTTCTGATCGTGCTGACGGGGATCACCGCTGCGTCGGATGTGGGGGTTGCCGCGGAGCGAATCATGTCATCCATGGCCACGGAGTTCGTCGTGCAGGGACGCTCTTTCACCATCAACTGCAGCATTGGAGTCAGTATGTTTCCGGAGCATGGAGTTGACACCGAGACGCTAGTGAAGAATGCCGACGCCGCCATGTATTGCGCGAAAGACAGCGGGCGCAACGTTTTCCGCTTTTTTACCGAACAAATGAACGCCGAGGTCCTCGAGCGAATGACGCTGGAGAACGGCAGGCGTCTAGCTCTCGACAATAAGGAGTTGTTCCTCGTCTACCAACCGCAAATGGAGATAGCTACCGGCACGATGGTCGGCCTAGAGGCTTTGCTTCGCTGGCGGCATCCCGAACTAGGCTTCGTACCGCCCGATCGGTTCATCCGCGTGGCCGAGAATAGCGGCCTTATCATTCCCATCGGGGAGTGGGTCCTCAAGACCGCTTGCGCGACCGCGAAGCGATGGCAGGAGGAGAACCCGTTCGAGATTCCGGTTGCTGTCAACGTTTCCGCCATCCAGTTCCGCCAAGATGGGTTCCTTCGTTTGGTAAAACGCGTGCTCGTGGAATCCGGTTTGGCACCTCAAAACCTCGAACTCGAACTCACGGAGAGCATGCTGCTTTTCCAACGCACGGATGACGCTGCAAGTCCTCCAAGAGCTGAAGAGCATGGGGGTAAGACTATCGATTGACGATTTTGGAACCGGATACTCCAGCCTCAGCTATCTGAGCCATTTCCCCGTGGACAAGTTGAAGATCGATCGCTCGTTCATCCGAAACGCCACGCTAAATCCCGCTGATGCCGCTGTTACCGCTGCGATTGTAAATCTGGCAAAGAGTCTAAATCTCAGGGTGATTGCCGAAGGCGTCGAAGACGAAGCACAACTTTCCTTCCTGCGGGGCCTTGGTTGCGATGAGATCCATGGCTTCTACTTCAGCCGGCCCCTAACGGCCGATCAACTGATCGAGAACTATGCACGCCACCTCGCCATCGGCGCCTCGCTACACGCTTGAGGGTCAGGTCGGCAATTTCTAGTGGTTAGCGTATTGTCAGGGAGGTCTCGCGAGGTACCTTCTTCTGGTGGCTGGACATGCGTGCTCCTTTTCGATCGACACGCACCAAGCGCCCGAAATGGAAACGCCACGTGCAGTCAGGCGGCTTCCTCGTGGAACCCGCACGCCTAGAAAAGATTCAGGCTCAGCGGGCAATCAATCAGTCTTAGCATCACCGAAAAGCACGAGGAAACGGCTCACGGTGTTGGCGCGCCTGACACTCTCGTCGCTTTCGGCTTTTGCGGTCTGTTCCTGCAGTCTCGTTTGCTGCGCGGCAAGGGATGTGAGCCCGAGGTGACGATAAACCCTCGCGAGATGATAGTGACCTTCAGGAGAGCGTGGCGTGAGTCGAATGCAGGCTTCCAGTTGTGTACGTGCCTCGTGCCATTGCTGGGCCCACTCCAAGCCTTTTCCAAATTGGCATCGTGCCGCGGATTCCATCGGCGCCACACGTGTCGCCTCGCGAAGACGGCGAAGAATCTCTTCGCGGTGGGCATCGTCTCCGGCTTCTTGGGAGGCGCGGAGCATGACGCCGCCACAAAACGCATTGGCAGTTTCGCTGGCAGGGTGTGAATCGGCAAACGCACAAATTTTCGCTATTGCGGCCGGGTCTGGCGCCGCTGTGTCGAGCAGAGTAATTTCACCAAGGTAGCGAACCGCAAGACCGCTGTCGTCGCTAAGTCCCGTTGCTTCCAGTAGCGTGTGAACCGCGTCGGTGGAGCGGTCCACAAGGTAATAAGAGAGCCCCAGCAAGACTCGTACGTGCGCGGACTCGGGAAAAAGAATGGCCGCCTGTTCAAGAACGACGATCGCGGCGTCGAAGGTTTGATGGCGGAGAAGCTCAGCGGCGAGGGTCAGGCGATGTCGTTCCACGTTGGGCTCGAGACTCACGGCAACCTGGTAGCAATGGACCGCGTCGAGGGCATTCCCGCGCTTCTCATGAATGTCGCCCAGCAAACTTTCGGTAGAGCCGGTGTCCTCCAGCGCTTTAGCCCGGTTCGCATTTTCAAGCGCTGTATTCCAGTCGCTGTTGTAATAGTGCGCCAGGGCAAGATTGAAGAAAATGTCGGGACGATCGGGCGCCAACTTTGCTGCTTCCGAATAATCGGAGGCAGCCTGGGCATAGAGATGCCTGCGGCTCAGGATCTCGGCCGTGTGCAGGCGAACTTCAAGCTCGCCGCCTGGCGGGAGTTGCATAGTGCGGAGCACATTGAGTGAGTGCTCCGGATCCTGGTGCGCATCCAGTTGTGCTTCGAGATGTGCCAGGGCGGCCGCCGCCCGGAGTTGTTCGTTCTGCGGGTCGAGCTTCGCCGCAGCTTGCATGTCGGTTGCCGCGGCTTTTGAATTTCCAAGCCCCGACTCGATCGAAGCTCTGACGCGCAAGAAGGTCAAGCGTTGCTGAACATCGCTCGGCTCGGGAACGCCGCGAATCGCGGCGGCGGCTTCCTTGTAGCGATGCGCCTTAGCGAGTTGAACGGCCTGCTCAATAGATGTGCCTTGTGGTTCTCCCTTTGCGGATGGAGTTGAGGGCAACTGAGCCGCACAAGCGGCTAGGCAAAACCAGATCAACCAGCATGGGTGGAGGTGAGGCGGGCGCATGTCTGGGTATCTTAGCGAGGTTTCGTGCGGGTTTGTGACTTTATGCAAACGTGTGAGAAAATCCCGCCTGTGCCACCTGAGGCGCCCCACCTCCATCGTGAACTCGGCCTGTTTGAGGCGATTTCCGCCAACATGCTGGAAATGATTGGGGTCGGCCCGTTCCTGACTATCCCCTTGCTTTTGAGTACGATGAATGGCCCCCAGGCCATGTTTGGATGGCTGCTGGGAGCGGTCGTCGCAATCTGTGATGGTTTGGTCTGGGCTGAGCTCGGCGCCGCGATGCCAGGGACGGGAGGACCTTACCGGTATCTCTCAGAGGCATACGGTCCCAACCGGCTAGGTAGGCTGATGAGTTTCCTTTTTATCTGGGAAACCATCTTTCTGGCGCCGCTTTCGATTGGCGCTGGCGCGGTCGGGTTCGCACAGTATGCGAAATTTCTTCGACCTCAGCTTGGCACATGGGAGGTCAAGGTTGTCGCCATGGGCGTGTGCCTGCTGGTGACTTTTCTTGTGTATCGGGACATTCGATCAGTGGGCCGTCTGTCCATCATCTTGTGGGCTGTGGTCATTTTTACTGCGTTGGCAGTAACCGCAGCTGGTTTGTTGAACTTTCAGGCAAAGCGTGTCTTTGATTTCCCGCCGGGCGGCTTTGCACTCTCGAAGCAATTCTGGGTAGGACTGGGCGGCGCAACACTGTTGGCGATGTACGACTACGGCGGGTACAACAATGCTTGTTTCTTCGCCGGCGAGGTGCGCCAGCCCGAGCGAGTGATTCCGCGCTCTATTTTGATCTCCATTGGTCTGGTTGCCTGCTTGTACCTGACGATGAATCTGACAATCATCGGCGTGATTCCGTGGCGCGAAGCGATGCACTCCACCTTCATCGTTTCCGACCTCATGCAGCGACTGTACGGGTCACGCGTAGCACAGGTGATGACCGGGCTGATCCTGTTCACCACGTTCGCTTCGCTGTTCGCGGTTCTGTTGGGATACTCGAGAGTTCCTTACGCTGCTGCCACCGATGGCCGTTTCTTTCAGATGTTCGGACGGCTGCACCCGACCAAGAATTTCCCCTACATATCGGTAGCGTTCATCGGGATCACGTCGGCTTTTGCCTGCTTGCTCGACCTCTCGGACCTGATCACCGCATTGATTGTGATTCAGGTACTGGTCCAATTCATGGCGCAGGTGGTGGCTGTAACCTTGATCCGGACCTACCGTCCTGACATTCGTCGGCCCTTTCAAATGTGGCTGTACCCCGTCACCAGTATCATTGCCTTCGGAGGATGGGCGTTCATTCTGGCCGCCAGCGGCTTACGATTCATTCTCTGGGGCCTCGCGCTGGTCGTTTTCGGGGTAGCGGCGTATATGTGGCGGGCCCGTTCAGAGAAAGAATGGCCCTTCCAGCAGCAACCTGCCGAGGTGGCTTCATGACTGGCGAAGCGCGGATTGAAGTGCTGGTCGCCGGTGATCTGTTCCTTGACTTGGTGATGAGCGGTTTTGAGTCATGGCCAAATCCGGGAGAGGAATCGTTCGCAAAGGGATTCCACAAAGAGGTGGGAGGTGGTGCAGCAATCACTGCCTGTTGCCTTTCCAAACTGGGTGTTCGAACCTTGGTCCTGGGAGCCGTTGGCAAGAGCGATGGCCAGTGGATGTTGGACGAGTTGGCCAAACGCGGCGTCGACGCGTCGGCGATTCTGATGGCTGAGGATGAACCCACGGCTTTCACGGTCAGCGTATCCACGGCGCACGACCGGGCGCTTTTTACCTATGGTGGAGCAAATCGAAAATTCCCGGCTGCTCTCGAGTCCATTGCCGACCTGGGGAAACGGACCGGTGCCCGTCACATTCACTTGGGGCACGCCGTAAATCCAACGCGCGCGAAGTCTTTGTTTCAAGCGATCCATGATGTGGGGTGCACTGTGTCTCTGGATGTAGGCTGGCATCCGGAATGGCTTACGAACGTTGAGGCGATCAGCGCGCTGAGGGTGGTCGACGTTTTCTTTCCCAATCTGCGCGAGGCTTGCGAAATCACGAAAGAAACGGAACCACGCCGTATTTTGGAAGTACTAGGCAGCATGGGTTTGCGCTGCGTGGCTTTGAAAATGGGTGGCGAGGGTGCCGCTCTACTCTTTAACGAGGAAGTGATCTTTCAAGAATCAGGACGCGTGGATGCGGTGGACACCACCGGGGCGGGCGACTGCTTTGACGCCGGTTTTCTCTACGCTTGGTTACGAGGAATGTCGCCGCGACAGTGCCTCAAAGCAGGCGCCGCCTGCGGAGAGGCGTCGGTGCGCGTCATGGGTGGGGTCGCTGGCGCTCCCTCACGGGAGGAACTGGAAACAATTTTATGCGCCGCACAGTAAGCATCATTGGTGGGGGTGGGGTTCGAACGCCGCTGCTGATTCACGGAATGCTGCGCGATCAATCTCTGCTCAACATTGGCAGCTTGAGCCTGTTTGATGTGGATCGCAAACGGACTGAACTAATGGCCGGGTTAGGGCGCGAGATCGCGCGGGTGCTGGACACCGATGTTCAGATCGATGCCCGCGAATCTATCGAGTCGGCCGTGGAAGGCAGCGACTTCGTGCTGAGCAGCCTGCGCATCGGCGGTATGGCTGCGCGCGCACGCGACGAACGCATCGCCATCGATCACGGCCTCGCAGGGCAGGAGACGACAGGGCCAGGCGGGGTAGCGATGGCTTTGCGCACCGTTCCGGTTGCGCTGGAGCATGCGCGCGTTGTCGAGCGTCTCGCGCCACATGCCTGGTTCATTAACTTCACCAATCCGGCGGGCCTGATCACGCAAGCGCTGTTGCAGCACACCAAGCTGCGGGTCGTCGGGATTTGTGATACTCCGGCGGAACTGGTGCACAAGATTTCTCAAGCGCTGGCCGAGCCTGCCGCCGACGTCCAATGCGACTATGCCGGCCTCAACCACCTGGGTTGGGTGAGACGAGTTCTGGTCCGTGGGCAAGACGTAACTGGGCGACTTCTCGCCGACGAGCACGCCCTGCGCCAGCTTTACCATGCCGACATGTTCGATCCGCTGCTGATTCGAACCCTGCAGCTCATTCCCTCCGAGTACCTGTTTTTCTATTACAGCCAGCGGAGGGCTTATCAGAATCAAATTGCGGCAGGGGCAAGTCGCGGCGAGGAATTAATGCGACTGAACGGCGATCTGTTTTCGCAGTTGCAGTCGGAGTCGCCGCATGATGCGCTGGCCACTTATCGTCGCTACCTCATGAAACGCAACGCATCGTATATGCGGCTGGAAGCAGAGGCTGGTACGGGCTTTCAAACACCCGGCGACGAGCCGGATCCATTTGACGCACCAACGGGCTATCACAAGATCGCGGTCGAAGTGATGATGGGATTGGTATCCGAACAACCTCGAACCGTCATTGTGAATGTGCGTAACGATGGCAGTATCGCTGATTTGCTCGCCGGCGATGTGGTAGAAGTTCCCTGCCGGATCAGTACGAACGGTGTGACCGCCTCGAAGGTCGGCGCATTGCCCGAAAGTGTACGAGGACTGGTGCTGGCAGTAAAAGCCTATGAGCGCAGCGCGATTCGCGCGGCCACGGAAAAGTCATGGCCGATGGCGCTGCTCGCGATGTTGGAATACCCGATCATCGGGCAATGGGAAATCGCTGAAAATCTCCGAGCTACCTGGAAGATGGCGGACCCGGAACACCTTGGCTATTTGGAAAATTGAGAAGGCTCCCGCTTCGCACCGGCCGATAGAGGTCGTGTTTTCTCCACAAAAGCAATTAGACTTTATGGTGTTGAGGCAGCTACTACAAGAGACGCAATCTCCCGGCAAGCAGGTGAAACTAGGGCAGTTAGTTGACTTTCACAACACCGACAGCTAAAGTATGGTGCGGTGCTGCAAACGTGTGCGAACATTGCCTCGCCTAGTCCACAAGCCGACCTCCATCAAGGACATTGCCCGCATCGCGAATGTCTCTTCCTCGACGGTTTCGCGTGCCCTACAAAACAGTCCGCTGATTAGCCGCGATACCGCAGAAAAAATCCAGAACATCGCAAAACAGTCCGGCTACCGTGTCAGCGCCATCGCCCGAGGCCTGGTCACCCAGAGGACAAAGTCCATTGGGGTGGTGGTCACGACGATCGCCGACCCGTTTGTGAGTGAGGTCGTAGACGGGATCGAAGACTCCTGCAATCACCATGGCTACTCCGTCTTTTTAGCCAATTCCAATGCAGATCCCGATCGCGAGACCAAGGTTGTGCACTCGTTCTCCGAAAGGCGTGTCGAAGGCATTGTAGTCACTTCTTCCCGGGTAGGAGCTCTTTATCTCCCGCTTCTTTCGGAGATGCGCATTCCGATAGTGCTGGTGAACAATCAACATCCCGGAGAGTTTGTCAACTCGGTACTGATCGAAAACGTCAAGGCCAGTGCGGATATAACAAATCACCTGATTCAGTTGGGCCATAAGCGAATTGCGTACCTCGGCGATCGCTACGGCTATCAATCGGACACGGAGCGCTTCGCGGGATATCGCCAGGCATTGGAACGCGCCGGGCTCATGTTTGTGCCAGAACTTGTGCTTCATGGCGATGGCAAGTGTGAGGGCGCCGGCCCCGCCATCGATCTCCTTATGCGCCACAACACGCGGCCGACTGCTATTGTTTGTTACAACGATATGACTGCTTTCGGCGCCATCCGACAACTGCACGCGCTAAACTTGCGGGTTCCAGAAGATATCTCGGTGGTTGGCTTCGATGACTTGTTTATTGCCACTTATATGGAGCCACCTCTTACCACGCTGAAGCAACCACGCCGACTTATGGGAAAACTAGCCATGGAGAGTCTGCTCAGACTGATCTCAGGCGAGAGCACCGAGAGTCCGATCAGGGTTCCCGCTGAGCTTATCATCCGTGGGTCAACGACCTCGCCACCCTTTGCGAGTTAGAAGGGCTCGTCAATTTTCAGAAGTGCGGCGGTGTCTGAAGAAAAGAAATGGCGATGGGCTTCTGTGTGAAGCTATCGCGCCCGGTGCTGAAAGACCAGAGATCGGATGTGCGCAATCGCTAATACGTAGGCTCGATTAAGTAGTATCTGCTCAGATCCCGGAGTATCCGTGACGGCGAAACTCAGAGTCGGCATTATTGGAGCGGGACGAATCGGAAAAGTGCACGCGGAGACGCTGGCGTTCCGTCTACCCGAGGCTGATCTCGTGGCTATTGCCGACCCTGATGTCGCGGCCGCATCTACCCTGGCCGCACACTGCGGAACTCCGAAAGTTGTTCGGGACGTCGCGGAGATCTTTGCGGATCGAATGATTGACGCCGTGTTGATCTGCTCGCCTACGGCCAC
>Ga0307474_10004298_pt1 | contig 10275 bp, 8 predicted proteins | sample atmos_gasesECM1C_2_FD_203312 | JGI IMG/M metagenome (GOLD analysis project Ga0307474, IMG submission 203312) | Hardwood forest soil microbial communities from Morgan-Monroe State Forest, Indiana, United States - atmos_gasesECM1C_05 | ecosystem: Environmental > Terrestrial > Soil > Temperate...
TTACTGACTACTGATTACTGACCCCCGCCCCATGCCTTCCCCGAACACCTGGCTAAACTTCACCCTGGTCGCGCTAGTCGTCTCCCTAGTCCCCGGCCCTGCTTTTATCATTGTACTAACCACGGCTTTACGCCGCGGATTTAAGCCCGGAGCCTATGCAACCGCCGGAATTGTCATCGGGGACGGGGTTTATTTCTTTCTGACTGCGATCGGGCTGGGTTCGCTGTTAGCGACCTCGTTCTGGACCTTTACAATCATTAAATGGCTTGGGATCGCTTACCTGGTTTATCTAGGGCTACGTTCGCTCTTTTTCCCTGGTAACAGTTTGATCGCTGCAGATGAAAATTCCGGCTCTGGCAGATCTTCGTTCGTAGCCGCATTTACCGTTCAATTAGCGAACCCAAAACTATTGCTGTTTCTGGCGGCACTCGTGCCCCAGTTTCTGGATCCCACCCATCCGCTAGCGCCGCAGCTGGCTGTTCTGGGAGCAACCTTCATGGTGTCGGACACAATCATCTATTTACTGTTGTCGATGCTAGCGGCGCGCGCCCGTCCGTTGTTTGCCAGCCCGCGAGCTACCCGGATAGTGAGCCGGGTGAGCGGAATCGCGATGCTAGGCGCAGCGGCTAGAGTCGCGACGAAATAGGAGCAGCCGCGAAAAATCAACCGCGAATGGACGCCAATAGACGCGAATAAAGACCTCTAATTCGCGTTCATTCGCGTCCATTCGTGGTTTAGTTTCGCGGCTATTCCTAATCCGTTCCCCCACCCGGTTTCAGCACCACCTTGACTCCTTGCTTGCTCTTCACGACCTCGAGTGCTTTATCCCATTCAGCGATCGTAAAACGATGGGTGATCAGCCGTTGGGCGTTCACTTTTCCTTCGGCTAACAGTTTGAGTGCCCTCGTCCAAGCAGAGGTTACACTGGCGTTGGTACCGGTAACCACCAGCTCTTTATAACAGATCACGTCTTGGTCGAGCAGGATGGGTTTTCCATAGAGGCCCATCTGACAGAAACGTCCACCTCGCCGGGCCACATCCAACAGGGTCTTGGCAGCAGGAGCCGCACCGGAACATTCGATCACCAGATCGGCGCCGTCCGCTTTGAACGCATCTGTCACCGATTCGATTACATTCTCAAGTGCTTGCACATTGATGCTGTGATCTGCCCCGAGCTCTTTAGCCAAGATAAGCCGTTCAGCATCTTGGTTCGTGCCAATCATCGCGACAGTAGCGCCCGCCACTTTTGCCAGCTGCAATGCTAGCAGACCAATCGGGCCGGGACCAGTAATCGCAACATTATCTCCGGCTCGTACCCCGGCGGTCTCCAGAACCCCGTGCACCGTACATGCCAAGGGTTCTGTGAAAGCTGCGCTTTCGAGATCGAGTTCATCAGGCACCCGATGCAGGTTCGCCGCCGGAGTCAGTAAATAATGGGTGAATGCTCCATCTTGTTTCGAACCGATGGACCGCCGGTGCGGACACAGATTGGGTCTCCCCTGCCGGCACGGCGCACACTGGCCACACGTATAAAAATAAGTTTCAGTGGTGACCCGATCGCCTAGGGCCCAGCCGGTGACCCCTGGCCCGACCTCGACAATGGTACCGGCGGTTTCATGGCCGATCGTGACCGGAGGATGAGTCTCGAATTCGTCGAGATAAATGTGGAGGTCGGTGCCGCAAATCCCAGCCGAATCAACCTCGAGCACGACCTGCCCAGCCCCAGCCTGCGGCTCCCGGACCTCTTGTACTTCGATATTCCCTACTCCCCGCGCGATTTTACGCACCGCTAGCATAGCTCTAAAGGAAGGAGTTCAAGAAGTTCGAGGAGTTGCAGGAGTTCAAGGAGAGGAGCCAGGAGTCAGGAATAAGGCGTAACCGCTCAAACACTACCGAAGGAATAACAGCAAAAAGGCGCAAAAACCGCAAAAATAGATGCCCAACCGGACGGATTTGTTCGGGAATCGGATTCTTTTTCCGTTTGCGCCTTTTCCTCCGCGCTCCTGGCTCCTGGATTCTGGCTCCTGACTCCTCTCCTCGAACTCCTGCAACTCCTCGAACTCCTTGAACTCCTTCTGTCTATTTTTCCCCGTCTGATTTCTGTTCGGCGGTTGGACTCGCTGATGCAGTAGGACTCGGACTTTCACCTCCGGATTTTAGTTCACCAGGTTTCTGTTCCTCTGATTTCTGTTCGCCGGCTGGACTCGTTGATGGAGTAGGACTCGGGCTCTCACCACCGGATTTTGGCACCCCTAATTTCGGCACCATCGGTCTCATCTGGCCCGGCCTGCCCGCGCCTGCCTCTTGCTTTTTATAATCCGTCGGCAATTCGAAAATCGACGCGTCTGGCGGTCCTACTTTGATATTCTTCCATTCAGCCGTAGAGCCTGCGCTCTCGGACTTAACCAGCATATGGGTCGTTTGGCCGATCCAAATAAAACCGGTCATCTGGGTCCGCCCGGGCACCATTGGCTTGTTCTGCCCGTTCGCCATTTTCGTTGGATCCGAACTATAACTGTACTTGTCACAAGGCTCACCATTAACGTCCTCGGTACCAACCTTTTCGTGGACAATCCCCATCCTTTTGGCCCAATCCGCCGGAGACTCCAATAACCTCGGGTCCAAAGGTGCTTCCATATACGTCTTAGTAGCGGGAACTAAGATGTATCGCTTGTTCAGGTCGCCGCGAACAATGGTGATGTTGCCGCCGGCGCCATCCCGTTCGGTCCGGCGTTTATTCCCGTCGGCATAGATCCGCATGTTCATGGGCGCCCCTGCTTTTCGGGTTATGACCAGATCAGCGCTGTATTGGGTCGGCGCATTTGCCAGTGGGTTATCGTTCGTCTCTTCGGCCGGCGCACTAAACGCGGGGAGGATCGAAACCAAGGTAAATAAGCCCGCGGAGATTAGTCTCTTCATGATTCGCTCTTTACTATGTTCCGGCTTTTTCGGCTAGAACCAAAAATGAGAGTTTGCAGGGAGTCGCATGAGTCTCATAAGTCTCATCCGTGAGCCGCCCACCCTCGAATCGAGGACGAGGACGAGCTGCGCTACCAGAAACTCCGATCCAAAGTCCGGTATTGCACGGCTTCACTCAGGTGATCCGCTGTGACCTGATCAGAATCGGCTAGATCCGCGATCGTGCGCGCTACTCTCAGGATCCGATCATAAGCCCGGGCACTGAGGTTTAGGTTGGTGACGGCTTGTCTGATCAAATCGATTCCAGGGGAATCCAGCCGGCAATGCTTTTTCAACAATCGAGTGGTCATTTGACCGTTGTTACGAATCAAACCTTCTCGAGCGAACCGTTTTTGCTGCACCAGACGCGCCCGTCTCACCCGGTCTCGGATCGCAGCCGAACCTTCTCCTTCCGTGGTCGAGGTGAGCTCGTTCATCTCGATCGCCGGCACTTCAATATGAATATCGATCCGGTCAAGCAACGGCCCGGATAACCGGCTCCGGTACCGTTGGACCTGGTTGGGAGCGCACCGGCATTCTCGGCGCGGATTTCCATAGTGACCACAGGGACAAGGGTTCATGGCGGCAACCAACATAAAACTTGCTGGAAACGTCATCGAACCGGCCGCCCGGGAAATCGTAACTTTGCCATCCTCCAAGGGTTGGCGCAGTACTTCCAAGGTCGATCGATGAAACTCCGGTAATTCATCCAGGAAGAGGACGCCGTTGTGAGCCAAGCTGACTTCCCCTGGCGTAGGTTGCGCTGATCCGCCAAGCAGTCCGGCATCTGACACCGTGTGATGCGGGCTCCGAAACGGGCGTTCTGTCACGAAGTGGCGCGAACCGTTCAGTACTCCGCAGATACTGTGAATTTTAGTGGTCTCGATCGCTTCCGCCATCGTGATCGGAGGGAGAATAGTGGGCAACCGTTTCGCGATCATCGATTTACCGGACCCAGGGGGCCCGATCATCAACAGATTATGAGCCCCGGCGGCTGCGACTTCGACCGCGCGTTTGACATGTTGCTGACCGTGAACCTCAGCGAAATCATCATCAATTTTGCCGGGAACGAAACTGGGTTGCCCAACGACGGGTTCAAGCGGCGTTTCCCCTCGCAAGAAATTGACTACCTCGGTTAAGCTGTTAGCGCCGTAAGCCGCTAAGCCTTGCACGGGGGCAGCTTCTTCGGCGTTTAACTTCGGGACAATGAGCATTTGCCGGCCGCGTTTTTTGGCTTCAAGGGCAATGGCCAACACTCCGCGCACCGGCCTAAGTTCGCCGGAAAGAGCGAGTTCGCCCGCTAGACAATAGGGGCTGAGATCAGGAATCCGATTGTCATCGTTGATCTTTAACATGCCGATGGCGATCGGCAGATCGAAGCTAGGCCCTTCTTTCCGAACGGTCGCCGGAGCCAAGTTCACCGTAATCTTGCCTCGCGGCCAACGAAAGGCGCTGTTGGTGATGGCCGACAGAACCCGATCTTTGCTCTCTCGCACCGCTGTATCCGGCAAACCGACCAACGCAACTTTTCCGTGGTCACCATAGCCGGTATGCACTTCGACCTCGACTTCAAAGGCATCGACACCCACGACCGCAGCAGAAAAAACCTTCGATGCCATAACAGGATGTCACAGTGTTGTATCTTACGAACATTGGCAAGTTTTGTTTTAGAAATCAGAATATAACACCATGTTTTAAGGTTATTTTGATTTTGACGGATGCCCCAATCAACACTAGCTTTCATTGCCATGAACGAGCAGCTCAGAAAGTTCCTGATCGCTCCAAGATTTGTGCCTTTTCGGGTGCGGTTGAATGACGGATCAGTCTATGAAGTCCCCTCCAAAGAGCATGCTTGGTTCGGCACCGGGCGATCGGGGTTGGTTTTCGTTGAAGACGATTCCGGGGCGGCCTCGGTAATCCAGATCCGCAATATCGTCGCGGTGGAGACTTCCGGGGGTCTCCAGAGTGGAGATCTAGGAGGGGCGGAGTAATTGGAATCGCGCGGCGATTCCGTAAACGGGGTAGTCCATCGCTTTGCAGACCGTGCAGGCCTCATTCACCAACGGAACGGGCGATACCGTAGCGATCTAGCTTCCGGTAAAGCGTCGAACGAGAAATACCGAGCAGTTTCGCGGCAGCGGCGAGTCTACCGCCGGTCGTAGCCAAGGCAGACTCAATCGCTGCACACTCATTCTGTTTGAGCTTCGGCGACGCGGAGAGACTTGGTTCTAACGCCGGAGCTGCGACCGATGGGTTCACCTGTCGGCGAACCTCGATCGGCACATCTTCGATTCGAAGCAGGTTGGGGTCACCGAGCAAAATCATATTTTCGATGACGCTGCGGAGCTCCCGCACATTGCCGGGCCAGGAATAGGCCCGGAACAGAGCCAACACTTTATTATCAAATCGAGGCTCAGTCCGCCCCAAACCGGAGGCAGCTAGGCGGGCAAAATGGTGAGCGAGCAACCCAACATCGTCCCCTCGGTCCCGCAACGGAGGAATCGATAGACGCATCGGGGCGATCCGGTAGTAGAGATCACGTCGGAAGCGTCCGGCGTTAACTTCGGCCAATAGATCGCGATGGGTCAAGGCCAGTAGCCGAATGCACACGGGCCGCCCATCATTGCTGCCAACACGATAAATCACACCGTCCTCCAGAACCCGGAGCAGAAAAGGTTGCAGATCGAGCGGCATCTCGCCGATCTCGTCAAGACAGAGAACACCTCCGTCTGCCGCCTCGAGCTTGCCAGCATGCCCCTGGTGCTTCGCGCCGGTAAAGGCGCCTTCGGCGTATCCGAATAGCTCGCTCCCAACCAGATCGCGGGGAATGCCGCCGCAATTAACAGGGACAAACGGGCCACCAGCTGCTTGACTCGCACCATAAATCGCACGGGCAAAAAGCTCCTTCCCGACACCGGTCTCGCCTTCGATCAGGATCGGAGCACTGAACGCCGCCATCTTCCGGGCGCGTTCCCGGGTGAGCTGTATTATCGCGCTTTCGCCCAGGATCTCCTCGAATGGCACCAGCCGCTCTATCATCGGCTGCGGTTGGATTGAGACCGATCGTGGTCGTCGTTTGTGCAGGACGAGAATGGCGCCAATCTGACGATCGTGATCAACCACCAACTCGGTGCTACTGTTCGGCAGTAGTTCGTTCAGCCTAACGGCCCACGCCGACGGCAACAAATTCTTTAGAAACGAGACGCGCCCATTCGCGATCAAGCCGGGTCGTTCCCGCTCCAGATTTTGTAACACGCTTTCAGGGCCGAAAACAATTCTGCCGTGTCGATCGATCGCAACGACGTCTGTATTTGACCAAAGCGAGCGCTTCATCACGACATGATGCAACAATCGCTCGTGATCGTATTCGATCGCCTGAGCCAGCCGGCCTTCGATCTGTCGGCCCAACGCGACCGCGAATGCAAGACTCTGCGGATTAAACGTTTGCACAGGTCCAGAGATATCGACCACACCCAAGAGCTCGGCTTCCTGGGGATGCCAAATCGGTGTGGCCGCGCAGGTCCAGCGCTTAACGTCGCTACAGAAATGTTCTAGACCATGGATTTGCACGGGTTTCGCCTCGGCGATCGCAGTACCGATGGCGTTGGTTCCAATATCAGCTTCCTGCCAGTGTCCGCCCTGCTCAAGGTGGATCAGTCGACCGAAATCGATGGCGCGCGGATCTCCTGCTGTCTCCAGGACAACACCGGATGAGTCCGTCAGGATAATCATGGAGTTCGCATCCGCGAGAAACAGGCGGGCCTGATTCAACACCGGTCGAGCTGCCTCCAGTAGGCACCGATGCGCCGAGAGGCATTGCGTGAGTTCTACTTCAGGCGCGAGCGGCGCTTCGTTGCGACTGACTGGGATTCCATGACTCTGAGAGCGCTGCCACGAGGCAACCACGACTGGTCTCAGCGCTTTCGACACAGTGCCATTGTCGATAAACCCTTCCCAGCCCTTTCGGATCTCCTGGTCCTTCATCATCAACTTTACCAGGCGGAGGCCAACAACCGAGGCAGAAACTCTTCCTCGCGTCCGCTCTACCAACGGTATCAGTTAGCCCAGGCACCGATAGCGCAAGCGATCTACGCAAAAAGGGGGAACTGAACTGACTGATTTTCAGTTTACCTTACGCATAGGTTGGAGGCCGCGACAAGGAGCGATTTGAAGGGACGCGCCCTTACCAGGCGTTTGGCGTTTGGCGTTCGTGCTCGAACGTTGTTGCTTGCAGAAATGGCGTGTCCACCCAATTAGAAGCGCCTTCCCGGAATTGCTCCCGCGTAGCGGGTTGGGGATGCTCACCACGCGCTTCGTTCTCGTCCTCGTCGTCGAATGGGGGGTGGTACGTTAACAAGACGTGTTTGCTCCCACCGCCTGGAGGGGAGCCGCTTTGGCGCGTGCGAGGCCGCCTCACGAATTTCGCCTCAACGTCAACCCGACCTAAAAATGTCTCAGCAGGCGGCTCCCGGGAATTACCCAGCGCGACGCATTTTCCCGTGGTTCTGATTCGCTTACACCCGCCATAGAGCTGCGAAACGGTTGGGACGTTCCCGGGAGCCGCCTGCTTTTGCACGTTTCCTCGGGATTAGCGTTGAGGCGAAATTCGCGAGGTCGACGAGGCGCAGACCCAAAGCGGCCTGCCCGACGTAGCCTCCCGGAGTCTAGACGATGGGGCGAAGTCTGGCTCCCCTCCAGGCGTTGGGAACAAACACGCCTTGTCGCCGAGCCATCGCTTTCGACGACGAGGACGAGAACGAAGCGCGTTGTGGAGCGATCCCGTCTTTGCCTCGGCCTCGCAAGAGAGGACGCTCCACCGAGTCCTTTACGCGTCGATGATGACTTTTAAGGCTTGGTTCTGGGCGGCGCTTCCGAAGGTCTGATACGCATCCAGAATCTCTCCGAACTTGAAGTGATGCGTGATCAAGCGACCAGGTTCTATCTTCCGCGCACCGACTGTCTTGAGCAACATGGGCGTGGTCACGGTATCAACCAGCCTCGTTCTCAAGGTGATGTTGTGACACCACAATTTCTCCAGATGCAAATCTACTTTCACCCCATGGACTCCGAGCACGGCCACGGTTCCGCCGGCGGTGATGATCTCCGCCGCGATCGCGAAAGAGGAGGGCACACCAACCGCCTCGATCGCACAATCCACTCCGCGACCACCGGTTAGAGCCATAATCCGTTCCACCGCGCCTCCGGAACTTGCGTTGACCGTTTCAGTGGCGCCCAGCTTCCGGGCAGTAGCTAATCGGTTATCATCTAGATCGACCGAAATGATTCGCGCCGGAGAATAGAACTGCGCCGTCAACAGTGCAGCCAACCCCACTGGGCCGGCACCTACAATCGCGAGCGTATCGCCCGGCTTAACATTCGAGTTGATTACGCCGCACTCGAAGCCAGTCGGAAAAATATCGCTTAGCATGACATAAGACTCAGGATCCTGTTCGGACGGTAAATGATAAAGACTCGTGTCAGCATGAGGAATGCGCACATATTCGGCTTGGGTTCCATCAATAGTGTGCCCCAGGATCCAGCCTCCAGACGTGCAATGTGAGTACATGCCTTTCTTGCAATATTCGCACTTACCGCACGATGTGATGCAAGAGATGATCACGCGATCTCCTTTTTTGAACTGGGAAACCCCGTTCCCAATCTCTTCAATTATCCCGATGCCTTCATGTCCGAGGATCCGACCTGGAATACAGGTTGGAACGTCCCCTTTCAGAATGTGAAGATCTGTGCCGCAGATCGTTGTTTTCACCATCTTGACCACCGCGTCATCCGGTTGATTTACCTTCGGCCGGGGCCGCTCTTCGACCGAAATAGATCCGGGTCCTCCATAAACTAGTGCTTTCATGGTTAATTCCTCTGTTAGTTTGTTTTGCTTTTATACGACGAAGAGGTGACCGCAATTCGCGGAGGGTAAAGTCTAAAACGCACCGTTCGGACTGGTTAGAATCACGAACTGTTCGCCCAGGGTAAATCGTTTCAGAAAAGTGATACTGATCCCGGGTAGGAAATCGCTTAAATCCTCGGTCAATATACTGGTTCGAAAACTCCACCCCAATATCGCCGTGGATCCAAGATGCTTCCGAAGCCTGCACAATTGGGGGTACGGCGATCGTTTTTCCATCCGAAACGTCGCCGGCGAGACTTCGTCCAGTGAGGACTGACCCAGCCAGTGCCAGGATCGGTACTATCCTTCCGCAACCAGAAAAGGTAATTCCCATGGAAGTAGCTAGTGGAAGTGACGCTGCTAGTTGACCTCCTGCATCGAGTAGTCCATGCCATAGCGTTCAGCTCCGCCTCCGCGGCAGGGTTCGCTGGTCGGATCAACTGACTCGGGTTTGTCAACAATCAGGGTCTGGGTTGCGAGCACCAGTTTTGCGACGGAGGCAGCGTTGCGTAACGCCGCGGTCGATACTTTCAATGGGTCGAGCACCCCTTCGGCAACCAAATCACAAAACTTGCCGGTCCGAGCATCGAACCCGTGGCCATAGTTCGAGTGAATGACCCGGTCGGTCACCTTCCCCGGATCAAGGCCGCTGTTAAAGGCGATACAGCGGAGCGGCTCCAGGAGCGCTCTCTGCACGATTCTCATTCCTTTGCAAACGTCATCATTGGCAGGTCGACAGAGCGCTTCGAGGCCCTGCGCTACCTGGGCTAAAGTTGTGCCTCCACCCGCGAGCACTCCTTCCTCCGTGGCGGCACGAGCGGCGTTCAGCGCATCTTCGATCATTTGCGCGCCTCTCTTTTGTTCCACCGGCGTTGCCCCGCCCGCCCTGATGATGGCAATCGCCCCAGACATGCGCCCAAGCCGTTCTTGTAGTTTGTCTCGTTCAACCGGCTGCTCCATTATTTCGAGCTGCTTCTGAATTTGAGCGCGCCGACCTCGTATTTTGGCCGGATCGCCGCCTCCACCGGTGATGGTGGTTGCCTCCTGAGAAGCCCGAACCTGCAGTGCGGTTCCCAGGTCTTCCAAGCGCACATCTTCCAGACGAGCACCTAAATCCTTAGAGATAAATCGTGCACCAGTCAGAATCGCTAGATCTTCGAACACCGCCTTTCGCCAATGCCCGAATTCAGGTGGTTGTACCGCCAAAATCCATTGCCCGCTCTCGCGAGCTTTAAGCAAGGCGCCCAGCGCAGCGCCAGATAGTTGCTCTGCGATCAGCAGGACCGGCTTTTTCGCCTGAGTCGAAATCCTTTTGATATTCTCAACCTGTTCGGGATCGATCAGGACGTGATCGGTGAGAAGGATTAACGCGGAATCTAACTCCGCTTCCATCCGGTCGATTTGGTTCGCCATGT
>Ga0307474_10004299_pt1 | contig 10274 bp, 12 predicted proteins | sample atmos_gasesECM1C_2_FD_203312 | JGI IMG/M metagenome (GOLD analysis project Ga0307474, IMG submission 203312) | Hardwood forest soil microbial communities from Morgan-Monroe State Forest, Indiana, United States - atmos_gasesECM1C_05 | ecosystem: Environmental > Terrestrial > Soil > Temperate...
GTCAGATTAGCGACGACGTCCGTCAGGAGATGATCCTACTTTCCGATACGCTCGGACTCTCACAACTGGTGGTCGCTCAAAACCATAGCCGCCCGGGTGAACTGACGGAGCAGACCGTGTTCGGCCCGTTTCATGTGGAAGGTGCGCCGCGCCTACCGGCGCACGGCGCCAATATCGCCGGCGGTTGCAAAGGGGTGCCGCTCTACGTGAGCGCTCGGGTCCTCGACCCTGCCGGCAAACCGATCAGCGGCGCCGTCGCGGATGTCTGGCAAGCTGACGCAGCCGGGTTCTACGATGTGCAGGACCCGAATTGGCAAATCGACGAGGCGCGGCTCCGCGCGATATTCGAGACGGACGAAAAGGGCAGCTTCAGTTTCTGGTCGATCATGCCGACCAGCTACCCGATTCCGACCGACGGCCCGGTCGGCGAGATGATGAAAGCCACTCTCAGAAGCCCCATGCGTCCGGCTCACATTCACTTCATGATCAAAAAGGCGGGTTTCGACGACCTCGTCACCCACGTCTTCGTCGACGGAGACGAGTATCTGGATTCGGACGCCGTCTTCGGCGTGCGCGGTTCCTGCATCGGTCAATATGTATCTCACTCGGCCGGCCGAGCGCCGGACCGAACATACGTTGATTCTACGTTTAGCACGCTCGACTACCGCTTCTCTCTATGGCCGGCCCGCTGAGGAGCGGCTTCAGGGAATAACAGCGACGATGCTGCAGCTTTACGCCTATACCGAAGAGGACGATGACAAATGTCGCAGTCAGTGATCGACGAAACGCATGATGGGCTTCAGAAACTCTACTTTGTCTGCCTGACGCGCCCCACTCGGCCGCTAGCGGAGTTGGAGAAGCATCTCAGCAGCCACAAGGCTTATTTATCGGGGCTGGAACGAGACGGAAAGCTGCTCGCGGCGGGTCCGCTTTTGGGGGAGGGAGCGCGTTACGACGGGAACGGACTGATCGTGTTCCGCGCTAAGACTCGCGAGGAAGCGCAGGAACTCGCCGACAATGATCCGTTTCACGTACGTGGCCTGCGGAGTTACGAGCTTTTGCCGTGGCAAGTAAACGAAGGTAGCTTCCAAGTGCGATTGCTATTCTCGGTAGGAAAGTTCGATCTCGCCTGAGCAAAGGGCCGGCTGTTCCCTGCGAAACGAATAAAGCGCGTTACTCGTATGCCTCGATCGTCGAGGCGCTCGCAGACGCTACATCGCTGATTTCTTCTGCTCGGGTCAAAACTGGCAATGCTCTGATCGAGCAGAAGAGTACTGCTTAGCCGCCAAAAGCCGGCATCTCCGCCTTTATGAGTACGCGCCTTAGTTGATCGAATCTGACAGCTGATGCCGTCGTCCCCTTTCCGGGACTCGAATGTCAGGTCTGATCCACTAACGCATCGCCCCGGAATGACGGAGGTCAACAACTGTCTTTTGTGTCGGCCGTTCGAACGTGCCAGACTTGCCGGCAACGCCAGCATCACAACAGGGACAGCGAAACGCCCTTGCCACGTACCGAGACAAGTACCGACCCGCTCGCGCGGTTTCAGGATCGCCTTCGGCTGCCGCTGATCGCAGCTCCCATGTTCTTGGTTTCCGGCGTGGAACTCGTAACCGCTGCCTGCCGCAACGGCGTGATCGGCGCGTTTCCGACGGTGAATTGCCGTAGCACGGAACAACTCGACGGCTGGCTTGTCGAGATCGCCGCGCGCTTGCATCGGCATGAAGACGAGCAGGGCAGGCCGGCAGCACCGATCTGCCCGAACCTTATCGTGCATCGCTCCAATTCACGGCTCGCCGACGATCTGAACATGTTGCTGCGGCACAAAAGCGAGATGGTCATCACTTCGGTCGGCTCGCCCGCGCCCGTTGTGCGGCAACTGCACGATGCCGGCAGCCTGGTGTTCGCGGATGTCGCGACCGTCCGCCATGCGGAGCGCGCGATCGAAGCCGGCGCCGACGGGCTGGTGCTTTTGACGGCCGGTGCCGGTGGCCAGACCGGCTGGCTCAATCCGTTTGCCTTCGTTCGGGCGGTGCGCGCTTTCTTCGACGGACCGATCGTGCTTGCCGGCGGCATCAGCGATGGCCATGCGTTGCGGGCGGCGGAGGCGTTGTCCTGCGATCTTGCCTACATGGGCACCAAATTCATCGCCACGCGCGAGAGCATGGCGGAGGATCGCTACAAGGCCATGCTGGTCTCATCGTCCGCCGATGACATCCTGCTCACCACAGCGTTCACGGGGCTACAGACCAATATGCTGAAACCCTCGATCATCGCCGCCGGCCTCGATCCGGACGACCTGCCGGCGCGCGGTGCGATCGACATCGGCAAGGACGTCGATGTCGTCGCGCGCGAGGCGCACCCCAAACGCTGGCGCGACATCTGGAGCGCGGGCCATTCGACATCAGGCGTGACGGCGGTGCTCTCGGTCGACGAGCTCGTGGCGCTGACGGCGGCCGAATATCGCGTGGCTGACGCGAGCCGGTATGCCTCGCCGAAATCGTGAACGCACGCGGCCTTAACCTTAACGCGTCGTTAACCAGCGCAGTCCGACAATCCCTCGGTCACCTTATGGCCCGCCGATTGGGCCCCGCGGGAAGAGGATGCGGAATGGAACTTGCGACGTTTTTCGAAAAGATGCCAGCCACGCTCGATGAGCTCCGGACCCGCGTGCACTTCGCCCTGCAGCGACATCCTTTGTGCCGCAATGTCCAATTCGACGTGGTCTCGACGCCGCGCACCGCACGGGGGGCCAACTGGACGGTGAGTCTGCGCTCGGTCGAGCCGCGCGCGCTGTTTGAGGCCTCCGACATCGTCGCCGATATCCAGGAGGCCTATGAGCTTGCCATGGCCGCCTGATCGGTAAGGCTATTTGCGCATTTGCCATGGACGCTTGTTCCGGTCGGCGCCGCAACCATTTCCTGTTTAAGCCTTAATTAACGCTCAGTTTTTCGCCAATTGACCGTACGCGCCGACCAGGACGGAGAGTTGCTTGACCAAGTCCATCACAATCCTGGCGCTGGCCTTGTTCCTCGTGGCAGGGGGGGCGGTCGCCAGCATTCTTTCCCGTGAAAGCATTCCAGCGGCCGGCGTGGCGGCCTCGCTGCCCGATCTGAAGATGGCCGTGGTCAGCAACCGGGAAGCCAAGCAGGACAGGCTGATGGTTGTGGCGTTGCCGGAGACGCCGGCCGCGCCAGCACAGGCCGCCGTTTTGAGCGAGCCGCTCCGCCAAGCCTATGCCTCCTACAACGACGCCGACATCGAGGCTGCCAAGACGGTGACGCCTGAGCCCGCCGCTGCGCCGGCTCCGCCCAAGCCGAAGGTCGCGAGCCATCCGCAGCCGCAGAAGACTTACGCTTTCCTGTCTGACGCGCAGATCGCCGGCATCAAGGATCGGCTGAAACTCACCTCTGACCAGGAATATTACTGGCCTGGCATCGAGCACGCGCTGCGCGCCATTGCGCGCAAGATCCAGGTGGCACGGCAATCCAACCCGAATGCCAATGCCGGCTCGATCGATCCGGATTCGGAGGAAGTGCAGCAATTGAAGTCGGCGGCAATGCCGCTTCTATTCCAGCTGCGCGATGACCAGAAGGAAGAAGTGCGCAAGCTCGCCCGCGTCATCGGGCTGGAGAAGGTCGCCTCCGCCATCTGAGCACCTGTAGCCCGCGTAAGCGACAGCGATACGCGGAGAAGAAAGCAAAACCCGGATATCGCTTTCGCTCATCCGGGCTACAAAAATCCAACATAGCCAAGCCCCGCACGCCAACCCGCGCTGCTTGCTTTGCGCGGGTTGGCGGCTCGGGCCGTCCTTAGCCGCCGTGCGCTTCGACGACCTGTCGACAAGGCGCGGAGAGACTCGCCTTGTTCTGTGCGAGGCAGGCGCGCATCTGCGGCGGATGGCCGACGAACTGCGAGCAGAGGCTTTGGGCATCTGCGCGGCAGGCCATCTTCTCCTGCATGGTGGGGCCGGAGGCGGCCATCGCCTGCGAGGCGCCCGCGATCAGAAGCGCAAGCGCAAGGAGGGTGGAAGAGCGATTGATCGACTTGGTCACGACATCACCTTTCGGTTCGAGGGTGTGGTGTTGAAAGTGACCGGAACCTCGTCGAAGTGGCCAACGCTTTCCATGCCATGATCATGGGAGAAGGCCTTCCACGAGGGATGTTCGGGCATCCCGATCTTTGAAAATCAGATTGCAAATCGATCAGGTAAATGTCGACGAAAATTTCGCGGCAGGTCTGCAAGAGGCCCGCGGAAACCACGTCGGCCAGCCTTACCCCATCTTCATGGGATGTTGGAGCCGCACGCTCGAGAGCATGTATCGCCGCGTCGGTTGCGACGGCTAACAGGTCGAGCCCAGCACCGGGAAACAGATCACAGGAGAGATACAATGTTGAGCAGATCGAAATCCTTCAGCGCTGCGCTGGCTGCGGTTTTCATGTCGGTTGCGGCGGCTTCGCTTGCCGCGACGCCCGCGAATGCAGCAGCGGTGTACTGCAAGACGGCCGGCGTGGCGCAGGGCTGCATCGTTCGTCCTGCTCCGGCGCTCGTCGTCGGGCCGGTTGCCGCCGCCAGCGTGGCGCGTGTCGGCTACTACAGTCGCTACTATGGTGGCCCGGTCGCCGTGCATCATCTCGGCTACACCCGCGTCACCCCCTACGGTGTGCGCCATGTCGGCTACACCCGCGTGTGGCGCTAACCAAAAATCATGCAGTGACCGCTTCGCTGTCCGGGAAGCGATGAGGTAGTGTCAGCCTCACTCGCGTCCCGGTGACGCCGGAGATCACCTCGCAACTTGCCCCACAGCGCGCAGCGCGCGTCTGCATGTTGCGCAGACCACGCCCCGCTGTCCGATTGCCCTCGCCGCTAGAGGGGGGCGCAAATCCCTTCCCGTCGTCTTCGACGGTGATACAGCCATAAGGCCCGGACGCATCGCGCAGCGTCGCGATGCTCACGGTGATAGTCTTCGCGCCGGCATGCTTGACTGCGTTGGTCACCGCCTCGTCCAGCAGCCGCACGATCTGGATCACATGACCGGGGCGAAGCTCCGGATGCACGGGCAGACCCGGCGGGGTGATCTTCCAATGCAGCGTGATCTCGTGTGGGCGGAGCTGCGCCGCGACGCGGTCGCGCCAGGAGCCGAGCGCCAGCATCAGGTCGCCGCCGATATCGTCCATGGAATCGATGACGAGGCGCAGGTCCTTCAGCGCCGCGCGTGCAGCATCCCCGATTCCGCTCGTGTCTTCGCGGCGCTCGGAGAGCGCGACGATGCTGACGAGCTGGCCGCCGAGCCCGTCATGGAGATCGCGCATCAGCCGCGTACGCTCGCGCGCAAGCGCCACGGCGCGCGCCTGCTCCTGCTCGCGGGCGAAGCTGGCGCGCAGTTTCTCCTCGGCCTCGCGCAGTTGAATGACGAGATGCGCGGCAAAGCCGTCGACGCGATTGAGCGCGCGGGCAAAGCGCCAGGTGAGCCCGGCGCCAATCGCGACCAGCATGACCGAGTAGGACAGGCGGCTGAAGAAGATGCGCCGGTCGGGCAACACCTGCAGCAGCGAGAGCAGGTCATGCGCAAAGCAGGTCATGAGGATGGTCACGGCGCAGCCGAGCAACAGGCTCGGCACGTCCTGCTTGCGCAGGTCCGACCAGGCGACGACGAGAGCGAGCAGCAGGAGGTTGATTGCGATCGCCGGGAAGCCGAGAAAGAGGAAGGACCTGCGCAACGTTTCCGGCGAGCCGAACAGCCCGATCAGCGTCAATACGATTCCGGGAACGAAGATCAGTGCCGCATAGGACGGCCATCTGCGGGTGAAGAACAGGATAGCGAAAGCCAGGACAAAGCCGCTTTCCAGCGGTCCCGAGGCAATCAGCGCGGCGTTGAGATGGGGATGCGCGGGCTCATCGATGGTGGTCTGCAAAAAGGCTTGGATCGCGCCGAGCGCCATCGCCGCCGCGAGCATTCCATAAGCCGGCTCATGGCGCCGCGCCGCCCACAGCACGATCAGGATTACGGCCAGGATCCCCTGCCAGGCCGCAAACACCATCGGCAGCGTTACGAACAGCAGGGTGCGCTCGTCGTAATAGGGCCGCAGTGTATCATCGGGGCCGACAAAGAGGCGGTCGAGAAAGCCGGACACCGGGCCCCAGACATAAAGCCTGATGACGAGATCGTTTGGCCCCTCGCGCAACAGCGAGACCGGAATCACCGCGATCTCCGGCGTCGCGCGGTCGGGACGGTTGGCGGAAGGGTCGCGGCGGCTATCGAGGATCTCGATGCCGTTGACCACGATCTCGATGCCGTTGGTGAAGCGCGGTACATAGACCGACCAGGCGTCCTCTTCTCCGCCTTTGCTCCAGTCGAAGCTGGTCGAGAAGTCAGCGGGATCGGTCATGCCGGAACGCGACGGGACGAAGGCCGGCAGCGTGACGGCGCGCGTTGCGCCGCGATCCTGCAGCGTGAAGGCGGCGGCGAGATAGCGCGAAGGCGGTTCGTGCAAAGGATGCCGCAGCGCGAGAATGCAGAGCGCTGCTATCACCGCCTGCAGCAGGACATATTGGGCAAGGCGGGCTGCGAAGCTGCGCGATCGCGAGATTTGCGTGCGCGCCGGTTTCGCCTCGTCCGTCACAGCTTGATCAGGCCCTGCTGCAGCGCCTCGAACACCGCCTCGCCCCGGGTGTGCACCTCGAGCTTGCGATAGATGCTCTTGATGTGGCCGGGCACGGTCTGCTTTGACATGCCGAGATGGCTCGCGATCTCGGCATAGCTGAAGCCCTTGGCGATGCCCCAGAGAATGTCGATCTCGCGCGGCGTGAGTTTTGTCGTGTTGAGCTGCGGCCCCGGCGGCGGCTCGGCGGTGCTTTGCGTCCTTCGCACGATGAAGCGGGCGATGGAGGCGGAGATCGGCGAGTGCCCGGCGACCAGCTCGCGCACGGTCGCGGCGATATCGGTCGGGAAGGCATCTTTCAGGATATAGCCTGTCGCGCCGACGGTGATGGCGGAGATCACGCTCTCCTCGTCGCCGAGGATCGAGATCACCATGATCTCGGTGTCGGGCAGGCGCGCGCGCGTCTCGCGGATCAGCTCGACGCCGTGGCCATCGGGCAGCTGCAAATCGGTGAGCAGCACGCGCGGCTTGCGCTTTTGAAGGCTGGCGCGAGCCTCGGCAAGCGTCATGGCGGCCTCCACATCGAAGCCGGCCTTCTCGAGCGCGTCCTTCAGCCGCCAGTTGGTCGGCGGATCGTCCTCAACCAGGAGGATCGAGATGTCGTGCGCGGGGATTTCTTCGGCCGACGAGGTCATCGCATTTCCCGCTCCTGCTGCGTTCCCACCGCAAGCTTACCCCCGATGCCGCACTTTGCTACCCCATATTCATGGGAGAATGGCCGAACGAGCGGTTCGACGGCCGCTCGCAGCACCTGGCCAAGATTGCGTTCGGCCGAAGGTCTTTCTTGATCCGCGTCTGGCTGCGGTTTTGAGATCGCGCAACCTTGAGCAGTTCCGCCCGCGTTGTTCGGAACATCGCGAAAGCTGGAACGTTGCCGGCAAGGCAAGAGGAGGAGGCTCATGCGCGCTTCGACAGCATTTTTTGTTGGCGTTGGAACGGTGGGCCTTGCGATTACGGGAGGCCTGGGGGGCGGGTTTCTGGTCGGCAACATGATGAGCCCGCCTCCACCGAAACAAGCGGCCGAAGCGGCGCCGCTCGATCGGCCGGCGGCGGCGGCGCAGCTGACGCCGGCCTCCGGCGCTTTGCCATATGCGGCCGCGACGCTCGCCTTCACTGATCCGTCGATCGACGGAAGCGCGCCGGCTGCAAATGCGCATGCGGATAACAGCGGCGCGTCGCCGCCGACGCAGTCCACGACGGTCGCGGCAAGCGACCAGGCGGCAAAGCCGGCAGACCATGCGGATGCGAGACGGCAGACGCAGGACCCGCAGCAGGGGGCCGGGGCGGAGCCGGCTTCCGCGCCGCAAGATGCCTATGCCAAAGCGGGCGACTCGGACGTGAAGCACGCAGCGCCGAAGGGCCGTGCCGAACGGGCGCAGCGCTGGGCGCATCGCCATCGTCACGAGCGGGACCGGAACACTGATCAGCAGGCGCGTGACGATGGTGATGGCAGCTATTATTCCTACAATTATTCCGATCGGCGCACGCCGCGCTATTTTACGGATCAAAACCCGCGCTTCAACTTCCCGCGAATGTTCGGACCGGACGACTGATTTCGTCTGCTTGCCAACCCAATCGATGACTCCCTTCGGCTTGCGCGCCTGACGTGAGGGGCACCTTTCACAATGTGAAACGTGTGTCGCTATTTGTACGACTGCACAAAATGCTTGGTTGTTGCAGCAAATCTGCTTGAAATCCTCATGGCCGGATGCAAGATCGCGCCGGGACGAAACCTAAGGGAGGATGGGATGGCGAGCAGCTTGGCAAGCAGCCTGGGCGCGGTTGGCTCCACGGCACCGGACCGGGTGATGACGATTCGCGCGGGCCTCATTGGCGGGGTGATTGGCGGAGTTATCATCTGGATCTACGAAGCGATCGTCTGGGTCGGCGTGCAGCATTTGCTGCCGCTCGCGGGCATCCCGCGCAACGCGACCGGGCTCGTGTTCGGCAAGGCGGTGCAGGAACAACTCGGCGCACTTGCCTATCTGCTCGGCACCGGCATCCACTTCTTCTTCTGCCTGGTCTGGGGCGTGCTGTTCGCTTTTCTGTGGCCGAGCCTGCGCCGCCGCGGGTGGGAGGTCACACTTGCCGCAATGTTCTACGCGGTCGTGATCTGGATTGTCATGCACGCCGCCATCATGGTCGCCAGCAATGACCATCCGAATTACTTCGATCCGAATGTCGTGATCGGCGGCTTCATGTCGCATCTGTTCTACGCCGTGCCGCTGGCGCTCTATGTGAAGCGAAAGCTGGCGGCGTAGGGTACTTGTAGGATGGGTTGAGCAAAGCGAAATCCATCCTATGGACTATTCGGTCCAGCCGATGGACCAGCATCGTCCCGGCTCCGACACAAGGGTTGTACGCGTCGTCGCGCAGCCCAATGCCCGATTAATCCATGTGCACCCTGCGCAAATTGGGAAACATCCATAGGGGCGCGTGTACTCGTAAGGCGCAGACGTCGGCGTTTTGAGGTCAAGCGACAGCCTCATGCTTGATCACGCATTGCCGGCCTTGCCTATATCCAACAAGCAATAACCACTTAGCCGTGCGCCGGTCCGGTTCCGATTCGCGCGTGTGGCCTAATTGCCACGCTGTGACAAAAAGAGCGTCTATCTGTCGCCTTTCGGACAGACAGCCAAATCAGTTCCGTTTCAACCTCCATCATTGGAAGCAATCATGGGTTGCGGAGGCGAAGTGGAACGTTCCCTGATAACTGACTTGCCGCGCGACAAATATGTCGAGCGGTGCAAGCAACGGGCCTTCGACTATCTCGACCGGGGCGATCTCAAAAACGCGGTCGCCTCGTTCGTCAGCAATATGAATGCCCGTTCCGATTGTGAATTGCCGTACTACTTGGCAACGCTGGGCGATTTGCTGCTCATGGAGAACGATGCGCTCGGGTGGAGGACGCTGATCGAAGGCTTGAGGTGACGATCCCTTGAGCTTCCGCGAACCCTCCGATTCGTGGATACGCATCATCCGCCTGCCCGGGCACCGGTTTCGTGGCGAACTGTCTGAAGAAGTGAAGCCGGTCCACGCCGCCGCCGGGCAAATCGACATTCAGGGAACGATGCAGGCTGTCACGTCGGTGATCGAGGGCTGGATCCGCGAATATCCCGATCCGTGGCTGTGGCTGCACCGTCGCTGGCGGTAACGCCTACCTGACCCCCGTGGCCCTCACCGCAGGCATCTCGTCCAGCTCGGCAGGCATATCGTCCAGTTCGGCAATGCGGCGGTCAATCTCACCGATCACGCGCTTCGAGAACGGCCCAAAGTGCAGGTACAGTGCCATCAGCATCACGATGTAGCGCAGCGCTCCCGGATTGGTCTTGGCGACCTCGACGAAGGTCTTCCAGAACGGCTCGCGAGCCTCCGGCAGGGCGCGCATGATCTTGTGTACGCTGTCGATGCCGCCCAGCCTTTTGCGCACGTCGCCTTCCGGCAGCTCGCGGCGCCGGTCGGATCGGTCGAGCATGGCGGAGAGCCGTAACAGCCGTCCTGCATATGCCGTCGGACTGAACACGTACCCGAGCACGGCCTTGTAATCCGTAAGGATGTCACGAAGCGGACGCTTGGTGTCGAAATTACAGCCGAGCGTGCATTGATCGCCC
>Ga0307474_10004300_pt1 | contig 10274 bp, 6 predicted proteins | sample atmos_gasesECM1C_2_FD_203312 | JGI IMG/M metagenome (GOLD analysis project Ga0307474, IMG submission 203312) | Hardwood forest soil microbial communities from Morgan-Monroe State Forest, Indiana, United States - atmos_gasesECM1C_05 | ecosystem: Environmental > Terrestrial > Soil > Temperate...
AGACTTGGATGTCCCGGCGTTTCTGCGCAAGCGGGGCGAGGTGATGTGAGCGATCAAGAGTTAAGCATGTAAGAGCGTTCAACCGCTAAGGTCGCAAAGAACGGCCGCGGAGGTCGCAAAGAAAAGCCCGAGTGAAAGTGAGAGAGTTGTTCGCAGAAGTGCAGCGGTGTGGGACAAGACAGCGGGATGGATGTGCAAGTCTTTGCTTACACAGAGTGCCTTTGCAGTAACTAGGTAACGTGTTACCGAGGCTGCGGAACGGAAGTAATTTCCCATTTAAGTACATGTTCCATAATGGGTTAAAGCAAGATTAATGATTCGCCTCAAAAAAACTTTCTTGTTGCTACGGACGCGATAACTCTCGTAGTATCGCGAAGATGGCTCAAGTTACCAGCCGAAGCGCCGGGCTGGCAAGATTCGTGCAGTAATCCAGCGAAGAGCTAGGCAAGAATCCGGGGAATCAGGGGAACGAACTGAAGATGTCCACGTTGGGAACGCGCACTCTTCGTCTGGCAGTTGTGGTGGTGGGACTTTGTTTGGCGCCGGCGGTATGGGCGGCGCACGTCAACCCGCACCCGACAAATACCAGCAAATCGAAATCCACGAAACTGAGCGAGACCCAGCGGACGCGGCGCCGCATGCGCCACCTGGCGCACGCCAGCAGCACGCGGAGCCACAGCGCGAGCCTGACGCGAACTTCGGCGGCCACTCCGCGGCACAGATATCACGAGCGCTTTTATATGAATTCGTTTGCCGAGGGTATGGCCGCGGGCGATATCACGGAAGGCGAGGACCCGGTGGTTCGCCAGGCGGCGATAGACGCCTTGGGCAATATGAATGGCACCGTGGTGGCGATTGAGCCGACCAGCGGCCGAGTGCTGGCCATGGTGAATCAGAAGCTGGCACTATCGAGTGGTGCGCAGCCTTGCTCGACTATCAAACTGTCCGTGGCTCTGGCGGCGCTGAACGAAGGATTGGTCTCGAAGGAAACTGAGGTATCGCTTGGGGGCCGCAGCCGGATGAATCTTACCGAGGCTCTGGCGCACTCCAACAACGCATATTTCGAGGCTCTGGGACGGCAACTGGGATTCGAGAAGGTGGCTTACTACGCCCACCAGTATGGCTTGGGCGAGCTGGCTGGTTATGACATTCCGGGCGAGCAGTCAGGGACATATCCCGACGAAGTTATATCAGCGAAGCTGGGCGGCGTCGGCAAGATGTGTTCGTTTGGCGAAGGGATTTCGATGACTCCGTTGCAATTAGGCGCAATGGTTTCGGCGATCGCCAACGGCGGCACCCTTTATTATCTGCAGCATCCGACCACACCGGAAGAGATTACAACTTTCCAGCCGCGCATTAAGCGCCAACTTGATATCGCTCCCTTGATTCCGGAGATTTCCGTTGGCATGGCGGGAGCGGTGCAATATGGCACTGCACGCCGCCTCGGTCTGAACTTTAACGAGGAAGAGATTCTGGGCAAGACCGGGACCTGCTCGCATGCGGGAACACGATACGGCTGGTTCGCCTCCTACGCAAATACCAGCAGTGGGCGCATTGTGGTGGTTGTATTTTTGCAGGGTGGCCGGCCGACATTTGGTCCGAAAGCAGCAGAGATAGCCGGACTGATGTACCGGAATCTCTACGATCACAACTTCTTCATTGCCGGAACCCCGAAGCTGTCCGACACTGTTGCATCTAGACCGTAAGCGGATCTTTCTCACACTCGCCAGATTCAAAGGAGCCTCTCTAGCGAGAGGCTCTTTGCTTTGCTGCCTCATCCGTTGTGCGTTGCGCCTGATCGATTTCACGCGAGTTTAAATTTTTCTCAGATGTAAATCCGAGTGCTGCCGATATGCAATGCAGGAGATTCTCCTGACTTGTATGGATCACAGATGAGTCCTATCGCAGCAATCCACGGGAGCTATGACTTCGGGCTGGTGACATTGTCCATTGTGCTGGCAATGTTTGCAGCCTACGCCGCATTGGATCTTTCCGGACGTGTCAACGCCACGCGCGGAATGTGGCGAGTGTTCTGGCTGAGTGCGGGGGCTTGCTCGATGGGTCTTGGGATTTGGGCGATGCATTACGTCGGAATGCTGGCGCTAAGGATGCCGATGCCGGTTTTTTATCATCTTCCAACGGTTGCGCTTTCGCTGTTGGCTGCGATCTTCGCTTCATTTGTAGCGCTATATGTGGTTGGGCGCCAAACGATGGATATGCGACAGGAGTTGCCGGGCAGCATGGCGATGGGAGGTGGAATTGCGGCTATGCACTATATCGGCATGGCGGCCATGCGCAGTGAAGCGGCAGTTATCTACGACCTCAGAATTGTGGCTTTCTCGATTGTGTTGGCCGTCGCCATTTCGCAGGTGGCACTCTGGCTTGCTTTTCGAGTGCGGGATGAGAAGAAGACAAGCTGGCGCAAAATTGGCAGCGCTCTGGTCATGGGCAGCGCCATTCCCCTGATGCATTATTCGGGCATGCGGGCCGCGACCTTCAGACCGACCTATGCCACTCCTAATCTGACGCATGCTATCAGCCTCTCCGCGATTGGCATTGCGTCGATCAGCGCAATCAGCATAGTTGTGTTGAGCGGGGCTATTTTTTCCGCATTCTTCGACCGGTTTATCACTCTTCACAAAGACGATCTCGGCATCGCCCGCGAGCGTGAGCTTTATTTCCACACAATGGCGGAAGCGGTCCCCGAGATTATCTGGACTGCGACTCCGGATGGCGAGGACGACTACTTTAACCAGAAATGCTTCGATTACACTGGAATGAGTCTCGAAGAAATGCGCGGTTTAGGGTGGAAAGCGGTGGTGCACCCTGATGATGTAGAGGACTGCTTCTCGAAGTGGCAAAACGCGTTGCGCACGGGCGAAGCTTACGATGTGGAATATCGGCTGCGAGGGCAAGACGGCAACTACCGGTGGTTCCTGGGGCGAGCTAATCCAGTGCGAAACGAGAAGAAAGAAGTCATCAAATGGTTTGGAACCTGCACCGACATCGAGGGTCATAAACAAAACCAGCAGATTTTGGAAGAACAGATTCTCGAACGGACGACGCAACTCGCCGACGCCAATACCCGGTTGCAAGAAGAAATGCTGGAGAGAGATTTCGCGCGCAATGAACTCGATCAGCAGAACGAGCGAATGATGCGGGAACTGACGGAGCGGTCTCAACGCGCCACCATGCTGGCGAAAATGGGTGAACTACTGCAAAGCTGCATCACGAGGGATGAAGTGTTCGCGGTTGCCTTGGGTCATGCACCCAAAATTTTCCCGGCCGTACCGGGGGCGGTTGCTATGCTCGATTCCTCGCGCGCGCTTGCCGAAATCACCGGGTCGTGGAGCGACTGTAATGTTCCGGCGGAAGTATTTGAGCCGACCTTCTGCTGGGCACTGCGCACCGGGCATCCGCATCTGGTGCTGGCGGGGGATTCCACTGCGCCTTGCGCACACGCAGCGGGAATAAAGAATACGTATCTGTGCATTCCGATTCTGGCACAAGGAGAAACGCTGGGAATCGTGCACTTTCAGGCCACGGATGAGGCGCCGACTCTGGACGCATCGGAACTTTCGTTCAAGACGACGTTTGCGGGGCAAGTTGGATTGTCGCTGGCGAACATACGATTGCGGGAGGCGCTGCGGACGCAGTCGATCCGCGACGCTTTGACCGGGCTTTACAACCGGCGGTATCTGGAAGAGACACTGGATCGCGAGATGCGGCGTGCGGCGCGCTCGGTACAGTCTCTTGGAATTCTCATGATTGATCTGGATCATTTCAAGAAATTCAATGACACCTATGGCCACGATGCCGGAGATGCCGTGCTGCGGGAGACGGCTCAGCTTCTAGCCAAGGGCATTCGGGCTGAGGATTTCGTCTGCCGATTTGGAGGGGAGGAGTTTGTAGTCATACTGCCGACCGCCGACCAGGGCGTATCGCAAGCGCGAGGCGAGCGGTTGAGATCGAAAATGAGGGAGCTGAACGTCATGCATCAGGGCTCGACTTTGGGAATGATTACGATTTCGGTCGGAGTGGCAGCGTTTCCCCAGCATGGGACGTCGCCCAAGGAACTGATGGCGGCTGCCGATGCGGCACTCTATGAGGCCAAGCGGGGAGGACGGGATCGTGTAGTTTTGGCTTCAGTGCCAGCTGTCGAGGATGGTGTTTTGCCGGATGGAGCGAAGGCGCAGGCTGGGTGGGGTGGTGGAGGTTGATACTGGGTTTGGTAAACGAGCGCTGAGGCGTTGAGAAATGAGCGCCCTGACCCACGCATGAATGCGTGCCCCGATACCAAGCCATGCATGTCAGGGCAATAATTCTTCCCAAATTCTCCGTTCGCTTCTTCCCTACTTCTTACGTTCGTCGCGCTCTACGACTCCGTCTTTGATGTTGACGATGCGGTGAGCGTATTCGGCGATGTCGTGCTCGTGGGTGACCAGCACAATGGTGTTTCCTTCGGCGTGCAGGCGGTCAAAGAGTGCCATGATTTCGTTTCCGGTAGCCGAGTCGAGGTTGCCGGTGGGTTCATCCGCCAGAATGATGGAGGGGCGGTTGACCAGGGCGCGGGCAACCGCGACGCGCTGACGCTGACCTCCGGATAATTCGTTGGGCTTGTGCGTCATGCGCGATTCCATGCCAACCGCCGTCAATGCGGCCTTGGCGCGTTCGATGCGCTCGGCGGTGGGGACGCCGGCGTAGATCAGCGGAAGTTCCACATTGTGCAGAGCTGTGGCGCGAGCGAGTAGGTTGAAAGTCTGGAAGACGAATCCGATTTCCTTGTTGCGGATGCGCGCCAGTTCGTCGTCATCCAGTTCGCTGACTAATTGCCCGTTGAGCCAGTACTCGCCCTTGGTGGGCGTGTCGAGACAGCCGATCAGATTCATCAGTGTCGATTTGCCCGAGCCCGAGGGACCCATAATTGCGACATACTCTCCGCGCTCGATGCGGAGGTTGACGCCTCGCAGGGCGTGTACCTGCTGCTCGGAGCCCATGTCGTAGGTCTTCCACAGATCTTCAGCCGCGATCATGCAGGATTGCGGCGGGGGAAGTGCGACGGAATTGTTCGGCATGCTGATGACTTCGGCGGTTGCCATTTTTTTCTCCTGCTCCGGTGCCACTGAGTTCTCCGAAATTGAATTCGACTCCGAGGGCTCCGTTGTTCGTCGGTCTTGGGTCTCAGGTGTTAGGCCTTAAATTCCCTCGCCAGTGTTTTAGCGCGTGCACTTCGAAACCTGCGACCCCGAGACCCCGGACCTGAGACCTAAACCGACTTCCCTTTTTGACGGCTGAAGCCGTCAAAGGTTATGTTTCGTCTTCCTTCTTCGGAACGGAGTTGTCGATCTTGACTCCAGTCCCGTTACGAATCGTGCGCAAAGTTTTGTAACTGCCGGTAATGATCTCGTCCCCGTCATTCAATCCGCTCATGACCTCGATGTCATTTGTGCCTGTAATGCCGGTGGTAACGGCCACAAACTCGGCTCTTTTGTTGCGAATGACGAAGACGCCCTGAATATCCTGCTTCGAATCTTTATCCTTGGATGCATTTTCTTTCGGAGCGGGCGCGGCAGCGTGCACCGATCCGGGAGCGGACTTCTCCTGCTCCAATTGCGCCTTGCTGCGGGCTGAGAGCGCCTGAATCGGGATCGATAACACATTGTTTTTTGATGCGGTGGTGATCTTGGCGGTGGTCGACAGTCCAGGCCGTAAATCTGGAGGCGGATCGTTGACGGTTACGACCACTTTGAAGTCTTTGGCTTCTTCGCTGGCCGTGGTCTGTTGTGAAGTGGCCACGCCGGTAGAGCGTACGATGGCGTTGTCTCCGATCTCGGAAACCGTGCCGTAAAAAACTTTTTTGGGAATAGCGTCGATGGTCACTTCGGCGGGCTGCCCGACGCGCACATTCACAATGTCAGTCTCGTCGACCTTTACTTCGGCCGTAATCACCGACATGTCGGCGAGGGTCATCAGCGTGCTGCCCGGAGAATTCTGAATGCCCATCACCACCGTCTCCCCTTCCCGCACCGGGAGGTTGGTAATAACGCCGTCATACGGAGCGGCGTACGTGGCCTTCTGCAAGACGTCGTTGAAGCGAGTGAGTGTGGCGCGTCCCTGGGCGATGTGGGTGTCCGCGGAAGCCTTCTGCGCCTTGGCTTGGGCGACACGAGCCTGCGCCTGGACGAGACCGGCGTCGGCGGTCGACCAGGCATTCTTGCGGCTATCGAAATCGGATCTGGAAATGAGACCATCTTTAAACAAACTCTGGGTCCGCTCCCAGTCCTGCTTGTTGCGGTCATAGTCAGCTTGGGCGCGCAACAGATCGGCCTGAGAGGTCTTTAGGGCGGCATCGGCTGCTAGCGCATCCGTTTCGGCGGCCTGCAAGGAAGCCTGATTGGCGTTCACGTCCGCCGACGACTGCACGTTTTCGAGTTGAGCCAGCACTTGACCCTTTCTTACGTGATCGCCTTCTTTGACAAACAAATGCGTGATCTTGCCGAACGCATTGGCCCCGATATTGACGTAGGTCTTGGGCTTAATTTCGCCCGAGGCGCTCACGACAGAGGACAAATCCTGGCGTTGTACCTTGGCGGTTTGCACCTTGACTACATTCTTGTTGCTCTGGTGGACGACGATTCCGGCGACGATAGCCAACAGGACCGCCACGCCGGCGCCAATCGCGATTTTCTTCCAGAGTTTCATCGTTGTTCCCGCCACAGTGCCGAGCTTTCCGTCGGTCGCGCCACCAGGGAGCGGAGTCGCAGGACTTCACTCGAATTGCTCCTGGCAGAATCCACCGAACATTCCACAGGATTCTCCGCAGGGATGACGGGTACACATTCTGGGATACGATCCTGCCGACAGGAAAGTTCCAATCTAAAGTGGACTGCCAACACCCTGGAAACCGGAGAGTAGTGACGCCCCGCAATGCTAAACCTGTTGCCCCTCGGAATTATATCTTGCCACCTGCCATGCTGAAATATCCAAAGATATTACTTATACTGGGGCGGGCAACTCGGCGGCAGTATGCCGCGTCCAAGGAAACGGGTGCAATGGCCCCTCAATCCATTCTTTTAAAGTGACTTAGCCTTGCTTTCGACCCTTTGAGGGCCTAGAATGGAACGACCAGACGTTCGTCGCGCGAGGAGTCCTCTCATGTCCCGGGTTGGTTCTTACCTATTTATTGCCTCGTTGGCCGTAGCTGGCCTGGCAGGTTCAGCCAGAGCGCAGGACTCCAAACCCGCGGCCGGCGGCGATTCCAAGTCCAACGCAACGGTGACCGGCACCCAGGCGCAGCCTACCGACGACATTGATCCCTTAAAGCGCACCCCCAACGAAAAGCAGCGCAAACAGCAGAAAAAATCTCTGAAAGTCGAGCTTAGCAAGACTTACAAGAAATGGCTGAACGAAGACGTCGTCTGGATTATTACTGACGAGGAAAGAGCCGCTTTCCGGCAGCTCTCGAACGACGAAGAGCGCGACAACTTTATTGAAGCCTTCTGGCAGCGCCGCGATCCTACCCCCGATACGGAAGAGAACGAGTACAAGGAAGAACACTACCGGCGCATCGCTTATGCGAATGAGCACTTCGCGGCTGGTATTCCGGGCTGGAAGAGCGACCGCGGCCGTATCTACATCATGTACGGTCCGGCGGACGAAGTTGATTCACATCCTTCCGGTGGAACCTATGAGCGTCCCATGGAAGAAGGTGGTGGCGAGACCTCCACGTACCCTTTTGAAGACTGGCGCTATCGTTACCTCGAAGGTATCGGCCAGGAAGTGATCATAGAGTTCGTGGACACATGCATGTGTGGCGACTTCCACATGACGCTAGACCGGTCGGAGAAGGATGCCCTGCTTTACACCCCCAATGCAGGGTTGACGCTCTACGAACAAATGGGCATGTCAAATAAGTCCGCCCGTTTTAACGGGGGGTTGGAAAAGCTTGGAATGGGCCCGGATAGCAGCGCGCAGCAAACTAAGGAATTTGATCGTTTGGAGCAGTTTGCCAAGTTGCAGGCGCCGCCACCGGTCAAGTTCAAGGACCTGGAAGAAATCGTCAACACGAAGATCATTACCAACCTGATGCCCTTCGATGTGCGAACAGACTTTGTGAAGGTCACCGGAGACACAGTGTTGGTGCCGATTACCGTCCAGATGAAGTATCGCGACATCACCTTCGCCAATAAAGAGGGAGTGCAGCGGGGCACGGTAAATATCTTTGGGCGGGTAACAACGTTGACCGGGAAAGTGGTGCAGACTTTCGAAGACACTGCCCAGGTCGATGTGCCAGCGGAGTTATTGCCCCGGACGGCGGAGAATTCTTCGGTATATTGGAAGGCACTACCGCTTCGTCCCGGACGTTATAAAGTTGAGGTAGCAGTCAAGGACGTGAATGGAGACCGCAAGGGGCTGTGGAGTCGCGGAATCGTTGTGCCCGAGTTCTCCGACGACAAGCTGTCGACCTCCTCGCTGATCGTGGCGGACCTGATGGAAGCGGTGCCGACCAAGGATGTGAGCACGGGCAATTTCGTAATCGGATTGAATAAAGTCCGGCCCCGTGTTGCTCCGGCTGACGGTAAGCCCGCGTTGTTCAAGCGGAGCCGTGACCAGAAGGTGAATTTCTGGATGCAGGTTTATAATCTTGGCGTGGACGAGAAGACGCATAAGCCATCGGCCACGTTCGAGTTTGACATCGTCAATATTGCGACCAACAAACCGGTGGTTCAGAAGATGGAATCCACCGAGCAGATGGGTAACGTCGGCGAACAGGTGACGTTGCAGAAGTCGATTGCATCGGCAAACCTGCCTCCCGGCGTGTACAAGATACAGATCAAAGTGAACGACAACATCTCCAAGCAGACAGTTGATCCTTCAGCGACATTTGCTGTAGAGTAAACGGCCTGCTTGATTACCCGGGGGTTGGAGTGAAGCTTCGCCAGCTCGGATTATGGGCGATGATCGTCGGGTTGTCGCTTCCCGCGTGGGCCGGAGAACGGCCGGGCGCGATTTCAGGATACGTGCATGATGCCGCGGGTGTACCGCAGATGGGCGCCGTGGTTGAAATTATGGGGACGGCTGCGCGCACCCTGACCGTATTTACCGACGGCACCGGTTTCTACTCCGCGACAAATCTTCTGCCCGGACTGTATTCCGTCAAGTTTTCAGCTCCCTCTTTCCTTCCTGCTTCGGTGGAAAAAATTGGGCTCCATCCCGGGAGCAGCGTCCACGTCGATGTCACGTTGAACACACTACTGAATGCGATCCGGATCGGGCCACTACGGCGGCCCGCGACCGATGATGATGACTGGAAGTGGACTCTGCGTTCGGTGGCGAATCGCCCGGTTTTGCGCGTGCTCGATGATCCTGCCACAGGGGCTGAAGAACAAAGGCATGACTTAAAAGGGAGCCTTTCCTTCCTGGCTGGTTCTGCGGCCTCAGGATATGGCAGCGGGTCGGACATGAGCACGGCCTTTTCGGTGGAGCGCTCAATTTTCTCCGTGGACCGGGTGGGATTAAGCGGAAACGTGGGGTACGGAGACGGCCTGCCCGCGGCGGTTCTGCGCGCAATGTATTCGCATCGCCTGCCGGATGGCTCCGGTCCCTCCATCGCAATTACGATGCGTCGTTTTGCGCCCTCCGATCCCAACCTGCACTATGCCGCACTGCAGGCACTGGCGCTAAATGCGGGAAACGATGTTGCGGTCGGCGATGTTTTGGAGCTGAGATTCGGCAGCGAACTGCAAACTATCCAATTTCTGGGTCACGTCACCGCCTTCCGACCGTACGGCTCGGCAGATTTCCACCTTTCGCCCAACACACTGCTGGAATACGATTACGCGACCTCGTTGCCGAACACGCGAGCCGAGAAAGGTTTCGATTCGACGCCTGCGGATTTGAGCGAAGCGGATCCGCGTGTCAGCATGCTTAACTTTGCCACCAGACTGGAACGGGCGCATCACCAGGAACTGAGCCTCTCCCGGCGGATGGGCAAGAACAATCTGCAGATCGCTGCTTTTGCCGATCGCGTGGCAAATACGGCATTGACCGGCACGGGCGACGTCACCGCGGCGGGGGGCTTCCTGTTGCCCGACATCTATTCGGGCACATTCAGTTATGCAGGCGATACTCTTAATGCGCGCGGCATGAGAGTGGTACTGGAACGGAAATTCTATTCCGATCTAACCGCGACGCTGGATTACGCCTGCGGCGGCGCGCTCGATCTCTCCAAGCCTGACGTTGAGCTGCAGGACGCCCGGCAATGGATTACTACG
>Ga0307474_10004301_pt1 | contig 10273 bp, 17 predicted proteins | sample atmos_gasesECM1C_2_FD_203312 | JGI IMG/M metagenome (GOLD analysis project Ga0307474, IMG submission 203312) | Hardwood forest soil microbial communities from Morgan-Monroe State Forest, Indiana, United States - atmos_gasesECM1C_05 | ecosystem: Environmental > Terrestrial > Soil > Temperate...
GTGGGGGTTGCCCTGCTTCAAAAGCCCTTTTCGCTCACTACTCTAAAAACCAAGGTGAGGGAGAAGCTCTCCTCCGCGTCCCGTGCGCGACGTTTCAATCTTCAGTTGCCTCTGAAATACCGGCTGCTGGGCGAAAGCGTCTGGCGCAATAGCACTACCGAAAACATCAGCCGTTCGGGAATGTTGTTCAGGGTGGAGGAAACGATTCAAACCAACGCCCGGCTCGAGATTAACCTCGTGCTGCCCGCAGAAATTGCATTACTGACCCCCGCCGAGGTCATTTGCCATTGTGAAGTGGTTCGAACCGTGGACCTCGAGCAACCCACTGTGGGCCCGGTTCTTGCGGCGAGGATCCTGCGATACCAGTTCCCCCGCGGGTCACCGGAGCGGCCAGCATAACCATCCACGGCAGCCAACTACATTATTTAGCGAGCTAAGCTAACTACCGGCGGCATGCGCATCAGCGGCGTGCGACACAAATTCTTCACGACAAGTTGATGTCTTCCTTCAGGGCTTGAGGCAATTCGAAAATTAGTAGTTATCCACAGGTCGCAGGCGCATATGACGCATGCAGAGGCATATACTTCGCCGGGCGTTAAATCTGCGCCTAGGAGAACTCCCCCATGAAAAGGATAGCCGAGATCGTTCTAACCGCATTGGCGTTGGCCGGGATGTATGGTGCAATTCCAAGAAACTTTGCCCCGGTCGAGAACCCTGGTATTGGAACAGAACAAATGGTATTGGTCGCCGATGGTAGCGACCCTATGCCATTGTGCCGCGGAAGAGTCTGCAAATAGAAATATAAGTAAATGGATAGGGGCGAATAGGGCGGCCACGATAAAAACCTTGCAGGGCTGCCGGGGGAGAAGTATGCTTCTTTGCTTCGGGGGAAGAAGCAATGAACGGGATAATGTATGTAAGCTGGATCGTGGGTCCGGTGTTGCAGATTGCGCTTCTTATCTTCATGATACGGCGCAAGCTGCAGGCGGTTTTTCCACGATTCTTCTCCTATATCATTCTTCAGATTGTTAAGTCCGGAGTTCTTTTCTTGACATATCGGTATCATCAGGAAAACTACTTCGATGCATACTGGAGCGGCAACGCTATTAGCGTGCTGCTGGCTGTCACCGTGATGGATGAAATATTGCACAATCTTCTTGAACAATATGGAGGTATTCAGAACCTGGCATCTATCATATTCCGATGGGCCTGTGGGCTGCTGCTCTTGCTTTCAGTCGTAAATGCCTTCTCCAGCCAACAGACCAGTGCCGATAGGGTGGTATCGGCGGTGCTGGCTTTCGATCGTAGTGTGCGCGTTATGCAGTGTGGGCTCTTCTTCCTTTTGATGATTCTTTGCCGGCTTCTCAGAAATTGCTGGAGGCAACACGTATTCGGAATCGCGCTGGGATTCGGAATCTTTGCCAGCATCGAACTAATGCTGGTCAGCATCGTGATGCACTTCGGCGACGGTACGGCTGCGATGGTCAGCCTGGTTAAGAGTGCAGCATACAATGGCGTCACCCTTCTCTGGATAATGTACCTAAGGCGTCAAAGCGAACCGATACTGGAACTTGGCGTGATTCCGCAAGTTAGCGCGTTGAATGTGTCCTTAGTCGCGTCGACGCAAGCAGGGGATAATGGCTTTCTTTCGATGGTGGAGCAATCCGTGGATCGCGTCTTGTCTCGTGGCTCGTGGCCGAGACCGTCTGTAAAGGGATCACAAATCACCGGCCGCAAACCCGAACGAGAAGAACGCAATTGAAGTAATTGCACCAGGTACTAATAGATGAGACCCACGGCAAAGCAAGCAGGCACCGCTGCGAACTGGTCCCCGGAAGAGGGCCAAATCATCACCTTCAGATCCCTCAACGGTTTGAGCAACGGTATCGTCAAACAGGTGCGATGGGGACTGGTGTGGCGAGATTTCATTCTTGACGACGGACGAGTGATACCAGAGCACAAGATTTTGGACCACCCTGAGCCGCCAGTTTGGCGCAGGGCCGAGGAGGTTACTCAGGATGAACGAGAGTCTTGGGAGAGACGGCTCGTTTCAATGGCCGAAGCTGGGTTCGATCCCCGAGATCAGGAACAGTCTTTCTGGGCCGAGCTGAACCAGTATCTGGCGTACACGTATCTCAGGTTCAAGCAAGCTGGATCTAAACCGCCTGATCCCGAGTGACGATTCGAGCCTAGGTTGGAGCGCCAATCAGACCGCCGAGAACGGAGTATAGAGCCGTGAGCCGACCACATGAGGAGTCCGAGAAAGAAAGAGTTTGGAGGGTGCTTTCGGAAGCTGGTCTCATAGACATACCTCCCGACGAGTTCGCAGAGCGGATCAAAGAAGCCAAGCGTGTTGTCATGGGACGGCTGAGTGAATTACTAGAAGCGACAACGGACATTCAGGAGCGCGAATCCGCGGCATACTCCTTGGCCACGTTGAAGGAATTAGAGCGAACAGTGTCGCGAAGCGGACGCCGCAGTTCCGATTGAGGGGTCACCAAAAGAAGTGAAGGCGAAAGGTAGAAGGTTTATTGTCAGATGTAGAGAATTGCCAAAGCGATACGGGTAGATGGTGTCTCCTCCGGTTTCCATCATAGCGGGCCCGATCGTACTAACGATCGCGCCGCCATCCATCTACGCCGCGGCCTTTCCGGGCCGACCCGTCGCCCGTCGCCAAAGACCAGATAAACAATCCCCGGGAGAACTTTGAAGCGATCGCAGACGGCAGGTGTACCGTCACCGCGACATGTAGATTTTCCCGCAACTCCGGGCCCGAGGTTCGAAAAGCAATCTATGGCTTGACGACAAAGGCCTTTGTCAAATCCTGAACTCCTCCGGTTTCTGGGATTTGATCGACCACGTAGCCCTTTGGGATTTTGCACCCAGGCGCGAAGGGTTCTGAGCAGAACGTGAGCTTTTTCAACTCCGTTTGTCATCTCCGTAAAGATCACGTCGCTCGCCGTGTTGTTCTTATCTAAGAGCATCACGGCTAGCATCGGCGGCATACCATTCACACCCTTTGATCATTCCGTTGATCGAAACACCCAGGGGAGGGAACGGCTCAGCACCCTCTTCTATAGTAAACATCGCTGGGAATCCAGAAGCGGTAACCCTTCCGGAAACGAAAAACACATCCGAGATACTATCTGCGAATAGTGCTCCCGAAAAAACGAGCATGCCGAAAATCAGCAGAACAGCAAATCGGCGTCTCATACAACATCTCCTTCCTTCTTGTGTTGACAGCCTAAAATTGGGAAGGCGACCGGTCCCACGGAGCCGAAAGGCTCGGTGGGCCTAACAAGGGCCGTCCTTGTCACCGTGTCGCCGAGAATAAATCCGCGTTGGGACCCGAAACTTTGATTCCAAACGCTCTCATGGGGGTTGGCACAAAGGGCTAGGAATCGCGTATGCCGGTCGAGCCGGAAGATACAGTCAGGGGCCTTCATCCTGATATCCTGATACTGTTAGAGCGTGCATCGAAAGGGGTGAAATGAGCTTTCCTGAAAATTCTTCGTGGAAAACACGACTGGTGGAGCGTGGGTTCCCGGATCGTTCGTTTGACATTGAGTTTTGGCAGGAGCAGGGAGATGAGGCCATCTTCGCGGCCGCATGGGAAATGGTCGAATTAGCTGAGGAAATCAAGCATGGCAGAAAACCCACACTACAAAGAACTGCTACAACTCTTAAACCAATTCGAGGTTGAATATTTGATTGTCGGTGGCTACGCAGTCATGAAGTACGGGGAGCCACGTTATACGAAAGATCTCGACGTGTGGGTGCGCAATTCAGCGCCGAATTCAATCCGAGTAGTCGCAGCGCTCAAACAATTCGGAGCTCCTCTGGAGCATGATGGGATAAATGCCGAAACATTCACAGGAAAGCAGGTAGTCTACCAAATTGGAGTCGCTCCCGTGCGCGTTGACATTCTCACCGAAATCACGGCCGTCGAGTTCTCCGATGCCTGGCAAACGAAGGTGGCAAGCAGTTTCTTCGGTGTTCCTGTGCATTTCATTTCCCTGGATGACCTTTTGACCAACAAGCGTGCCTTAGGTCGTGACAGCGATCTGACAGACCTTAAGCGGAATGCAAACGCAGCAAAGCCAGAAAAATAGGCTGCAACAAGCCCACTTCCGATTCTGGCTCGCACACCCAAAATCTGAATCGCCTGCGCAATCGCTAGCAGGGCTCATAGTTTCGGTCACCAAATACAGATTCTCTCTTTGCTGAGATCCCCTCGCCGCATAAAACTGCAAGAGCTCAAAGAAACGGTCTTTGGGAATCAGAATGATGGCTAAATTAGACATGCTTAAAGTTTGCTTCATGCGAAGCGCTAGTGTTGCGTGGAGTGATCCTCAGAGTGTGGGAGGCACAATGGGCAAGAGTCAGCGCCTGGCAAGAAGTGAACTCATCTTTTCTCCGTTTTGCTTGCACCGCGGTCCCGTGGACATTTCGAGTTCAGTCTTGGTTTGCAGCGACCATGCGATAGTCGGTGAAAACAACATCTCCGCCGTCGAGTTCAGGCCGATACGCAGCCTCGAACTTCTTTACAGCCGCTGACCGGCTATGAGCCTTGTGCGCAGCTTCGTTCTCAAAAATGAAAAAGTGGACGAAGCGAGTCGGATCGTCCTCCTGTTGCCATGCAAAATACATTCGAGTGTCCGGTTCGTTGGCTTGAACATACTGCACGAAATCCTCAATTGCCCGCTTGACCTTGTCGACGCCTGCGGGCCGAATCCGGTATTGAGCAATCGTATAAATTGCCATGTCGTCATATCCTCTCTCAGTACCTGGTGCTCCGAACTTGATGCCGACAGTCCCGTTCAACGCTCATTCCTTCCAGTGCGGCCCGGGGTTTTTCCCTTCTACATAGTCCTTGAGGCGATACATCAACTCTCCCCAGGTTGAATTGCACATAGCGTAATAATCATTCGTGGACTTCCAGTTGCCATGCGTGAAGCGCAAGGTCGTGCCTTCGCCCTGACGGCTTAACTCCCACTCCAGGGTGGTGCCATCCCATTCAGGAGGGTCGCCATGGCAACTCCAAACCAGGTGCTTAGCCGGTTCCACCTTCTCGATTTTCATGTGAAAGACCGTTCCCCGCTTGTCGAAACCGAATTCAGCCTTGCCGCCGGCCTTGTCTTCCGTTTTGCTGTCAGCGGTCCACCAGCCTCGCAATCCTGCCTGGGTTGCAAGGGCCGCGTATACCTTTGCGGGTGCCGCCTTGATCAGTATCTGGTGTCTAAGATCAGCCATGTTTCTCCTTTACTATGCTCCCTTCGTCCTTGAGCGGTTGCGCGACAGATGAGCCGCGAATTTTTCCACGATCGTCCCCCATCCGCTTTCGTACCGTTGGGCCAGATCGGCCTTTGAGAAGCGCTCATGAGTCAGCACCAGTTCGCTCTCATCGCCGTTGGGAAAGAATTCCACTGTCACGAGCGTCACGTCGCCGGGATTCTCCGCCCCAGCCCAGGTGAAAACCAGTTTCGAGGGCGGCTCTACCACTTGATAGGTTCCAATGTGCACATGGTCCTTGTCTTTGCCTTTCATGATCAGACGGAACGAGCCGCCCACGCGTACATCTAGTGTTGCTTCAGCGGAAACTGCGTCCCCGGGGCACATCCATTCGTGAATGCCCTTCGGATCAATCCAGGCTTCAAACACCACCTCACGTGGCGCTGGCATTCGGCGTCGTGTAACCACGCGGTATCGGCCATCAGCGAAGCTTTCCATGCACTCTCCCTTTCTTGGAAGCCTTGAATTTTCGTGCGACATAAACTTGTAACGCATCCAGGCGCTGTTCCCAGAATCGGCGGTAGTGCTCCAGCCACAGGTTGGCTTCAGCCAACGGATCTGGATCAATCCAACAGTAGTGCTCACGGCCTTTGATCTCACGGTGCACGAGCCCAGCGCGTTCCAGCACCATCACATGCTTGGAAATCGCATTGAATGAGACGGGGAAGGGCTTGGCAATTTCGGTGATGGTAGACGGACTCTGGGTAAGCGTTTGCAAGATGGCGCGACGAGTCGGATCACCCAGTGCGGAGAAGATCCGATCGAGTCGCGCAGTTTGTTGACATTCAACCATACGGTTGAATATTAACTAGGGGCGTGGCATCTGTCAAGATTGGCCGTCAACATTTACGCCGCGAACGCGTTTGAGGTCCCCGCCACACCATCGCCAACCCGGATGCTCCGGTCACCGTGGTGAGCTATCCGTAACGGATTAGCGCCCCGTCTGATCGTCTAATCACCGACCATCAAGCTTCGTCTCCGCCGGCGAAGCTTGATGGCCCTTGCAGCAGCTTGTTCGTCCCAGTGTCAAAAATGCTGGGCGACGATTCTGGTCGTGTCCCAGGCAGCTCGGAAGTTAAGAACATGGCTTAAGCGCATCTGACCGGTTGGCCCCATACGATAACAACTCCGGCCCGGCTGCACTTCGCCATCCTCAGTCCTTCACTTTCCTTACTCTGGCTTTTTCTCAAGTTCCATCGCTCGGTATCTGGGAATTTCTATGCTCGAACTTTGCACTATCTACGACTACATGCGCGCTCACGCGGCTCTTTTTGGGACAGCGCATTCTGCAGGAATATCCCGCGCTGCACCAGTTCGATGATCCGGTTTCACCACGGGTTGAAGATCTGCTACGGAAACCCTTTCCTGCACAGACGATCGCCATTATGGGAGTGGTTAAACGCCCGGCAGCAGGCGCGAACAGCGATGGTGGTTGCGGAAGGCCGGACGGGCAAGACTCTGATCTCGCTGGGAGCCATTCATGTCCACAGCCCAAGAAGTCCGTTCACTGCTTTAGCGATGGTTCCGCCACACCTGGTCGAAAAGTGGGCACGCGAAGCGTTTCTAACATTGGCGGGGTTGCGCGTGTTCCTGATCGATGATTTGCGAAACGGCGGCCATGAGAATAAATCCCACGGAGTGAATGAAGTGCGATTGAGGCAGGAGCGTATCGTTCGTGAAGGTTTGCACACAACCTTGGGCGAGTTGCGGCTACGCAAAGATTCGCCGAGTTCCCGAAAACGCTGGCTGTCGCTTTGCGGGAGACCATCGCTGTTTATCGTCGGCCGTGAACGAGCCAAGCTGGGTTACTTCTGGCGCCATGCTTACCGCGTACCACATTCGGGTCCATACGTTGGTTGCGTGGTGAATCCGGACACGGGCAAGCCGGTGATCGTGGACGACAGCCGCTTGACGGCGGGTGAATTCGAGAAGGTCAAAATTGCCGAGACCGTTGAGACCAGGGGCGAGAAGTCTTGTCGCGCAGTGCACAGCCCGCTGTGGCAAGCGGACTCGGACAAGAGCCGCCGCATGGCTCCGATCGAGTTCATCGGGCGCTACATGCCCGGTTGGTTTGACTACGCCATTTGCGACGAGATTCACCAACTGGCGGGCGACACGACACAGGGCAACGCCCTCGGCACGCTAGCTTCATGCACCGCCCGGATCGTCGGGCTGACCGGCACACTCCTCGGTGGCTACGCGGACGATCTTTTCAATACGCTCTTCCGTCTCGAAGCCAGAAGGATGAAGGAGCATGGCTACGAATGGGGTACGACGGGGCGGAGTTCGTTCATTCAGGACTATGGCGTCCTCGAAACCATCACCAAGGTCGAACCAGCCAACAACGCCTGCTCAAAGGCCAAAGCGACGAGCACGGTCCGGCGCAAGCCCGGAGCATCACCGCTGTTGTTTGGCGAATTCCTGATGCAATTGTGCGCCTTTGTGTTTCTGGTAGATATCTCGGGGGAACTTCCGCCATACGAGGAAACCTATCTGAGCGTGCCGATGGACGCGCCCATACGGGAGGCGTATCGCGAACTCGAAGAGGACATGCGGAAGGCGTTGAAAGCCCACAGGGGAAATCGGTCAGTCTTGAGCACGATGCTCAACACACTGTTGCTGTACCCCGATCACCCATACGGGATTGGAACGCTGTACGCTACGGAGTTCGACCCTGAACTCAAGCGCAGGGTCCGATTCGTGATTGCAGAACCCCGTGACCTTCCCGAGGACCGGATTTATTCGAAGGAACGAACACTAATTGAGGAGATCAAGAAGGAACTTTTAGAGGGACGGCGGTGCCAGGTCTTTGCCGTGTACACGCAGAAACACGACGTCACAGCCAGACTTCAACAAATTCTGAGCAACGAGGGAATCCACACCGCTGTTTTGCGAGCGTTGACACGTCCAAGCGCGAGGCCTGGTACGCCAGACAAGTCAAAGACGGAGTGCAGGTGGTGATCTGCCATCCCAAGCTAGTGGGGACAGGTCTCGATCTGCTGGACTTTCCGACCATCATCTTCTACGAGTCTGGATATTCTCTGCACACTTTGCGGCAGGCCAGCCGCCGGTCCTGGAGGATCGGCCAGCGCCGACCGGTGCGCGTGAAGTTTCTTTGCGCGGAAGGGACGATGCAGACATCGTGTTTGCGCCTCATGGGGAAGAAGCTCCTCGTAGCTCTCACCATGGAAGGAAAGTTTGCCGGCGAGGGATTGCACAGCATCGATGAAGACGATGACATGCTCTCCGCGATGGCACGGGAGTTGGTCGAAAGGAACGGTATTGGCGAAACTGCGGACGCCGTCTGGCGAGCCCCACACGTTGGCCGGCTCTTCCAGCGCCAATCCTCGCAGCCAAAACTTCTCAATCGCGATGCAGTTTACTACACGCGCGGAGACTTTAGTTTTGGTAGGAAGACCCTCCAACTGCAGGGCAGTCCCAATTTCCAGGGGACGACAGAACCGTGCAGCACATCCCTGGGGGTTCACCAGAATTATCAGGCATGCTCCGAGAACGGATGCGCTGCATCCAGGCTAGAGAGAGTGACCGGAATCTCGCAACCAATTCGAGTGCCGCGCTGGACCGACTTTTGGTTGGAAAACGAGCTCAACTCTAAGTTTAACAATTCATGACGGCAGGTCAAGGCGTGAACGCGGCCCTCCAGCGATTCCACTTTGCTTTAGACGACCCATGCGGGCGAGCCTCGCCCGCATGGGCTGAAGAGAGGAGTCACCGTCATGTCTGAATTGTTTCCGCTTGGGCAAATTGTGGCCACCCCTGGTGCGCTAGCTGCATTGGAAGAGCGAAACAGCCGCCCATGCTTTCAGTTCCCACGAGCTCAGAACTAGATTCTTCGGTCAGAAGCCGCATGCTGAGCGAGGAGAAGGTCTGTCGCACGACCATGTAGCCCTCTACGGGAGTGTTCGGTACGGCATAACCAAAGTGCCTTGAGGTTTTTTGTTCTCTCCTCATGCAGCAGTAGCGGCCATCTGTACTACCTCCTGCATTTTTGTTATTGCCCAGTGATGGGGGTCCCCTCCGGCAGTATGAATACCTTCGTATAAGGTGTGTACCATATCGCTGCTCTTGACCCACTTCATGAACCCGATCATGTCCAAGCCTTTTCTCGGCGGACCAAGGTACATAGAGACGGTTATGCTGTCTTCGGGGATTCCAAGGTCCACGAGATGTTTGCGCACTTTGTCCCATTCCCACACTTCAGACATGCTGGGGCCGTAAGATGCCATGGCAACCTGTTTTTCCCACCAGTCCTCATCCCTGCCCAAGGCCCATCCGCACCAAAGCGCGAGTTCAGCCTTAGCTGTCAGCCATTTTTTGTCTCTAATGTGTTTCCGCTTGGTATCGTCAAAGAAATCGTTCTGAAGCATACCCGTTCTCAGACTCTCCGCCGTGTCAGGTCTAAAGGAATCGGATGCCTGATACAGGAGAGTCGCGAAGGTAGTCAGAATCTTCGCCCTATCGGTAATACCATCATTCAAAAGGTCTCGGTAGTCCGCTACACTTAATCCGTTCGGCTTGAAGGGTGCCGAAGGGCCCTCACCCTTAAACTGATCTAAGCCCAATTCGGTAAGTTTGTCGCCGCCTTTCTTCACCGCGTCCTTTGTGATGTCTCTAAAAATCTTGAACAGAACGGGATCCTGCTGGGCTACTTTCGTCACCTCAACCATTACCCGATTCTGTGTCACCGTTATCGCAGTACTCTCCAGAGCCTCTGCCTCTGGCACCAGTCCTTTTGCCAACTTCTCGGCGAAGACGCCCACTACACCCCCGGTGATAACCGTGAGAACCCCAACCATCAACGCCTGCTGGGCCTTTTTGCGCTCAATGATCGCGGCCTGGGTCTCTCCGAGCAGGTCCTTAACATTGTTATACGCAGTGTCGTAAGCGGACGTCACTGTCTCGATGTACTTGCTCCAGTCCTCCGTTAGCACCTCAACGATCTTTAGGCGCATGTCTGTGA
>Ga0307474_10004304_pt1 | contig 10271 bp, 4 predicted proteins | sample atmos_gasesECM1C_2_FD_203312 | JGI IMG/M metagenome (GOLD analysis project Ga0307474, IMG submission 203312) | Hardwood forest soil microbial communities from Morgan-Monroe State Forest, Indiana, United States - atmos_gasesECM1C_05 | ecosystem: Environmental > Terrestrial > Soil > Temperate...
CAGCTTTGAAACAAAACGATTTCGGGTTTACCGTCGGCGGGCCAATCAGAAAGAACAAGACATTTTTCTTCTTCGACTATGAGGGTGTGAGAAGTACCACGGCCACTAGCTCGGGAGACATGGGCGTACCCTCGCTGTGCGAGAGAGGAGAAGGCCCTTGCCCGGCGGGCAATCAGGGATTGGGTAACTTCAGTGAGCTTTGTATCCTGCAAGGTGCGACGTTTAACAGCGCCGGGCAATGTTCCAGCCCAAGCGGTCAGTTATGGGACCCTTATTCCGGAGTTTTCAGCTCAGATCCTGCCGGAGATGGCAGCCTCGGCGCGGGAGCAGTGCGTTCTAGATTCGTTCCCTTCAACGATCTCTCGTCATACACTAGTTCAGCGACTCTGCCGGGGAACGTAGCCCTCCGAGGAACACCGTTTCAGCTGCCCGCCGGCCCCGGCAACCTGATCAATCCCGCAGCCAAGAGTATGTTCTTGTTGTATCCCCGTCCGACTTTTAACAATGGCGATATCAGTACTTTGCAGAACTCGAACTTCTTCAATTCGGGCGCGAATACAAGCTCAAACAATCAGTTCGACATCAAGATCGATCATCGCTTTAGCGACCGCGACCTGCTCAGCGGGCGATATTCGCAAGAGTGGTTCAACTCTACGAGTTTTAACTGCTTCGGGAACATCGCCGATCCCTGTACCAGTGGTCCTTCTCATTTCGATGCTCACACGGTGTCGATCAATCACACGCACACCTTCAGCTCGACGAAGGTCCTGAATGTTGTCTTCGGCTACGTTCGCCGGTTTGATAATGCGCCGGGCGTAAAAGGTCAGTTCCCAAACAGCGGCTCCTCTTTCAGCCAGCTGGGACTTCCCTCGTACCTGAACAACGGCTTTGGAGTTCTTCCGAATATCCTGATCACCGGCTACAGCACTGGAAACTTCGGTAACAATATCGGAACTCAGTCCTTCATCATTACGCGGGAAGGGCAGGACACCGGCCATCTGGGCGGGGCTTTTAGCTGGCTGCACGGCAAACATGAATTCAAGTTCGGCGGCGAAGGCCGCCTGCACCGCATCAACCATGGAAACCCGGGCTGGCCTGCGGGTTCTTTTCAGTATGATTTTTCGAGCACTTCTCAATTCGGGACCCAGTTCAATACCGATAACAATGGGTTGCCTCTTTCCGGCGGAGATGGGTTGGCGAGTTTCCTCACTGGGGTTGGGTCTCCCAATAATAGTGGCGGCGGCTGCACGCCCTGCCAGCAAGGGTTCGACAATTTTGTCAGCACGCAGAGTTTTCAAATCGCCGGCTTTGTTCAAGATAACTACCGGGCCACGCCCAAGCTCACCCTGAATCTGGGAATGCGCTACGAGTTGAACACGCCCCGGACGGAACGCTTCAACCGGATGAACTCGCTCGATCCCAATGCGGTTTCGCCGCTGCAAGTGGCGGGACTTCCACCGTTAGACGGCGTTGAGGTTTTTGCCAGTCCGAGTGATCGCTACACCTACGACACCGACTACAAGAACATCCAGCCGCGTTTTGGCTTTGCTTATCAAATGCTACCCAAGTTTGTGGTTCGCGGCGGCTACGGCATTTATTTCTCTACCCCGCGAAGCGGCGCCTCGGGCACCGGTCCGTGGGGCTTCCAGGGTTACAACATCCAACCGCCTTGGCTCACGACGCTCAACATTGACCACGCCACTCCCTGGAATACTCTAAGCAACACTTCGTGCAATTTCACCCCTCCCTTCAGCTGCGGCGTTGCTCCGGCTCCCGGCAATTCCTTGGGGGCCTTCAACGATATCGGATTTGCGGCCGTGGGACCGATTAAGAGCGAGAGCCAGAACACTCCTTATGAGCAGACCTGGAGTTTCGGATGGCAAAAGGAAATGCCCGCGAAAATCCTGCTGGATGTGACCTATGTCGGGAAGAAGGGCACGCACCTGTATCTTGGCGGATTCCGCGAACATAACTACGTGCCGCCATCCGCCATCGCAGGCATGACCCCGAATCAGATTGGAAACTTTCTCACCGCGCAGGTTCCCAACCCATTCTTCTTTAGCGGGGGCGGAACCTGCGATCGCACAAAATTCATCTGCGATCCGACCAGCGGATTGGCCGGACCCACGATTCAGGAGTCTCAGCTCCTGGTGCCGCACCCCCAGTACAACGGTTTCCAGGGCGACTCTCCCCCCATCGCCAATTCCACCTATCACGCCCTCCAGGTGCGGGTCGAGAAGGACTTTACGCACGGCCTGCAATTCCTGGCGAGCTACGCCTGGTCGAAATCCATTGATGATGCTTCGGCCAGTGATGACAGCTTCGTGTTTCTGGGTGGCGGAACGACCGGTGGGTCGACCTTGAACGTGCAGAATCCATTTAATCTCGCCGGCGAGAGGGCGATATCCGTTTACAACATCCCTCAAATCCTGCAGTTTAGTTATGTGTACCAGTTGCCTGTGGGGCGTGGAAGATTCCTGGGAAATAACATGAGCCCCATCCTTGACGCCGTCATTGGCGGATGGCAGACCAACGCGATCATCCGTTTTAACGACGGCAGGCCTATCATTCCAACGCTGGTCAACAACGGAACTCCCATACCAACTTACAACCAGAGACCAGACCTGACGGGCACGCTGGAGCGCGCGTCGGTAAGACCGGAGGACGCTGTGATCAACGGACCGTTCACGGGAAGCAGCTACTTCGCGAATCCGAATGTGTTGTCGGCACCCGCCAGCTTCACTTTCGGCACCGCGCCCAGAACGATTGGCACCGCGCTTCAGCCGGGTGCCAGAAACTTCGACATGTCGATCTTCAAGGAGTTTCCCTTATCCAAGATCAGGGAAGGAATGCACGGGGAATTCCGTGCCGAGGCCTTCAATGCGTTTAACCATCCGCAGTTCCAGGGGCCCGATGCGAACGTGGGCGCAAGCGATTTCGGCATGATCACATCCACGGTCAACAAACCGCGGGAACTGCAGGTGGCTTTGAAAGTGTACTTCTGAGGACTGGTCATTTTCTGGTCCGAATAAGTTGTTCGCCTTGGCTCTCTCATCACGACCGTTATAGCGCCTGAGCGATAACCCACGGCTATTCTCAGGTTATGGTTTGGAGGCTCTTCTAATGGTGCCGGGCCCGAAGAATCAAATTGGTGAAATCTGTGTGGTCATTTGCGGCCTTCTCTTCACGGCTAACCTTACGATCGCTCAGACCGTCACCGTCGATGCTGCTCCCTCTCACGCCGCCAACACATTCAGTCCCGTCCGCTCTCTGGGCGCGGCCATTGACCGGCTGAGGACTGGAACCCCCGACCATGTGCTGACTGATCCGGTTCTCAAGGAGATTCTCGACGCGGGATGGCAAACCGTGACCTATCGCCAGAACACCGAGCTCATGGTCGAGGCCTGGCACTGGAACCCTCACGGTACCTGGAGTGACGCGGAGAAACAGCAGGGCTACTTCGTGGGGAAAGCAGAGCCCACCACCGACATGATCCGTCATTCGTGGGCGTCCCCGCTCCCGCACCGCGGCTTCAGCCGCGGCGACGGAAACGGATGGTCCCGGCTCACCGACGGCGACCCGAAATCGTACTGGAAGAGCAATCCCTACCTCACAAAAACCTTCACCGGCGAGGACGACTCCCTGCACCCGCAGTGGGTGATGATCGATCTGGGCAGCAAGATACCCGTCAATGCCATTCGAATCGCGTGGGCCGAACCTTACGCGAAGCACTACTCGGTCCAGTTCTGGACCGGCGAACTAGAACCTTTCTATGAAGGGACCACCAAAGGTACCTGGCAGACTTTTCCCCTGGGCGCCAACACAGAAGGCAGAGGTGGGACCGTCACCCTCAAGCTGGTTTCCTGGATGATCCCCGTCAGATACCTCCGTATCTGGATGACGGAATCTTCCAATACCTGCGACAGTCATGGTTCAGCCGACAAGCGAAACTGCGTGGGATACGCCATCAATGAACTCTATGTCGGCGCACTCTCGGCGGATGGCCAGTTCAACGACTACGTCACTCACTTCCCCAGCCGCAATCAAACCGTGACCTGGCCTTCTTCGGTCGACCCATGGCATGCGGCCTCCGACATGGACGAATCGCGAGGGGACCAGGTGGGATTCGATTTCTTCTTCACCTGTGGCGTAACCCGCGGACTTCCCACGATGGTTCCGATTGCGATGTTGTATTCCACACCCGAGGATGCGGCGAATGAGATCGCCTATCTCTACAAACGCCACTATCCCATCTCCTGGATCGAGATGGGAGAAGAAGCCGACGGGCAGCACATGCTGCCCGAAGACTACGGCGCGCTGTACGTGCAATTCGCCACTGCGATTCATCGGCTCGTTCCCGAGGCCAAGCTGGGCGGTCCGCCCTTCGAAGGAACGTTTGAGGATGTTGAAGTGTGGCCGGATGCCGCCGGGAAAGTCTCATGGCTCGGACGGTTCATCGACTACCTCAAAGCCCGCGGCCATCTGAACGACTTCACCTTCTTCTCTTTTGAGCATTATCCCTACCAGGATAAGCCCACTTATTCCTGGGCCGACCTGTATCCGGAACCGGAATACGTCAGACACATCGTTCAGGTGTGGAAGGACAACGGCTTGCCGCCGAATATTCCCTTCTTCATGACCGAGGGCAATATCGGCGGCGGAGCCGGGCCATCGACCGTAAAGAGCGCGTTATGGCTCGCCGATTATGTTGGATCCATGATGACCGCCGGCGCCGGAGCCAGTTACTTTTTCCACTACATGCCTTATCCCGCCCAGTTTAACGGTTTTCTCATGCTCGATGAAAACTACAACCTGAAGGGCTATCCTCCGCAGTATTTGGCCACCCAGGTGATCACGAAGGAATGGGTCCAGCCCGTTGATGCTCAGCACAAACTCTTCAAGGTTTCGAGCGACGTGACCGATGCTGCGGGAGCGCTCCTGGTCACGGCCTATGCTGTCGAGCGTCCGGACGGACTGTGGTCCGTAATGCTGGTCAACCGGGACCAATACAACGATCACACGGTAAAGGTGGTTTTTAGCGATCCGGAAACCAGGCGCGACCGCCATTTCTCCGGCCAGGTTGATCGCATCACTTTCGGACCCGCCGAATACCTGTGGCACCCCGAAGGAGAACGCGGCCACGCCGATCCCGACGGCCCGCCCTCCAAGTCGAAGATAAGCGGCGGCCCAGAAATGCTTTACAAGCTTCCGATGGCGTCCATCACGGTACTACGCGGCTCCATCGGAAACCAGTAACTTTCTAGGGCATGTTTCTTTAGCTTGTTATATCGAGGCGAACGAAATCGCGCGGCGGTTGTCATAAGTAAAGATCCATGCTGGATAGAGCGAGAGTTAGCAAAAACTAGACGATGAGCACGCGCCAAAACGCTGCTAGTCCGAGTTCCCATGAAATATGCATTTTTCGTATCATGTTTGTCATGCTTCTTGAACCCCTTTCCTCTTCCGGGATCTGAAGAAAAGTTGACTACTTGATTGAGACCTGCCCTCGACCGGAGACTACCGAGATGGTATTCGACGGTGCGCCCGCAGCCCTCCAGGCAAACATCAAGAGCGAAGATGAGGTGTAGTCAGTTGCTGGCTCTACTGTGGAATAGGACTGCACGCTGTCCTTGTAGTGCAATCCGTTACCGTCAAACTTGGAGAATGCAAACGCTCCATGGGATGGGCAAGGTGGGGCACCGCGGGGCGTGCCTGACTCCAGTTCCCCATTTGGGCCTCCGACCATCGCACCAGCCAGGATCGGAGGCCGACCGTCATGTGAACCCACAAGGTTCGCAACCTGGTGATGCAGGCAATGAGGGAAAGTGCTCCCGTCGCCCACGATGAACGCCGAGCCCCAGGCATTTGCACCCACAAGGTTGGCAAGCCATTTCCTGGAATTCGCCGCAAATCTAGTGGACTGAGTCATGTAGTCGTACTCACTCGCCATCGCAGAGACCCTCGCTGCCTGGAACGTGTACTCGCCACGGCCGGCCAAATAACCAGACCCGAATGGATCCTTGTGTGCCTGCGCGACAGCGCTTTCCAGCTTCACCCGCATGTCATTTTGGAGATCCGCCTGAGAAACCGCGAGACCATTGGGGTTGCCGGAAAGGCCAATGGCTCTCCAAAGCTCGAACTGTGCGAGATGGTCCATATAGCTCAAGTTGAGCGTGTCCTCCGGGCTGTGAATGTAGGCATAGGCCCAGTTGGCCGCTGCTTCCAGGTAGAAGCGCGGATCGGCGTGGGGAAGCCCGCTGGGGAGGTCTCCGGCGCGCGTGGCGAAATAGAGCTCCGTCGCGCCAAATTCCATATCGTCACGCCAATCTGTTTCAGGGTAGAAATCATGTGGGGCAGCCGTGAGCAGGTCACCAGTGGGGGCAGTGTCTGCCAGTTCCAAAACATGCTCCGCGGCCACCAGGCACTGGTTCGCATAACCGTGATTGCTGGCGCGATAGACCATGAAACACAGCGCGAAGTCACCAGCTAGGCGACCCGCCAAGTTAGGACTGATTTTTCCTCCAGCGGGGGCCGCGATGAATATCGGACGATTGCGAATGTACCGATAACGCGGGTCCTTGCCGCGGTAGGTGTCGTCCTCTTGCGGTAGCCTCCAGATGCTGTGGTCATTTTCGTAGTGCCAGTTCCAGCTGCCGATTCCCACCTGGTAATACAAGGTTCTGGAGTTGTCGTCCCACATTCGCTGTAACCAGTCGAGGCCAAATCTCGCCTCCCTGTTGAAATTAGAAGCCGACGCGCCAGCGCCCATTTGATTTGGAAAGTCGCGCACACCGATGAGCATGAGGGCGACGGCAGTAGTGTGAGTCCCTACGAATTTCAGGTTATCGCCGGCATCCCACCAGCCGCCCGATGCGTCGATGACAGCGCCCGTGGGGCTGAGATCACCTTTAATCCGGCTTCCTTCTCGGCCCCCGAATTCGGGCGTGTTGTAGACCTTCGCCATCTGGTCGTTCAAATGGGCCGGGGCGCTGCGAAGAGAGGAGGGGATGTAGCCAGCGCCATCACGCTGGTTTTGATAGAAGGAGAGCGCGTTGGCAAGTGCCGCTGAATAGAGTTGATCAGCCCTGCCGACCGTGAAGCTGGGCGAGGTGGTCGCGCTCGGGCCAGTCACCGAGATCGTATAGGTGTCTGCGGCCGAGAGAATGAAGTCAAGCGCGTAGACCGTGTAATCGCCCCAACTGCCAAGCTTTGAGCCGACTGACGCAGAATAGGAAGTGACCCCGCGTGAGTTCCTGATGTCGAACGCGGCTCCTGGCTGTGAGCCCGCAGCCATCAGGTAGGCGCGCATGGGGAAGCCGGATTCATAGCCCACCTGATTCAAGCGGACGTATGCACCCCGATCACTTGCACATGATGCCGAGAGTACAACCAGGAGCGCAACCAGCGACGATGGTACTGCATGACGAATCTTCATGGACGGTTGTATCCTCTGATCCGGAGTCTAAAGAAGACTCCATTTTTTCGGTTCAGCTATTCCGTGAACCCAGTGGGCTGGGCGGTGAACCGAAACCTTTGTGCGGTAGACCGAAGTGAACGGACGGGGGGTAGAATGAACGCCGTGGTAAACCCCAACGAGTTGCGAATAGCTTCGTTCTGGCGGTTGCAGGCAGCAGGATGGGGCTGCTTTTGTCTTTTGTGCGCTTTGGTCGTGCTTCCATACGTCCAGCAACCGGGGGAATTGGGATATCAGAGCTCGACGGGCCTTTTTGCCGACCAAGGTCTGATCTGTCTTGTTGGCTTTCTAGCGAGTCTTACGCTTCGACCGGTGTGTCGTTCTTTGCTGTTGCGGCCATTTTCGTGGATCACATTGGAAGTCCGCGCGGGTAGCTGGTGTCTGGTGATCGGAACCTCCGCGGCATTCATGGCCAGTCGATTCATCATAGCCAAACTGGAACTGGTTGAGCTATTGGAAGCCTGCGCTAAAACGGCGGCCCTTCTATTTTTGTGGTGCAACTTGTATTTCAGCATCAAGCAATCGCAGCGGCGTGCACAGGAGCGGGAACTGATCCCTCGGGTGGATGGAGATGCGCTTGGCCAGCACACAGGAAAATATGCTTCGCGTTTCGCCGTACGCACAGGGGCGCGGATCCAGGTAGTCCCCGCGGAAGCCTTGGAATGGATTGCAGCGGCCGGCGACTATTCTGAATTACGTACGCGCAATGGAGCTCATCTCCTGCGCGAAACTATGAATTCGCTCGAACAGAAGCTCGACCCAGAGAGATTCGCTCGAATTCACCGTTCAAGAATTGTCAGGCTGGATCAGATTGTCGAACTCCGTGGCATCGATAATCGAGAGTATGTTGTGAAGCTCCGCGATGGCACCCAACACCGGTCCAGCCGTACGTACGCCGACCGGCTTGAAACCTGGCTCCGTTCAGGACAAGCTAGGCTGAATTCCGACTGATCGTGCCAGCAGTCGAGTTCAGTTCTGGGCAAGTATCGGGCAACCTTCCCTAATCGGCAAGGTAAGGTTTGCCTATCATCAGGGACGAATGAGGGGTACGTACCCAGGGGTTGGCATATCAGACGCTGGAGTTTTGCCGCTCATTGCGACTAAAGTTCCTCATCAAGCAGGAGGGAAAGGTCATATTCCCCACCACACTCGATGCATCAGGTCTGAAAATCTCGGTCGTTTCGCATCCCGTCGAATATCGGCGCAGGGCGATCCCCAGCCACATCCTCACGGTACGTCATCTAAAGGCATGACGGGTTCGCTACTTTCGTGGCGTGCATCGCTAGGTGTCGTCCTCTTCCCCCTTGAGCAGTGGTTCCTTGTTCACGCTGCGCGGCAGACTGTGGCCGTGTTCCATTTATAATTCCTGCTTCATGAATCTTGGACTGAAAGATCGAGTCGTGATGGTCGCAGCCTCGAGCCAAGGGATTGGTCGTGCCACGGCGGAGGCGTTCGCCGCGGAGGGTTGCCGCGTCGCCATGTGCGCGCGCAACCAGCAGATTTTGCAGACCGCGGCGGAGCAGATCCGAAAGCAACATCACGTGGACGTTCTTGCCGAGGCCTTTGACGTGACCGATGCGGCGGGCGTTAGCCACTTCGTCGCCGCTGTCGCGCAAAAATTCGGAGGCATCGATATCTGCGTCACCAACGCCGGAGGCCCGCCTGCCAAAGGGTTTCTTGCCGCGACCCTCGAGGAGTGGCATCGCGCCCTCGAACTGAACTTTCTCAGCAGCGTATATTTTGCGCGCGAAGTGATCCCGCACATGCAGAGGAAGCGCTGGGGCCGCATCATCACTCTCACATCGATTACGACCAAGCAGCCCGTGGCCGATCTCGTGCTCTCAAACGCCGTGCGGGCCGCGGTAGTTGGACTGGTAAAGAGCCTGGCTAACGAATTTGGCAAGGACGGAATCCTGGTGAACAACGTGGGTCCCGGCTTCACAGCAACCGATCGCTTGAAAGAATTGGCTACGGCGCGATCATCCGCGTCGGGAAAAAGTGAGCAGGAGATTTTCGACGCTTGGGCCGCCGACGCCCCGCTCAGGCGATTAGGCCAGCCGCGCGAGGTTGCCGATACAATTGTCTGGCTGGCCTCCGAGCGCGCCTCATACATTACGGGACAGACTATCCTCGTCGATGGCGGCATGTATAAAGGGTTGTAGATTGTTTGCAAACTTCGTGGAGAGTGCATGCGATCCATAGCATCCCGGATGTCAGTTATGAGTGGCGAAGGCGCGCTGTCAGTCTTTGCTCGCGCCAAGGAACTCGAGCGGCAAGGTCACTCCATCATCCATCTTGAGCTGGGGGAGCCGGATTTTCATCCGGGTGCATCGGTCGTCGAGTCAGCCGCGAAGGCACTCGCCGACGGCAAAGACCGTTATTGCGCCGTGACTGGAGTTCCCGCCCTGCGCGAGGAGATCGCTACATACTTGCAGAGGACCCGCAGTATTAACGTTTCCGCCGACAACATCGTCATCGCGCCTGGATGCAAGGCTGCTCTGTTTTTCGCCATGATGGCGCTGCTCGAACCAGGTGACGAAGTTCTCTATCCGGATCCCGGCTTCCCCGGCTATCCATCGATCACCCTTGGACTGGGTGCAGTGCCAGTGCCTTTCGAACTATCGTCCAGCAACCATTTTCAGCCGGACCTCTGTGAAGTCGCGGCCAAGATTACGCCTCGTACGCGCATGCTCATCACTAATTCACCCGGCAATCCGACGGGCACGGTGTACACCGACTCTGTTCAGCAAGGACTGGCCGAACTCGCGGTCAAGCACGATCTATGGGTTCTCTCCGA
>Ga0307474_10004305_pt1 | contig 10269 bp, 7 predicted proteins | sample atmos_gasesECM1C_2_FD_203312 | JGI IMG/M metagenome (GOLD analysis project Ga0307474, IMG submission 203312) | Hardwood forest soil microbial communities from Morgan-Monroe State Forest, Indiana, United States - atmos_gasesECM1C_05 | ecosystem: Environmental > Terrestrial > Soil > Temperate...
AGGTCTCGCGCCACGACTATTACGCCGAGCTCTCGCAGGGCAACCGCGTGCGCACCGAGCCGATTCCAGCGGCGCGCGGCCTCATCCTCGACCGGCACGGCGAGCTGATCGCGGGCAGTCAGCCAACGTATCAGCTCGAGCTGGTACCCGAGGAGGTGCCTGATATCGATGCAACCCTCGAGAGCCTGGCGCAGTTGAATCTGATCCGCGCCGAGGATGTGGACGAGATCGGCCGCACCATCGATTCGAGCCGCACCTTCGATTCGGTACCGATCCGCCTGCGGATGTCGGACGAGGACGTGGCGCGCTTCGCGGTGCATCGCTTCGAGTTTCGCGGCGTCGACATCAAGACGCGCCAGACCCGCTGGTACCCGAACGGCAACCTTGGGGTGCACGCGCTCGGCTACGTGGGCGCGATCAGCGAGCAGGATCTCAAGCACATCGATCGCTCGGCGTATGCCGGCACCTCGCTGATCGGCAAGCTTGGCGTGGAGAGCGCCTTCGAGCAGCGACTCCACGGCATCAATGGCTCGCGCGAGGTGCTGGTGAACGCCCAGGGACGCTCGGTGGAGCGTCAGGGCGCATTCGTGCCGAAGCTCCAAAGCAAGGCGCCGGTCGCCGGCGAGGAGCTGCAGCTCTCGATCGACCTGAAGATCCAGCGAGTCGCCGAGGCGGCCCTCGCCGGGCATCGCGGCGCACTGGTGGCACTCGACCCGAACAACGGCGATGTGCTCGCGCTGGTGTCGGTCCCCGGATTCGATCCGACGCTGTTCGCGCAGGGCATCACTGCCACCGAGTACCGCGCGCTGGCGGATGACATCGACAAGCCGCTCTTCAACCGCGCGTTGCGCGGCACATACCCGCCCGGCTCGACCGTGAAGCCGGCCATCGCGCTCGCGGCGCTCACCTACCACGCCGTCGACCCGCTCGCGCACCGCTTCTGTGCCGGCTCCTTTCACCTGCCTGGCAGCTCCTTCATCTACCGCGAGTACCACAACGAGCACCACGGCGCCGTGGATCTCGACGATGCCATCGCGCGCTCCTGCGACGTCTACTTCTATGGCCTCGCCAACGAGCTCGGCGTCGACCGCATGTCGAGCTTTCTTGCGCGGCTGGGCTTTGGAGCAGCCACCCGCATCGACATCAGCGGCGAGAAGGCCGGCATCCTGCCCTCGCGCGAGTGGAAGGAGAAGACCTTCGCACGCCCCGTGGACCGCGTGTGGTTCCCGGGCGAGACGGTGAGCTTCGGCATCGGCCAGGGTTATCTCACCGTGACTCCGATCGAGCTCGCGCACTACGCCAGCATCGTGGCGTCGCGCGGCAAGGTCTGGCGGCCGCGCCTCGTGACCGCTTATCGCGACGCGCGCGGCGAGCTGCACCGCATCGCGCCGGTGTCCGACGGTGAGGTGTCGGGCATCGCTGCCGAGGACTGGCAGCGGGTCGTCCACGGGATGATCGGCGTCACCCAGCGCGGCACCGCGGCCGCCATCGGCCTGCATGCACCCTACGTCTTCGCCGGCAAGACCGGCACGGCGCAGGTGTTCACCGTGTCGCGCACCGAGAAATACAACGCCAGCAAGATCGACGAGAGGCTGCGCGACCATTCCTGGTTCATTGCCTTCGCGCCCGCGGACACGCCACGCATCGCGCTCGCGGTGCTGGAGGAGAACGGTGGCGCAGGAGCCAGCGCGGCAGCCCCCATCGCCCGCAAGGTGCTCGATGCGTACCTGTTGGACGCCGAGGGCAAGGTGAAGCCGGCCTCATGATCTACGAGGAAGTCGCCCAGGGCTCGCGCACCCGCCGCACTCTCAGCGGTGCCGCACGCGTGCTGCTCGAGCTGCGCATCGACGGCCCGCTGGTGGTCGGGCTGTCACTGATCGCGGCCTACGGACTCGTGGTGCTTTACAGCGCCTCCGGGCAGAGCCTGCCGACCGTGCTGCGTACGGTCGCGCGGCTGGTGCTCGGCGCCATCGCCATGCTGCTGCTCGCGCGCATCAACCCCAACTTTCTGCGCCGCTCGACCCCGTGGGTGTACGCGGCGGGTTGCCTGCTGCTGCTCGTCGTAGCGGCGATCGGTCACGTCGGCATGGGGGCACAACGCTGGCTGAATCTCGGCCTGTTTCGCTTCCAGCCCTCCGAGCTCATGAAGCTCGCCGTGCCGATGATGTGCGCCTGGTACCTGCACGAGCGGCCGCTGCCGCCTTCATTCGCGGGGCTCGCGGCGATGGGCGCGCTCATCCTCGTGCCCGTGGCGCTCGTCGCCGCGCAGCCGGATCTGGGCACGGCCGCGCTGATCGCAGTCGGCGGTGCGCTCGTGATCGTGCTCGCGGGGCTGCGCATGCGTGTGATCGCAGGACTGCTGGCTCTGGCCGCCGGCGCGGCCTGGTTCGGCTGGAGCTTCATGCACGATTACCAGCGCAAGCGCGTGCTGACCTTCCTGAATCCACAGACCGACCCGCTCGGCGCCGGCTACCACATCATCCAGTCGCAGATCGCCATCGGCTCGGGCGGAGTGTTCGGCAAGGGCTGGATGAATGGCAGCCAGGCACAGCTGGAGTTTCTACCCGAGCGCTCGACCGATTTCATCTTCGCGGTGATCGGCGAGGAGTTTGGTCTTCTCGGCCTGCTGCTGTTGCTGCTGCTGTACGTCTTCGTCGTCGGACGCGCTATCTATCTGGCCACACAGACGCAGGACACCTTCGCCCGGCTGCTCGCCGGGAGCATCGCGCTCACTTTTTTCGTCTACGTCTTCATCAACGCGGGCATGGTCACAGGACTCCTGCCGGTGGTCGGTGTGCCCCTGCCGCTCGTGAGCTACGGAGGCAGCTCGGTCGTGACGGTTCTGGCCGGCTTCGGTATTCTCATGGCGCTGTATTCGCGGCGGAAACTCATCGGGTCATAGTTGAAGCGCTGTCCTTTACTCGTGCTCGCGCTGCTCGCCGGCGTGCCGGCGCTCGCGCAATCGGCGGACTCGCCAGCGGCGGGTTTCGACCTGCATCGCCCCGAGATCGTCGCCTTCATCAATGAAGTCACGCAACGTGACGGTCTCAAGCGTCGCGAGGTCAAGCGGCTGCTGAAGGAGGCACGGCCGCAGCCGAAGATCATCGACATGATGAACCGGCCGATCGAGAAGGTGGTGCCCTGGTGGGAGTACCGCGAGCACTTCGTCACTGCCGAGCGCATCGGCGACGGCGCCCAGTTCTGGGCCGAGCATCGTGAAGCGCTCGAGCGCGTGGCGAGCAGCTATCAGGTGCCGCCTGAGTATCTGGTCGCCATTCTGGGCGTCGAGACCCGCTACGGCCGCATCACCGGTCACTACCGGGTGCTCGATGCGCTGGCGACGCTGGCATTCGACTATCCGCCGCGTCGCAGCTACTTCGCGGGCGAGCTCGCGCAGTTCATGGTGCTGGCGAAAGAGAACCAGGTCGATCCCCTCACCACCACCGGCTCCTACGCCGGCGCGATGGGCGCACCGCAATTCATGCCTTCCGCTTACCGTCGCTACGCAGTTGCGGCCGGCAACGACCAGCGCCGCGACCTGTGGGGCGACTGGGACGAGATCCTCGCGAGCGTCGCCAATTACCTGCGTGAGAATGGCTGGCGCCCCGGCGAGCCGGTGCTGGCGGAAACGAGCCTGGATCCGGCGGCAACCTTTCACGTCGAGCCGCGCAATCTCGAGCCGAACGAGACGGTCGATACGCTTGGTGCGCACGGCGTGAAGGTCAACCTGGAGGTCCCGCCGGACACACCGGCATTGCTCATTCTGGCGGAGCAGCCCGATGGCCCGGCCTACCGTGTAGGCTTTCACAACTTCTACGTGCTCACGCGCTACAACGCCAGCGCTCGCTACGCCATGGCCGTGCACGATCTCGCGCAGGCGATCGCGCAACAGGTCCGCGCGGCGGCGACCGTGGCCGCGACGCCGTGAGTGCCTCGCCGCGCCGCTCGTGGGCGACGCGGCGCACCGCCGCTCTGACACTCCTCACGAGCGCACTCAGCGCCTGCTCCACGCTGCACGCCCCGCCGCAACCCGCGCGCGCGCCGCCGCCGGCCGCCACGCCCGCGCCAGCCCCGGCCACCAAGGGCGTTCCCGATGTGGTCCCGCGCGTCGAGCCGCGCAGCGCGCACGGCAATCCGCCCTTCTACGACGTGCTCGGGCAGCGCTACTACGTGCTCGCCACGGCGGATGGCTACCTCGAGCGCGGGGTGGCTTCGTGGTACGGCCCGACGTTCCATGGCGGCCACACCTCCAGCGGTGAGCCCTACGACATGTACGCCATGACCGCGGCCCACAAGACCTTGCCGCTGCCCTGCTACGCGCGCGTCACGAACCTGCGCAACGGCCGCAGCGTCGTGGTACGGATCAACGACCGCGGTCCCTTCGTCGCCAATCGCCTCATCGATCTGTCCTACACCGCCGCGACGAAGCTCGACATGATCCGCGAGGGCACGACTCTGGTTGAGGTGCGTGCGCTCACCCCCACTGTGCCCGATGAGCTCACGCGTACCGCCGCACAGCCGCCCCCCACGCTGTACGTGCAGGCGGGCGCGTTCGCCGATCAGCAGAACGCCCAGCGGCTGCTCGCGCGGCTGCAGGCGGCCGGCCTCGTGCACGCCTTCATCGCCCTGCCAGTGATGAATGGATCGCATCTGTTCCGTGTGCGCCTGGGCCCGGTGGACAGCGTCGCGCAGTTCGATGAGTTCACCGCACGGCTCACCGCGCTCGGCATCACGGACGCGCGACTCGCGGTCGAATGAAACCTTCCAAGACCGAGGTTAAGATTCGTGGCTTGCAGCTGACTTGAGGAAATTCATCGCCGTGATCCGTTTATCGACTACCGCGTGCATTCTCGGCCTCATCATCGCTTCGGCCGCGCACGCCAACACTCCCCCGGCCGCGCCGGTCCAGGTGCCGGCACCCACACCGTCCGCAACGCTACCCGCTGCCGCCACGCGCGCTGCCGCGCCAGTCCCTGCGCCACCGAGCGTGACCGCGCGCTCGTGGATCCTGCTCGATCATTTCAGCGGCCGGGTGCTCGCGCAGGAGCGCGCCGACGAACGCTCCGAGCCGGCGAGCCTCACCAAGCTCATGACCGCGTACGTGGTGTTCACGGCGCTCAGCGAAGGACGGCTGAAGCTCACCGACATGGTGACCATCAGCGAGCACGCCTGGCGTTCCGAGGGCTCGCGCACCTTCGTGCAGGTCGGTACCCAAATCCCGGTCGACATACTCCTCAAGGGCATGATCGTGCAGTCGGGGAATGACGCGAGCATTGCGCTCGCCGAGCAGGTCGGCGGCACGGAGCCGGGTTTCGTGCAGATGATGAACGAGTACGCACGGCGGCTCGGCCTCAACTCGACGCACTACCTCAACAGCGATGGCCTGCCTGCGCCCGAGCATTACACCACCGCACGCGACGTCTCGACGCTCGCCAACGCGCTGATCCGCGACTTTCCGCAGTACTACTCGCTGTTCGGCCTGCGGGAGTTCAGGTGGAACAACATCAGGCAGCCCAACCGCAACGGACTGCTCGGCAAAGACCCTTCGGTCGATGGGCTGAAGACCGGGCATACCGACAGTGCGGGCTACTGCCTCGCCACCTCCGCCAGCCGCAACGGCATGCGCCTGGTATCGGTGGTGATGGGGGCGCCGAACATCAAGGCGCGCGAGGAAGCCAGCGCGGCGCTGCTCGCTTACGGCTACACCTATTACGAGACCATCCGCCTGAAGAGCGCCAACGAAACGGTGCTGAGACCGCACGTCTACAAGGCGGCGAGCGAATTTGCCGCCATCGGGGTACGGCACGATGTGTACGCAACCGTCGCACGCGGCCAGGCCGCGACGTTGACGACGCGTGCGCTCCTCGGCCACGAGCCGCTCGTCGCGCCGCTCGCCGCGGGACAGGATGTCGGCGAGCTCACCGTGGCCGATGGGAGCGGCGGGGTGATCGCGCGCGTTCCGCTGGTCGCGCTCGCCGCTGTGCCTCAGGGCGGGCTGTGGGCGCGAGCCTGGGACAGCGTGGCCCTGATGTTCCACTGAGGATGGCAGCATGGCCGAGCCGCTTCCGCTCTGTTATCTCAACGGCAGCTATCTGCAGCTCGCCGAAGCGCGCATCTCGCCGCTCGACCGCGGCTTTCTCTACGCCGACGCCGCCTACGAGGTCATGCCGGTCTACCACGGACGCCCGTTCCGCTTCGCGGCACACACCGAGCGGCTCTCGCGCAGCCTCGCCGGTATCAGCATGCAGGATCCGCATACCCGCGAGGAGTGGCGCGCCATACTCGGCACGCTCATCGAGCGCAATGGCGGCGGCGACCAGTACGTCTACTGGCAGGTAACGCGCGGCGCGCAGTTCGGCCGCACCCATGCACCGCTGCCGGACATTCCGCGCACCGTGTTCGCCTTCTGTGCCCCCTGGCCGCCGCCACCCCGCGACCTGCAGGAAACAGGCATACGCTGCGTCACCGCGACCGATACGCGCTGGGCGCGCTGTGATATCAAATCGACGGCACTGCTCGCCAACGTACTCTTGCGGCAACTGTCCGTAGACGCGGACGCAGCGGAAACCATCCTGCTGCGCGACGGGGAGCTCACCGAAGCCTCGGCGTCTGCAGTGCACGTGGTGCTCGGCGGGGAGGTGCTGATGCCGCCGAATTCGCGGCGCATCCTGCCCGGAACCACCCGCGGCGCGATCGAGGAAATGGCCGCGCGTGTCGCCATCCACTGCAGGGTGCAGTCGGTCAGCGAGGCCCAACTGCGCGCTGCCGATGAGGTGTGGATCTCTGCGGCGACACGCGAGGTGCAGCCGGTCACCGCGCTCGATGGCCATCCGATCGGCAGCGGCCGTCCCGGGCCGCTGTGGCGGCGGGTGTACGAGGAGTTGCAGCGCTACAAGCAGGAGCTCGCGGGTACCCCCTGGTGAAACCCACCCCACGAAAAGTGAGCCCCGTCTAGAGGTCGGTGCCCGTAACCCGTTTGTAACCGGCGTGTGACCGGCGCGAAACTGACGCTTTCGCGGAGCCCCCGGTAGCATTGCCGGATGTCCATCACTCTCGATCAGGTCACCAAGCACTACGCCGGCGTCCCGGTCGTCAACGATGTCTCGCTCGACATCGCCGAGGGGGAGTTCTTCGTGCTGCTCGGCCCGAGCGGCAGCGGCAAGAGCACGCTGCTACGGGCCATCGCGGGCCTCTCGGGCGTCGATCACGGCCGCATCTCGCTGCACGGGCGCGATGTCACCCACGTCGCCGCGCGCAAGCGGGGCGTCGGCCTCGTATTCCAGAACTACGCGCTGTTTCGCCACATGACGGTGGCGGACAACATCGAATTTGCGCTGCGCGTGCGCCACATGCGTGGGCGCGCCCGGCGCAAGCGCCGCGCGGAGCTGCTGCGGCTCGTGGCACTCGAGGGCATGGATGACCGACTGCCGGCGCAACTCTCCGGCGGGCAGCAGCAGCGTGTCGCGGTGGCGCGCGCGCTCGCGCACAAGCCCGAGGTGCTGCTGCTCGATGAGCCCTTCGGAGCGCTCGATGCGAAGATCCGCGAGGAGCTCCGCCGCACCATCCGCGGGGTGCAGCGTGAGCTGCGGATAACGACCGTGCTCGTGACCCACGACCAGGAAGAAGCTTTTGCCATGGCAGACCGCATCGGCATCATGAACCAGGGCCGGCTCTTCGAAGTGGGCGTCCCGCACGAGCTCTACGCCCGGCCTGCGACGCGCTTCGTGGCGACATTCCTCGGGGCCGCCAACTTGTTCCTGGCGCGCCGCACTCCCGATGGCATCCAGGTCGGCGGCAAGACCATGGGCATGGCCGAGCGCTCCCCGGGAGCCCCGGAGTACGAAGTGGTGGCGGTGGTACGTCCCGAGGAGGTGGAGGTCGCGCCCGCGCGCGAGACGCTCGGCTCGCGCTACCTCGGGCACGGCGTAGTCGATGAGGTGACATTCACCGGGGCGCTCGAGCGGCTGCGGGTGAGCCTCGATGAGGCGGTACACGCGCCGCTGCTCGCCGCCGGCGACGGCGACGGCAGCACCGCCCTGCAGGTTACGCGCACGCGGCACGCACACCGCGGCTTCGAGCTACGACAGGGGCAGAGTGTCGCGGTCGGCTTGCGGCGCGTGCACGTTCTGCCCACACCGCTCTCGAGCTTCACCGCCTGCGCCACGACCGCGGAGTTGGCGGATGCGCTGAGCCGCCAGCCGCTGCTCGCCGAGCTCGTGGCGCGCATGAAGACGCGCGTGGCGCTGCGCGTCGAGCCGGCACTGGGAGACGCCGCCCAGCCGTGCGCCGGCCAGGGAGAATTCTTCGGCACCACGGTGATCGCCGCCGAGGGTGATAATACCTTGCGCGCTGAGTGGCTGCTGCGTCGCGGCGTCAAGGACCTGCTGGTGTTGCCTGCGCACGCCGCCCCGCCGCAGCGCGTGCTGATCCACTGGATGGGGGATGCGGCCCGCAGTGCGACGCTCGCCGTCTCGGCGAGCGTGCTGCGGCACGTGCCGGCCGAGGCCGTCTACGTCGGCATCTTTCCGGGCCACCTCGACAGCGAGCGCCACTCGCACGGCATGCGCGAGCTCCTCGACGCGCGCAGCGAGGCGCAGGCGACCCACGGCCTCGAGATGCGCACCGAGCTGCACTTCGGGGATGTGGGCAAGGAGCTCACGCGGCGTCTCGCCGAGGCGCCCGCGCAGATGCTGATCGTGGGCATCAGCGAGCTCGAGCACTTCGCGGACGCGCTCCGCGCCTTGCTCGACGGCGGGCGCTGGCCGGTACTGATCGTGCAGCGCGGCGCCCCATGAGCTTCCGCAAGCCCAGCGTCCTGCCCGGCTTCGGGCTGACATTCGGCTTCACCACCTTCTTCCTCTCCGCCATCGTGCTGCTGCCGCTGGCGGCGCTGGTGCTGTCCGCAGCCTCGATGCACTGGAGCGATTTCGTCCGCGTCGTGTCGAGCCCGCGTGCGCTCGGCTCCTACCGGCTGTCCTTCGGCGCCTCGCTGCTCGCCGCCACCATCAACCTGGTGTTCGGCTTCATCATCGCCTGGACACTGGTACGTTATGAATTCCCCGGCCGCAAGATCATCGACGCGCTGATCGATATGCCGTTCGCGCTGCCGACCGCAGTGTCGGGCATTGCGCTCACCACGGTGTTCGCACAGAACGGCTGGATCGGTCGTTATCTCGAGCCGCTCGGCATAAAGGTCGCGTACACCTGGGTCGGAGTCACCCTCGCGCTGACGCTCATCAGCATGCCATTCGCGGTGCGGGCGGTGCAGCCGGCGCTGCAGGAGGTGCAGCGCGACCTCGAGGAGGCGGCCGAGACGCTCGGCGCGAAACGGCCGTATGTGCTCTGGCGCATCATCCTGCCGACCGTGCTGCCGGCGCTGCTCACCGGCTTCACGCTCGCCTTTGCACGCGCCGTCGGCGAGTACGGCTCGGTCATATTCATCGCCGGCAATCTGCCGATGAAGACCGAGATAACACCGCTGCTGATCGTGATTCACCTCGAGGAGTTCGACTACCAGGGCGCCGCGGCGCTCGGGGTAGTGATGCTCGGAATCTCCTTCGTGATCCTGCTCGCCATCAACCTGCTGCAGGCGTGGGGACGGCGACGGCACGTGCGGGCGGCGCACTGATGGCCGTGGTGCTGCCGCATGGCGCGCTCGCCGACGACTCTGCCACCCGGCCAGGGCAGCACACCTGGATGCACGCCATCGTGCGCTGGCTGTGCATCACGATATCGCTCACCTTCCTCGCGGCGGTGCTGCTCGCACCGCTGGCCACGGTGTTCGCGATGGCGCTCGGCCGGGGGCTCGCGGCCTACCTGCGCACCTTTTCCGATCCCGACACCCTCGCTGCGATCCGCCTCACCCTCACCACGGCGGCGGTCGTGGTGCCGCTCAACACCGTGTTCGGGCTCGCGGCCGCCTGGGCGATCGCCAAATTCGAGTTCCGCGGCAAGAGCGTGCTCATCACGCTGATCGACCTGCCGCTGGCGATCTCGCCGGTGATCTCCGGCATGGTGTTCGTGCTGCTGTTCGGGCTGCACGGCTGGTTCGGGGCCTGGCTGCAGGAGCACGACATCTCCATCGTCTTCGCGCTGCCGGGCATCATCCTGGCCACCATGTTCGTCACCTTCCCGTACGTGGCGCGCGAGCTCATACCGCTCATGCAGCAACTCGGCAACGACGAGGAGGAAGCGGCCATCACGCTCGGCGCCGGCGGCTGGATGACCTTCTTCCGCGTGACACTGCCGAAGGTGCGCTGGGGGCTGGTG
>Ga0307474_10004307_pt1 | contig 10268 bp, 11 predicted proteins | sample atmos_gasesECM1C_2_FD_203312 | JGI IMG/M metagenome (GOLD analysis project Ga0307474, IMG submission 203312) | Hardwood forest soil microbial communities from Morgan-Monroe State Forest, Indiana, United States - atmos_gasesECM1C_05 | ecosystem: Environmental > Terrestrial > Soil > Temperate...
ACCGGCGCAGCCATGCTACCGCGCCGGAATCGTCGCCGTGAATTTGCCTGGCGATGCCGACATAGTGCAGCCAGCGAAAGGCAAAGATATCGCGGGGAGAGAGCCGAAACGCTTCCTGGATATGAGCCTCGGTTTCCGCGCCGCGTCCAAGGAAAACCTTCGCCAGACCGATGAGGCCATGGGCGTCTGCGAAGTTTTGGTCCAGCGCCAAGGCCAGCTCGCATTCCCGAATGCCTTGCGCCGCTCGCCGCGTTGGGTTGAGCACGGACCCCAGGACCAGGTGCCCCCGGGCGTGCTGCGGAGACATCGAGAGCGCCTTGGTGACCGCTGCCTCGGCTGCCGCAAAGAGCGCGGTGCGGTTATCGACCATGAAATTCGCCGCGACGGAGGAATCCACGGCTGCTATGGCGACCAACGCCTCGACTTGCCCCGGATCGAGCGTCAGGGCGCGCTCGAAAAACAGCTTTGCCTGAGCCATGTACTCTGGCGTCATCCCCTTGTTCCACCAGCTTGTGCCCTGGAAGTACAAGTCCATGGCATCCGGATTGTGTGAACGCTCCGCGCGCCGCGCCTCGGCCTCAATGAGCTGGGCGTTCAACGTGTTGGCGAGCCTGGCGACGATTTCGTCCTGCATGTCGAAGAGATCGGCGATGGGTTTGTCGAAGCGCTCGGCCCAAAGATGGTTGCCGGTTTCAGCGTCGATCAATTGCACATTGACCCGCAGCCGGTTGCCGCCACGCTGCACCGAACCTTCGAGAACATAGCGAACGTTCAATTCCCTCCCGAGCCGCTCGGCGCCAACGCCTTTTCCCTTGAAGGTAAATGCGGTGTTGCGCGCAATGACGAACGAGCCGCTGATCCGCGACAGATCCGTGGTCAGGCTCTCGGTGACCCCATCGGCGAAATAATCCTGCTCGGGATCGCCGCTGAGATTGGCGAACGGCAACACGACGATGGACAGACGGCGCGCGGGTTGTGGTGGGGTCGGGATCGCCTCGCCTGCAGGTCGTCCCTCCTCGCGCACCGTGCCGACAAAGCGGATGCCTTTGCGCGGCAAGGTCTTGATCAGGCGTTGCTCGTCGCCGGAATCGCCAATCGCCGTGCGTGCGGCGTTGATACGCGTTGTGAGCGCGGACTCCGACACGATGCGCCCGCCCCAGATCGCGGCAATCAGATCGTCCTTGGTGACCAGCCGGTCGCGCTTCTGGATCAGGTATTCCAGCAAATCGAAGACCTGGGGCTGCAACGCGATGATGCCCCGGTCGCGACGCAACTCCCGCTGGTCGGTGTCCAGGACGTAATTATCAAATAAATACAGCAAGTTACTTCACTCAGAGGCCGGGCGAGAGAGCCTATTGGACCTGTGCGCGAGGCAAAAATCAAGAAAACGATAAGGACAAGTTAAGTCCGGCGTAAAGCGGCTCCCGACGACCCGTTCGATACTCGCGACGCATCGAGTCACTCATCGAAAGGGTTTGCGTCATGCGCAATGAAGACAACTCAACGCTTTTGGCCGCGCATTTCAGCGACGTCTGGGCTGACGCCCAGAGATCGCGCAGCGCGATCTTCAAGTCGCTCGTCCTGAAAGCCTGGCGTCTGATCCAGACGAGCGATGCGACGCCGATTTGGCAGCGTCAGGCAGCCGTTGCCGCCGCTGACAGCGACGGGCACGCGACGTCTGCCTCGAACGGTTGATGTGGACGACAGGTCTGCGCGGCAACGTCGTTCCTCACTGAATAGTCGAAGGGTTCGCTGATGGATAAATCGAAGGATTTCAGAATGAGTCTGTGTGAGGCCTGGGCGGATGCCCATAGTGACGTCTGGGCGGAATCCCAGAGATTGCGCAGCATCATCTTCCGCTCATTGATCCTGAAAACCTGGCGCCGGCTGTTTGCGGGCGCCGCTCACGGCAACCAGCCCGTCAGCAATGCCAGCCCGCATCCGGAGATGTAACGTGCTTCACGAGCATCGCGATTTTTGCTGTCCCGCGGAAGCGGTGAGCCCCGATATCTTCGGTGCCAGGCTCGCGTCCGACCCCAATGCAGACATTCAGCTTGCCCACGCCTACGAGCAGGCGACGGCGTGGAGCGCGATCCGGCCTTTCGAATCCTTTGTGATGACCAGGGAGCAGCCGGATGGGTGCGCTTGCGCTTAGTCAGACCGCCTTGCTCGCGGCGCTGCTGACGGCTGCGGGCGCATGCACGGGAATCCTGGCGGGACTGTTCGGAGTCGGCGGCGGCACCGTCGTGGTTCCCGTGCTTTATGAGGTCTTCAAACTCTACGGCGTGCCCGACGATGTCCTGATGCCGATGTGCGTGGGGACCTCGCTTGCAGTCATCGTGCCGACATCGATTTCTTCGTTCATCGGCCACTACCGGAAGGGCGCGGTGGACACAGCGGTGCTCAGAGTGTGGGCGCTGCCGATTGCGTTCGGCGTGCTCGGCGGAATTCTGGCCGCCTCGATCGCAAAGCCCGTTCTGTTCAAAACAGTCTTCATCATCGTCTGCCTGTTCCTGGCGGTCCGGCTGCTCGCCGGCAAGGACAAGTGGCAGTTCGGCAACCGGCTGCCCGGCACGGCAATCATGTCAGGGTATGGTCTCCTGATCGGCTCCTCCGCGTCATTGATGGGCATCGGCGGTGGACTCGTTGCAAACGTTGCGCTCAGCCTTTACAGGTTTCCAATTCATGCCGCGGTCGCGACGGCTTCAGGCGTCGGGCTGTTCGTATCGATCCCCGGCGCATTCGGCTATGTCGTCTCCGGTTGGGACCATCCCGGCCTCCCGCCGCTGTCCCTCGGATATGTGTCGCTGATCGGATTTGCGCTTCTGACGCCGCTCAGCCTGCTGACCGTCCGCTTCGGCGTCAACCTCGCGCACCACATGCAAAAGCGGCAGATGGAGATCGCGCTGGCTGTCTATCTGGTCCTCATCAGCCTGCGCTTTGCGGCATCGCTTTGACGCCTTGCGGGTGTGGAGAGGTTCTCCTGGGCCGGCGCTCAATGCGCTTTGTCATGCCGCTATCCATCCACCATTCCTCGCCACTTTCGGCTGAGGCAAAGCGGGTGCATGGCGGAGGGATTTTCGCCCCGGATAGGCGCGCCGCGAGTGTGCGACAAGTTCCTCGACGAAGCGTTCCGCATAGAGTGGAAGCGCGCGCTGCGGATCCCAGCCGATCATGGACCAACGCCCTATCGAAGCGCCGCGCTGCAGAAGCGGCGCAACTGAGACGTTTTCGGTGCGAATGGCCACGGTCGAAGGGAGGACAGCGACGCCATATTCGGCCGCCGCCAGGTCGACGAGGGTGTCGGGCGCGCTGCTTTCCAAAAGCACACGCGGTTTCATATGCGCGGTTTGACACGCGGCATCGAACCAGGCACGCGATCCGAATTCATGCCGAAGCAGCAGCAGGGACTCGTTCGCAAGGGAGCTGACTTCGACCAGGCGGTGCCGCCGCAGGGGATGGGTGTTGGCAAACAGGGCAACGGCGTGGACGGGATACAGCAGACGGCCCGCGAACTGCCCGAGGCCGACCGGCATGATGGCAAGATGTACCTCGCCCCGCTCGAGGCGACTCGGCTGACGAGCCGCGCCACCCTCCATGAGCCGCACCTCGACGTCGGGATGGTGGCGGCGATAATTCGGGAGAAATTGGGCCAGCAACGTCGCAATGACGTGCGGCGTTGCAGCCACTCTCAGCGTTCCCGTCTGTCCACCTTTCAGTGCATGTGCCCGTTCAGTAAGCAGGTCCGCGTCCGCCAACAGCCGCCGGCTCTGGTGCAGAATATCCTCACCTTCCGCCGTCAGTTGGAGCGTGCGTCCGACGCGGTGGAACAGGCGAACCCCCAGCTCGGTTTCCAGCGTTTGAATTTGCCGCGAGGCTGCCGGCTGGCTGACGTTCAACTTGGCCGAGGCGCGGGCGAGCCGCCCGGATTCGGCGGTCGCGACGAAGGTTCTCAGGGCGCGCAGGTTCAATGCATTATTCCAATATTTGCATCTATTTTATTGCAATAAATGAGTTGGACGCAAGAGTGACCCGCGGCTACGCTGTTCTGGCGAACCTCAGTACCGCGCCTCAGCGCGATCAACTCCGCCCTGCTCCGAAAGGTAGCGCCAGAGGTGCGGGAGGCTGTTCGCACAGGAGACTGCGATGAGCATGCGTTGGCGGCAAAGCTTGTTCGCGGCGGGCCTGATCACGTCGGCGTTTGCCGGCGACGCGCTCGGCCAGCAGGACGAAAGATTGGGAAAACTGAGCTTCCCGACCTCGTGCGATCCAAAGGTGCAGGCCGAGTTCGAGCGCGGCGTCGCGATGATCCATTCCTACTGGTTTCTGATCGCGCGCCGCACGTTTGAGGGAGTTCTGCGGCAGGACCCCAATTGCGCGATTGCGTATTGGGGAATCGCAATCGACCTGCTGAACAACGTATTCGTCGCGCCGCCGTCGCGCGCCGACGCAGAGGCAGCCTGGGCGGCGCTCGAAAAAGCGCGGGAAATCGGGGCGAAGACCCAGCGCGAGCGCGACTGGATCGAGGCTTTGAGCGCCTACTACCGCGATTATGACAAGACGCCGGTCAATGTCCGGCTCGCGGCCTACAACAACGCGATGGAGCAACTGACGCGGCGTTACCCCGACGATTACGAGGCGCAGGTCTTTTATGCGCTCACCTTGCAGGCTACGGCACCACCGGCCGACACGACCTACGCCAACCAGCTCAAGTCGGCCGCCATCCTGCAAAAGCTGCATGAACAAAATCCGCAGCATCCCGGCGTGATCCATTTCACGATCCACGCCTATGACTTTGCACCCATTGCCGAGAAAGGCATCCCCGCGGCACGGCGCTATTCCGAAGTTGCACCGGCCGTGCCGCATGCCCGCCACATGCCCTCGCACATCTACTCGATGGTCGGGCAGTGGGAAGATTCGATCGCCTCGAATGCGTCGGCTCTCGCGATTCAGCCCGATTACTATCATGCGGCGGATTTCGCGGTTTACGCCCACCTGCAGCTGGCACAGGACGCCAAGGCCAAGGCGTTGACCGAGAAATCGATCGCCACCGCTGATCGCGGCGACCGCCCCATCACCTCCGCCAATTTCACGGCTAAAAACGCCATGCCGGCGCGTTACGTCCTCGAGCGCGCCGACTGGACAGGCGCCGCAGCGCTCGCGTTCAAGGAAAGCCAATACCCGCAAGCCGATTCGCTGACGCACTTCGCGCGCGGGCTCGGAATGGCGCGCAGCGGCGACCTGGCCGGCGCCAAAGAAGAAATCGAGGCGATCAAGGCGTTGCGCGCGACGCTCGAGAAAGCCAATCAGTCCTACTGGGCCGACCGGTCGGAAGAGCAGATTCTGACGATCCTGGCCTGGATTGGCCTCAAGGAAGGAACGCCTGAGCAGGCCCTGAAGTTCATGCGCGCAGCCGCCGACGGCGAGGACGGCAGCATCAAGAACGTAGCGATGGAAAACAGGCTTTATCCGTTCCGCGAGCTGTTCGGCGAACTGCTTCTTGAGATAGGCCAGCCCGCCGCGGCCTTGAAGGAATTCGAAACAGCTCTCAAGCAGACGCCCAACCGCTATCGCGTGCTTCTTGGCATCGCGCGGGCCGCGAATGGCGCGGGCGACCCTCAGAAGGCAGCGGAGTACTACGGCAGGCTGATCGAACTGGCGAAGAATGCAGACGAAGAGCGCGCTGAGACGCGTGAAGCCAGAGTATTCCTCGCCGGAAAGAAGGCGAGCAGCCAATGATCCGTGCGATCGCGTCGGCCGCGATCCTCGGCGCGCTGATCGCGGGCGGCGCCGTTTATACCGGTCACGAGCCGGACTGGCGAAACAGGATCGCGGGTTGGTTCGGGCTCCCTTCCCCTGCCGAGACAAGGCCCGCGGCCGAAGCCTGGCCGATCTGTACGGCGATGTCAGCCCTGGGAAGCGAGCCCGACTGGGCAGAGCTCGATCCCGATTTCGCGGCCGGCAAGAGGGCCCTCGTCGCTGAAAACTGGAACGGCGCGATCGCCGCGCTCAAGCTTGCCGCGCTGCGCGACCCGCGCAATGCCGACATCCAGAACTACATCGGCTACGCGTACCGGCGGCTAGGCGTCATGGGACCAGCCATGGGACACTATCAGCAAGCGCTGATGTTCAACCCCCGCCACCGTAGCGCACGCGAACATCTCGGCGAGCTCTATCTTTCGCTCGGTGAGCCGATCAAAACCGAAGAACAGCTCGCCGCGCTAAGGGAGATTTGCCTTATCCCATGTGACGAACTCGCCGACCTCGAGCGCGCGATCACCACATATTGGACCATGGCCCGGAGGCCCGAGGTTTGGTAGACGCGGACAATCAGTTGAATTTGCTAGCCGAGCCGGCCCAATCGAATTTGTACGACGTCTGAACAAAGGCGCCGAACTGTTCCACCAAAGATGCGAACGTGATTTGCCCGACGGGCCAAGCGGAATTTTTAGCGGCTTCCATAAACCGCTTCACCCGCGAAAGCGGAAAATCCGATCAAGCCTTTTGTTCGGAAATCAACGCCCAGTAGTTCGGATTTTTGGGCGTTTGGATGCGCACCCATCGATAGGTCGTGCGAGACCAGGGCAGGATCCGGTTGGTTAGATTGTCGAGCACCAAATCGCCGCTGTTGGTAAGGACAACAGTCACAAGGTGATGCTCGCCCGAGACGGTCACAACCTCGCTCAACAAAACATCGCGAGCGGGCCAACCTTTGGTGATCAACTGGTGACGCTTTGTTACGGCGTAATCGTGGCACTCGCCGCGAAGGGGGCCCACCAACCATTTTTCACCAGCGAGCCCCTCTTCATTGCGCTTGGGCTGGATCGATGAATTGACGGCGCTATTGATATTTTCAAGCTCCGACCAGCGCATCCTGTTCAACTCGATCCGGTCGCCCGTGAACCGCTGCGTTTCGCAGTCACTGGGGTATTGCAGGCAGAACCGCGTAAAGGCCATCGGAGCCAGGGTTGGTTCGTCGAACCTGATGAATTGAATGCCTTGCTGCGGCCCGTTGGGGACGCTCGCGAGACCGGCGGTCGCGCCATTGCGGAGGTCGCTCCGCAGCAGCGGTTGCGCGCCTGAGAAGCGGGATTCAAAATTGATGGATTGAATGTCTTGCCGCAGCCAATCGGTAACGCTCGCGAGACCGGCGGCCGTGACATAGCGGAGGTCGCTCAGCAGCAGCAGTTGCGCGCCTGAGAGACGAGATTCCGCATAGTCGCAGTCGCTGACCTTGAGAGCGGTCAAGAAGACGGTCAGGAAAGAAAGGCACATCAACGGCACGGCCGCAGATATGATTGCGAGGCCCGTGACGATGAGGGGAAAAATTACCAGGACTCTGAAGCTTCGTCCTTGAGCGAAAGAGATTCGTAACCCGACCATTGGAAATATCCCATGATACGAATTCTCGCCTCTGGATTCTAAGAATTGCTTAAGTTTCGGCTTTTCCGGCCCACTTTGCCCTGCGCAAGCGGCCGCCGACAGTGAACTTTTGCGAACGGACCTGCGACAAACAAGCGCGTTTCGCCGCGAACAGTGGCGCGTGCCGCGCCCATCTCGCGACGCCTGTTAAGGTCGCTCATGCCGATCGTCAGAATCCTCATGGTCCTTCTTGCGCTCGCTTCGCCGGCGCGTGCGGCGGACGGCTTGCTCGCTGCAGCCGCCGCGCGCGATGCCGCGCAGGCCTTTCGCGTCTATGTCGAAGGGGTGGCGAAAAAAGGCGAGCGGCCTGACCTGACCCGGCCGGAGGTCGCCGCACTGCTCGACCGCGTCTTCGATCTTGACGCCTTGAACGCGCTACCGCCCGTGCAGGCGAGCCATATTTTCTGGCTGCTCGACTGGATGGAGGCCGCAAACGCAACCCACAAATTGCTTATGTTCTACGGCGCGAAGCCGGGCTCGCAGCCCGATTTGGAAGCGATCCGGCGCAACATGACCGAATACGGGGATCAGTACGCAACGATCGTGAGCTTTCTGATCCGCGTCCAGGCGCGCGAGGCGGCTGCGAGCAAACTGTTCATGGCGGGCCTTGCGCCGGAGCAGCGCACGCGCGTGCGCGAGGAAGGGCTCGCGGGCGCCCGCAGGTCCGCAGCCCAGTTTATCCTGAGCACCGTCTGTGCGGCGATCGAGGGCGCCAGCAAGCCTGACAACGCCCGCCTGGTAGCCGCCGCCATCCGCGACACGCGCGAAATCTGGGCGAGCTATTTGCTGCCGCAAGACCGGCCCCGCGTGATCGAAGCGCTCGCTGGTTTTCAAAAACAGGTGACGGATGAGACGGCGCGAGCCGACCTCGCCGCCTTCACGGACGCGCTTCAAGCGGTGAATTGAGCTGGCGTCTTGCAGCCTGGGTCGTGTCCCGATGTCCGAAGTCCGTCGCATTTTTGCGGGACCACGTTTCGAACTTCGGAATCGGAGCTCTAGTACACGCCAGGTACCAAACGGGCCGTCCGCGCCATGTAGTTTTCGTATTCCGGAAAGCTTTGCAACAGCAACCGCTCCTCGTATTTCATACGCTGAAGCTGGAACGCCCATGCCACTGCCAGCAGCAACACGCCCATGCTGACCAGTGCTGCAACGCAATTCCAGCGATGGCGACCATCTCGCCAACGTAAAGTGGATGGCGGACGAGGGCATACGGCCCCCTCGTTGCCAGCCGTCGGGCCTCCGGCAGGAGGCTGATCGAACGCCCGAGAACGAGCAGCGCACAAATTGCGAAAGCCGTGCCGGCGATCAGCAAAAGAAGCGAGGTCAGGTAAAGCGCAGACGAAAGCTCTTGCGGTGGCAGCAGCACGAAGCCGAGGCTCAAGAAGGTGCCGACCACAGCAGCAAAACGTGGATAGAATCCCAGCGCGGCCCGCCGTGGAACGCGACGCACCATGTACATCACAATCGACAGCGCGAAGAAAGCCAGCGTGGCGACCTCCGAGACGGTGCGAAGGACGAGAGTCGCGGGGAGCACAGACGGATCCGTCCGGACAAACACCATGACCAGCGCTATCCGTTGAGACAGCGATGGCAGCATTTGCGCCACGCAATACACAAACCAGGCTATGAGAGGAGCGGCTGCGAATAGATCGTAAAGCTTGGTCCGCCGGAGCGCCTGGAAACGCTCGGCCACCATGGCGGTTACCATCTTGCCCAATTCCTCATGCCCACTGCTTCCCTTCGCCCGGTCCGCTCTGCCGCCAGAAGCAGATATCGCAACGATTATCAAGCCTATCAAATCACGACAAAGCCATGCGTGCCATCGCGCCTGAGCTGTTCGACGAGGCCATATTCCCAATCGAGATAGGCCTGCATCGCTTCGCGCGACGCTGCGGTACCTTCGTAAGGACGCCGGTAGCGATGCTGCGGATCGGGCTTCGGCACGACGTGCGGCGGGCCAACCTCGAGCGCGCGGTCATATCCGCCGTCGAGCACGTAAACCTCCCACCCCATTTGCGCGAGCCATGAAGAAGTCATATCCGCGCGAACGCCCTTGTCGTCGGTCAGAAGAATGCGCGCGCCGCGCACGGGCGCGGCCATGTCGATCTCCTGGACGAGCTGGCCGCCGGCATAGTGTCGAAAGCCTTTGATGTGGCCTGCCGCATACTCTTCGACGGGACGAACGTCGAAGCGGTAGAGCGTGCGCGTCGCATCGGCTTCGAGCGCTGCCGCCTCGGGCGAGCTCAGATGCCGGACGCCGGCGCGATAAGCGACGTCGCGCGCGCGCTCTCTCGCACCCTCGAACGCACCGAGGCCGCCATGCCGATCGGCGCCGTGTTCGAGCGTCTGGTTGGCCAGCGTCCAGCCGATGGTGCCGTTGCGCAAAGCCACCACGTTGTTGGCGACGCCGGCATTGATCAGCGACTGCGTGCCGATGATCGACCGGGTGCGACCGGCGCAACTGACGACGATGGTGGTCTTTGGATCAGGCGCGACGTGACCTGCGCGAAGCACCAGTTCCGCGCCGGGCACGCTCAACGAGCCCGGGATGTTCATGGTTGCGTATTCATCCTGCCGCCTGACGTCGAGAATCCGGATGTCGGCCCGGTCTGCGATCAGCGCGGCGACGTCTTCAGCCGATAAAGACGGCGTATGGCGGCGGGATTCGACCAGTTCGCCAAAGGCCTTCGCATAGGAATTGACGTCGATGAAAATCTCAAAGCCGGCTTGCCGCCAGGCATCGAGCCCGCCTTCGAGCTCGCGAACGTCGGAATAGCCGAGCGCGCCGAGCCGATCCGCGGCCCCTGCGACAAGCCCTTCGCCGGCGTCATAAACCACGATCG
>Ga0307474_10004308_pt1 | contig 10265 bp, 15 predicted proteins | sample atmos_gasesECM1C_2_FD_203312 | JGI IMG/M metagenome (GOLD analysis project Ga0307474, IMG submission 203312) | Hardwood forest soil microbial communities from Morgan-Monroe State Forest, Indiana, United States - atmos_gasesECM1C_05 | ecosystem: Environmental > Terrestrial > Soil > Temperate...
CGAGCCTGGCTGATGCTGCGTCCTCGGCGCTCGGCCTTCGGCAAACCCAGATGTCGATCAAGAATTTTTCGCCCTTACTGCTGCGGGCCCGAAAGCGCAATTTCACGCTCGGCACGGAAGACGTTGCCGTAAAGGCTCGCGATCCACTGGCGGCCGCTCGAGGTCATGTTGAGATAACGGATTTCGGTCTGAATATGGGGCGCCACGCAATTGAAATAGAATTGCGGATATCGATTGACGATGTCGGCGGGTGAATCATAACCAAGCTGCCTGTTCATGCCCACCTCCTCGAATTCGTGGTACAGCGCATTGGCTTTCCGGATGTAGTTGGGATCGCCGAGTTGCCCGATGAAATCCGCCGCACGAACGATCGAGGCCTCCTCACCGAATTCCTGACCGTCCCGCGGCGGGAACCGCGTGCCCTCGATCGCATCCGCGATGCGCTGCCGGTTGAGCCGGGTAACCTCCTCGATCCTCCTCATCACATAAAGCTTCGAGCGGTCGACGTGGTGCTGCATCAGACCTGCATCCGACGAACCTCGCGGCAGTCGTACCTTGTTCTCGAACGCGTCGACTACGAAACCATCCTGGTCGTCCTCCCTGAACAGGCCGCGAACATAACCGATGTCATGAGTCAGGCACGCGATGATGACATGTGCGTAATCGTCCGCGGTCATGGGGTCGTGCAATGAGCGGCCGCGAAGGATATCGTGACCGGCAAGAGTGACGAGAAGCGTGTGCTCGACATTATGATAAAGGGCGTCGCTGTTGCCGATGCACTCAAGCGCGAAACGGGCGACGGCGGGCACTGTCTCCGAGAGATTGGTCTGCGCGGCCCCGAAGCGATGGCGCATGAAGGATCGGAGAAACCCTTCCAGGGCTTCCGCCGCGAGCTCCGGCAAAGTCATCATGATGCGCCCCGCCTCCGGTAATTCTTTCGCGCGCCAACTCCTGACTTTTTTCACCTGTGAGACCAGACTAATGCATCTCCGCTTCCGCTACCATACGCTGGGTTCCGCCCCCCGCTCGAAAAAAGCGCCGTGTGGCAGTCGCCCGCAGCAACGCGGCGCCTTCAATACGGCGGCTTCCTTTTTGCCCGCTGCGCCTTTGTAGCTTCCATCCACCACGACAGATCGTCTGCAAAGCGTGGAAACGCCCGCTCCAGCGCTCTGCCGCCCTCGCCGGTCGGCTTGCCTTCAACGGAGAGGGCTTGGGAAATCGATCCCACAGCAATCGTGCTCGAGATCACCACCATCCCCATCTCGGAAAGCGTGCCATGCCAGGCAAGCGCGGCGCGTACGCCGGCAAAGCGGCCGGCCGAGTAGCTGGCCACGGCAGCAGGCCGCCAGAACCACTCCTCGAGGAAATGGTCCGTCAGATTCTTCAGGCCCGGTTGTACGCCCCAATTATATTCCCCAGTGACGAAGACAAAGCCGTCGGCCTTGCGAATTTTCTCCGCAAGGTCTTCGAGCGCATCGGGTGCCTGCCCCCTCGGATATTCCTTGTACATCCGATCCAACATCGGCAAGCCCAGCGCTTTTGCATCAACAAGCTCTACATCTTCGCCGCGGGTCCGCAGGCCCTCGACGACATAATTCGCGAGTCGGATGCCCATGCGATCCGACCGATACGAGCCGTAAAACACGAGAATGCGATGGGTCATTGCCAGCCAACCTAGCACGCTGTGCGGAGGATTGCTCCGGAAGAGCGCAGGAAGCTTTTGCAAGTCTTCCCGCTCGCTCCAAACTGCCGTGTCTGGCAGTCGATCGCCGGATTGCCCCGGGAGCAAGATGACCAAGGCAAGCATTCGAGGCGCAACGTTGCCTGGCAGAAGGGCCGCGGACAAGTGGGATGGCTCGCCGCGGCCCTCTTGGGCGTTTAAAGTCAGCTTTGATGCGGTCCCCGCATCATCTTCATGGCGTCCTCGACATGACGCCACTCCCTCGCTTCCTCGGTATCGCCTTTACGCTCGCAAGCCACCGCATTCTGGGCCGCCTGGGCGATCGCCGCCAAGCCATGCTTCTCCAGCATCTGTCGCGCGATGGTGTGAATCTGCATCTCGGATATCATCCCGCTCTCCTTGAGGTTTCGGATCAGTCGTCGCCATCGGAACGGGCCGTCCATCAGTGGCGCGACCTTCAAACCCGTGAACGACGGTCTCGTTCCCCGGGGATGCCGTATATATATAATCGTGCGTCTGGTCCCGTTCGCGTCATGCGGTGCGGAAACCGCGATTCCGGCCTTGATTAATTCTTGACGCGAACGAACCCGGCAAGCTTCGTCTTCTGGGTTTCGCACCAGGTGGTCATGCCCAAGCGCTTCTGGTCCAGGTCCGTCGACTGCGTCGCGATAGCGACTTCCGTCATCAGGTCGTCGGCCTGACGTTCGCCCAACTTCCCACCTGTATGCAGGTAGGCGATAGCCTTTCGCACCTGCTCGGTGGTGCCCTCGGGCATCTGCATCTCCTGCGCTTTCTGCACAAGATCCTGGTAGACGACGTCCATGCCGGGGCACTCCACCTTTGCGGCAAAGGCCTGCAACACCAATGCCACATATTCCGCGCGCGAAGCGGCGTGCGCCTGCGCAACAAGAGCAAGCAACCCGGCAGTTAAAAAGACGAAACGCATCGATGGCTCCCTGGTTCGTCGGAAACTAGCCCCGACCAAAGCAAGGCGCAACCTCGGCAAAACCCCAAATGAGATCAAGATTGTTGAGCGGTTCCGATTGGTTATCGTACCACGTCAAGTTTGACGTTCGCGACACCCTTTCCAACCATGCCCAAACTCTCGGCCGCCGAATAGGAAACGTCGACGACTCGACCTGCAACATACGGACCGCGGTCATTGACCCGAACGGTCACCGACTTTCCTGTGGCGACGTTGGTTACGCGCAACCGGGTGCCGAACGGCAAAGTCGGGTGTGCGGCCGTCAGTTCATGGGTATCGAATTTTTCGCCACTCGCGGTCTGTGTTCCCTCAGTGTAGAAGCTTGCTATTCCGTGCGAACTTGTCGGCGTCTCGCCTGCCCTGTTGTGAGTTGCCACCGTCGTATGCCTCGTGGCCAGTGCGACACGCGGATTCGTCCCGGACGATGTCCGATCATGCCGGAACGATACCTGTCGGCTTGGAGATTGGGCACAAGCCGCAAGCAGTGCCCCCGTCGACACGACGATCAGCAAACGCGCCAAGTTGGCCGTGGCCGAGCGTCGCGACGCGTCGGGATCGAAGTGCGAAATTCCGGCACAGTGGACGGAATACATTTTGCATCCCCGGTCTGTGTCCCCAGCGCGTTAACAGCGGGGTTCAATAGGGGCAGAACCGTGGCGGATGGTGAGAGACCATCGCCTCGACAGCGCGATTTCGGGTAGGGTGTGCCCCTCGAGCCACAGCGCGGATGGCGTGACCTGTCAAAATTCCCCTAGCTCGGGAGGCTCGAACCAATTTGTCAGTGACAGGCCGCCATCGACGGCGACTGCGGAGCCGGTGACATAGGCCGATATCCGATTGGAAAGCACCGCAAGCGCCATCGGCGCGAGGTCGGAAGCCTCGCCGAGCCGGCCAAGTGGAATGTGACGCACCAGCGACGGATCAGCGACAAATCCGCCGGCCGCGATCGCGCCGGGAACCAACGCGTTGACCCTTATTCCGAAGCGGCCAAAGCTCTTCGCCAATTCCTTGACCAGCATCGCCATCGCTGCTTTCGAGGTCGAGTAATGCGGCAAGTTGCGCGGCGTATCCGCGTGCAAGGACGTGAGGAAGAGGAATGAACCCGCCAGCTTCGCCGCGATGAGCTTTCGCGCAAGTTCTCTCGCGAGGTGAAAACCGGCATCGACGTTCACCGCGCGCATCCGTTCCCATGTTTCCGCGCCGACGGCAAGCGCGTGGTCAGCTTCGCGGCGCGGCGGCGAAGCGCTGTGGACGAAGTGAGTCACCGGTCCGACTGCCGCTTCGGCATCGGCCAGGAGCGTTCGGCGCACTACTCCGTCAGCCAGATCGCCGACGAACGCTACAGCCAGGTCCGGCCGCGAAGACGACTTGACGGCTGCGGTAACCGTCTCCTTGTTCACGTCGGCAAAGACGGTGCGCACCCCTTCGCCGACCAGCGCCTGTGCGATGGCGCGGCCGATTCCATTGCCGGCGCCCGTCACAAGCGCTGCTTCGCGCGCGGGATCGAATGGTTGATCGAGCATACTCATTGGATGGAACTCCGTCGGGTCGAACCAGGGTCAGTACAGGCGGCTTATGCGGGTGTTTTCAGCGCATCGAGCCGGTTTGCGAGGGCTGCAGCCACAATCAGTGTGGCGTCAGAGTCACGTGCCGCACTTTTCCGTCCATTAGAGCACTTATGCAATATATCCGAATTTTCAGACTCATCTTGCGCTGCTATTGCTTGCGCTGCGCTTCGCTTTTTTCCAGAGGCAGGACATGACTCAGGTCTTCTTTCACTGTTCCAATGCTGACGGAGCCTGGGTCGATCGACGTGGCGCAACCATCGGAGATCTTTTGGAAGCGCACGAGCAGGCCGCTCTCGTGGTTCGATCTCTGCTCATGGCCCCTACCGCCGAAGACTGGCGCGGTTGGGTTCTGCATGTCAGCGACGATCTCGGCGAAGAGATTTTTGCTGTGCCATTCGCTTCCATTCTCGGCAAGTTGCATTGAGGGAAACGCCATGCCGGCCACGCTACTCTCATCGACACCGCTCCGCCGTCGTCTCAATGCGATCATGGCGAGCTGGCAAAGGCTGATCGAAATCGCCGGCGATCGTTATCGGCCTGAACTTCACTACATGCGCGGTCCGGGTCCGAGATGGCACGCAAAGCATCCTCTGAGGCCTTGCGCGCTGGCGGGCGGCGGGCAACGCTCGCGGAGGGCCGGAGACGCCTGACAAACCGGCGCGTAAACTGGTTTGCCTGGCCGCCCTCTGATAAGGCATCGCTATCGGGTGGGTGATCGGCGATGAATGATCTCGACAGAGCAACCGAAGTCTTGCAAGCATTGATGCTGGCCAAGCGAGCGCCGCCGCAACAGGCATTGTCGATTTTGAATGGCCTCGTCGGCCTGCTAAGAGCCGACCACGACCAGCCGATGGAACTCGAAGAAGCCCGGTCCGGCGCGTTTCTGGCGATTTGCGAAATTGGAAAGTCACTGCATCGCGGGCAGCCGGCGGACCACCTGTGGGGAACAGCGATCCAGGCCACCGAGCAGTGGATCGCGCTCGCCAGATGATACCGCACCTCTTGGCGCAAGCGTCCCACTTCCCATTCGTCCCGGTTCGATGGGTTCGGGGCCGCTGCGCGATTGCGCCGAGCGAGCGCATTTTCCATTTGTTAAGCAAACTCGTGTTTATTGAACAGTCGGTTGGACGCCGAATTAGACGGCCAAAAATCGCCCAAATCTTTCCTATCTGAATTGGTTTCACATCAATTCGGGGAAGCTTGCCATGCGGATCGCAAGATTGATCTTCGTTGGTTCGACGACTGTCATGGCCGCGCTCATGACGTCGGCGCTGGCGAAGAATGCCTCCTTGAATTCACATGCCAACGCCAATGCGCAGAAGGCCGACGAACAAGCGGCGACACAAGGATGCCACGCCTACCAGAAGGCGGCAGATGGATCCTGGGTCCAGTTGTCTTGCCAGGAGGTCGGGCCGACCGCACAGGCGCCAACGCGCGGCAAATCGGCAACCCGCGCCCCTGACGAAGAGACGCACTAGCCATCCGCCCGGCCAGAACCCATGGCAAGCTCTGCCCGGGCACACGCCAAGTCTCTTCGGGCCGATACGCCGAAATGTTACACGGCAGCCGGAATTCTTTTCCAACCCCTTGTGCACGGAAAATCGTATCGGCAAGGTGCTGGACCCCGGTGCGGCTTTCAGGCACGAAAGCTGCTTCGGGCACGATAAGTGCAAGCTCCCTTCAGCCGGGATTCAGTCGCCAGGAGACTCCATGATTTCCGCAAATGCCGTGCACGTCGTCAGCCATCCCCTTGTCCAGCACAAGCTCACCTTGATGCGCGAAGCCGACCGCTCCACCAAGGGTTTCAGGGAGCTTTTGAACGAGATCGGCATGCTGCTTTGTTACGAAGTCACCCGCGACCTGCCGCTCGAAACCGTCGACATCGAGACGCCCCTCATGCCGATGAAGGCGCCGAAAATCGCCGGCAAGAAACTGACCTTCGCCCCAATCCTGCGCGCGGGCGTCGGCTTTCTCGATGGCATGCTTGCCCTGGTGCCGTCGGCACGCGTCGCCCATGTCGGTCTTTATCGCGATCCCCAGACCCTGCAGGCGGTCGAATATTACTTCAAGGCGCCGCATGACCTGACGGATCGCACCGTCATCCTGATGGATCCGATGCTGGCAACGGGTAACTCTGCATGTGCCGCAGCCTCGCTTCTGAAGACACGGGGCGCCCGTGACATGCGCTTCGTGTGCCTGCTTGCTGCCCCCGAAGGCATAGAGCATTTCCAGGCCGAGCACCCGGACGTACCGATCTGGACCGCGGCCGTCGACGAACGGCTCAACGATCACGGCTATATCCTGCCGGGCCTCGGCGATGCCGGTGACAGAATGTATGGCACAAAATAGCGCGCGACGTCGGATAATCAGTGCCGCTTGAAATACTGCACGTCACGCTCATGCTTCTCGGCTGCCGCGCGCGATTTGAACGTGCCGAGGTTGCGCCGCTTGCCGCTCTTCGGATCGACCTTGCGGGAATAGAGTCTGTACTCACCTGATTTCAATTTCCGGATCATCGGATAAGCCTTTCCTTCCGACCTCCCCTATCAATCCGATCATGCGCATACTTGTTCCCGCGCGCGATCAGGCTCGAACCGGTTTATCGGATCGGCTCCAATCCCGATTCACGCAGCGCAGGTGCTGCCCTTGCCGAGGCGAGAAACTGCAGGAAACAGCCGGCTTGTCCAACCTTCGTCGACGAGGACAGCCGCCCGGCGGAAAACAGTGCCGCTTCCTGCAGATGTAGCGGGATGGCTCCGACGATCTCGACGCCGGCGACCTGTTTGAGCTCGCTGATCTGTTGAACCGCAAGGTCCGCCTCGCCAGACATCAACCGTTCGGCGGTAAATCCTTGCGGGACGATGGTGGCGCGTCCGTTGATTTCAGGAGCTATCCCCATTTGCTCGATCAATCGTGCAAAGAAGATGCCGCTGGCTCCCAATCCCGAATAGGCGATCGACCGCGCCGACAACAAGGTCGTGCGCAGCGCATCTTCAGTTGCGATATCGGGATGAGGCGTGCCGGCCCTCACCGCGAGGCCAACATGGGATCGCGCGAGATCGATGCAGCTGCTCGGGTCGACCTCGCCGGTGGCAGCGAGACCGGCAAGCCCCTCGCGGGTTAAAATCAGGACATCGGCGGTCTCGCCTTTTTGCAGGCGATCGATCAGCGCCAGCGTCGGGGCAAAGTCGGCATCGATGCGAAAGCCGCTTGCCGCCTCACACTCGCCGGCAAGGCTTCGAACCGCTCCCCTCAAGGCGAGTGTCGAAAGCACGCGCAGACTGTTTTCCATCCCTTCTTCCCTCCCGGCGCGCCGCTGTTAGCACGGCAATCACGCGGCCAAAACGCAACGATCCGCCAAGGTGCCGGCCTTGGCGGATCAAGTCCAACCCGGATGGGCTGGTTCGAACGCGTTACGCGGCCGCAGCCTTGGCGGTCGGCACGGACGCGATCGTCTTCAGGATCTGGGATGCGATCTGGTATGGGTCGCCTTGCGAATTCGGGCGACGGTCTTCCAGATAGCCCTTGTAGCCGTTGTTGACGAAGCTGTGCGGCACGCGGATCGAGGCGCCACGATCTGCGACACCGAAGGTGAAGGTATCGATCGAAGCCGTCTCGTGCTTTCCGGTCAGACGCATGTGATTGTCCGGCCCGTAGACGGCGATGTGCTCGGCGCGGTTCGTCTTGAAGGCTTCCATGAGCTTCTCGAAATAGTCCCTGCCACCGACCTCTCGCATGTACCTGGTGGAGAAGTTGGCGTGCATGCCCGAGCCGTTCCAATCGGTGTCGCCGAGCGGCTTGCAGTGGAATTCGATGTCGACGCCGTATTTTTCCGTCAGGCGCAGCATCAGGTAGCGGGCCATCCACATCTCGTCGGCGGCGCGCCTGGAGCCCTTGCCGAAAATCTGGAATTCCCACTGGCCCTTCGCAACTTCGGCATTGATGCCTTCGTGGTTGACGCCGGCCGCGAGGCAGAGATCGAGATGCTCTTCCACCATCTTGCGGGCGACGTCGCCGACATTCTTGTAACCGACGCCTGTGTAATAAGGCCCCTGCGGAGCGGGATAACCGCTCGAGGGGAAGCCAAGCGGGCGGCCGTCCTTGTAAAAGAAATATTCCTGCTCGAATCCAAACCACGCGCCTTCGTCATCGAGAATGGTGGCGCGCTTGTTCGAGGGATGCGGCGTTTTTCCGTCGGGCATCATGACTTCGCACATCACGAGAACGCCGTTGGTGCGCGCGCCGTCGGGATACACGGCAACGGGCTTGAGCACGCAATCCGAACTGTGTCCCTCTGCCTGCATCGTGGAGCTTCCGTCGAAGCCCCAAAGCGGAAGCTGATCCAGCGCCGGAAATGAAGCGAATTCCTTGATCTGGGTTTTGCCGCGCAAATTCGGAGTCGGCGTGTATCCGTCGAGCCAAATGTACTCGAGCTTGTACTTGGTCATTGAGCCTCTCATGAGTTGATGATGCAAAAGGCGTGAGACCGAAATTGCGATCGGCACACGCGTACCCGGCCACCATCGGCCAAGCCCTTAACAAGCAATAAAAGTGCCAGCCATTGCGGCGCAGCACGCGCCCGCGGGTACGTCGAAGGCGAAGTTGATCGCTCTGTCGCCGGCTCGCGTCGCCCAAAGGGTGCGGCAAAGGCGCGCGGCGGCAGCAAGGCTCGCAATTGGGTCAGACCTCGCGTGGGCCCTGACGCCGCCTGTTTCTGCGGCAACGCCGGCGTCGACCCTTCAAGCCGCTCAATGCTTCGGCAACTTCCGGCAACATCCCGCAAGATCCCCACTGTGTCTGCGCAAGCTCGATGACCGTCATGCGATGGTGAGCCCGCGATTGCTTTGCTGAGGGCAAAACCGGAAATGCCCACATTTTATTCATTGGATGATTTTTCCTTGATCATGTTGCACGGCCGACGCGCAGGGCCGATATCGGATTCTCAGTAACGACTCACGAACGAGTCGGGCGCAGCATGCGTTAAAGCCCCGACCAATGGAGAGACCGATGAATGCCAATTTGAATAACGGATCCGCCAGGATCTACCAATTCCCCGCCGGGGGCCGCTCGGCGCTCGGCGCACGTCGAGGGGAAGCAGAAACGCTCGCTGATCCCTCCGCCGAGCGCGTCAACGTGGCCCTGTGCAGCGGCAGCTGGTACCACGAGGCCGCGATCCAGGAGTCCAGGCAATCCAAAGCGCGTGAACGCTGATGCGCGTTGCGGGCTCGCCGGCCGTCGGCTGTCTTCGATGTGCCATCAAATGCGATGTCAGTAAATGAGAAGGGTCGGAACGAGAAAGTTTCGGCCCTTTCTTATGTCACCACGCATGCGGTCGCCGGCCGCCGGAGATGCCTGATGCTGGCGCCAGCACTCGTCAGCACGAAAGTCACGCCGCTGCCGGAATAGCGAGTACCCGACAACGCCAGACGCTTCCGCAGCGTCACGGCCCTTCCGTCGAGTTGCAGATAGGCGCGGGAATCGTGGGGATAAAATCCGACAATGAAGCGCGTACCGTCGACACAGCGATAGCTGTTGAAGGTCTGCGCCGACGCCGGCGATGAGGCTGCGAAAAAGCCGGCAACAGCAAAAAGCACCGCATGACAAACGGCGCGCTTGTGCGAAATCATGTCCACCCCTCGCCCCGGATTTTTCTCGGCCCAGCCGACGACCCAGGGGGAAATAGCCCCGCGAGCGGCAAGTGTATAGCCCTCGTCGAAATGCGCCGGGTCAATACACGAAAAATAAAGGCTTTGGAGAAGACCCAGCCTTGGAAAAATCAAACCTTGGAAAAGTGACGCTTACGCAGCCGCATCCATTTCCATTTCGGCGTCGAGGTCGGCGATGACATCCTCGAAAGCGGAGATGGCCTGCTGGACCGCAGCAATCTGCATCAATTCCCAGCCGCTAACCGGGCCGAGGCGATTTTGCAACGCAACGACCAGATCCCGCCGCTGCTCCTTTAGCTGAACCAGCGGCAAACCGTGGTCAGGCAGATGTCTTAACATGATTTCCAGCCCCCTGAAATGAGCGA
>Ga0307474_10004309_pt1 | contig 10264 bp, 12 predicted proteins | sample atmos_gasesECM1C_2_FD_203312 | JGI IMG/M metagenome (GOLD analysis project Ga0307474, IMG submission 203312) | Hardwood forest soil microbial communities from Morgan-Monroe State Forest, Indiana, United States - atmos_gasesECM1C_05 | ecosystem: Environmental > Terrestrial > Soil > Temperate...
GTCCTTGGCGGCTAGCTCAGCCTCTTTGGCGGCGAGGGCGGCTTCGCGGGTGCGCATGGCCTGGTCTGCTGCCTGCTGCTTGGCGCGGAGTGCTCGCTCTTTGCGGGCTAAGATGTTGTACTGGTTGGTGAGGGACTCGTCTTTAGGCCTCTCTGGCGCAGGCTTGGTGTCTACCGGTACCTGCTCTGAGTCCTTGGCCGCTTGGGCTTCACTGGTGACCGTTTGGCTCGCAGCATCGCCAGAAGTTGGTGTACCTGGCTTGCTAGAAGTTACTGCAGTCACCTCTTCTGGCGAGACGTTGTTGGCGTCTACCGCAGCAGGCTGTCCGTTGGCCTGCACCGCTGCTATGGCGCGCTCTCTGGCAGACTGGGCGGATTGCCTGGACAGCTGGGCCTGTACTTCTTGGCGGACTTCTGGGCTGGGGACTGGAGTGAGTTTCATGCGTTTCCTTCGTGTTTGACTACAGTGTAGTCTTCGTGGTTGATAGTTACGCGTGGTTTTGATATAAGAGTTACGTGGTACGGAGCTTGTAAGACTTTTTCGTAGTCGAATATAGTATAGATGCTGTAGGTTGGTATGTGCCCCGCTACCGGGATCGATCCGTCTTTATGAAACTTCATCGATGCCGAAGAAGACCATGCCCATTTCATCATCGCCAGATATACTCTGATAGTTCTAGGGCCATACTTCGCGCCGTGTCTGAGCTGCCAGAAGATCCTTAGTTGATGTCCTTTAAAGAGGGTTATATGATAGGACCCTCTCATGAACTTAGATAGCATTTAAAGCTCCTATTGGGCCTGTGGTTGAGCGTTAGGGACTAAGGGTGACTGAGGTAAGGCTTGGGGTAGTGCTTGCGGCGTAGGCGATCCTGGAGCGTTAGGCGCGGCTCCTGGTCCTGGCATCGGCGGCGGCATGGCTGCCTGCTTGATGGCTTGGATCTGGCTGAAGAAGTCTCTAAGCTTCTGAGCCTTAGACTCCTCCAGCTTGGCCTGACTGTAGAGGTTGATGTACTGCACCGTCAGGGTCTGAGCTAGGGCTAAGTCCATGAACGGGTCAGGCGGAGTGTACTTACCCGTCTCTATGATCTCGTCTAAGATCTGGAAGATGCGCTCCTCCCCGGCGTTGGCGAGCTTCTCCATCTGCTCTAGGTCCGGGTAGTCGAGGAGCCTCCGACCTTCTTGTATCGTGATCATGCCGCTCTGGACCATCTCAGTCACCTTCTGGAGGCGTCCAGCGGGATCTTTGGGGAGGGCAGACTGGGTGAAGCACTGGATGACGAAGGTGTCCCTGATGAGCCCTGCCTTGGGCAGATCCACCTCTTTCGTGCCGTTCTTGTTGGGGTACACCGTCTGGTAGGAGCCGTCTCTGTCTGCGATGTCCTTGGCGAGATCGATGACCTGGTAGGCAAGCTCGACGAAGAAGTTGTCGTAGCGGCGGCTAAGGCTAGCGAAGCGGTCAGTAGATATGTCGTCATACGTCCTTATGGCCTCTCCCGAGTCTAGACCCTGCGGTTTCTGGCTGGAGGCTTGGAGCGCCGAGACGCCAGACTGCTGGTAGCCGTACTGGATGAGCTTGTCTCTCTCTGCGTACAGCTCTGGCGCGTTGCAGGGAGCCACTTCGTACTCTGGCTTGATGCCTCTGTACTTGACGATGACTCCCACCTCGTTGTTGTGGGCGGCAGACATCACCTTGCTAGACTCTTCCTGGAACACGCGTGGTACACCGACGAGCTTTATGGCGCGGCTGATAGTGAACAGGATGGAGTTAAGATCCATCTGAGTGCCCATCAACTGCTCCGCCACGCCTTGGCTCCAGAAGCCGAGGAGGCGAGGGCTGTAGTGCATGAAGACGAAGGGAAAGCAGTCTTTACTGTACTCTTCGTCGATCAGGTATCCTTGACTACACGCCATAGTGTGACGGCCGTCGCCTGTGCCGTCACCGCTAGGAAGACTCCACCCTTCGACGACCATCGCCAGGTCTGACACGGTCTTGGCTGAGTCGGCTGAGTTGTCCGGGTAGGCCTTGGCCGCCTTCTCGATCTTGTCCTTCAGCTTCGGGAAGTTAGCCATGAGGACATCTCTGTCCACCAGCTTCATCCTGTAGATGCGGCGAGGGTCACCGTACATACCCTCGTTGGGGTCTATGAGAAGCTCCGTCAAGAAGACGCGCTCCAGGCCTACCCTGCAGTCGGCCGTCTCGAACACGTGCGCTATGCCGGTGCCTTCGACTAGGGCGTCCCTCAACACCTTCATGCCTAGCTCATAGGCTTGCGTCTGGTGGAACTCGCCTAAGATGAAGTGGTTGAGCTTCTTGGCCAGGTTACGCTGCTTGTAGTCCGAGTTGTCGGTGAGGAACACCGGTTGGGGGCGGGACTGCGCTATGCGAGATACCAGGGTGTCTGTCACCGACTGAACGAGGTTGAAGGTGGGGCGCTCCTGCGGGAGGCCGTAGGTCTGGTCCATCTTCGTGATGTTGTTGCCAGCGAAGCTGTAGAGGCTCTGGTTGCCGTAGAGGCGGGCGTATATGGCTGCTTGCCTGTACCTGTAGCCCTGGTTCTCCTTGAGGTAGGCGGCTGTAGTCAGCATCTGGCTGGCGCACTTGTCCGAGTCCTTCTCTTCCCACCATTTTTGCAGGGTAAGAGAGTCTTCAGGCTTCGTCTTGAAGGTTATCTTGGATGCCGGAGGCGGTGCGTTCTTAACTCTCAAGTCTCGTCTTCTCTAGCTTAGCTATCGTAGTCTTGGCGTCTGCCCACACTGAGGGGTCCGACGAGCCGAAGAGGAGCTGCTCCGGTGTCATCTCGTTAGACATGCTGATATCATTTTCGATATCATTCTTAACTTGTGCCGCTTTACGGCGCTTTACGCTAACGTTTACGGGAACAGGTCCTAGGTGGAACTCTACGCCGTCTACGCGGATGGACTGGACTCCCCGCTTGCGGCATAAGACCAAGAGCTTGTCAAGGTCTCGTAAACATTCGATTTTCATGCTACCTCGTGATGGGCGAGCGGGTCTTCATCTTTCGCATGATCTTCTGCACCGTGCTCTGGTCATGCTCATTCTCGCTATCGGTCTCTCTGCTGTCGGCGTGCTCGTTGCTGTCTTCTGGTTGGTCTAAAGCGTCTAAACCTGCGGACTCACTATAGTTCTCTTTACGCAGCGCGTTGAAGCTGGTCTGATCTTCCTCGTTAGCGTCCTCTTCGGCGTTGCGTCGGAGGTCTGCCTGGTCAGAGTCGTCGCTGTAGATGCTGTCGTGGCTCAAGATCTTCGTGGGATGCTTCGGCAGGATCTCTCCACCTTCTGCAGCCATCACTGCTTCATCCTCGTCTTCTGAGCCGCTAGCGAATCGACCTTCAGCCTTCATCTTAGCCATGACTGCAGAGGCGATGGACGCGGCGTGCTCAACGTCTTCTTCGTCCATGTCCTGGGCTTCGGCTCTACCACCCTCGGCGTAGGGCTTTCGGCCGTTGGAGTGCTCGCGCTCCATGTCTGGGACTTCTGGGCCGTGTCTGTCTTGGCCTTCTTCGTCGAGGCTATCTGCTGTCTCTAGGCCCTCGTCCTCGCTAGGGTCTTCGCTGTCCATGAGGTCGGACTCTTCACCGCGCAGCTTGAGCTGGATGCCGGCATCTTCTGGCTCTTGATCAGTATGCTCGTTTATGTTGTGCGAGGTCTTGTCGGACTCTTCGATCTCACCGCCCTTGGCGTAAGGCTTCTTGTGTGTGCTGTGCTCGTCTTCCATGTCGTGGACGGCTGGACCTTGACGGTCTGGACCTTCTTCGTCGTCTTCGGCGGGAGGCTGGTGCTGTGGACCTTCGTTGGTGCGCATGTACTCTTGAAGGTCGTCTTCTTGCGTGCGCAGACGGGTGCTGTAGGTCGACTGCGGCACCATCTTAGGATGCTTGATAGGTGTAGTCTTGGGGCCTTTGGTCGTCTGCGGGATGTCTGGGCGGTCGGTCCAGGAGTCCATCTTAGGCGGCTTGTCACCGCTGTTCTTACCTACCGTCTTAGCGTCGTCGTAGGTGTTGTCTGGCATGGGGCGCTTCTCGTCCTTAGCGCTTATGGCTCCGCCTTCGGCCATCTTCTTCTTGCCCTTGCGCTTGATGCTGTACGCTATGGCCAAGGCCTGGTCTTGCGGTTTGCCGTGTTCCATCTCTGTCTTGACGTTCTTGCTGAAGGCTTTGGGGCTCTTACCTGGCATCAACGGCATTATAGTGGTCCTTCTGAGGTGGCCAGAGTCATCCTGATGGAGTTGAGCAGAGCGGCGTCTGAGGCGAGAGACGAGCTGAGGACGAAGGTCATAACGTCGCCTGCCGTGCAGTTCACCGCGTTTAGCTGGAAGCCCATCGCGCCTGCGTTGGTAGTGAAGATGGTCGAGCCGTTCTGCTTCACCGTGACCACGACCTGGGACGGCGTCCCTGGGCCGGCTCCTGTGCCCGTGCCTGCGCCTCCGCCCGGGCCTTGAGTCGCTGAGCCGGCGTTGGTAGGGAGGGTCAGCGTGCCGTTGAAGTTGTACTGGTCCGTGGTCGGGATGTTCACTGTGCAGGTGTTAAGTCCTGTGAAGGATTGGTTGTTTACGAACGGCATTATTCTTGGTCCTCTTTCTTGTTACCCATAGTCATGTAGTCGTGGAGTATGTCGTGTACCATGCGGACGATCTCAGCCTTCTTGCGGGTATCGTCGGTGTTCACGAAGTCGCGGATAGCCTCTGCTATCTCCTCGATCTCACTGTCTTCTTTGGGAGTCTCGTCGGACGTATGCTCATCCGGTGCCCGCTCTTTGACTATGACGCCCGTCTGGGCTGCTTTAGACTTGAGAAACGGTAGGATGGGTGTGTCCTTTGTATGTTCACCCGTGACTTTTTAGCTTGTTGTCCTATTTTTGAGTGAAAATCGACAGTTTTGTCCGTTTTTGGTACAAAATACACCGGTATGTGTCATTTTTGGTAACTTACTAGTCGAACTCCCCGCGCACCCACTTGGCGTAGTCTTGCTCTTTCTGCGCGCCTTCCAGCTCTGCCTCGAACATAGCTGCTGTCTGAGCTTCCGCCCACTCACGCGTGCCGTACTTAGGACCTACGACTTCTGGCTTATGAGTGTATGAGTAGCTCTCCTTGTGGGCATATAGCACCGCGTCTATGATGTCTGAGTGAGGATCTTTCTTGATCACGATCTTGTCCGGCGTGCTGTGGAGCCAGTCTATCTGGATCAGGTAGCTGTCCTGGGCGAACCTAGACGAAGACTTGGCCTTAAACCGGCCAAGTCTTAGCTCGTCGTTGAGGATGCCGACGTTCTCTGACTTCTGCTTCTTGTCGGCGGCTTCTACGCTCACACCGTGCCTGCGCCTCATCTCCTCCGCGATCTTGAGCCCTAGGCCCCCCTGATCGATCACCGTCTTGTGGGGCGAGTACTTCTTAGTCATGGCATCTATCTGCTCTATGAGAGCTGTGATGTCTTGTTTAGTGGTCAGCAGCTCTTCCACGAGGTAGGTGTTAGGATCTTCCTCAGACCAAGCCAAGACAGCTAAGGCGTCTGCGTCCTTGAAGCCGATGTCTATGCCCAAGATGTAGTTCCACTTCCTGACGTGCCTAGGAAGCTCCTGGTAGTGGTTCTTCTCGGCTGTGTATCGGACCCACAGCGCGTCTACATCCAGCTTCCACTCGTTCCGCCACTCTCGCATGAGCGTCGGGTGGTCTGGTTCCCACTTATGACGTTCTATAAGATCGGCGATGAAGGCTTCGGCGTTCGGTATGTGGGGATTCTCTAGCAGAGTCCACTTGTGGACGCTGTACTTGTACTTCTTGAGGTGGGTTATGTCGAAATAGTACCCTTGCGGCACCGGACCAGGAGTGCCGACGACGGCGAGCCAGGAGTCGACGTAGTCGACCAGCATAGGGCTCAAGACGTCGTTCAGGAGGCTCTGGAGGTGTCCGCCGAAGTCTTGGGCTTCGTCCACACCTATCCCAGGGGACTTCTGTCCCTTGAGTCGGCGGATAAAGTTGGCCATGTCGGCGCCGTAGAGCATGAGCTTGGAGCCGTTAGGATGAGTCACAGACAGGTCTGACTCCTTGAACGCGCAGCCTATCTTGTACTTCTCATCGATCTCCTGGAGCACCGGCCACATGATGTTCTTGGCCGAGTCTCTGGTGAGCGCCAGATATATGCAGGTAGACTTCGGATGCTTCTCCATCGTTGTGTAGAAGCGAAGCGCCAGACCGTTAGACTTGCCGGCGCGGCGACTGCACTGCGCAGCTATGAAGCGCTCCTTGTCGTTGATGAAAGCGGTCTGCGGTGGGAAGTCGTCGCTGACCTTGAGCTTCTTCTCTAGCTTGTAGGGCTCTAGGTACGTGTTAGGTGCTCGGACTACTCGCTTCAACTGGTGCGAACTCCATGAGCTGTATGTTACCGCCCGACAGGTAAAACTCTAATCCTGCTGTAGTTCTGCACAGCACACCGCCGTCGTAGTACGTGAGGTCTAGGCCGCCCTTGATCTTGGCTGAATCTGCCGTCACCGACGGGCCGATGCTACCTATCCCTTGGACATATGACGTTCCGTGTAAGCGCGCTGTGGCAACCTTGCGACCGTTAAGACTTGACATGCGCCACCTCTACAGCCTTCTCCACGTTATTCTTGGCGTCTAACTCTTTGCGAGCGGCGCCCTCTTGGTTCACCTGCAGCATGCGGTTGTTGAGTTCTGCCAAAGCCTTGTTGTATATGAAGGCTTGGTACTCAGCATCGCCTGCACGGGCGCGGAGCTCGTTATATTCCTTCTCGATCTCTTCCATCGAGCGCGGCGTAGGCTGCGGGATAGCCTTAGGTTTGTTTCTGCTTTTAAAGAACTTGGTCATGTTGTCTCCTTTGTTGTGTGACCTATAAGAAATGGGTTAAACACGCATCCAGGGAACTTATGTATCAAGCTCTTGCCCAGAGTCGTTAGATGGGTAACAGCGGACACAGAATCGGGTAACAGTCGGCGACCTATGCCGTTGTTGCGCCACGTCAAGCCTTCTCTCGTCTTAGAACTCTTGACGTATACCCAGTGTACGATGCTACCAGAACATAATCTGTAACCTAAGATGACGTCTGGGTCTTCCTTCAGGCAAGCGATCCTAACCTCGGTGTTAGGATGATATAACAAGGCCTCGGCTACGGTCTTGTACACCGAGAAGAAGGCGTCTTTGTCTATTAGGCTGAACCAGCTATCTCCGTAGTAGAGCCCGCGCAAGAACGTAGACATGATGAACGCCTTGTCGGTCTCGACATAATCCCTTATGTCGTATAGCGCGTCGATATCACTCATGATAGTCCTGCTTCGGCTCCATGTACATGCTGTACATCTTGACCTTGAGCCGCTTTACTATCCTGTAGACTGCCTCGTGCTTGAGCTTAGCTATCCTGGTCTTGTTGAGAGTACTGGCGATCTCGTACTTGCTCATACCGTTAGAATGGTACTCCCAGACTATCTGGTCTAGAGTCGAGTCGAACTTGTACTCGTTCAGGAACCTGTCGCACATGCTGTAGTATGAAGCCTTGACCCGCCAGCCGCCCAGTCGTACCTCGTTCTGCGCTATAGACGTCGCTAGAGACTTCTTCAGCGCGCCGCTGGGCGTTTCTATGTCTTCGAAGCCCTCTTTCTTGAGTTTGCCATACCATACGTCTCTGAGTTCTTCGTAGCTAGGCTGTCGCTTTGGGCGGGGCATCTGACGGCTGCGGAGTAGGCGCAGTGTCTTCTGCTGGTTGCTGGAGTTTAGCGGCTTCTTCGGCAGCCTTCTGTGCTTCTGCTTGCCGCTGCTTTATGTCCTGGAAGACCTGACCAGCTATCTGGTTGGCGGCGGTCTTCCTAAGGCTCTTTACAAAGAAGTTCTTAGGGACAGAACTTCTCTGCGCTCCTAGATGCATGATCATGGAGGCGACAGCGAACTTCATGCTATCTGCGTCTGCGTACGGTCCAGATAGCTCTATGATCGAGTCTGACCATGTATTAAACTGAGACATACCTACCGGTAGAGGACTTGGGAAGTATGACATGAGTCGCTTGAGAAGTAACTTCATCGTTGTAGAATCTCCTATAAATACAACTATATGTACAAAATAGGGATAAGTCAAGAACTTTGTAGACTTTTTGATAAATATTCTATCGCAGATCTAAGAGTTACAGCGCTTTCTCTCAAAAGTCCGATAGACACATTACATTTATGGCAGAGCAGCCCTCTCACTTTGCGTGTTTTATGGCAATGATCTATGAGAAACAAATTACTATTTTTGCGGCCAGTATCCGCGCGTCTGCATATGGCACATCTTTTGTCTTGGTCTATTAACATGGCATCATATTGCTTTTGAGTTATACCGTAACTTCTAAGCAAAGCATTTCTGGCGTATTCTGCTACTTTTCCTGGATGAGTTTTTCTCCACTCAGCGTTTCTTTTCAAAATTCTTGCCTTATTTTTCTGATAGTTTTTAGCGTGCCACACTTTTTCACATACTCGACAGTTGGTGTATCTTGCTCTGAAATTAATTAAATCTTTAATTTTGTTACATTTTTTACAAAGTTTGCTGTTCATACATCCGCCAAAGTACGGCCTGTCTTAGGAAATGCTTCAAGACTTACCCCTGATAATATAGTAGCGTTCTCCATCGCATCCTGCAGCAGCAAACTAACAGTTTCTGCGTCTGATTCCTTACATTCTGCTATCAAAGAGTCATGTACCTGGCATACTATATTGGCAGCAATATTAGCTTTTTTGCAATTATCATAAAATTTTATCGCAGCTCTATTTACTATGGAAGCTCCTGTGCTTTGAATTCTAAAGTTACATGCTAAATTCAACATGTTCCTAGCAGCATACGGCAGGTCATGATGCGGTATGTTGCCGTAGAGCTTAGTGATCCGTTTGGCTTCCGGCATCCTGCGGGGGCGACCGAAGAGGTTGATGACCCTCCCGTCGGTCTTGGCCATCTTGTGGCTGTCGAGCATCATCTGCCTCACCGAGGGGAAAGCCTCGAAGTACTTGTCTATGTCTTGCTGCGCTAGCTCTGCCGGCTTGTTCATGAGCGGCGATAGCTGGTACCCAGTCGCGCCGTAGGTAGACGCCAGCGTGAAGGTCTTGGCGTCTTGTCTAAGCTTAGGATAGCACTTGCCGAAAGCGTTGTCTGGTCCTTCCTTGAGCGGAACGCACTCGAACTTGCCGTTCACTTCTATGCCTACGACGGAGTAGAAGTCTAGCCGATCCTTGAAAGACTCCATGAGCCGCTTGTCTTGGCTGAAGTACGCGAACACCCTGGGTTCTAGCTGGCTGTAGTCCGCACCGACGAAGACTTTGCCGGGGCGCGCTATGATGCACTTCTTCACCCGCCTGTCGTCCCTTGGAAGATTCTGGAAGTTGGGCTCTCGACTGGAGTACCTGCCGCTGGTCGTCCCGTGCTGGAGGAAGCTAGGCCGTATTACGCCGTACTGCATCTTCGCTTCGATACCCTTGACGTACGTGCTGAGAAGCTTCATGTTCTTCTGGTACTCTAGGTACCGAGCTACCCACTTGAGCTTAGGCGCGATCTTCGTAAGCGCCCGCTTGTCTGCAGCGATGTAGTTCCACGGCGCGCGGATCTTCTTTGCTCTTGTCAAGTTTTTAGATTGTTTTACTTGGCTTTCGTATACCGTGCCTATGCTATTCTGACATACAACAATGAAGTCGTTCTTGGCAGACCTAGTATACGGCAGCTTCAATCCTAACGCTTTGCAGACCTCTCTGCCGGTATCTGTAAGCCGATCGAACTCCAGGCCTAATCTACTGAACAGAAGCCAAGACAGTTGACAGGGAGCGCCGATGTTGAAGATGTTCTTCTTGTTGGTGCCGGGATACTGCTCCTTTACAGCACTGTCGATCTCGGAGTAGATGAAGCTCTTGGCTTCTAGGCATTCTGCCTCTAGCGTCTTCCTCAGCGTCGTCAACGCTTCCTTATCGACCTTCAGGCCCGTCGTGTTGAGTTGGTAGGTCGGTCCACGCAGCAGCGGCATGGACTCATCGTGGTAGAAGAAGTCGTACAACCCTTGATCTACCAGCTGCGGCACCAAGTCTAAGAACAGCTTATAGGTCAGAAGAGCATCCTTGGCTCCGTACTTAGCCATGAGTTCGCTGTCCGCCTTGTACATCTCATAGCAGGTCTTAGTCAGCTTGCCGCCGTTCTTGATCACCGACTCCTTCATGAGCTTGGACTCCAGCGTACTGTCTTCGCCGTAAATAGAGGCAGCCAACCCCTTCAAGCCTACTCGTCT
>Ga0307474_10004310_pt1 | contig 10258 bp, 11 predicted proteins | sample atmos_gasesECM1C_2_FD_203312 | JGI IMG/M metagenome (GOLD analysis project Ga0307474, IMG submission 203312) | Hardwood forest soil microbial communities from Morgan-Monroe State Forest, Indiana, United States - atmos_gasesECM1C_05 | ecosystem: Environmental > Terrestrial > Soil > Temperate...
ATGGATGAGCTGTTCCTCGAGGTCTTCCGCCGCCGCGCCGAAGAAGGTCTCCACGTGCAGGCGCAAGCGCTGCAATCGCCTCAGCCGTTGTGGGCGCTGTGGAAGTTCGGCACCGATCCCGCATTCACCCGGATTTCCATGGAATTCATGGCGCTGGCGAATCACCGAAAGGAGCTGCGAGCCGAAATCGCTTACTACGCGGAGCGTTTCCGGGATGAGCAACGCCAAGCGGTGACATCTGCGCTGCAGCGCTACGGCGTGTCCAGGCAGGATATGCCGCCGGTGGTCTGGACGGTTCTGATGACCAGCCTGTCGCGGTTTCTAGTGCTCGAGCAGGCGGTTGGCATTTCTGGCGGTCACGCCGAAACCTTGGAGCTGGTCGAAAGTTATCTGCGCCGCCTGGAAGGCGAGCCGCAACCAATCGCGGGTATACCGCCCGCCTGGCTGGTTCACCAGCTCCGGATCGAACAGAGCACGCCCTTGGGCCCGTCCTTGGACACGACGACGGCCCCGTCCACCGACAGGTCGCAATGAAACTGCGGCGTGCCGGGTTCGGTGCCGGTGTTGACTACGACCATGGCCCAGTCTTCGGGTTTCGCCAAGTTCAGTTCGAAGCTCCACGGCTTGCCCGGGGCGATATCGGTTTTGACGTTGGGAGTGAACCGGTAGGGATCGTGGCTGTAGTCGGAAAATTTGGCCGGCTCTTGATCGATGTAATAGATGTTGGCGTAGATCGGATTCTGCGCGGTGATGGTGTACTTGACGTGATGCATGACCGGGTCATCGGCATGTGCCCGTCCGGTGCTCACGAGCAAACCGGTCATCGCGACCAGCATCGCCGCGCCAGCGCCTAACAATCTGCACACCGTGTTCATGTCGCTCCTCCGGCTCCCGGGCTGGCGCTGCGATTCATTACCCGCTCTGCGGCCCTCCAATGTGCGTCGGCAACCCACAGCCGTGCAAAGGATGCTATCGCCTCGTCAGGCGAAACTCCGCTGATTACGCGCTTTATCTCGGTCGCCGGGTGGCGAGCCAGGGACCTCGCGACCGATCGCCAGCCCTCGTCGAATGAGGAACGGGGCAACACCAGATCCACCAGGCCAATCCGCTCGGCCTCGGCCGCGTTGAGGGTTCTGCCGCTGCCTGCCAGAAGAAGCGCCCTGCCCTTTCCGACGAGCGCGGCCAGTCGCTCGGCGCCGCCCCAGGCCGGCATGATTTCCAGGTCCACTTGATTGAAGGCGATCTTGATGTCGTCGGCAGCCACCCGAATGTCGGCGGCGACAGCGACTTCGGCACCGCCGCCAAAGGCGTGGCCGTTCAGCGCGGCGATCACCGGAGCCGGGAAACTGGCAAGCTGATCGCAGATCGACCGCATCCGCTTCGCCATCGCCGCGGCGTCCTCCTCGGTCCGCAGGGTGCTCAGCTCCTTGAGGTCGCCGCCCGAGACAAAAGCCCGATCGCCGGCGCCCTTGATAACCAGGGCTCGAGCGCCTGCCGCGGCGTCGAGCGCCTTTTCCAGCTGCTGCATGGTGTCTAACGCGATCGCATTGCGCGCGTGAGGGCGATCGATGGTGAGCACTGCCAACCCATCGTCGACCTCGAGGTCCACCATGCGTCCTTGCTCCTTGGACGAAGACAGCCGATATTGGCGTTCTCTTATTGGGAGAATAACATCATCACTGCAGGCCGAGAACTTTCCGCGACGAGGATGGGGGTGGCCCAATGGGGAACCGAATGGCGGCGATTGCTGCGGTGCTCGCTGTTGTCGTCCTCGGGGCCTGCACCCCCCGGCCGCAGACTCCGCTCGTTGGCACGGCATCGGTGACTGTCAATTCGAACGAAGCGAAATTCCAAATCGTTAAGTGCACCCAGGTGGAGTGGTACCGGACGATTGACATTGGCGGCAATTTTGCCGGAGCCACTGTCGCAGTCGACGAACGTGCGGAGCCGGTCACCGTCGAGTCCGTGCATATCCGCAATTTGGGTGGCTTCACCGGCATGTACTCCCAAGGTGACGGGGGCGATGCCAACACGAGCCTGAGTAGCGGCAAATTCACGATCACGGGTACGGCCAACGGCTACAAGGTCGACAATCCGGGTGAGCCCGCTACCGCCACCTTCAAAATCGTCGTCACATGCTGACTGCTGAGCATCCCGGGCAGGGGGCGCGTTGCGGTTAGCTGTGTGTAGAGAATACTATTCTCGCAAATCGCGAAGGAGGATTTCATGTCGTCGGCCAAGCTATCGTATCCGTTGTTCGATGCGGACAACCATCTCTACGAGACCGAGGACTCGCTGACCAAGTTCCTGCCCAAGCAGTACAAGGATGCGATCCAGTACGTGCAGGTCAACGGGCGGACCAAGATCGCGATCCGCGGGGTGATCAGTGACTACATCCCCAACCCCACCTTCGAGGTGGTCGCGCGTCCGGGCGCGATGGAGGAGTACTTCAAGCACGGCAACCCCGAGGGCAAGAGCCGCCGCGAGATCTTCGGCGAGCCGATGCGCGGCATCCCGGCCTTCCGCGAGCCTGGCCCTCGCCTTGAACTCATGAACGAGCTAGGGGTGGACCGCTCGCTGATGTTCCCGACGCTCGCGAGCCTCGTTGAGGAGCGCATGCGCGACGATCCGGCGCTGATCCACATCGTCGTGCACGCCCTGAACAAGTGGCTGGACGACGTTTGGGGCTTCAACTACCAGAACCGCATCTACACCGTGCCGGTGATCAGCCTGCCGATCGTCGAGAAGGCCATCGAAGAACTCGACTGGGTCGTCAAGCGCGGTGCCCGCGCCATCCTGGTCCGCCCTGCCCCGGTGCCCGGCTACCGCGGCCCGCGGTCCTACGCGCTCCCGGAGTTCGATCCGTTCTGGCAGCGCTGCGTCGAGCACGACGTGCTGGTCGCCATGCACTCGTCGGACAGCGGCTACGCGCGTTACACGGCAGAGTGGGATGGCGGTGACAAGGAGATGCTGCCGTTCCAAACCAATGCGTTCGGCATGCTCAACGAGTGGCGCCCGGTGCAGGATGCGGTGGCGTCGTGGGTGATTCACGGTGCGCTGTACCGCATCCCGCAACTCAAGGTCGCGGTGATCGAAGCCGGCTCGAAGTGGATGTTCCCGCTGCTTGAGGGTCTCGCCGACGTCTACAAGAAGACTCCGGAGAGCTTCCCCGGCGGCGACCCGGTCGAGGAGATCAAGAACCGCATCCACGTCAGCCCCTTCTACGAAGACGGGATCGACGACCTCATCGGCCTCATTGGCGTGGAACGTGTGCTCTACGGGTCGGACTACCCGCACCCCGAGGGGCTGGCGAAGCCGACGCATTACGCCGACGCGCTGCAGCACCTGCCCGTCGAAGATCAAGCAAAGATCATGGGCGGCAACCTTGCTCGGCTCGTGTCGGTGTGACCCATAGCCAACCTTGGCAGACCATCCCCGAGATGGTCTTGAGCACGGCGGACCGCTTCGGCGACGCGGAAGCGATTGTCGACGGTCCGCTGCGCTTGACGTTCGCGGGAGTTGTCGATCGAATCCGCTGCGCCGCAGGTGCGTTCGCCGACCTTGGTATCGGTAAGGGCGAACGGGTCGCCGTCTGGGGGCCGAACTCGGCAGAGTGGATAATTGCGGCTTTCGGGCTGCTCACCGTGGGCGGTGTGCTCGTGCCGGTCAACACGCGGTTCAAGACCGAAGAAGCCGGCGACATCATCGGCCGCAGCGGGGCGAAGGCCGTCCTGGTGCAAAAAGGATTTCTGGGGCAGGACTACACCGCGCCGGCGGGCATACCGGTCATCGATCTCAAATCCGACTTCCTTTCCGGCGGTTCCCCGTTCGAGCGTGCGGTGAGCGGCACCGACATCGCCGACGTCATCTTTACCTCGGGCACAACCGGCCGCCCGAAGGGCGCGATGATGAATCATCGCCAAACGCTGCGAATGTACGAGGAGTGGGCGACGCTCGCGGATCTGCGCCAGGGCGACCGCTATTTGCAGATAAACCCGTACTTCCACACGTTCGGCTTGAAAGCGGGGCTGATAACGTCCTTCCTCCGCGGCGCGACGATGCTGCCGGTCGCGGTTTTCGATGTCGACAGGGTGGTCGATCTCATTGAACGCGAACGCATTACGATGCTGCCTGGCCCGCCGACGCTGTACCACTCGTTGCTGACGGTCCGCGACAAGGCCAAGCTGTCGACGTTGCGGGCAGGCGTGACCGGCGCCGCTGACATCCCTGTCGAACTGGTTCGTCGCATACATGGCGAATTGCCCTTCCAGACGTTGATGACCGGTTACGGGCTCACCGAGGCCGGCAACGTCACCTTGTCCCGGCCCGGCGATTCGTTCGAGGATGTTGCCACCACCGCGGGCCTGCCCTGCGAGGGGGTCGAGGTGCGCATCGCGGACGACGGCGAGGTGCTGGTCCGCGGCTACGGCGTCATGCAGGGGTACCTCGACGAGCCGGAGGCCACCGCGCGGGCGATCGACGACGACGGCTGGCTGCACACCGGAGATTTGGGCAACTTCGACGATGCGGGCCGCCTGCGCGTGGTGGGCCGCAAAAAGGACATGTTCATCGTGGGCGGGTTCAACGCCTACCCGGCGGAGATCGAGGGGTTCCTGCTCGAGCACCCGGCGGTGGCGCAAGCCGCCGTGATCGGTGTTCCCGACGATCGTCTCGGCCAGGTGGGTAAGGCCTTCGTGGTGGCAAACACTAAGGTGTCCGAAGATGACCTGCTCGCGTGGTGCCGAGAGCGGATGGCGGGATTCAAAGCGCCGAGATCCATCGAGTTCCTCGACGCGCTGCCGCTCAACGCCACTGGGAAAGTGATGAAGGACCAACTCCGTTGACTACCGGCGATATTCACTCGATGGTGATCGCATCGGATTATCGTGTCCCGGATCCGACCCGGGTGTGGCCGCTGCTCGAGCGCAACAAGGCGGCACTCGCCGATATCGGCGCACACCATGTTCTGGTGTATACGTCCACCCACGACTACGGCCGCGTACTGGTGATGATCGGGGTGCACAGCCGTGAGCCCATCGTGGAGCTGCTGCGCTCGCGGGTCTTCTTCGATTGGTTCGATGCCGCCGGCGTCGAAGACATTCCCGCCGTCTTTGCCGGCGAGATCGTAGACAGGTTCGTTCCGGCGCCGCCGCCGACACCAAGCGCGCCCGGCGTCGTGGTAGCCGCGATCGCGTCCGTCGACGATGTGTCGACCCTCACTACGGGGGTCCGCTCGGCGATGGACAGATTCACCGCGGCCGGCATCCGAAAGACGTCGGTTTTCCAGGCTTTCGACGATGAGCACGAGGTTCTGATTTTGCAGGAGTTTCCCGACGAGCAGGGCGCGCGAGAGTGGATTGACCATCCAGACGCTGCGGCCCAATGGATTTCGGGTGCGGGCGTCGGTGCCTACCCGCCGGTGTTCGTCGGCCGGTTCTTCGACACGATGCGCATCGAGGCGGACTGAGCTCGCCCGAATGTTCGTGTGCCTGTGTAACGGAGTCACCAGCCAGACGGTGACCGAAGTTGTCGAGACCGGGGCGTCGACGACCAAGGATGTCGCCCGGGCTTGCGGAGCAGGCGCCGATTGCGGGCGCTGCCGGCGGACTGTCCAGGCGATATTGCGATCGTCAACCCCGGACCGAACGGCGCGGTCGGTCTAGCCTTCTTCAGCGCCGCTGGCCGCCGTCCGGTGACATGGGCCCAACGAGTTGACTAAGCAGGTGAGGGATCTCGAGCCGCGGCAAGACCACCTCGACGAACACCATGCGGTCTTGATGCTCCGCGGCGGCGGTGAAGGCGTCGTCGAGCTCGCCGTAGGTCTGGGCCCGGAACGCGAGGTGGTTGGCCGCCCCCAGAGCGTGGGGAACGTCGGTCCACTTCCAGCTGGCAATGTCGTTGTAGGGGGCCGTCTCTCCGTGAATCGCCCGTTCGACGGTGTAACCGTCGTTGTTGACCACCACGATGACCGGGGACAACCCTTCGCGGGAGAAGGTGCCGAGCTCCTGGACGGTCAGTTGTGCGGCCCCATCGCCGATCAGCAACACCGTCCTGCGGTCCGGATGTGCCACTGCTGCCCCGACGGCCGCGGGTAGCGTGTAACCGATTGAGCCCCAGAGTGGTTGACCGATGAAGGTGACTCCGTGCGGCAACCGGTGATCCGCCATGCCGTAGAACGACGTTCCCTGATCGGCGAGGACCACATTTCCCGGTGTGAGCGCTACGCAAAGGCGATCCCACACCATCTGTTGCGTGAGTGGTTGATCGCGCCGTGGGGGTGGCGGTAGGGGTTCGGCGGGCGGCGACGCCACCGGTGGCGAAGTGATCCCGCGCCGGACCAGGATCGTGGCCAGCGCCTCTAACGCGGCGCCCATTTCCAACGGCGCGAAGACTTCGCCGGCCACGCTGCTTTGGTATTGCCCGACGTCGATCGTCCGCGCCGGGTCGATCCGCTGGCTGAAGAAGCCGCTAACCATGTCGGTGAACACCACCCCGGCCGTCACCAGCACCGGCGCCTGCTCGATCGCCGTGCGCACCCATTCGGCGCTGGCCGAACCCGCGTAAATTCCCAGGAAGTTGGGCGAGCTCTCATCGAGCAGACTCTTTCCCCACATCAACGTGGCATGCGGCACCACGTCCGCCGCCAGCAACGCCTCGAGCTCTTTGACCGCTTGCAGCCGATGGACCAGCAAGTCGGCGAGCACGGTGAGCTGGTGGTCGGCGATGAGCTCGGTCGCGGCCTCGACGAAAATCGCTAGCGCACGGGGGCTGGTGCCGCCCGTGTAGCGGGGCAGCGGCGCGTCGGGCGGCTCGGTAGGGAAGCGGGCCACGTCGGTGGACAGCAAGATGTATCCGGGCCGTTTCTGTTCGCGCACCTCGGACAGCACCCGGTCGATCTCTCTGCGCGCCGTGGCCGGCATGAGATTGGCTTGGGCGCAGGTGATTTCGCGGCTGATGCGGAAGAAGTGCTCGAAGTCGCCGTCGCCGAGCGAATGGTGCAGCGCGCGCCTGGTGCCTTGCGCGTCTTTGGAGGGGCCGCCGACGATATGCACGACGGGCACGTGCTCGGCATAGCTGCCCGCGATCGCGTTAGCCGCCGAGAGTTCGCCCACGCCGAATGTCGTTACCACGGCAGCCATTCCGCGCAACCGTCCGTATCCATCGGCGGCGTAACCGGCGTTGAGCTCGTTGGCGCTGCCTACCCACCGAATGGTGGGGTGGGCGACGATGTGGTCCAAGAACGCCAGGTTATAGTCGCCGGGAACGCCGAAAATCTCGGAGACGCCGAGTTCGGCGAGGCGGTCCAGCAGGTAGTCACCAATGGTGTAGAGGGGATTTTCGGGGCCGGGCCCCGGACCGGTCGGGGTATCAGTCACAAGCACGACGGTACGCCCGATCGAAACCGTTCCGGCCGACACGCCGCCGCGCTATCGTCCCAGCCATGGCAGTCAAGGAATCCCGCGAAGTCGTCATCGAAGCAAGTCCCAAGGAGATCCTCGACGTTATCGCCGACGTCGAGGCAATGCCCGAATGGTCGTCGATTCATCAGAGCGCCGAGGTGGTCGAACGCGACGCGGAGGGTCGACCGCAGCGCGCCAAGATGAAAGTCAAGTCGACCGGTGTCACAGACGAGATCGTGGTCGCTTACGCCTGGCGCGACGACGGCGTCAGCTGGACGCAGGAGAGCGGGAAAGCGTCCCGTAACCAAGAAGGGGGTTACACGCTCACCCCGCAAGGCGACAAGACACGGACGAAGTTTGATCTGGCGCTGGATCCGCTCGTGCCGCTGCCCGGCTTTGTGATAAAGCGTGCGATGAAAGGGATCATGGAGCTGAATACGGACGGGCTTCGCAAGCGGGTGCTCAAGGTCAAGGAGGGTCAATAGTCAGGGTGACCCACGGGGGGCCCCTGGCCGGGGTGAAAGTCATCGAGCTCGGCGGCATCGGACCGGGGCCGCATGCGGGGATGGTGCTCGCCGATCTGGGTGCCGATGTGGTGCGGGTCCGCCGTCCCGGCGGACTCACCATGCCGGCCGAGGACCGCGACTTGCTGCATCGCGGCAAGCGGATCGTCGACCTCGACGTCAAGGCGCAGCCTCAGACGCTTCTGGAGCTGGCCGCCAAGGCCGACGTGCTGTTGGACTGTTTCCGGCCCGGCACCTGCGAACGGTTGGGCATCGGGCCCGACGACTGCGCGGCGGTCAACCCGCGGCTGATCTTCGCGCGGATCACCGGCTGGGGACAGGACGGTCCACTGGCCCCGACGGCGGGCCACGACATCAACTATTTGTCGCAGACCGGTGCGCTGTCGGCGATCGGCTACGCCGACCGCCCGCCGATGCCGCCGCTGAACCTGGTCGCCGACTTCGGCGGCGGCTCAATGCTGGTGCTGCTGGGCATCGCGGTTGCGCTGTATGAGCGGGAACGTTCGGGCAAGGGTCAGGTCGTCGATGCCGCGATGGTCGACGGGGTCAGCGTGCTCGCTCAGATGATGTGGACGATGAAGTCGACCGGTGCGCTGCGCGACCAGCGCGAATCGTTCCTGCTCGACGGCGGCGCCCCGTTCTACCGCTGTTATGAGACCTCCGACGGCGAGTACATGGCCGTCGGGGCCATCGAGCCGCAATTCTTCGCGGCGTTGCTCAGTGGGCTCGGCTTGTCGCCCGACGAGGTGCCGGGCCAGCTCGACATCGGTTCATACCCACGCATGTACGACGTCTTCGCCGAACGGTTCGCCACCCGGACCCGCGACGAGTGGGCACGCGTTTTCGCCGGCACCGATGCGTGCGTCACCCCGGTGTTGACCTGGAGTGAAGCCGCGACCAACGACCATCTGAATGCACGGTCGACGGTGATCACCGCCCACGGCGTCGAGCAGGCCGCGCCCGCGCCGCGGTTTTCCCGAACGCCGGCCGGACCGGTCGGGCCGCCGCCGGCGACAACCACACCGATCGCCGAAATCGGCTGGTAGCTAATTATTTACACCGAACACCAGCCGCGAACGCGGCGGTGTTGCTAGGTTGATCTCAGTGGCCGTAAAAGCATCACGGGAATTTGTCGTCGACGCGCCGCCGGAAGTGGTCATGGAGGCGCTGGGAGATGTCGGCCTGCTGTCATCGTGGTCACCGCTGCACAAACGCATGCAAGTGATCGATTGTTATCCCGACGGTCGGCCCCACCACGTCCAGGCCACTATCAAGATTTTTGGGCTCGTCGACAAAGAGCTCCTGGAGTATCACTGGGGTCCCGACTGGGTGGTCTGGGATGCCAAAGGGACCTCCCAGCAGCATGGCCAGCATGTCGAGTACAACCTCAAACCCGAGGGCGTCGACAAGACGCGAGTGCGGTTCGACATCACCGTCGAGCCGGCGGGGCCTATTCCGGCTTTCATCGTCAAGCGGGCGACTGACAATGTCCTCAACTCCGCGGTGAACGGGCTGAGCAACCTCGTCGTGCGCGACCGGGATTCGGGTCAGCCAACGTAATCGCCTTTTGTCGGGTCCACAACGGATCGCGATTGCTAATTTGTTAGCAGTGGCCGTACAAGCATCGTCCGAAATTGTTATCGACGCGCCTGTAGATGTCATCATCGACGCGCTCGCCGACATGGACACTGTGCCGTCGTGGTCTGCGGTGCACAAGAAGGCCGAAGTCGTCGACACCCATCCCGATGGACGACCGCACCACGTGAAGGTCACGGTCAGAGTGATCGGCATCATCGACACGCAGTTCCTCGAGTACCACTGGGGGCCGGACTGGATGGTGTGGGATGCCCAGAAGACCTTCCACCAACACGGCCAGCACGGCGAGTACAACCTGACCCGCGAGGGCGACGACAAGACCCGCGTGCGATTCGGCATCACTGTCGAACCGTCGGCACCCCTGCCTGAGTTCTTGATCAACCGAGCCCGCAAGAAGATCCTGCATGCCGCGCTACAGGGACTGCGATGGCGCGTTATGGGCGCCGACGATTCAAGCCAGGCTAATTAGCCGGCCCGTCACGCAGCGCCGACAGTCTTTTGATCGCCTCGTCGAGGGTGTCATCGCGTTTGCAGAAGGTGAAGCGCACCAGGTGATTCCACACCTTGGCTTGTTCTGCGGCGTGCGGTGCCGCCGGATCGCAGAATGCCGACATCGGAATCGCGGCCACTCCGACTTTTTCCGGTAGTGCCGCGCAGAATGCCGTGCTGTCGTCGTAGCCGAGCGGACGCGGGTCGGCGCACAAGAAGTAACTGCCGTTGCTGTTGTGCACCGCGAAG